>OLFW01000505.1_pt1 | contig 33456 bp, 22 predicted proteins | sample 1605351 | NCBI WGS metagenome assembly OLFW01 (sample SAMEA3888918, study PRJEB22519) | human gut metagenome | biome: human gut; feature: human-associated habitat; material: faeces | place: Denmark | collected 2010 | reverse complement strand
TTGACTGTATGGCAAAATATCTTTCATGGGATATGCTTTTCAAAAAATCATATTACGCAACAGCCAGAGATGAACTTGAAAAAAACAAGGATTCCATGAACGAACTTGAGGGGATCGGAAAAAATTTATAAAGCACGTTCCAAATTCCAGCTCTACAAGCAGTCCTTCATCTCTATTGATTCAAAGAACACAGGAAAGTGAAGCGTAATTTTAACTATGAAAAAGAGTCTGAGAATGACAGAGGGAAGTATCTCCCAAAAGATCATTTTTTTTGCAATTCCATTGTTTCTGGGAAATCTGTTCCAGCAATTGTATAATACTGCTGATTCCCTGATCGTAGGAAATTTTCTAGGAAGTAATGCACTGGCGGCAGTCAGTTCATCTGGAAATCTGATTTTTCTGATGGTAGGTTTTATTAACGGCATTGCCATGGGTGCAGGTGTTGTTATTGCACGATATTACGGAGCCAAAAAAAGAGACTGCCTGAAAAAGGCAATCCATACAACGGTTGCATTTGGACTTGTGGCCGGTGCTGTGCTGACAGTTTTGGGAATGTTTCTGGCACCAAAGATCCTGGTATTGATGGGAACTCCTGCGGACGTGCTCCCGGAATCTATTGTGTATTTCCGTACATATTTTGCAGGGTCTATGGGTGTTGTCATGTACAATATCTTTGTTGGAGTTCTGCAGTCGGTCGGTGATGGACGCCATCCTCTGATATATCTGATTATTTCTTCCTGTGTCAATGTCGTTCTGGATATTTTCTTTATCGCAGGTCTTGGCATGGGAGTCGGATCAGCAGCACTTGCAACCGCAATTTCACAGTTTGTCAGTGCACTGCTCTGTATGGTTCATCTGCTGCGTGTGGAAGAAGAATATCGTCTGGAATTGCGAGAGATTCGTTTTGACAGTTCTATGCTGAAGCAGATCATCCAGAATGGTGTACCATCCGGTTTTCAGAATTCAGTGATCGCGATCGCGAACGTCTTTGTACAGTCAAATATAAATGCATTTGGAAAAATGGCGATGGCAGGATGTGGTTCCTACTCCAAGATAGAGGGATTCGCCTTTTTGCCGGTGACCTGTTTTACAATGGCTCTGACAACCTTTGTCAGTCAGAATCTGGGTGCAAAACAGTATGACCGGGCGAAAAAGGGAGCAAGATTTGGAGTTCTCTGCTCGATTACTATTGCAGAGTTGATCGGTATTATCATATATGTGGCAGCACCGGTACTGATCACAGCGTTTAACAGAGATCCTGATGTTGTACATTATGGAGTCATGCAGTCCAGAACAATTGCGTTATTTTATTGTCTGCTGGCGTTTTCTCATTGCATCGCAGCAATACTTCGTGGATCAGGTAACGCATCCGTTCCGATGATCGTTATGCTCTGTGACTGGTGTTTGTTTCGCGTAAGCTACATTACTGTGGCAGTTCGTATTCTCCCGGATATACGAGTGATTTTCTGGGCATACCCATTGACTTGGGGTATCAGCTCCGTGATTTTTCTGTATCTGTTCTTACGTGGAAAATGGGTTTACGGATTCGAGAAATCCTAATCGCTATACCGAATAATCGCACAAAATTTTCTTTACATTTTCGATTTTTACAGGCTTTGCAAGGTGAGCATTCATTCCCGCTGCCAGACACTTTTCTTTACTATATCTGGTGCGGGAGCAAGTTTAAACAGCAATCAGACCTTTTACAATCGCCATTCCAAGTCCAATTTTTTCCTTTTTGAATTCATCACTTGACATTGTATCAAAGACTACCTGCTTTTCTATGAAAAGATAGTTAATTGGTTATCAACTGCATAGAAATGTTAAAATACACATAAAATAGTAATGTATATTGATTAAATAAATCCTAGATGATATAATTTAATTACCAAAAAGTGTGTAAATTTACAAAAACAAGGAGTTGAACTCATGGAGATTAAAAGAGATGCATACCTTGAACAGTTAAAGATAAGAAAAGATAATGGGATGATAAAGATTATCACGGGAATCAGGAGATGTGGGAAATCATTCCTGTTATTTGTATTGTTTAAGAAATATTTATTGGAGAGTGGTGTAGATAATGACCATATCATTGAGATTGCTTTGGATGGCATTGAAAATGAGGAGCTGAGAGATCCAAAGAAGTGTTACCAGCATATTAAAGATGCAATGAAAGATGACCAGAAATATTATCTGCTTTTGGACGAAGTACAATTTATGTCACGATTTGAGGAAGTGCTGAATAGCCTGCTTCGAATCAGCAATATTGATGTATATGTGACTGGAAGCAACTCTAAGTTTTTATCCAGCGATATTGTAACTGAATTTAGAGGCAGAGGAGATGAGATAAGAATATATCCGTTGTCCTTCGCAGAGTTCTATGCGGCTTTCGATGGAGATTATGATGATGCTTGGGAGGAATATATGATATATGGTGGTTTACCACAAGTGCTACAGTTTTCTGTGGAACGCCAAAAGGCTGAGTATCTAAAAAACATTTTCACAAATGTTTATATTAAGGATGTTGTAGAACGAAACAAGCTGCGAAATGTTGATGAGATTGATACTTTAGTAGATATCCTTGCTTCTGCGATAGGAGCTCCTACTAACCCAACTAAAATATCAAATACGTTTAAAAGTGAACGAGGCATCAATTACAGCAATAAGACCATATCCAACCATATAGATTATCTTGTGGAGGCATTTTTGATTTCTAAAGCTGACAGATATGATATTAAAGGTAGAAAATATGTGGGAGCAAATCTGAAATACTATTTTTCAGATGTGGGACTTAGAAATGCAAGATTGAATTTTAGACAGCAGGAACCTACTCATATCATGGAAAATATTGTTTACAATGAGCTGCTTATCAGAGGTTATAATGTGGATGTTGGTATTGTAGAGGCGTATGCGAAAAATGATGAAGGAAAAACAACTCGAAAGCAGTTTGAAGTTGATTTTGTGGTCAATCAGGGGAGTCAGAGATATTATATTCAGGTGGCTTATGATATGACCTCTGAGGAAAAGCAGAAGCAGGAATTTAATTCATTTAGAAATATCCCTGATTCATTTAAAAAGATCGTGGTAGTAAACGGAACAAAAAAGCCTTGGAGAAATGAGGAAGGCTTTGTAATCATGGGAATGAAGTATTTTCTGCTCAATGCGGATAGTTTGGAGTTTTAGAAATATTGCTGGGATATCGCCAATGAAAAGTAATTATAGATAGTTTACTTGACTTTGCAAGTGAAATTAAGCAAAAAGAGATAGACCGCGTAGTATTCAAAACGGAGCAGCTTCACAGATTTTTCCCTGTCAGTTACACAGCAGAGCAGATGAGGCGTGAAATTTTGGAAATGTTGAAATTAAATATGAACAAATATTGGGATGAATAAAGCAGCTACCGAAACACTATTTCCGGATATTTCGATTAATCTTCTCAAACTCCCTTCCTCCTAGGGTATTGTGGGTGAGAAGTCTTTTGTTGCTTCCCGCTGATGCATTTTTCCGGTATTGTCCAGGGGTACAGCCGTTATGCTGACGGAACTGTCTGCAGAAATGCTCTACATTATTATAACCACATTGCTCGGAAATGTCGCGGATGGAGTATTCGCTGTACTCTAATAAATCCTGTGCACGGCGCAGACGTCCTTCGATGACATTGTCCATGCAGGAGGAGCCAAATTGGCGGTGATAGAGAGCCTGAAGATGACTGGGACTTAAGTGAAGCTTCGCAGCCATCATGTTTATATTCCATGGAAGCTGAGGATTATTGTAGATCATCTTATGCAATGCAACCAGCTCATGATCATGAATACCCGGGGACTCATTCTGGATTCCTTCTCTTAATTTGGAGAACAGAACCCGCAGCAGGTGAGTAATGTTTGCTTCGCTTTCAGAGGAGAAAAAGGCGGACTCCCAGGTTAGTAATTTAAAAAGCTGATGACAGTATTCCGGATCTGTTACGGGAAATGGGGTGTTTGTTAACGGAAACAGCTTCACGAAGGAGTGATCGGAACGAAAACGAATCCAGTCATTCCGGTATTCTTCACCGGCAGCACGGTAATAAATCCTGCTTCCTGGTGTATACAGAATAGCAGAATTGGCGGCTGTCCGCATTAGTCTTCCGTCTATGAGCAGCTCCGAGGGAGAGTCGAAAAGAAGCAGAAGATAGCCTGTAAAGCCATTCGGAACATCATATATAAAATCTGAGGGGTGAACGGCACTGTAGCCGACAAATTCAATTTCAGTCATCTGGAATCTCCGTTCTGATACATCAGAGGATATATCAATTTTCTTATAGTATAAATCATTGGAAACTTTAGATCAATGCGATAGTATCAGATTAATATGGCAATCGTCATCAGAGAGCTGCGGATCGTGCAGCGGTCAGACATCGGATGCGTGACTGCATAGGAACATGATTTAGAAGAAGGAGATACATGCATGGTAAATATGGGTGAAGCAACAGAGAATGACAGAAAAAAGATCGTGATTAGAAAGGATTCAAAGGCCTTTTTTCACAATAATGTAGATTATTGTGTGGGAACCGGAAGAATGGGGCTTGCATTGACAGAAGAATATCAGGAGGAGCTGCGCCTGGTTCAAAAGGAAATTGGATTTAAGCATATCCGGGGACATGGATTATTCTGTGATGATATGGCGATCTTTCAGACCTATGAGGAGGATGGTAAGGTAAGGGTCGAGTACAACTATACTTATCTGGATAGAGTAATGGATGCCTATAAGAAGGTGGGGCTGAGACCTTTTCTTGAACTGGGTTTTATGCCTAAAAAGTTGGCAAGTGGAAGCCAGACTATCTTTTACTGGCAGGGAAATACCACTCCTCCAAAAGATTATGATATGTGGTGTAATATGGTGCGTTCATTGCTGCGGCATCTGATGGGACGCTATGGAGAAGAGGAAGTTATTCAATGGCCCATTGAAGTATGGAACGAGCCCAATCTTTGCGGCTTCTGGGAAAATGCGGATATGCAGGAATATTTTAAGCTGTTCCATAGAACCTTTGATGCCATAAAGGAAGTGAATCCGGGATTCCGTGTAGGAGGCCCTGCTGTTTGTGGAGGAACGGATGAGAAATGGATTCAGGCATTTATGGAATATTGCCATGAGAATCACATACCTGTGGATTTCGTAACCAGACATCATTACACCATTGATCCGCCGGAATATATTGGACATTATGCATATTCTGAACTGATGAAGGCAGAGGACGGCTTTGCCAATTTAAAAACAACCAGAGATATTATTGACAGTTTCCCGGAATATAAGGGTCTGCAGATTCATATCACGGAGTTCAACAGCTCCTATACTCCTCAGGGCGTCATTCATGATACAAACCTGAATGCGGCCCTTATAGCACAGCAGCTTTCCAGATTGGGAGATGTGAATGAATCCTATTCCTACTGGACATTTGGTGATGTGTTTGAAGAGCTGGGAGTTCCTTTTACACCATTCCACGGCGGCTTTGGACTGGTTGCCAATGGCTGTATTACCAAGCCGACCTTCTGGACATTTGCTTTTTACAAAAAGCTTGAGGAAAGTGAAGCCAATTGTGTATATAAGGATGACAATATTGTCGTTTTGAAACGTGCAAACGGTGATTATCTAGGTGTAGCCTGGAATATTGCCCGTAAAAGTACAGAACAGGGTAAAGAAAAAATGCTGTTGGAGTTTACATTTCCGGCTGAACAGGAGGAGTACTGCTTCCTGACTAAGACGGTAGATGAGGAAACATGTAATCCCTTGAAGGTATGGCATGATATGGGAGAACCTGCCAATCTGAGTGAGGAACAGACGAAGCTGATTCGGGAATCATCCAGACCTTTTGTAAAAACAGAGCGTAAAAAGCAGGAGGACGGAAATATCTGCGTAGAGCTTCCTGTAAACGAAAACGGTGTGGTTTATTTCGAACTGAATGCCGGAAAGGTGAATCCGGATCGAGGATATGACTATGATCGTGTGGTCAGCTTGAAGGCTTAAACTAGCACCCAGTAATTTGCTTTATGAAACAATGTACATGGATTAGGCTTGCAAAGGAGGATATCAAAGTGAAAAAACAAGCGTTTAACCCATATTTACCGTCTTGGGAGTATATTCCGGACGGAGAACCTTATGTTTTTGGCGATCGCGTATATGTTTACGGATCCCATGATTACTTTAACGGATATGTTTTCTGCATGGGAGACTATGTGTGCTGGTCAGCTCCGGTCGATGACCTGGGCAACTGGAGATATGAGGGTGTGATTTATCCGAAGACAGCCGATCCGCTGAACCCGGAAGGCAAAATGTGTCTGTATGCCCCGGATGTTACGGTGGGACCGGACGGAAGGTACTATCTTTATTACGTGTTGGACAAGGTTTCGGTAGTTTCAGTTGCTGTATGTGATACTCCGGCAGGAAAGTATGAATTTTATGGCTATGTTCATTATGAAGATGGCACACGTCTGGGCGAAAAGGAAGGTGATGAGCCCCAGTTTGACCCGGGGGTTCTGACGGAAGGAGATGTGACATATCTTTATACCGGATTTTGCGGAAAAGGTGATAAATCCCGTACCGGAGCTATGGCTACGGTGTTGGGAGCAGATATGCTGACGATCAGGGAAGCTCCGGTGTTTGTGGCCCCTGGCTGTGAATATGGTGCCGGTACCGGATTTGAGGGACATGAGTTTTTTGAGGCATCTTCCATCCGTAAAGTAGGTGACACCTATTATTTTGTCTATTCATCCATATTAATGCACGAATTATGTTATGCCACCAGCAAGAATCCTACTAGGGACTTTGTCTATGGCGGAGTTATTGTCAGCAATTGTGATCTGCACATCGATACCTACAAGCCGGCAGATATGCCAACAGCTTACGGTGCCAATAATCACGGAAGTATTGTGCAGATCGGAGAGGACTGGTACATTTTTTATCACAGGCATACCAATAATACCTGGTACAGCAGACAGGGATGTGCTGAAAAGCTGCAGATTATGCCGGACGGCAGTATTCCACAGGTAAAAATTACCTCCTGCGGTTTAAATGGAGGTCCGCTTGAGGGTAAAGGCGAATACCCCGCTTATCTTGCATGTAATCTGTTTACCGATACCCCATCAGTTTATGTGGGTGAAGGGAATTTTCCACGAGTAATGCAGGACGGCAGGGATGGAGACGAAGAAGTTGGATATATTGCCAATATTACAGATTCAACTACCATCGGTTTCAAATATTTTGACTGCCATGATATTCGTGAAATCAGTATTTGGATCCGGGGCTATGCAGATGGCACTTTTGAAGTAAAGACAGCATGGGATGGAGAGGTACTGGCGACATTAGAGGTTCAATATACCAATGTCTGGGAAAAGTATACCGCACTGGTTACGATTCCGGATGGAATACAGGCGCTTTACCTGACCTATCGCGGTAACGGAAATGCTGCATTAAGATCATTTGAGTTATCATAATCTATGTTATTGCATATACAGGCAGTTCAAAAAGAAATCGGAAAGAGAAAACGATACTAAAAAAGGAGCCTACAATGAGCAAGTTAAAGATTAAAACAAAGGAAAGACGATTTGAGACAGCCAGGGATTTATACGGAATCTTTTTTGAAGACATTAACCGTGCCGGAGACGGAGGACTTTATCCGGAAATGCTTCGAAACAGAAGCTTCGAAGATTCCGTTTTACCGGAGGGTTATATACAGCAGGAGGATGGCGTCCATGTAAAAACCGTATCCGGATGGCTGGATGAGTTTTGCAACGGAGAAGGCTTATGCCGCTGGGTAAAGGGCAACAATATTCCGGAAACAGAAATACCGGCATGGTATACACACAATGCAAAGATGGAGCTGGAACTGACGGATACCCTGAATGAACATCGGGACGCAGCTCTGCGTATGCAGTTTGAAAAGGACGGATCTCTGACTAATACCGGTTACTGCGGTATATCCGTAAAGGCTGGAGAAAGTTACTCTTTGTATTTATTTGCAAAAGCAAAGGAAGAAATAGGACTGGACGTAGCGATCGAATACCAGGGAAAAGTACTGGCTGGAAACAGTCTGGTGGTTTCCGGTCAGGAGTATACAAGATATGACATGAAGCTGACAGCAGCTGAGGATTGTCACGAGGCACAGCTTACTATTTCCTGCAAAGAAGGCGGAGAGGTTCTGCTGGGATTTATTTCACTAATGCCTGACAATACCTACATGGGGCATGGACTCAGAACAGATCTTGTAGAAAAGCTTAAGGGAATGAGTCCAAAGTTTATGCGTTTTCCCGGAGGCTGTATTGTGGAAGGAACGACACCGTCCACAGCGATGAGATTTCGGGATACGGTAGGTCCGGCATGGGAAAGACCCAGTAAGCTGTTTGTATGGCATTACAGAAGTACATTAGGACTTGGCTTTCATGAATATTTGCAGCTTTGCGAGGATCTGGGGATGGAGCCCCTGTATGTATGTAACTGCGGAATGACCTGTCAGGGAAGAAAGAGTGTCCTTCTGGAAGGAGAGGCTCTTGATGAAATGGTACAGGATACACTGGATGCCATTGAATATGCTATCGGCTCTAAGGAAAGCAAATGGGGAAGGCTTCGTGCTTCTATGGGGCATCCGGAACCCTTTAAAATGACCTATCTGGAAATTGGTAATGAAAACTGGGGTCCGGATTATGAAAAGCGATACAACATGATTTATAAGAAGGTAAAGGAACTGTATCCCCAGATTAAAACCATAGCCAACGAGCATGTAGAGAAAAATGGTTGTCCTGCCGAGTGCGTGGATGAACATTTTTACAATACAACAGAGTTCTTTGCAGAACGTGTAAATTATTATGATGACTACGATCGTAAGGGACCAAAAATCTTTGTAGGAGAGGTGGCTGTAAACGAAGGCAACTATATGGGACAGTTGTATGCGGCTTTGGGAGAAGCGGCTTTCCTTATGGGTATTGAGAAAAATCAGGATATCGTAACATTGGCCTCTTATGCTCCATTATTTGAAAATGTAAATTACAGAGCGTGGTATCCTAATCTGATTCGTTTCAATAATCATCAGAGCCTTGGAATTCCTACTTATTATGTCTGGAAAATGTTCGGTCAAAATCGCGGAGATTATGTGGTGCGATCCGAAGATGAGGGAGGACGTGTTTATCGTCCGAGAACCGGAATGGCATCTTTAAAATCCAATAAGGAACTTCGCTTCAGAAATCCCATTTGGAATGGAGAAGAAGCAAAGATTACTCATGAATTAATGGGACATGTGCAGGATACAGAGGATGGCTGCCTGCTTCAGCTTCCGGATGAGGAGCAGAAAAAGGAATTTCACAGTATTCTGGAATGGGCTGATGAGACCAAGAGCTTTGTGGTATTTGGAGAAGAAGACCAGACTTATGGAAGATTTGAGACCGATATTTTTGTTGAGGAAAATGCTTACTTCGAGTTGGGTATATTCAGTGCCAGGGTGGTTCGTTCCTATTATGAGGAGCAGCTCGTGATTACGGCCGGAGTGGAAAAAGAATGGGATGCAGCTCTGGTGCGTCCGTTCCTTTGGAAGGTTAATGGAGGACAATGTTCACTGGAAGAGTTTGGCTTTATGCATGACAACAAGCTGACTGAGGACTTTGCTATTTCAGTAAAACCGGGAGAATATCACCGCTTTGGATATGAAACGGATGGAAAACAGATTCGCCTGTATGTTGATGGTGAGCTTCAGAAGGAAATTTCGATTCCCTACGGACCTGCTTTTGTTTCGGTAGTAACTGACACCAAGGACGAAATCATTATTAAGGCGGTTAATTTTGCAGGAGATGTGGATCCGGTTTCCATTACACTGGACTGTCAGGTACAGGGCGACTATACCGTAACACTTCTTAGCGGTGAAAAGGGGGATGAAAACAGCTTTGAAGAGCCGGAGAAGGTGAAGAATATTACCGTGAATATGCATGGCGCTTCCTCAGAGTTCGTATACAAGGCACCGCCATATTCTGTCAGTGTTTTGCGATTGAAGAAGTGCGAAGCGTTTTAGAGGTTATCGCCATTATACTTTGTATTGGCACCGAAAATATATTTATTTCTCCGCGGCTTTTCTTCCAGGATGGGAGAGTGCCGCGGAGAATTTTTTTGCGAAGAAAGAATTGCCATAGCTTTTATAATTTCGGGAAACCTTTATCTAAGGAAAAAATACAATATTAACATGAATATCATGAATATAATATTGGAGGCTGTGAATATTCCCAAATACTTCCCTCTCAGATTCCTGTTTTCTTTTGCAATATATTTGAAACTTATCAGGCTTGCCATGGATGCAATCAGAGTGCCGAGACCTCCAATATTGGTTCCGACAATTAAAGCCCGGTAATTATCTGTAAAGCCGGATAAAAGAAGCGCAGCGGGAACATTGCTCATAATCTGACTGGCAAGAACAGCAGTAAGTGTTTCCCTTCCTGCCATGATTCTTTCCAGAAAACTGCTGAATTGCGGAATCCTTCCAAGGTTGCCAATAAAAATAAATAATGCGATAAAGGTGGCAAGCAGGGAGTAATCCACCCTGCTTATATTTTCCCTGTTTCTTAGCAGCATATATATAAGAACCAATACAAGAGGAATCTGGTATGGAATGATACGTGCAACAGTGAGCAGGCAGATTGTAAATAAGATCAGGTAAGCGGCCAGGTATTCCATGTTAAGTTCTTTTCTGTCAGAGAATCCCAAAAGAGTTTTATCTTTTTCGGAACCGCATACGTGAGGTGCTTTGGCAGCGGCTACCTGTATCCATATCAGAAGAAGGATAAGTGCTGTGGCGGAATAGGGAAGCATCAGGGTTATTAATTCTGCCGCGGACATCCCTGCTCTGGCATATAGATAAAGGTTCTGCGGATTTCCGATTGGTGTGAGCATGCTTCCGAGATTAGCAGCGATTGTCTGCATGGCTACTATTTTAAGAAGCCAGTAATTGCCCAGTTCCTTTGGCAGTTTATGCACAATGATCAGTGCAAGAGGAACAAAAGTAATCAATGCCACATCATTGGTGATCACCATTGACAGGAAGAAACATAAGAGTACCAACAGCCTGATCACACCCACAGTTCCCGATGTTCCCATCAGCAATTTTTTGGCAAGTATATCAAAAACACCAACAGCCTTCAAACCAGCTACAATTGCCATCAAACAGAAGAGGAGCCCGAGAGTCCTGAAATCGATATAAGTAAAATAAGCCTTATCCGGTCTGACCCAGAACATAGAAAGAAGCGCCAGGATCACTGCAATTGACAAAACGGTTTCTTTCCTGAAAAAAACATATAATTTTTGTAACATAATATTTCCTTTCCGGTCTGATACGACCGCGTATAAGTATATCACAGAAACATCCAGAAAAAAAAGAATCTAAACTTCAAAACACTGAATCTGTATGCATGATGAGAAGGACGTTTTTGACGTCTGCTCTTGACATGCCCGAAATCATGTCGTATATATATAGTAAGAGCTGGAAGCACAAATTTAGCGCTTCCAGCTCAATCATTATCATAGAAGATTATTATTTACAGACTTTTCTTCATAGTCTTTAAATTTTAGTTGTGCACATTTTAATGCGCGAAGTTTGAGTCAATAATTTACAAAAGAAGGGAAAACTATTATGGAAAAGATCAAAAAGTGTATAGCTAACTTAAAGGTTGAAGGAAAATTAAAAGTATATCAAATGACAGTGCTTGTTATGACATTATTTTTAGTGTTGGTGGCACTGATCTCGACAGTAGTGATCCGTTCAAATATAGAGAAGATCACGAAGGTCTGGTCTCCGTCATTGGAATATCTGCAGGATTTAGAGACAATGACTGCGAAATACAGAATCAAACAGTATCAGCATCTGGTAGAATCAGATGCAGCAGTCATGAACTCCTGCGAAGAAGAAATCACGAAGCTGGAGAGTCAGATCCAGGATACCGATGCGAAGCTGGAGGCAATCATGTCTGCAAACAGCAAAGCTCAAAAAGGACAGGACGATTACGAAGTAGCAAACGCTGCATGGGAAAAATACAGGGGTGCTTCAGATGAAATCCTGCAGTTGAGCCGTGAGGGTAAACAGCAGGAAGCATCGAAACTGATGACCGGAGAGGTGTATGAAGACTATAAGTCATTTTCTAAGAAATTAACTATATTATGTGGCAAGTTCCAGGTAGAATTAGATCAGGCAAAGACCATGGCTAATGTATGCACGGTAATCATATTTATTGTGATCGTGGCAGCGGGTCTTGCGATTGCTGTAGTGACGACAATGATCGGAAGGATCATTACCAATTCCATTACCGAGCCGGTAAAACAGATAGATGCAGCAGTTGCCAGCCTGCGTAAGGGCGAACTGTCTAATGTAGAAATGCTTACCTATGAGTCTGAGGATGAGTTTGGCGATACTATCAGGAATCTGAAAGAAGCCATGGGTATTCTGGCAGATTATGTCAGAGAGATCTCTGTGGAGGTAAAGGCAATCGCGCAGGGTGACCTGACCAGAAATGGTGATGATATTACAGATTTCCTGGGCGATTTCTCGGAATTGAAGACATCACTGCTGTATATTCTGAAACGGTTTAACAGTACCCTGACCGAGATCAGCAATCTGGCAGAACAGGTATCATCGAATTCATCCGAGGTGGAAAATGCATCAAAATCCCTGGCGGATGGTGCAACAGAGCAGGCAGGAGTCATCGAGGAACTGAATGCCACCATTGATACGGTTGTGGATATGGCTGAAGATACAGCGAAAGAAACACAGAACGCATCGGCACGTGTAAAAGCCTCTGCAAACAAAGCGAACGAAGAAAAAGAAAAGATGAACGAGCTGCTCACGGAAATGGAGCACATTACAGAAATCTCCAAGGAGATCGGTAATATTATCACAGATATCGAGGATATTGCTTCCCAGACCAACCTGTTATCCCTGAATGCTTCCATTGAAGCTGCCAGAGCAGGAGAAGCAGGAAAAGGCTTTGCGGTGGTTGCAGATCAGATCGGCAAGCTGGCAGCAGACAGTGCAAAATCTGCTGTAAATACAAGAGATCTGATCGATAAGACCTTAGTGGAAATCGAAAAGGGCAATACGATTACAAGAACAACAGCAGACGCATTCAATCAGATCATTACAGATATGGAGTCCTTTGCAGAGCTTGCAGAGAACACCATGGAGAAAGCCAACTCCCAGGCAGAGTCCTTGGAGCAGATCGGCCAGGGAATTGAACAGCTGTCCGGCGTGGTACAGGGTAATGCAGCATCCTCCGAAGAGAATACCGCGATCAGTATTAATCTGGCAGAGGGAGCAGCCAAGATGCATGACCGCGTGAATATCTTTAAGCTATTCTAGAAAAATGGCAGGAATAGAGTGAAGCTGTCGGAAGGAAGGTTCTTGTTGTGATTAATGATATATTTAAAGTGTTTGGAGAGCAGACAGGAGAAATCTTATTTGAGATCATTAAAGATTGTATGGATGATTACCTGTATATATTTGATCTGCAGAATGATACCTTTGAGATTTCACAGTCAGCTGTGGAACGGTTTAATATGTCGAAAAATGTTCTGACAGATGCTGCAAATGAAGTTATGAAGGTAGTATATGAGGAAGACCGCAGGATGCTTGCAAAGCATCTTGCGGATATATGCGAAGGAAGAGAAAATGTACATAATCTTCATTACAGGTGGCTTGATAAAGAAGGTATGCCGGTCTGGATTAACAGCCGTGGTATCGTGATCATTGATCAGCAGGGAAAGGCAGAGTATCTGGTCGGGTGTCTGAATGAGACCGGCAACAGGAGAAGAGCCGATAATGTCACAGGACTGCTTGGCGGTCCGGAATTCCTTGCTTACCTGCGTGGACAAAAAGAACCCATTACCAAGGGATTTTTTATGCATGTAGGAATTGATGATTTTGGAGCGATCAATAGCTCCAGGGGAGCTGATTATGGTAATTATATCCTGAAAAGCGTAGCCGGCTGTATGAAGGAATGCCTTTCAGACAAGCAGAGAATTTACCATCTGGTAGCGGATCAGTATGTGATCGTGGATCTGGAAGCTTCCTCCGCAGAAGACGCTGTGGCACTGAAAGAAAAGATTACAGATAAACTTCGTAATTTCATAGTAGCCGAAAATTATGAAGCTATATTTTCTATTTCTATTGGTGTTATAGATGCAGCAACATTTTGTGAGGGAACCGAAGAATGCCGCAAAAAGTTTGAATTTGCCTTGAAACAGGCAAAAAGCATGGGTAAAAATGGATTCTATATTTTTGACCAGGATGACTATGAGGTCTTTTTACGAAAAGGAAGAATCATAGCAACACTTCGTAATGCTATTGTAAACCATTATGATGGCTTTGAAGTATACTACCAGCCGATCGTGGACTGTCAGTCCAAACAGATCATTGGAGCAGAGGCACTGATGCGTTTTTCCATGATAACGGAAGAAGGGCGGGAGTTTGTTTCACCGATGGAGTTTATCCCATTATTGGAAGAGACCGGATTGATCATTCCCGCTGGAAGATATATTTTGAACGAAGCTGCAGCAATGTGCTGTGAAATGCAGAAATATATTCCTGACTTCCGGATGAATGTAAATGTATCCTATGTTCAGATCCTGCAAGGCAATGTGGAGCGGGATATTCTGGATGCAATTCAAAAATATTCATTACAGCCGGAATGTTTATGTGTTGAAATGACAGAAAGCGGATTTATGGATATGACACCTTCGTTCTGTAAATTCCGTAAAACTCTGGACAAGAACGGGATTCCCTTTGTGATCGATGATTTTGGAACAGGATATTCGAATCTTCATTGTATTCGTGATATGAATCCAAGTTACGTGAAAATGGATAGGGATTTTACTGCCAAGGCGATGAACAGTGACAGGGATTATGAATTATATAAAAATATCATCCCCATGGTACATTGTATTAACGTCAGGATATGCGCAGAAGGCATCGAGGAAAAAGAATGGCTTCTGAAAATGAAAGAAATGAAGGTTGATTATCTGCAGGGATATTATTTTGGAAGACCATGCGGAAAAGAACAGTTTCTGCAGCAATATGCCAGTGGCATCAACGTTAAATAAAGAGAGTAGGGCAGACTCAGCTATGTGGGGCTGCCTTATTTTATGGTCTTATCAGAAGGATGGATTCATAACGGCTTCTTTCAGTTTTTCCAGGTCATTGGCATCAGGGTGAGACAATGCACAGTCAAAATTCTGGATCAATACATCAAAATTTGCCGGATGATCAGGATTTTCCGAAAATAGATATCACTGCCACCAAAGCCTGCAGTTCCAAACAGAAAAATCTGTTTATTCTTTAACTGCGATAATAGCTGTAATCAGAGACCTTAAACCTGTTCCAGTGGTCGGGATGGAGACCGAAAACCCATTCCCATTGCGGAATAAACTGCAAATACAGTGATCGCGTTGCAGAAACCTGTGAGGCCTGCGACCGGGGGAGAACCTGCGGGGTCTCCTCTTTTTTTATATTAGGGGGATAGTGTATATGCAAAAGATTTTTTTGAATTATGATCAGCAGATAGAAAAATTGAAAAATGAAAAGAATCTGTTGATTGATAATGAGGCATATGCAAAGGAGATTTTAAAACAGACAAGTTATTATTCACTGATTGGTGGATATAAGGATATCTTTAAGAACCCAACCACTAAAAAATATAAGGATGGGACAAGGTTTGAAGATATTGTGGAACTGTATTATTTTGACGAATTGTTAAGACAGCTATTCTTACGGTATCTTATCAAGGTCGAAAATGGAATAAAATCTCAAGTGTCCTATTATTTTACAGAAAAAAATGGGGAAAATCAAAAAGAATACCTTGATACATCAAATTACAATTATTCAGGAAAGAAGAATCAGAGAGATATTGACCGTTTGATTAAAATATTAGATGGGTATGTCACAAAACCAACGGACTATCATTATATAAATCATTCGCAGAAGAAATATGGAAATGTTCCATTGTGGGTACTTACGAATGCTTTAACGTTTGGAAACATATCGAAAATGTATATGCTGCTTCCACAGGATATACAAATCAAAGTCAGCAGGAATTATCAGTGTGTCAATGAAAAACAAATGGTTTCCATACTGGCAGTGCTTGTTAAATTCAGAAATGTTTGTGCTCATGGAGAAAGGCTGTTTACTTATAGAACCGCAGACAGTATTCCAGATTTGCCGATACATAGAAAACTAAAGATTGCACAAAAGGGTTCGCAATATGTGAATGGAAAAAATGATTTGTTTTCCGTAGTGATCGCATTGAGATATATGTTGAATGATCAGTGGTATAAAGAGTTTATAAAGGAACTTAAAGCCTTGATTGATAAATATCTTAAGAAACATGATAGTATATCGGAACAAGAACTGTATGAGAAAATGGGTTTTCCGGAAAATTGGAGAAAGATAACCAGATACAGAAAACAATAAGATATGCTTGATCCTGTAACATAGAAGAGAGTACGTGTAATTCGGAGTAAATAATGGTTAAAAAATTGTGGGTTCAATTCCCGCCGGGAACATTGATTTTTTGCAGCAATGATCGTAAAAATTCATTGTTGCATTTTTTATTTTATGGGGCTTGCAGTTAACTCCAGGACAGGAGTCAGCATCAGATGTATGCCTTTGCGATGGTGAACAGGTAGAAGAAGTATATTTATAATGAGAAACAACAAATGAAATACAGAAGCATACATATACTATGAAAGGATTATATTCATGAAAGAAGAACTAAGAATAGATATTGTCGGACTTGCAGGAGCCTGTTCCTATGCTTTGGACTGTATAGAAGCAGAGTTGGTAAATATCAAAAACAAACATGGAAAAAGAGTGGCTTATATAAGTGTATGCATGGCTGAATATCTGGCAATTCAAGGTGATGCGTTACAAGATTTAGCTATGTGTGCCTTACTGCATGATAATGCTTTGACACAATATATTACGGAAGAGCTGGAAAGGAATTATGTTATTGACATTAAAAAAGATTTGTCCGTAAGAAAAACGAATCTTCATTGTATTTATGGTGAAAAAAATATTACTAAACTTCCTTTTAAAACAGATGTCTCAAATGTGATTTTGTATCATCATGAACATGCCGATGGAACTGGTCCTTTTCAAAAAAAGTGGAATGAAACCCCATTGCCTGCAAGAATTATTCATCTTGCAGATACCGTTGATATCATAGGAAATAGTATTAAATCTGATGATAATAGATGGGATTTTATATGTCAGTATCTTTCCCAAAAAAAGGATAGTCTATTTGATTCAGAATGTGTTAATGCTTTTCTTCATGTATTCACAAAAGAATCCTTTATGTGTTTAAGTGATGATTCTTTTGAAACGAAGCTATGGGAAATTATTCCAAGAGAAAAAATGGTTTTTGATTGGGAAATGTGTAAAAATGTTGCGGATTTCTTTGCAAAGATTGTAGATTATAAATCTTCTTTTACAAGCAGGCATTCTATAGGAGTAGCTGAAAAAGCCTCCCTGCTTGCCAAATATATGGGATATGATTCAATCACGGTACAGAAAATGTATTTGGCTGGTGCACTGCATGATATAGGAAAAATGGCGGTAGGCAATGAAATTCTGGAAAAACCGGATAAGCTTACGGATGATGAATTTTCTACAATGAAAAATCATGCTGGTTATACATACCTTATATTATCGGAGGTTAATGATTTTGAAGAAATACGAGATTGGGCGGCTTTCCATCATGAAAAACTAAATGGAAAAGGGTATCCTTTTGGAAAAACCGCTGATGAATTAAATGAGCAGGAACGTATGATGGCATGTGTTGATATTTATCAGGCTCTTACGGAAGACAGACCTTATAAAAAGGGATTGTCCCATGAAAAAACATGTGATATCCTTGATGACATGGCACATAAAGATTTTATTGATTCAGATATTTCAAAGACAATTAGAGAATGTTTTGGAAGAACCTGATGCCATATATGAAAACAGAGGGTGTTTCAGACAATAGTATTTTCAGTTATGTACTAGTATGACTCTTACGAAGGAACCACCGGCACGACATTCCAGATTACATCACGTTCGATCGGAGAGGTAACTGTAGAAAAAATTGGTAAAAGTGCTGTATTTTTCGGGGCGGATGGGTACAACATTTTGTGTGAAAAATAGAATAATAAAATTGTTCCCGAAATTTATTGACTTTGAGAAAAAAATTTGATATATCAGAATCGAACAAAAGAGAAAGGAAATAGCAAACTATGCCGTCAAAGAAAAATATGATGAAAAAGAACTTGGAAAATTTACATCTGAAGGAAAGGATAAACTATGGCTACAGAAAAGTCATTATTATGATGTTAGTCTCAGGTCTGTTTTCTATTGTGGTTATAGGTATGCTATTTGCCAATACGATGCATTATGTACAAAATGTTACTGTTGCAGACCGGGCGGTGAAAATCTGCAGGATAAATGTTAACTCATCAGCGAGAAATATCAGGGAAATGGCATTAAATAATGATACATCCTCTTATGACGGTTATGAGCAGACGGTAGAAAGACTGCTTGCAGAAGTTAATACCCAACTGAAAAATTTAAAGAACTCCGGAGTTATTCCGGATGCGGATTGTGAAGAATACGCATCTGCCCTTACAGACTGGGGAAACATTGGTTATTCCATCATGAAAGAAATCAAAAGCGGTGACAAGGATAAGGCAGTTGATTCAATTCTGAATGATTGTACCCAGGCATTAAATAAAGCCGTAAAAATTGCAACAAGATTAGATGAAATGACCGATGAGGTAAGCAGCCAGGCAGTCAGAATTACGGTTATTTCTGCAGTGGCAGGAATTGTGTGTATTATTATTTGTCTGGTTTTGGCATGGAAACTGGCAATAAAAACAGGCAAAAAAGTACTTGAGTCAATTTTAGTACCATTACGTGAAGTGGAAGCCGTTGCACAGGAATTAACAGATGGAAACCTGCACAGCACGCTGGACTACCATTCAGATGATGAGATTGGAATACTGGCACACAATATGCGCAAATCCATCCGCATTCTGGGAAGCTATGTAGATGATATTGGACGTTCAATGAAGATGTTTGCAGAAGGAAATTTTGATGTGCAGCCGGAAGTAGAGTGGAAAGGGGATTTCGTTGGAATTCTAAACTCCTTTATGTTGTTTGAAGAAAGCATGGCAGAGACAATAAAGGGAATCCAACATGTTTCAGATGAAGTTTCGGGTGCCGCAGATCAGGTAGCATCAAGTTCCAATGACCTTGCGGATGGAGCAACAAATCAGGCAGCAGTTGTAGAAGAACTGACCGCAACAGTCGCAGGTGTTTCTGAACAGGTAGGAAAAAATTCACAATCCGCAAAAGAAATCAGTGGAAGAGTAGACGAACTTGGAAATGCCATTCTGGAAAGCAATGGTAAAATGAGGGATATGGTTGATTCCATGAATGAGATCAACGGGGCATCAAAAGAGATTGACAAGATCATTGCAACAATCAATGAAATTGCGTCCCAGACGAATCTGCTTGCATTGAATGCTTCCATTGAGGCTGCAAGAGCAGGGGAGGCAGGAAAGGGATTTGCAGTGGTAGCGAATCAGGTCAATGTGCTGGCAGACCAGAGTGCCCAGGCAGCAAAGGAATCCGCAACATTGATTGAAACCTCTGTGAAAGCCGTGGAAAAAGGTATGGTGATTGCAGGGCAGACGGCATCACAATTGCAGGAGGTCGCTGAGAATTCCCAGATCATTACAAAAGAAGTCACAAATATTGCAGAAACGTTAGAGACACAGACAACAGAAATCCAACAGATTAATGATGGAATTGAACAGATCAATGATGTCGTACAGACGAATTCGGCAACATCTGAAGAATGTGCAGCAGCCGGTCAGGAGATGAGCAGTGAAGCAGAAAATCTGCGTGAAATGATCCAGAAATTTAAAGTTGCAGAAAATAAAAATTAAAAACGGTGCAAAAAATTATTGATGTTGAATTTACATATAAAGTTGTCGCAGGTAGGAACTATAATTTGACTTGTGACATATATAAATGTGGGAAAAGGATGCAATGAGGAAATGTGCGTTATTGGTTTTAAACTGATAACGCACATTTTAAATTATATGAATAGTAATATCATCGCAAAAAAGCATAAAAGTAGAAAAAGTTAAAAATATCGTGGATATAGTGCTAGAATTGTTGAAAAAAGTAAGTTAAAATACAGGAAAACAACAAGTGTAAAGGGGAAATTTTATGGAATATTCAGCAATTTTTCATGATATGGATAAAAGGTTTAGCTATGCAGTTGATAAGGATTTATTTGTGATACGCGTGCAGGTAAAAAAGGATGATATGAAGGAGGTAATCCTTCACTATGAGGACAAGTATATACCTATGGAGCGTAAGGATACCAGAAAGACAGTTCCGATGAAGAAGGTTGCTGTCTCACAGTTTCATGATTATTATGAAGCACAGATAAATATGCATTTGATCTGTCTGCGTTACTTTTTCGAATTTACGGACACGCAGGGAGAAAAGGTATATTATGGAAATTATGAGTTTGATAAGGAATGCATTACAAACAGGGACAGAATGTTTGACTGTCCGCAGAACCTCCGGGAGGAAGAGATGTTTGAGGTGCCGGAGTGGGCAGCAAACAAGGTCGTGTATCAGATTTTCCCATCCCGTTTTGCAGCTACGGAGCCGGTAGACAAAGAACTGTGGTATAAAGCACCGATTACGCCTATGGATGATCTGCATGGAAATCTCAGGGGAATCATCGAACATATGGATGATATTCAGAATCTGGGAATCGATGTGCTGTATATGACACCTATCTTTCAATCAAATTCGTGCCATAAGTATGATACCACGGATTACTACCAGATAGACCCGTCCTTTGGAACAACAGAGGATCTCAAAGAGCTGGTACAAAAAGCGCATGAGCGTGGTATGAAGGTAGTCCTGGATGCGGTATACAATCATACGGGAAGAGAATTTTTTGCGTTTGCGGATATCCTGGAAAATGGTGAAAAATCCAAATACCGGGACTGGTATTTTATTGATGGATTCCCACTTAAAAGCGAATGGGGAGAGATCCCAAACTTCAAATGTTTTGGTTATTATGGCGGAATGCCAAAGTTAAACCTGAAAAATCCTGAAGTTGAAAAATACATTACGGATGTTGCATGCTACTGGATTAAGGAATGCGATATTGACGGATGGAGACTGGATGTAGGAGACGAAATCAGCCATTTCTTCTGGAAGAATTTCAGAAAGGCAGTAAAGGCTGTGAAGAAAGATATGCTGATCATTGGGGAAATCTGGCATTATGCAGGAGATTTCCTTGAGGGGGATGAATGGGATACAGTCATGAATTATCCATTTTACCTGAACCTGATCGATCTGCTTGCAGACGAAAAGATTACGGTCAGCCAGTTCGTACAAAATCTTGGATATTTGAAGGGACGCTTACACAAAAACTGCTATCCCCTTATGTGGAATCTGATCGACAGCCATGATACCGCAAGATTTTTACATCTGTGTAACGACAATAAGAAAAAGCAGCATCTGGCAGCCGCTTTTCAGTTGTTACTGCCGGGAATGCCGATGATTTATTATGGAGATGAGTATGCGATGCCGGGAGCAAACGATCCGGACTGCAGACGGGGCATGTACTGGGATGAAGAATACCAGGACAAAGAGATGTATGAATGGTACAAGCGGCTGATTCAGGTCCGGAAAAGCCATGCATGCATTGTAGAAGGCGAACTGGCTGGGAGCGTCACAGAAGATGAGGAAGGGACAATTGTCCTGATCAGAAAAAATGGCGAGGAGACCATTGCCATGATTTTCAACTGCAGCAGCAGTGCAAAAAAATTTAATGAGTACACGCAGAAGTACAATCTGCTTACCGAAAACACCTTTGATGGAAATGTAGAGGGGTTTGATGCTGCGGTAATCGTGCTTTAAGAAGCCTTACGGCAGATGGTTTCCCGGGAGTTTGTCTGTGGGAAGAAGAGGGAAAGCACCAATATTTCTGGTAATGTAAAGTACGGAGGATGATATGACGAATGTAAAAAAGAAGGATGGAAAACGGTTTGGGGCAATCGTACTTAGCCTGATATTATTGCTTTCCCTGGTGTTTCCATATCCTGTGATGGCAGACCAGACAGCGGCAGACCAGACAACGGCAGCTTCCGTTTATGCCATTCACAAGACAGGTGATGATAAGGAAAATTTTGTGATTGTTATCATGGGTGAGGGCTATACCCGGGAACAACAGGAACAATTTTTGAAGGATGCAACGGCAAAAGCACAGGGGCTGCTAAAGTGGTCTCCTTATAAAGAGTATTCCGACAGGATCAATATTTATGCAGTACAGACGGTATCCAGTGAAACTGGTGTGGGCGTGATGTATGGGGAGTCGAACCCGGACACATATTTTCATGTGCAGGCATTCGGAAAATCTTGCTATTTTGCAAAGGACGGGGAAGATAAAGCCAGGGCACTGAGGGCAGAGCTGGAGAGCAGATATCTGGATACCGGTGCAGCCGTTGGAACCATCCATATCATTTGTAATACGACTGCGAATATTGGTTCTTCTTCCAATGCACTCTTTTCTTTTTCGGCAAATTCGGGTGAGAATGAGCAGGGGGATGTCATGACCCATGAAATTTCCCACAGCATCGGAAGATTAGGCGATGAATATGATAAAAAGATGCAGGGAGAAAATATTTCCGACACATCGGATCCGGATAAGATTAAATGGCATAAGATGCTTGGGTTCCGTGGAATCGGAATAACGGCAGCAGGAACAGAAACGGTATTTGCACCGAGCCGCGTCTGCATGATGCGGGATCTTGGGAATCCTTTCTGTGAAGTGTGCAAAATGGAACTGGCGCGGAGATTAAATAACCGTGATTATGTCAGCAGGCAGGCATCTGTTTATGTGTGCGATCCTGAAATTACAATTCCGCATAGCAGGACAGGAACACTTGACAGGGATAGTGACCAATACCGGATCGATGAGACAAATATCACAAAAGCAAATGGAAAGGATCTGGAATTCCGTACAGTCGTACAAAATATAGTGGATGCCAAACAGCATTTGAAGATTACTTTCCGCATTATTGGAGCAGACCATACAGTCAAATATGAAAAAGAAGAAACATATACCGTTCCGCCACACAGTAACTGGTATGATCCGGATGCTGCCAGAGAGTCCCTTTCTGTCACACTTCCTGCGGTAACTGGTCTGGTTTCCGGGGACAGACTGGAAGGAAAGATCATAGATGAGGACACTGGGAAAATTCTGGCTGACAATCAGACGGCAGGACAGGCGTGGAGTACCGTAACCATTCGTTATATGCTGCAAAACGAAGACGGGACCGAAACAACAGTGCCTGATACGGCACCCGCGACAGTATATGTACCAAAGAATTCTGCGTATACGTTAAGAAGTCCGGATTTATATGGATATACATGTGTAGGAAACAGTGCAAATCAGGGAGAAATAAACATCACAGAGGATCGCCAGGAGATCACTTATTATTACCGGAAAAACAGTGAGATGCCGGAAATACAAACCGTACCTGTCCGCGTAACTTATGATGGAAAACCCCATACATTTGATATCAAACAGGAAGATGGTGTACAAATCAGTTACAGTTTGACAAAAAACGGATCGTATACACAAACGGAGATGCCATTTTACACAGAAGCAGGCCAGTATAAGATTTATTTTAAAGCGGAAAAGGCATCTTTTATTCCAACATACGGGGAGGCTGTTCTGGAAATCGAAAAGGCTTCCACCAGCATGCAGCTGACTGCAAAAAACGATACGGTCAAAGGTGCGGGGACAGTAGAATTACAGCTTTGCAGACTGGGGATTCCGGAAGATGCCGGGATAAAAGTAACCTGTGATGTTTCCGGGATCACATTAGAAGAAAAGGGAACGGATCACTGGATGGCAACGCTTCCGAATGAAACGAAAACATATACGTTCACCGCATGTTATAATGGGAATGGCAACTATACAGGAAGTAAGGCAGATTGTCAGGTCCGTGTAACGGCAGATCATTCCCAGACCGGGGGCGGTTCTGGTGGAAGTTCCGGCGGAATATCCGGAGGCGGTTCAAGTGGAGGTTCTGGCGGAAGTTCTGGTGGAAGTTCCGGAGGCAGTTCCGGCGGAGGTTCCGGTGAAAATGCCGGTGGAAGCACGGACGGATCATCTGGCAATGTTTCACCGGATTCCGGCACATTACCGGCACCGGATCATGCAAAAGAAGAACCGGGGAATGTGACACCGCCACCCGCAGCAGATACGTCCGTTTCTGTTAAGGATATTAATGTCAAAGCAAAAACTGCAGTTAAAAATAATACGGTCAAAGTGAAGAATATTGCAGCAGTTTTGAAAAAAGAAATTACAAAGGCAGAAAAAGAACAGGGTGGCAGGATAAAAGACCTGTCTGTTGAAATAACTTTTGATACAGGAAAAGCTAAAAACTGGAAGAATCTGCATCTTGAAATGGATAAGCAGGCGGTAAATTTACTTGTCAAAAAGAAAGTAAAAGAATTGAAGGTCAATGGTGGCAGTGTAAATCTTACCTTTGATTCGAAGGCATTAAAAGAATTAAAGAAAGAAATGAATACAGCTGTGGTTATCAAAATGAAACAGGCTGACAAGAAAAATCTTTCTGCCAGGGCAGGGAAAATTATTGGAAAACGTCCGGTTTATGATTTTTCCGTCACAGGAATCAAGAAAAAGCAGTCGTCTGTCCTGAAAAAGGGACGGATCAGGGTCGCTGTTTCCTATAATGCTTCGAAAAAGGAAAAAGACAAAAAGATTTTTGCATATAAAATTGATAAATACGGTGCAGCAGTTAAGATACCGGGATCTTATTATGATTCCGATACAAAGACCGTTAACTTTGTAAGCCGTGGGTTTTTCACAGTTGCAGTAGGCTGTGAAAAGTGATGAAACATAAAAAATCATCGTTCACGTTAAAAAAACTGTAATTCATGTCGAAAAATACAAAAACCGGTTTTGATTTGGTATAATAATAGAACTCATTTTAGTAAAAATGAGTTCATACCGTGAATGATGGAGGGGATAACAATCATCGTTTTAGAAGAAATATTAATGGCAAACGGCTTGACCGTGTTAATGATGTGGTTCCTTTTGTTTTGCAGACGAAAGAACAGAGAGAGCCTTCATGTGGGAGATAAAATATATGATGGAATAGCGATCGTAAATTTAGTGGGGGCATTGTCTGAAACCATTGCTTTTCTCGTAGATGGAAAACAGTTTACTGGCAGCCGGCAGATTAATTATATCTCTAACAGCATATGCTTTATAGGGACAGTCAGTATGGGTATGCTTTGGTGTATGTACGTGGAATTGCGTATCTATCGAAATTATAAAAGAATGGTTCAAAAAGCAGGAGTGGAGATATTTCCCTGGCTGGTAGAAGTAATTATGGTTTTATGTAATCTGTTTGGAACAGGGATTATGTTTAAAATATCCGGGGAGAATGTATACCAGAGAACTGCCGGTGTGCTGGTGGGATATATTTCGCTTGTCATATATTTTGCTTACAGTATTTATCTGGTGTATCATTCCAAAAAACAAGGGGTTAACCTGAATTTTTTCCCGGTGATCTATTTCGTTGGTCCTTGTTTTGCAGGTGTAGTTCTCCAGTTCCTTTTTTATGGAATTACATCATCATGGGTGCTGGTTGCGGTCGCATTGATATTTGTGCAGATGCAGTCATACGCAGAGAGTTTGTATATGGATGAGCTTTCCGGATTATATAACCGGAGATATTTTAATGCGGTGCTTGCGGAAAAGAAAATTGCAAGCCATAAATCCTTATATGGAATCATGATGGATGTAAACGATTTCAAGTGTATTAATGACAATTTAGGTCATAGTACGGGCGATAAGGCTATTTGTATGTTGGGAAATATACTCATCAGATCCATACCGGATGATGGTATGGCAATCCGGTATGCGGGAGATGAGTTTATTGTGCTGCTGTCAGGTGTTGATACGGAGCGTGTCTTAGCGACAATGGAGGAGATTAACCGTAATCTGTCCCGGTTTAATGAATCCGGAATAGAACCGTTTCATTTAAGTGTTTCTATGGGATACACGGAATTTGGGACAGAAGATGATGCAGAAACTTTTTTAATGCATATGGATGAGAAAATGTATGAGGAAAAACGGAAATATCATATGCGAAAGAAATCAGCCGGTTTGGAAAATAAAGTATAGCATTACGTTCCTGCCATTTGTCCGATAACTGGTTGCAATGGCACAAGAAAAGAAAATATTATAATCATCAAACGAGTAGCAGACTGGTGTAAATCCGGTTTTGCTGCTCGTTTTTATATTTATGGTTATAGGCAGGGATGCTCCGAGTTTCGCATTTTTCAACGATAATATGCGTGATGGATTAAAAGGAAGCGTATTTGATACTGCAACATTCGGATTCGTATCAGGAGCAACGAATGCAGAGAAGAAAATGGCAGATTCATTCATGGCAAGCGAGTCATGGTGCAAAGAGCCAAGCCATATTATCAACTATGCATCATGCCATGACAATAACGCACTTTTTGACAGAATTGAAGGTTCTAAAACAACTTCGAGTGAAGCGGACATCATAAAGATGAATAATCTTGCAGCAGCGGTAGTTGTTGCGGCAGGAGTTGTTATTGTTGTAATGAAAAAGAAAAAAGCAAATAGATAATGAAGTTTATAATTAGTGTCTGCTTACTCAGCAGGCACTAATTATTTTGTATGGAATATCTGCATGACCCCATACTGTAGAGATTCCGAGAGACTATTTATGTAATAGGGGATAAAAGGGAAAGAGTCAGGAAACAGGCTCTCTTTTGAGTTATGGTTGATGGAGAGGCAGTTTTTGTTTTATGAGAAAACCAGTTACCCATATAGATAACTGGTTTTTAAGGGATAATGTTAATGAGTATGTGCGATAGTGGAGTTATCAAGAAGTGTTCGTAAGGCATCCTGAAGGACTTGTGAGCAGTTGATTCCGCGCTTGTCAGCAAGACGGACCATCCAACTTGGAAGAGAAACATTTTTTCGAACGGCGCGAGTATCTGTCTGGGCACGATATTCAATGGTATCTGCGGAAATCAGGGAACAGATTGTGCCGGCATCAACACTTAATTTTTCCTGTGGTGATGGAGGAGCAATCGGTTCGCCTTCATCCTCTGCAACAACAAGCCATGCGCTCATTGCATCGGTAATTTGGTCAATTGCATCAGAAAGACTATTGCCAGTAGTGATGCATCCAGGAAGATCAGGGACTTTTGCGTAGTATCCAGATCCGTCCTCGATAGGTGTAAACAAAGCTGTATAAATATATTTCATAGTAACCCTCCTATTTGGAAGCAGGAAACATATTTAATGCATCCTGCTAATATTGGCTTCCTTGAAGATGTACTTCATGTCGTTTTCATTGAAATCGTGTCGTTTGACAGGTACGGTGCTGTGTGTCTGCGGATTGTAGTAAATGTCGTGATTAGCACCGTGGCGTTTCAATTCATAACCGGAAGCACTGAGTTGTTTAATCGTTTGTTGCCTTGGATTCATTATGTACCTCCTTTAATTATATCATACACAATATTACACAAAAGTCAACTAAAATACACAAAAATACACAAGAAATAAAGTGAATGTGCACTACGGAATTTTCCAAATCAGCCGGAATTGTTTTTACCGGAGGCGGCAGATTGTGCAGAGAGTCATGAAGCAGAGGTTGGGGCGGATTGTGGAGGAGCAGGTCGGACAGTTGAGGATGGTTTGGCAATAATTTTTATTTGATATAATCGAACACATGTTTTATTGTATAGGCATATAGGGAGGTAGCAAATGGGAGAAAAGCTAAGCTGCTAAGCAATGAACTTACGGATAAAGAAAGAGAAATGTATGAGTATATTGTAAAATATATGGAAGAAAATTTAATTTCTCCATCTTTTCAAGAAATCTGTAAAGGAGTAAACACAAAATCAAAGTCATGTGTGGGGAACAATATTTTCAGTTTTGCATACTGATTGTTGCTATTATCAATCTGATCGTAATGATCTTTTCTAACCATAAAAAATAACCGCCCCTACCAAAGACCGGTTATTTTTAAAACTAACTTTGGCAAACCGCCTACACGGTATTGCTTTTTGTATTTTCATAATACCATTGCGTAATTTTTTGTCAATGATTTAAAGATCTTTGCTGGATACCGGCATAAAATAAGGTTACTGTTCAGAGGTAAACTTGTGGGAGTGGGAATAATCCAACCGTTTATGAACCCGGCGTTATCGGGGTATCGGTGGTTACCTATGACCTGAATGAGGTTAATAAGAAAGGGACACTGTATTACGGTGGGAAAAAAGATAATAAAAATGAGGATTCTTCTCCAGTAGCGTCCACCAGTGATCCGGAAGATGTAAAAAGCAAAGAAAAAATATGCGGACTCTGGCAAAGCTCCCAAAGACCAGCTGGACTACTACCCATACTGGATCGACAAAATGGGAACCACGGATAAAGGGAAAACAATCTACAAATACAGCAACAACCTGCATCATGCGATTATATCCAACATCCTTACTGGGTTTCCACACAGCCGGAAGAGACCCCGGATGTCAAATTTAACCTTACCATTCTATTGAAAAATAATTATTTTGTATGGAATATCTGCATGGCCCCATAAGTATGCGGCAAATGCGGAGCCGTGGCCTTTCTCGACGGGCAGGAAAAATTCCGGCAGGTTGCGCACGTATTACACAATTGCTTGAGATTGGCGTGTGTTGTTGTATCCAGATGCAGGATCAGCGTTGCTGTCTTAAGCGGCCGGAGCATCTGCCCCTCGGTAAGCTGGATGCCATCCGGGGCAAGCCGCCCATAAATCTGTGGGAGCAGGTCAAGGCAATAGGTATCTCCCAGAAAAGATAATTCTGCAAGATACAGGCGGCTCTGACGTTCTACCACATGTGCAAACTCTTCATAAGCCTTTGACAAAAGCATCAGGCTGATGCAGTCCACAATGTAAGCCTCCTGGATCTGTTCATGGTTCAGATATAATTCCGACAGTTCATCCACTCCGTTTCCAAGCGTCACAAACCCATAGGCATAGTGAGGCAGAGAAACCCCGTCTAAATCCTGATCCAGAGAGTAATACGCATAGGATTCAACCAGGGGAAGAAGTGCCGTATAAATTGCCTGAATATGAGGCAGGTCATCCGGAGGGAAATGGAAACGGCTGCAAAATTCGTTCCAGTCACCGGAGGATAATCCGGGAGTAAGTTTACATTTCATGGGATGCATCCTCCTTATCGGAAGCAGCCATAACGGCTGCAATTTCCTGAAAGCGGCCCGTGACCTTATCATAGTTCTTTCGGTGATGGGGAAAGCCACAGTTTATGCAGGATTTGATACCATTTTTTAAATATTCACAGTTTCCACCACAGGATTTCCCGAGTGTATAGAGGGGACAATAACAAAACAGACAGTTAAAGTCCTCCTCCGGAATTCCTTTATGGCATGGAAAATATTCACATTTTTTATTTTGAAAAAACTTATAATATTCGCTCAAAATGGTTTCCTCCAATCAAAGCACAATCATAGCATAATTATATCGGAACAACAAGCGGATCGCAAGAAATGCGAATGACATAAAAATTGCATTTCAGTGGGAAATGATACCTTTTGCCCCTTTTATCATTACATTATTTACATCTTTTTAAGAGCGAAGGTATAGTGGCTCAGGCAATTGAGGGTTTGAAGCAAAAAGTTGAAAATTAAATAAAAAATACTTGACTTAAAGTTAACTTTAAGTGGTATATTATGATAGATAAAATCGGAAGGAGAATTTATTATATGTATATCGAAAAGATTAACGGACCGGAAGATGTGAAGAAATTGAATATAGAAGAGATGACAGCTCTCGCAGAAGAAATGCGTCATGCATTATTAAAGAGGGCAAGTATTCACGGCGGGCATTTTGGCCCGAATTTTGGCATGGTAGAGGCAATCATTGCACTGCATTATGTTTTTGAGTCCCCAAAGGACAAAATGGTATTTGATGTTTCCCATCAGACCTATCCGCACAAGATGCTGACCGGTCGAAAAGATGCCTATTTATATGAAGAACATTACGATGACGTGACGGGATACAGCTGTCCGCAGGAAAGTGAACATGACCATTTTACGGTCGGACATACCTCTACATCCGTCAGTCTGGCATGCGGTCTGGCAAAGGCAAGGGATCTTCGTGGGGAAAGTGCAAATGTGATCGCAATTATCGGAGACGGTTCTTTAAGCGGAGGAGAAGCCTTAGAAGGAATGGATTTTGCAGCAGAATTAGACAGCAACATGATCATTGTAGTAAATGACAATGATATGTCAATTGCAGAAAACCATGGAGGACTTTATTCAAATCTGAAATTACTCCGCGAGACAAACGGACAGGCAGAGTGCAATTTATTTAAAGCCATGGGACTAGATTATGTCTATGTGGATCATGGAAATGACTTAAGGGAGCTGATCGGGGCTTTCAAACAGGTAAAAGACAGTAAGAAACCGGTTGTTGTCCACATTAATACATTAAAGGGAAAAGGTTATAAACCGGCAGAAGAGCATAAGGAAGAATGGCACTGGCATCTTCCGTTTGATATTGAGACTGGAAAATCCCATTTTCCGGAAGTGGAAGATTATTCTTCGGTGACCTGTGAATATCTGATCGAAAAGATGAAACAGGATCCGACAGTTGTTGCAATTACATCCGGAACCCCGACGATTCTCGGATTTACGCAGGAGAAAAGGAAACAGGCCGGCCGGCAGTTTGTAGATGTGGGAATCGCGGAGGAGACAGCGGTAGCACTTGCTTCCGGAATTGCCAAAGGTGGCGGAAAGCCGGTATATGGTGTGTATTCCAGCTTTATCCAGAGGACGTATGACCAGATTTCACAGGATCTGTGTATTGACGGGAATCCGGCAACGATTGTTGTGTATACGGGATCGGTATTTGGCATGACGGATGTTACCCATCTGGGACTGCAGGATATTCCGATGCTTTCCAATATTCCGGGACTGGTTTATCTGGCACCGACAACAAAGGAAGAATATCTGTCAATGCTTGATTGGAGTGTGGAGCAGAAGGAAATGCCGGTTGCGATCAAACTTCCGGGCGGAGATATGATTTCGGATGGCAGAGAAGTCAAAAAAGACTGGAGTCAGCTCAACACCTATGAGGTAACGGAAAAGGGAAGCAAAATTGCACTGATCGGACTCGGAACATTTTATTTCCTGGCACTGCAGACCGCAGAAATGCTGGAGAAAAAAGGTATTCATGCAACGGTAATCAACCCGTATTATATTACCGGACTGGATAAGGGACTGCTGGAGAAGCTGAAGGCAGACCATGACACGGTAGTTACACTGGAAGATGGCATCATGAATGGTGGTTTCGGAGAAAAAATCGCAAGATTTTATGGAAGCAGTGATATGAAAGTCTATAATTACGGATTGAAAAAAGAATTCCTTGACCGGTATGATGTAAATGAGGTATTAAAAGAGAATCATCTGACAGCAGAGCAGATTGTAAATGACGTATTATAGAAGGCAGAAATAAACAACAAACCTTGTGAGAATCGACACAATATGGTAAAATATAACATACTAGAGCTTATTTTGCATAGTGGTTAGAATAGCGGGCTCATGGAAGGAGCGGTATCATATGAAGAATAAAGATTCGAAAGCAAGGATGCAGATGATTTTCGGGATACTTTTGTTTGCGTTTATTTTTATGGCAGAGTTGTATGCCATAGTCAATTTCCCGAAGATGTTTATTGTTCTGGTTGTTTTGGCAGCAGCAGATCTGATATGCCTGTATGTTGCAATCAGAGGCGTGATTTCAGTATATGAGACAAAATATGCCCGGAGAGAGGAACAGTATGAGAGTATTTTCAAGTCGGAAAAGGCATCATATCTCATGCTGAAAAAATATTTTGAGGAAATATCGGTGAAGCTTGCATATATGGAAGAGGCATCTAAGATTCCGACAGAGGAAATTGTCAATGCACAGAAGGGAATAGCGAAAGTAATTATCAAGCGGTCCCATGAGAATACCGATGCATTGATGAATTCATACGAACAGCTGATCGACCGGTTTGATACGTTCCAGAAAGGAATGGATGGGTTCGGTACAGTTGCGGGTGCTTATAAGGACGAGATTCTTTCAGTCTGTAAGGATGAAATTTCTTCGGTGCAGAAGGATGGAAAAGAACAGGAACATTCACAGGATAAAGAGATAGCCGCAAAGCTGCAGGAAATCATTATTGCAATGAAAGATATGGAACTGCGCCTGAATCAGACCATTATGAACAGTCAGAAAGTGGTTGTTTCCCAGCCGCAGGTTTCTGTACCTGTGGCAACACCTGTAGAGCCACAGCCGGCACCGCAGAATTATGTGGAAGAAACACCGGTAGAGCCGGAGATCTCACCAGAGCCGGAAGAAAGTATGGAGCCGGAACCGGAGATTTCGCCGGATCTGGAAGAAAACCCGGAACCGGAAATTTTGCCGGATCTGGAGGAGAGTCTGGAACCGGAGATTTCGCTGGAGCCGGAAGAAGATATGGAACCGGAGATTTCGCTGGAGCCGGAAGAAGATATGGAACCGGAGATTCTGCCGGATATACCGGAAGAGGAGGATTTAAAGCCGGAGGAAGAGCCTCCGGTCATGGCAGCGGATGAGATTATTCCTCCGGATCCGGAAGAAGCCATTGAGGAAGCAGAGGAACTGGTAGAACCGGACCCGATTCCGGAGGAAGCGATTGTTGATGAAGCGGATGATGAGAACCTGCCGGAGGAAGAACTTCCACCGATGCCGGATCTGTCAGATCCAAACCGTTCCATGAGCCCGGATGAGATAGCTGCGCTGTTTGCGAATATGGGCAACGATAACAATGCGGATAAAGTTGAGGAACCTGCCGAGGAAACTGTGGAACCGGAGGATATTCCGGAGCCGATTGAAGAGCCGGAAGCCGTAAAAGAAGCACCTCTTCAGCCGGAAGAACCGGCAGATCCCAATAAGGCATTAAGCCCGGATGAGATAGCTGCCCTGTTTGCAAGTATGGGAACGTAAATCAAACGGATAAAATAACGGATAACGCCATTTGTTCCACGTAAAAACGTGTGACAGATGGCGTTTTGTCATAAAATGAAAAAATGTAGTTGCATTTCTTTTTCATTGTGTTATACTTAGGTCGTTGCAATTTAATAGTTTAAAGCAGAGTAGACACATGTGCGTTAAGTGCCGGATGAACAGGGAGTTGTCACCCGGACGAAAAGAGAATCTTGCGGTACATGAGTCGCATCCCGCTGCATCCGAAGATAATATTATCTCCAGTTGTAGTACGGTGAGGTC
>OLFW01000482.1_pt1 | contig 34415 bp, 32 predicted proteins | sample 1605351 | NCBI WGS metagenome assembly OLFW01 (sample SAMEA3888918, study PRJEB22519) | human gut metagenome | biome: human gut; feature: human-associated habitat; material: faeces | place: Denmark | collected 2010 | reverse complement strand
CCTCGTGTTCCCCAATCTGAACTATTGGTCTATCTGCAAGCCGTTGAAAAAAATGATACGGGAATGCGGTGTGAATAAGGACATCAGCTTTCATTGCTCACGTCATGGATTTGCTACCCTGGCCCTCTGTAAGGGTATGCCGATAGAAAGTGTAAGCCGCATTCTGGGACATACGAACATCGAAACGACCCAAATCTATGCGAAGATTACCGTGGAGAAGTTGGACAACGACCTCACGATGTTGGGCGACAAGCTGAGCAAGTCATTCGGCAACATCAAAGTGGCGGGGATATGAAACGGACAACAATCACGATGGACGGGTGCGGCAAGATTGCCGTACCGTCCGATGCCGCCAACGTGTGGATGAGCGAAATGGAATTGGTAACGCTGTTCGATGTAATCGCCCCGACACTCCGTGCCGCCACCCGAGCTGTGTACAGGAGCGAAGTGCTACAACCTTGCGAGGTGAAAAGTCGCATCAGGTTGCCCAACGGCTATTATACGGAAGTCTATGCCCTGCCAATGGTTGTGGCACTTGCTTTCCGCATCAACACGCCAAATACAGCAAGGGTACGCAATGCCCTGTTGGAAAGGCTGTGTTCGCGAAAAGAAAGACAAATCCTGTGGGTTGCATTGGGTAGCTGCCACAGATACGGATGTTAGGTTGATAACCGCCAATCTAACCATCATATTTTTTTGAATTGTTGAATGCAGCAGATAATATGTTGACATATAACAAGATATACTCTCAACAAACACTCAATAAAAGAAAATGGCTATTGAAAAGAAAGGGCAAACAGTAACCCCATTCCGACCTCGCCTTTTCTTTTATCTTTTCTTTTCGTATCCGTTTGTTGGCCGATATGCTTTTGTTGAGAGATTGTTTATGATATATTTTACAATATATCAGGATGTTATCTGCTCTGTTCAACAGTTCTACGTTTTTGTAGCTGTCTGCAAGTCCGCCAGAATACGGTACGACAAATTACACAAACGGCACTTGTTATTTTGATGAAATGATGAAAGCATATATAAACATAAAGAATAACAGCGGTTTACATCCTCATCAAGCACTCAACAGAAGAATTTGGCTGATGAAAAGAAAGCGGACGCAGCCCCATACATTACTTTTCTTTTGGCGAGCGGTTTGATGAAAGGATGTTGAGGGCGTATTATAATGAATGTCAGAATATTATACCTTATATTCATCAATTCATCGAAATGTTCACCCTCATCTAGTCTGCTACGGGAACGGCAGCACCATCCCTGCCTGTATGCTGTTGTGCCGACAGGCAATCATGCCGGCACAACGGCACGAAATACCAGACAAGGCTGGCAAAAAGAGAAAGACAAGCCGCCGACACCGCCGCAGGCATTTGGAAAAAAAGCCATAGCTTATTAGGGCGTTTTCTACACGCAACGCTGACGCTAATGCTAAAAACGCCCCAATGAGCCAGCAGGATTGCACCCCTTTGGACTCCACGTTTGTTCCGAACGAAGCAGCAAATTGCCCTTTAAGTTGCCCAAAGGCTTATGAGTTACCCCAAAGTGAGGACTTTGCTTTTCTATGGTAGCAAGTTTGTGTTTCAGGCATACCAAAACAATTCTACCAGTACTTCTCACTTGTATTTAATGACATTATATCCCTGCGAATTTGCGAAACGTACGATAGGAGCAATATTAAAATCGCCCCACTGATTACAGACAACAAATTTTACTCCATCTATACTTTTCAGGCATTCCTTTTCTTTTGTAAAATAGCGTATCATTTGCGTTTTAGTTAGGGAATCATAAGTTCTAATTACGCCTTGTGAATCAGGCTTTAGGCTGTTAAGTATCTTAGCATATTCATCATATGTCTTCGGGTTCTTACTTACAAAATGTCTGACAACACCCAATACAAATTTTCTTTTAGCCAATGGCCCGCTCCCTAAAAAGCCGTATTTAGTTTTATCGCGATTAACTATATGTGAAACAACAGATTCGTAATCGGATATTACAGTTGCCACTTCTGGTTGGTTTCTTTTAATCAATGGAGAAACAGTCAAAATAAACTGGTTAAGCACGGACTCTACCCAATCTTCAGAATACCCTTCGTTTAGGTATTTCTCTTTTAACGCATCCTTGAACACTTGTCCGCTTGTGTCAGATAGTATTTTTGATACTTCATCCTGTATTTGTTTTTGCTTTTGGGCTATTACCTTTTGCCCTTTGCAAAAATCTGTCAAGGTCTGTATATTGAATGACGCTTTAGAAAAGAGTTCTACGAATTTAACCCCATCCGGGTTGTTTTCTTCAATGTCTAAAGAAAAAACTTGTTCGGGGAATTGTTGGGAGGCCACATCATCGTAGTATAAACGAATTTTATCACCCACATAAAGCCCAAAAATCACTTGGTGTTTTAGTAGACGCATGTAAGAAAATAACTGCCTTTCATCTTCTTCTTGCAATATGTGGTTTGGTCGTTTGATTTCAATCACAAACTGCTCAACGCCATCTTGCAAAACAACAATATCAGCATATTTATTCTCATGCCCAGCTTGTACAGGGTATTGTGATATGATTTCACCTCTAAACTTCTTCCAACCGAGGAGCACCATACAATTGCAAATCGCATTCTCATAATCTTTTTCCAAGACATTATTTTGAATGCAAGCTCTTAGCTCAAAACATATTTCATTCCAGATGTCATTCATTCTTTCTTTTTTCTGCAAAGGTAATGAAAAACAGGCATTTTTTGGTGTATTCAATTCCTTTTCTTATTTTTGCATTCGTAAGAGTTACCCGAACAAGCAAAGCGATGCAGACCACGGCAATTGGAACGGTTGTCAACTCATTACCCGAAAACAAGGTAATTCTTCTAACTCTCTTGATTTCAAAGAGGTATATTCCTTATACAGATTTACAAAAAAACTAGCATTTTAAAACACTATTCGTGAAAAATAAAAAAATGTTCCATTTGTTTACTTTTGCTGGTTTTATTCCTTAGTTAATTATTTTTGAATTAAATGTTATGATTAAAAAATTGATATATATCATGTTAAATGGCTTTTAGATGCTTTTTTTCTTATTCTTTTGAACAAAAAAAGAATTCAATACGTTCTTGGATAGAGAAATGATATGTGATTTTTTTTATATTATACTTAATTTTGTATCTGTTTTTAAAAAGGAACATAGGCATAAACAGAAATATTTTTAATACATTATATATAGCAAAAGCAATAAACGAATGAAGAAAATTACTTTTTTTACTTTTTTATGTAGTCTGTTGCTGGTGGCTTGTAGCCGTGAGGAGTGGAGTAATACGGCTAATACAGATACACCTGAGGCGGTTTTTAAGTTGTATGATGCAGACTACGAAGGTAACCTCTCACGTGCAACTACATTAGAAGAATCCCGTTACGATCGTTTGGAGTATTATATTGTAGATGAAGCAGGAGTACGTGTGCGGGATATAAAAAGCAAGTATAATCCATCAACTGCAGAAATTTATGTAGAAGATTTGCATGAAGGTAATTACCGTTTATTGGTGTTGGGGATAAAAGGAAACGAAAACCTTGATGAAGTAATGATCCATGAGTTGAACTCTGCTTCAGATGTATGGTTAGAGTTTCCGGCAGATTTACAAAAACCGTTAGATGCTGAATATTTTTATTCTCAGACTCCGTTTACGGTAACAATGGAACAAACAGAGAATGGTAAGCAGGAAGTAACATCGATTCGTCAGGATGTAAAGCAACAGCGGATTATTGGTAAGATTGATTTTAAATTTGATTATAATAACCCTTATGTGCGTAATGCCGTAATAGAGAAAAAGGTTTCGCTTGGCTCAGCTCATTTTTATACTACACTTTCTGGTGATGGAAACATGGCTGGTGAAAGTGATGGTGTTATGCGTGATCTGGTTCTGTCTGATACAGCTACCTATAATTTCATGCCATTAGTGGAAAATACTTCCTTTAGTGGAGAAATTACAATGCGTACGCGTAGCTATCTTGGAAATGAAATAAGTCAGGTGTACGCTTTCGAGCAAACACAGCTGGAGGCTAATCATATACATAGTATAGAAACAAACGTTACGCATCCGGAAGATAAGTCTGTAGTTATGTTTTTGACTCAGTCTGCTTACGAACAAGGTAACCATTCTAAAATTTTACAAGATGATGAGCCCAAGGAGGTATATACTGATCCTTCGCAGAGAAAGTTTAATACAGCGCAGCCGCTTCAGCTGAATATCACTGATGAAGGGAAACTGCATGTCCGTTTCTATTCTCCTCGCAATTTGGGGAGTGTATTGGTTAAAGCTTGTATTCCTTCAATAAGTGATGAATATTTTGATCTGGCTTATTTTGATACAATACCAAGTTTTGCTGATTTCTATGAAACGCTGCCTTTGGTTCAACGTTCTACCATGTGCCGTACAGAGCGGGGACGTCAGATTGAGGTTAAACAGATGACTGCTTCTGAGTTGACTGGCGCTACGTTCAAGGTTGAGTCTACAGACCCATATTGGGGAAAATTGCAGAAAATAGAACATGGCTGGTATGTCTATTGGGGATTGTATGGTGGAAATCCTGATTTGGAAAACGGAGGTCCGGTGGGTAACTGGATGGGTATCCGTCCTGTACACTGTCGTGAGTCTGTGGCGTTGTTCCTCAATTTTACCTATATGATAGACATGCCTGAACACGAACAGATATTGCGTGATAATGCAGATAAGCTTTATGATGACAATAAGAATCCGATAAAAGTTGAACAGGTGCTGCAACAAATGAGACAGCAACGCACATTGCAGGTCGGATTGGTTTATGCAGGCAATGGTGTACTGGGACTAGGAGGAGGAAGCACATTTGGAGCTTACCAGCAGGCTTGGTTCGAACATTATTGGAATGCTTATTCATGTAATATTATGTTCCATGAATTGGGACACGTAATGGGATACGGACATAGTAGTGCATTTACTTACGGTCCGTGGGCAGAGCAACTGATGAACAATTTTTATGTTCAGAATCTTAGCCAGTTCCCTATTGACTCATATAAATATCTGGATAGTAGGAATAATCCTCATCGGTATAAATAGTCTGATAACGTAGTAATAGAAAAACGATATAATTTATAGATAATAATGGATAAAATGAAAAATATAATTGGGGTATGTACTCTTTTGTTATTGTTCCTTTGCGGATGTAGTGCAGAAGATAGCATGCAACAAGAATTGCCGGAAGGTGCGATAGGAGTCCGCTTGATAGCAATGGGAATGGCAGAAGGAGAAACTTCTAATTCTGAATCAGTTGTAAATGAAGTAGAGGGTTTCCGTTTTGAGGGTGGTATGCTGAAAGAAGTGTTTGACCGCTTGAATCCTGATACTGAAGGAGTATGCCATTTACAACCTTTACAGATGCGTGGAACTGTCTATTTCCTGGCTAATGCATCCGATATAATTCAGAAGGCTGCTTTGCAAGTCGATAAGACAACGCTTGAAGAGTTTTTGGACTTACAGGCTACTGCCTCTGAAATGACAGCTTCGGGTATTGTTATGAGTGGACAGATTGAATTGAGTACAGACATGACCTCTACCTCTGTTATTCTAAAGCGCAGTGTGTTGCGTATTGATTTAGATTCTCCGTTCGAAGGTATTCAGGTAAATAATGTAAAGATTCGCAATATTCTTTCAACCGGATATGTTAATGAGCGCCAGGGTGATGCTTTGTCGGTAAACGTACAGCCGGAAACTATTGTGAAAGATTTTGGTGATACTCCATTTGAGAATAATAAACAGACATTGTTTTACCTGTGCGAACAGAAAGCCGGAGCTTATGAAGTAGAACTTATGGTCACATCTGATGATGGAGCTTGGCATCGTCTGAAAACTACATTTACAGCGTTAAAGCGTAACACAATTTATACGTTAAAAGTATATGGTAACGGAGCAGATCTTCGTATTGAGGTTTTGGTGGATGATTGGGAAAACGGTGCCTCTTCCGAATCCGGACAAGTATTAAAAGGTTTGATTGATAAAGCTGCTTCTGAATTGTCGGAAGGCGTAGAAATAAATGAACGTGGAGATACTGTTTTCATTCCTTATATGGGAAGTAACTTCCGTTTGGTGTTGAAGGCTGAAGAGGATGCAAACCTTATGGTAAACGGAGTGGTAGAAGGCGTGACGATTGCTTCTCAAAGTTCTTCACGTAGTATGGAGCCGTTTGCCGAAGTTGTGGTAGAAAGCGATAGAAAAATGCCAGGAAGTGTACAGGAATATATTTATCTGGATGTGTATAGACAGACGGTACAGACAGGTAGAGTTGTATTGGTTTTCCGTCCGAATCCTATTGGCCTTTCAGGTAAGCTGGCGTTCGATTCAGATGCTGTATGCGATTTTGCTCGTTATGTCGATGGGGAACTTGGATTAATTACGTTGCCCGAAGGTAAGAAAATCGAGCTAGAGATACCTCAGGGAGAGGCTCCGTGGATGAAAATAAAGGTTAATGAAGAAACCGGAGCACATCGGGTTATTGCCGGTTGGAAGCCAAACGATCCTGATGCTGATGGACGTGTACAAGAGGCACGCTTACTCGTTTCTGACATTGATGGAAGTCATCCTGAAGTCTATACCATAAAAAGACAAAACTGGGGACTGCCGGTCGTAAATGTAAATGGAACGTGGTGGTGCAAATACAACTTGCGCGGTAATGTCAAGAATTATTCAGATCAGATTTTGATTAATAACGATCCTGTACCTGATGAGCAAAATGTTTTTGAGTATTTGAAAACTTGTTCTGATGAAGAATTGTTGAATATAATGGGAGATCAGTATCAGGCAGGGAATCCTGAAGGACTGAAATTGACACACGATGGCAGTAGATTTTACTATGAAGGTTACCGAACAACTGTATCTGGTAATTTTGGTACAATGCTTCCTACAGAAATGGCTCCTGATGGGTACCAGATTCCTAACTACAATAACTATCGTTTCTTTGCGTGGGGCGATAACTGTAATTTAGGTTACAGCGAATGGGGAGTTTTTAATAATAATTTAGGGCAACGCATGAATTATTCAGTTGCAGAACGCAGTCTTACTGTGGATGGTGTGAGATACGGAACCCTTGGGTTGTATGATTTTGTGTATGAAAATACTCATTGGGCAATCTTTGGTTGGGGGCATCAGTATAATGAACAGGAAATTGCTCCGATGGCAATATTACTTGCTACTTATGGCAATGCAGGTAGTTCATGGCAGCTGGAAGGTTATCCAAAGAGTGACGGTAGAGGAAACTGGATTAAATTTGGAGGACAGAATTCGTCAAAAACCCGTACGATACGTTGTGTGAAAACTCCTGTAGAATATATATATGAATAATAACAACTAAATTAAATATAAGAAAACAATGATGAAAATGAAAAATTTAGGATTAGTAGGTGTTGTTTTGTTGGGATTGGCTTTTACTGCATGTTCAAAGGAAGAAGATAATGGTGGTGTTAACGAAACACCTCGATCGGTGGTGATAACTACCCGTCAGATAAATTACGAAGGTTCAGGCCAGGCTATAGAAGATGAAAATACTATTACCGATATGAAAGCGTGCCTTTTTGAGAAGGGAACGATGACTAAGGTATTCGAAGATTTACAACCTTCGGCAGATGGATATAATTTGCAAATCAATAGCTATGAAGGTACTATCTACATGGTTGCCAATGCTGGTAATATGATAGATCTTCAGCAGATGAAGGAAGAGGGTATCAGTGAAGAAGAGTGGAAAAAGACTACTATGGCTATGAGTAATGGTAAGGTTGTCAATTTCTTTACAGGATCACTTGTTATTGACGGACAAAACCAGCCTTCACAGTCGCTCACTTTAAAGCGCGGTGTAGCACGTTTTGATTTAAATGTTGACGTGGCTGGCTCTGCTGCTATAGAGAGTCTGACTTTAAGAAATGTAGCTCAGTCAGGTTACTTGTTTGCGCAAGGTGAGGTAGCTGCATCTCCGGCAGATGTTGAGCGTAATGATGTTACAGCTCATTTCGATACAGCATTGTCTGCTTCTACTCCTGGTGTACTGTATGTCTACGAGCAGGAAAATGCTGGTATAGAAGTAAGTATCGAGGCTGTAATAGACGGACAACACAAAGTTCTGACAAAGACATTGGAAGGCAATCTGAAGCGTAATACAATCTACACCGTAACAGTACGTAAGAATGATATCGATATAGTCGTAAAAGTCGGTATTGATGATTGGGAACCGGGTGAAGATACAGAAATTATTCCGCAATTATAATAAAGTTTATTAATCCGATAGATAGGTAGCAATGGTATATAAAAGAAATTATTTATGGCTGTTTGGTGTGCTTCTGTCTACCTTATTCATGACTTCGTGTTCTGATGAACACGAAGCTCTGCAAAGTACAGATCAACCTTCCACGGTAGTACAGGCTAGTGTTTCTGCTTTTAAAGTTGACGGGAAAATATCTTCTGTTGCCGGAGAAAACGAGATTAACGATATACAGGCATGCCTGTTCGAGAACGGCTTGATGACAGCGGTTTATTCAAATCTCGATCAAACGTCGGATAGCTATTCACTGAAACTGAAAAGTATGTCTGGAACACTTTATATGCTTGCCAATACGGCCGACTTGATCGATTTGCAGCAGATGAAAGAAAGCGGTATGACTGAACAGGAATGGCTGAATACAACGATAAAGGCAACAGACGGGAAAGCACCACGTTTTTTTGCAGGAAAGCTTAATTTAGATGAGCAGCCGCAGGGGCAGTATGTTTTGCCTATGACGTTACAGCATGGTATTGCCCGTTTCGATTTGCTGATGAGAGCAGGAGGAGCTATTTCTATCAAGAGTATTACGTTGAAGAATCTTGCACAGGCATCATATTTGATATCTCAGGATGAAGTCAGATCCCCTGAAGGAGCAGATGTGCAAGATTTGCAATTTACTTTTGATCAGCCATTGTTGAAAGATACACTGGGACTGGCTTATGTGTGCGAACAGACAAATACCGATTTGATGGTAGAGGTCGAAATGGAAATGGGAGGCCAGATCTATGTACAGCAGGCTGCATTACCGTCAGTTCTGAAACGAAATACAGTTTATACACTGACAGTCCGGAAAGATGCGTTGTCAGCCGATATCAAGCTGGAAGTATCTGCATGGGAGGATGGTGGTGAAACCGGTTTGCATCCGGATTGGGATAGCCATATTACGGTAAACAAAGGCTTATCTGTGTTACCGGAAGGAATAACCATTTCAGAGTCGGGAGATCTGGTTTCTTTGCCTAGCAGAGCAATGGAATTTACATTGGCCCTTAACTGCGATGATGAACTGGAGTTTGTTTCTTCACAAAGTTCAGATATTACTGTAGAAAAATTGCCGTCGGTAACTCCTGGTGATGGAGTGAATCGGTTCTTGTTCCGTAAGACACTTTTGCCTCCCGGTTATCAGGCAGAAAATGTGAAAGTATATTTTCACCGTAAGGGACTGAATGAAAGTTATGAAGAAGATTGCTTGAAACTGGTTCTTGAAGAAAATCCTATTCATTCAGAAGGATTTAAATTCGACCGCCAGAATTATACGCACGATTTTGGTCGTTATATTGATAATGAAATGGGACGTTTCATTATGCCAGAGGGACTGGAGCTGGTGGCAGAATTTGATAATGAAGATCCATGGGTGAAAATAGAGAAGGTCGCGGATGAAACAAATACGTACCGTGTGATAGGTGGATGGAAACCTAATGATCCGAAAGCTGACGGACGTAAGCAGGCTGCACGTCTGGTTGTACGTCGTACTTCTGACGGGCAGGAAACGGAAGCTTATATAGTGGAGCGTCGTAATTACGGGTTGCCTGTTACTTATCTGAATGGTACATGGTGGTGCCGTTACAATGCGATAGGTGATTCTCGCAATTTTGATGATCAGATTTTAAGCTCCAACGATCCGGCTAGTCTTGCAGGTCAGACTGTACAGGAATATCTCAAGACTTGTTCTTCCGAAGAATATGTACGTCTGTGGAATGCTGCTTACGAAGGGAATAATGGTATGGCCTTGCAGGCAGTATATCGTGATGGAAAAGTTACACTGGACGGATGGCGTAGTGGCGAGTCGAACCATATCAATAAGGCCGAACAAACTTCGCTTTCACCTGATGGCTATGAAATGCCTACATTTGATGATTATAAAAACATCCTTTCTAATTTTACTATACCGACAAATTGGGCAGGATTTTATCCTCAGAATGATGTGACCAACAAGCAGTATCGTAGTGAGATTATATTGGAAAAGCGCTCGGGTGTACAGCTTGACGGACAGGATTTAGGTGAACTTTGGAGTTTCTCTGTCAGAAGTATTGCCGGACATGGTGATGAACCGCTTACTTTTTATGGAGTAGGATGTCAGTGGAGTAATGATGGGGTTAATAGAAACTGGTTACTTTTAGCATGTTATAATCCGGAGGTGACCGGATGGCTTGTCCGGGGTAATAATGCAAGTCTGGAACACAACGGTGCTGGTGCAAATAATACCCGTAACGTACGTTTCAAGAAGTCACCGGTAGAATATATCTATCAATAAGAAAGACATTAGAATAGATCGGGTACATATTTCCGGAAAGAGCAGAATTGGAATATATTGTACCCGATTTTATTATGTCATGTTATCTCGTTTTGTCAGAATTTGCTATCTTTGCATGCCGATTTGTCGTAAAAATTGGTCAAATAAATTCACTTTAAAAGAAATAGAAAGAAAATGAAGAAGATGAACATTATCAGATTAATTTGCTTGTCATGCTTTATGTATATGGCAAGTAGTGTAGCTAGCGCACAAGATTTGAAATCCATACTTTCGGGAGTAGCTAACGCTGTTGCCAATAAAGTTACAAACTCATCCGGAGTTTCTTTGGAGGGAACCTGGAAATATACCGGTCCGGATTGTAAGTTTGAAAGCGATAATTTCTTGGCACAGGCAGGTGGAGAGCTTGCGTCGAAAAAAGTAGAGGAAAAAATGTCGGATGTACTTACTAAACTAGGCTTTACCGATGGGTGTACTTATGTCTTTAATGCCGACAGCACCTATACTTCTACGGTAAAAGGTCGTACAACTAGTGGTACTTATTCTTATAACGCTGACACAAAAGAACTGACTATGAAAACGAAGCTGGGTATAAAGTTTACAGCCATTGTATCGCAGCAGGTTTTATCATCAAATAAGATGAGCTTGCTTTTCAAGGCAGACAAGCTGATGTCGCTGGCTCAGACCATCGGAGGTGCTTTGGGCAACTCTAATTCTACAATCAGTGCTGCTACTTCGTTGTTGAACCAATACGAAGGATTGCAATTAGGTTTTGAATTGGAGAAACAATAAAAACGATTTTTTTCGATAAGTATTTCATGTCAGAGTCTGGTATCGTAAATGCCAGACTCATTTTGTTTATAGAAACAACATTCCGGTTTGTTAGTGATATATCTCAGCATAATTGTCATTAAAGAAAAAAATAGTACTTTTGGAGAGTGATACAGAGCTTCTTCTCGGGAGAAGAATACCTCGAATGTTACTCATTTACTTTTAATCTATAAATGAAACATATTATGAAAAAACTTATTTTGTTGCTTTCTGTGCTGCTTTTTAGTCTGGAATTTGTTGCAGCACAGGATGAGTATGAACGCAGTGTCTTTGTTTCTTCGTCGGGGGATAGTCTGAATTATCGCCTGCTGGAACCGGAAGTGATGCAAGCTGGAGAAAAGTATCCGTTGGTATTGTTCTTGCATGGAGCCGGTGAACGGGGAAATGACAATGAAAAACAACTGACTCATGGCGGGCAGATGTTTCTGAATCCGGTTAACCGTGAAAAATATCCGGCTTTTGTGCTATTCCCGCAATGCCCGGAAAGCGGATATTGGGCATACGAAAACCGTCCGCAGTCTTTTATTCCCACCCAGATGCCAGTCGGAAAAGAAATGCCATCTGTGTTTCAGGCTGTGAAAGAATTGCTCGATATGTATTTGGCAAATCCTCAGGTAGATAAATCGAGAGTTTATATCATGGGATTGTCAATGGGAGCAATGGGAACATACGATATGGTTTCCCGTTTCCCTGATATTTTTGCAGCTGCCGTTCCTATTTGTGGAACAGTTAATCCGACGCGTTTGTCTGCTGCCAGAAATGTAGCTTTCCGCATCTTTCATGGCGATGCTGATGATGTCGTTCCTGTAGCAGGCTCTCGTCAAGCTTATAAGGCCCTGAAAGCGGCAGGTGCTTCGGTAGAGTATATTGAATTTCCTGGCTGCAATCATGGAAGCTGGAATCCTGCTTTCAATTATCCGGATTTTATGAAGTGGCTATTCACTCAGAAGAAGAAATAAGATTTCCAACATGCTGAGAAAGTGAGGCTGCCTCAAAATAGAAATACAAAAGTAAAAATCTTATAGATTGAAACTTCGTAATAAAAAACTCCTGCTTTAGCCCTTATTTATTACCATTATAAGACTAAAAGCAGGAGATTTTTATGTTGTGGCTTATAGATTGTAAGTAAACTTATCTCTGGTTTTGATTTTGGGATAGCCTCATTTTGTTTTCAGTCTTTTGAAATCTTGCATATAATCAATGCTTATGATGTCCCGGCGCATCAAATTTAGCCGATTTATGACCATGTATTTTCTTGGCATGTCCTGGTGGAATTTCTTTTTTATGCGGTGGCCGGTGATGATGCCTGGTGACAATACACGATGTTGTACTCATACAGAGTGACAATACAAATGACATTAGTAATAACTTTGTTTTCATAGTAGCTTGCAATGATTTTTACAAAGTTAAGATAATTTTTGAATGTTGACATATAAAACGGATTTCCTTTTCCAGACATTTCTTATTGTATCGATAGTTTTGTATCTTTGGGAAAGTCTAAAAAATCAGCTACTATGAAAAACGTATTATTACTTTTATGTGCCTTTTTAGGATTGAGCGGGTGTCATGCAGCTCAGGACGGTGATACGATAGATAATAGCACCGTATCTGTATTTGATGTCCGTCGCTTTATGGGAAAGTGGTATGAAATTGCTCGTTACGATCATCGTTTCGAAAAAGGAATGACACATGTGCGCTGCTACCTATTCTTTACAGGAAAATGGAAGCATTAAAGTAAAAAATGAGGGATATAAAAATGGAAAACACAAGGAGGTAGAGGGGTGTGCCAAACAGCCGAATCCTGCCGATCCCGGTAAATTGAAGGTATCATTTTTCCTTTGGTTTTATTCCGATTATTATGTACTTGATATAGATCCCGATTACCGTTATGTATTGATAGGAAGCAGTTCCGACAAATATCTTTGGATAATGAGTCGTGATAAAACATTATCCAAAGAAAAACAGGCAGAACTGCTTGATAAACTCCGTGTCAGGGGATATGATACAGAAAAGCTACTGTTTGTCGACCAAAATTAAAGCATCTGTATTCAGGCCCTGAATCCGATACGGCAAGGTGGAGTTATTTTTAAGTCTGCTGTACGGAGAAGTTTGGCTTCAGCCTCTTCCACATCACATGCCTCTATTGTACTGAAAAGCTGGAGTTGTGCCGTTTCCGGACGGGGCCCTGACATTACTCTTCGGGCCATACTCTTGATTAGGCCATGCTCTATCAGGTTATGCACCCAGCGTCCGTTGCCGAAATGCTCATCCCGTTGTCTGGCCTCTTTTTCTATCAGACGGTTCAGGCGCAGGTTTGCTTCAGGAGTCAGGACGAAATTCCGGCTTTTCAAAATACGGTGAGTTATTTCGCTCAGTTCGTCTGCCGTATAATCCTCAAAATGGAAACGGAGCGGAAAACGGTCTTTTAATCCCGGATTACTTTTAAGCAGCTTTTTCATTTTATCCTCATAGCCGGCCAGAATGACAATCATATCCGGATTCGGTTCAGACAATACAGTGAGCAGTGCGTTGATGACCTCTTTGCCGTAGTCCTTCGTGTCACTTCCGCCTTCTATCAGTGTATAAGCTTCATCGATAAACAATACACCTCCACGAGCTTCCTCGATTGCCTCTTTCGTGTTTTTTTCCGTATGTCCCAAATATTCACCTACCAGGTTCGTACGGCAGGTTTCCACTGTATGCCCTTTCGACAATAGTCCCATCTGATGATACATTTTCCCTACCAGTCTGGCTACCGTTGTTTTTCCTGTTCCGGGATTTCCCAGAAAGAGCATATGGTAACGGCTGTCTCCACATAGATCGAGATTGAGTTCTCTGCGTTCTTTGAGAAAAAGCGACATCATCCGTGCCTCCTGTATATCCTCTTTAAGCTGTTTCAGTCCGACCATCTGCTGTAGTTCCTCTTCGGCTGAAAATTCGGCAAAAGGTGTTTCTCTCAATGCCGGCTGAAACTCAGTATCGTTAAGGGTTATCGGAGGCATTTCAGTGGACAAACTGATGCGGAAAGTGTTATATTCGGCAAACATTCCGGCTATCGCCTCACATTCCTGAAACAGTTGATTGACATGTTCTTCTGTACCATGGAAAATGAATACCGGACGGGAGAAATCTTCTTTGCTGAGTATATCACCCAACATAGAAAGCAGGTTTACCGTGCTGGCGCTATATTCCAGTTGCGGGACATTCATCACAATCACCTGCTTTTGTCTGATATGTTCAGCTAGCTCACTCCATTGCAGATTGCCTGAAACCAGTTCACCCAATGAAAAAACAGCCTGTTCCGACTTGTCATTACCGGTGAGATAAGCAGCCAGAATGAAGCAGGAAAAAGCCTTTGTCATCAGGTCGTTTCCCGTTACGAGAAGGTGAGGACATACCCCTTCTGCCTCCGAGTAGGAATAAAGCTTTCCGATTACTTTTTCGGCTGAAGGAAATTGGAACTGTTCAGAGTACATGTTTTGCCACCAGTCGGTCGGGCAGAGGCGCTCGATAAAAAACTTCTTGTCGGGATGTGATTCCAGTTCATCCAACTTCTCTTTTTTCCATACCTCGTAAGAAGGCGAGGGAGACAGAGAAACAGTCCATTTGGGAAGTCCGTTCTGAAATACGAAAATATGATACAGGTTTTCGTCCCAGAATGTATCCGACAGCACAATAAAACGTACCTTTCGGGGAGTTTTTCGGGAAGACGGAGAATAGACATCCGCCCCAATCAACTGGTAGTCTTCCGAGTAAACACGTACAGCCAGCTCGTTTATAAAAACAGGAGGTTCAGGGAATATGATTTCAATAGCCAATTGATTTCTGGCGTATTCAGGAGCACATACACTTTCATCGAAGGTGCGCATAGCACGTAAAATAATATTTTCCATAAACAACAAATGAATAAATGAATTAGATTTTGAAGTATAAAGCAGTATGGCGGATGATATGAGTTGATGTCCGCCTCATCAAAAGCAGAGAACCTCAGCTTTCCCTTTTAAAGCAGAGGTTAGAATGCCAAGTACGTCAAAGAACACAACAATCCCTGCCGCCCCGTCAGCAGCAATTCGATCAATTAAGTTCTATGCCAGAAATTCCTCAGGAAACCAGCCGAACATAACGAATCATTTGTTTTGTGTCTTTGACAATCATTTGTTGTATATTCAGAAATTCTATAAAATTATCACCCGATGGTGATATGCGTTTCATTGCGCCAAAAATAGATATTATTTCTGTTTTGTACAATAAAAATGAAAGAATTTTGTTTACCTTTATCATTCGAAACAGCAAACTAAGAAAGAATAAACTATGTTAGCCTATACTTATATCAAACATGGCACGTTCCAGATGATGGAGAAACCTGTGCCGGAAATAAAAGATCCGCGTGATGCTGTGGTACGCGTCACACTGGGGAGTATCTGTACCAGCGATTTGCATATCAAGCATGGAAGTGTACCCCGTGCCGTAGCCGGTATTACAGTCGGCCATGAAATGGTGGGTATTGTCGAACAGGTAGGAGAGAAGGTCACTTCCGTAAAGCCTGGCGACCGTGTGACGGTCAACGTGGAGACCTTTTGTGGAGAGTGCTTTTTCTGTCGTCATGGATATGTAAACAATTGCGAAGACGAGCAGGGAGGTTGGGCATTGGGATGCCGCATTGACGGAGGACAGGCAGAATATGTGCGTGTCCCTTATGCCGATCAGGGATTGAACCGTATTCCCGAGGGAGTAAGCGATGAGCAGGCACTTTTTGTAGGTGATATTCTTGCCACTGGTTTTTGGGCAGCACGTATCTCCGAGATTTCGTCCGACGATACGGTGCTCATTATCGGAGCCGGTCCTACAGGTATATGCACCTTGCTGTGTACCATGCTGAAACATCCCCGGCGTATCGTTGTATGCGAAAAGTCGGAAGAACGTATCCGCTTTGTACACGAGCATTATCCGGAAGTAATTGTGGTGCGCCCCGAAGAATGTGTCGAACAGATACGCAAGCTTAGTTCACATGGAGGAGCCGATGTCGTCATCGAAGTTGCAGGAGCGGAAGATACCTTCCGGCTGGCGTGGGAATGTGCCCGTCCGAATGCCATCGTTACCATCGTGGCACTTTATGATCGTCCCCAGCAACTCCCATTACCCGATATGTACGGAAAGAACCTGACTTTCAAGACCGGTGGTGTAGACGGATGCGACTGTGCAGAGATTCTTCGCCTGATAGCCGAAGGCAAGATTGATACGACACCACTCATTACCCACCGTTTTCCGCTTGACAAGATAGAAGAAGCATACCGTATTTTTGAGAACCGGCAGGATGGAGTCATCAAAGTAGCCATTACGGAGAAAACAATGTAATACCTGAAAAAAAGAATCTAGCTGAAAAGATATATTTTAAAGAAAGGAGTAAATACCTATGAGAAAGAATTTTGGTGTAAAGACCTGGTTGTATCCGATGCCCGTATTTATCGTGGCAGCCTACGATGAAAACGGATTACCCAATGCCATGAATGCAGCATGGGGAGGAGTTTATACAGACAACATGGTTGGAATTTGTCTGGCAGAAGAACACAAGACAACAAAGAATATCCTTGCTACACGTGCATTTACCGTAAGTATGGGTACGGCGGACCGCGTAGCGGAATGTGACTATGTAGGTATCGTGTCCGGCAATAAGGAACCGGACAAGTTTGCCCATGCCGGATTTCATGCAGTAAAGTCGGCGTTTGTCAATGCTCCCGTCATCGAAGAACTTCCCATGACGCTGGAGTGTGAGCTCGTTTCATACGATCCCGAAACCTGTTTCATGACAGGACGGATTGTCAATATTTCTGTAGATGAATCCGTATTGGGCGAAGACGGTAAAGTAGATGTAACCAAGTTGAAGCCGATTACCTACGATCCTATTCATCATGATTACCTGGAGATTGGTAAAAAAGTCGGCAATGCCTTTTCCGATGGCAAGAAACTGAAATAAACCGAGAAAGTCAATCAGCCTAAACATTTTTTACAGGCTGATTGACTTTCTGTTTAGAATTATATCTTTTCATATTTTGATTCTGATAAGACAGCTGTTACTGATAGTTAATCTGGTATTGTCTGTACGTTGTATAGATACTGTATCATTCAGGCTGTTTGTATGAATCATTTACTTCTTCTCGTTTCCCTTAAAGAATTTCTTCCGGTAATACGAATTAGCAGTATAAAGAGCAGCAGCCGGATTGTTTCCCGTAACACGGTCTTTTGTTACCAGCGTGGTAGTATAAGCCTCAGCATACTTGTAGAACAGACTGTCATGTCCTACACACAATCCGATTACCACATTCAGGTCTGTCTTTGCTTCATTCAGCAGCCGTGCCTGTAAAATCGGGTTACACATGGCCGCCCCTATACTTTCACATTCAGCAGGAATACCCATCGAAGTCTTGGGTTGTCCGGCAACCTTGCAGATTACCGAATACGCTTCGAAACCGTTTGCCTGAAGAATGCGGGCGAAGATACGTGCTTCATTTATTAGTCCGATACAGTTGGCTATACCGATGCGGTGTGCATTTATTTTACGTGCAAACTCCATGATTTCCTGTACGCGTGTCCATTGGCAGTATTCCTCGTATTCCACTTCCGCACTGGCTATCATCACCTGGCGGTTGTTTCCCTCGTCGTATCGTTCCAGCGCCCACTGGCGGTCTTCTTCCTTCAAGTTAGTTGTCAGGCAGAAATCAGGATAAGTACGGTCTTTATACTTGCAGTTTTGTGTACCGCAGTCCACACAAGAATGTATTTCTTTTTCCTTTTCCATAAAGCAGATCATTTTATTTCAAGATGCTGCAAAGATAACCATTTCTTCAATCAGATAAGCCCCAGCCGATGGATATATGCCATAAACTGCTCTTTATAATTTTCTCCAATGGGGATATACACGTCTTTGCCGAAAAGAATACGGAAACGGGAAATTTCGGTAATTTTATTCAGATTGACAATGTACGAACGATGTACCCGCATAAAGTTCGGAGGAAGCATGGCCGACAACTTTTGCAGGCTGTTCAGTGTAATGACAGGCTTAGGCCGGTCTTCCATATAAATACACACATACTCACTCATCCCCTCTATATACAGGATTTTCTCTTTGTCAATGCGTATTACCTTGTATTCGCTTTTCACAAACAGTGTACTTTTCTCCTCTTCAGGTTCGGCAGTGTTATGCGTCAGTCCGTACATTTGTCGTGCCTTTTCGGCTGCCCTCAGACATTCGGCAAAGCTGAAAGGCTTCATCAGATAATCAATGGCATTGAGCCGGAACCCCTCGATGGCATATTCCGAGTATGCAGTAGTAAAGATAACCATGGGAGGGTTCGGAAGTGAGCGGACAAAATCTATACCGTTCAGGTCCGGCATGTTTATGTCTGCAAAAAGCAAGTCAACAGGAGTGTGAGCCAGTATTTCGGAAGCCTGGCAGGCATCCTGGCACGAGGCTACCAGCGTCAGGAACGGAATACGTGAAATATACCCCGAGAGCTGAGTCAGCGCAAGCGGTTCATCGTCGATAATCAGACATTTCATGATAGCGGAGGGATTATAAGTAAAACATGGTAAGACGTATCGTCTTCAGTTGTAGTAAATGTATAATTGTTGCCGTAGAGCAGATGAAGTCTTTTCTTTATGTTCTCAATGCCGATACCGTGATGAGTATCGTGCGTACAGGCGTGTTTGCTGTTCTTGCATGCAAACAAAATACCTTCATCTACTTGTGCTATGCGTACATCGATAAACGAATCTTCACGGTAACTCACTCCATGCTTGAATGCATTTTCAAGAAGTGAAATGAACAGCAAGGGAGGAATCTGTACCCGAGGTACGATTATTGGAAAGTCCGTGCAGATGGTAAGCCGCTCGGTATATCGCAACTTCATCAGCGCAATATAGTTCTCGAGAAACTGAATTTCACGTTCCAGTGAAATCTGGCTCTTGTTGGCTTCGTAGAGCACATATCTCATCAACTTCGAAAGTTCAATGATTGTTCTTTTTGCCTTTTCCGAATCGATGTCGACCAGTGCATGAATATTGTTCAGGGTGTTCATGAAAAAATGCGGATTAAGCTGATACTTCAAGTACTGCAATTCCGATTCCAGATGCTGATGTTCCAGTTCCTTAAGCATTTCCTCATCGTGAAGCGATTTCAAGAAGAAACGTATGGTCAGGTTAAAACCTACCAACAAGATAGCTACCGTAATATGTATCAGCAGAAAAGGCGGATGCATCGGGCGTATCGGATGTATTTCTTTCTCATCGGAAGGAAGTACGGGAAGATGCTGCATGTGGGGCATGTCGAAGGCCGAATCCTGCACGATAAACTCTTTATGCTGACGGAATCCCGGGTGAGGATTGAACACTTGTATACATCCCGGAAGATACAGAAACAAGATACCGATGGTAAAAATCAACGACAAGACGTAGCGCGTATAGTATTTCTTGAGCAGGAGGCGTGGAATGAGTACATAGTTATGTATCAGAAACAGCAGAAAGAAAGGAAGCACCATAAGCCAGGTATCACTTACCTCTTTCCACAGTTCGCTTCCCTCCAGCGGATGATCATTGTCGAGCAGAAAACCGATGAGCGGAGTTCCCAGTATCAACACCCAAATGGAAAGATAAATAATTTGTTCGAGAAGTAGCTGTTTTTGCAGATGTTTCATTGTTGTGGTAGTTTTATGCCTGCAAAAATACGTTTGTACCTTACCCGTTGCAACTAAAATCGGCGAATGGAATGATTTTGCAGACCAAGTGTGCTTATTTTATCTTTATATACCTTTTTCTGTAAAGCCGTTTTACGGAAAATCTGATTTGTCGGGAGTTAACCGATAGAATGGGCGGGTTGGTTGATTCTATTTCCACATATAAGTCAGCGTTTTTACATTTGTCATCCGAAACAACAACCCTTAAAAACTTATTTTATGATGAAGATGAGAAAAACAATGTGGGCTGTCTGCCTGGCTGCTCTGATGCCAATTTCAGCAGAAGCCGTTGCCGCTACATCATACGATGAACCGCAACAAAAAGAAAATACTCAGAAAAAAGAAATACCTAACCCTGAGAAAACGGCACGCAGGCGTACCGATGAAATGGATAAGGTACTCAATCTTACCGAGAAGCAATATAAGAAGATTTACAAGCTTAATCTGAAAGAAGAAAGGGAAAAACTGGAGGTCCTGATAGGCCGTGGAGGAAAGGATATGAACCGTCCTCCAATGAGAGAAGGAGGACGTCCCCCGATGATGAATGGTGGAGGTCAGCCTCCAATGATGGGCGGAGGCAGACCTCCTATGATGACACCACCAGCCGGCGATGATAAGATGAAAGAAGAGATGCAAGAGCGTGCCGAAAAGAAAATAAAGAAGCTCCGTAAGATTCTGACAGACGAGCAGTACGACCTGTGGCTGACAATGAAGCCCGAGCAGCCTGTGCCACATCCGATGCCCGAAGCCGGAAGACCAGCACCTCACGAGGAAGATTTTCCTGTTGAAATGTTACAGAACGAAACAGAACACGAATGAGCATGAAAATAGTATATAGCATGGCAGTGATTATATGCGCTGCCATGTGGTTTGGCTCTTGCCAGAATGAAGAACTCGACTATTATCCCCTTGAAAAGAAACACTTGGGAGAAACCTATACCGAGTATGTTATGAATAACATAATATCCAATGATACGGTAAGCCGCATAGCCCTGAATTTCTATCCGGAAGAAGTGACCTCACTGTCGTATGTCGACTATGACGAATCCACCTGTATATTTACTTTTCACCGGGGAAACACTTCCCGATACCGGCTTTCGGATTATGAAACCGATGGAAGCTACGTCGAGGTACAATACGGACAGAACGGCATGTGGTATACCGTAAACGAGCAGAAGCATTCCGGCGAATATCTTCTCACGGCAAACGATGGTATGAGCGTACGTATGTGTATACAAGGCGGTGGAACCATGTTTTCCGGTGACGGACTGATAAAATATTCCATTGCCGTCACCGTAAACCGTTTCTCTATCGAAGAAGCCGATTAGAGTAAATCGATCAATGCGTCTACGTCAGTCTCGCGTGTAGCCCAGCTGGTTACGAAGCGTACCACCGTTTCCTCTTCTCCGCGTGGTCCCCATAACTCGAAGGTTGCATGTGCCGAAAGGCGGTCGATATCCGCGTTAGGCAAGCAGACAAACTGCTGGTTGGTTGGCGAATCCATATGAAGTTTATACCCTTTTTGGACAAAACCCTGTTTCAGTTTCTGTGCCAGACGGACAGCATGTTTCCCCATCTCCAGATAAAGTCCGTCAGTAAACAGCGTTTCAAACTGAATACCCAACAGGCGTCCCTTGGCGAGCAGTGCTCCGTGCTGTTTAATCAGCGGGAAAAAATGCGACAGACGTTCCGCATGCGGAGCCACTACTGCCTCGCCGAACAATGCACCCACCTTTGTTCCCCCTATATAAAACACATCACACAGGCGGGCAATGTCCTGCAAGGTGACATCTGTACCTGGAGCAGCCAGACCATATCCCAGACGTGCACCATCCATATAAAGCGGAATATTCGCCTTGCGGCATACCCGGCTCAAAGCCTCCAGTTCACTGAGCGAGTACAATGTACCATATTCAGTAGGGTGAGAAATATACACCATTCCCGGAGCCACCATGTGTTCGTAAGTTTCATCACGGTAAAAATCGGCGATATATGCTTCTACCTCCTCAGCACAAAGCTTTCCTTCATGTTGAGGCAATGTCAGCACCTTATGTCCGGAAGCCTCGATGGCTCCTGCCTCGTGCACATTGATGTGCGCTGTTTCTGCTCCCAGTACTCCTTCATGGCGGGCAAGCAGCCCGTCGATGACAGTTGCATTGGTCTGCGTACCCCCAACCAGGAAATATACTCCCGCTTCGGGCTGTCCGCATGCCTGGCGTATCAGTTCACGGGCATGGCATGTATAATCATCGCTTCCATATCCGGATGTCTGTTCCAGATTAGTTTCCATCAGGCGGCGCATCACTTCCGGATGTGCCCCTTCCATATAGTCTGTATCAAAATGTAGCATAACTATTATTCTTTAGTTTGTTTTCTTCGCTGACAAAGGTAGAGAAAAAAACGTTGCTCCGGCCGATATTCTTTCTTAACTTTGGCAAGAAAAAAGAATATCCATATGCCCGTAATAGAAATAACCTCCCTCGAACACCCAGGAGTAGACGTGTTCGGAACCTTGACCGAAGCCCAGTTACGTAACCGCATAGATCCCGAAAGGGGCATATTCATAGCCGAGAGCCCCAAAGTAATCCGTGTGGCACTCGATGCCGGTTATCAGCCTCTTGCACTGCTTTGTGAGAAAAAACATATCGAAGGAGATGCAGCCGATATCATTCTTCGTGCCGGTGACATTCCCGTTTATACGGGCAGCCGCGAGCTTCTGGCAAGCCTTACCGGCTACACGCTTACACGCGGTGTATTATGTGCCATGCGGCGTCCCGCTCCACGCACACCCGAAGAAGTCTGCCGCGATGCCCGTCGTGTTGCCGTGATTCACGGTGTCGTCGATACGACCAATATCGGAGCCATCTTTCGTTCAGCGGCAGCCCTGGGCATCGATGCCATCCTTCTTTCACCCGACTCGTGCGATCCTTTGAACCGCCGTGCCGTACGCGTGTCGATGGGCTCCGTTTTTCTCGTACCCTGGACATGGCTTCCCCGTCCCGTATCTTCGCTGCGTGAAATGGGGTTCTGTACCGCTTCCCTTGCTCTGACCGACCGTTCCGTTCCCATCGATTATCCGGAGCTTAAGGAAATTCCCCGTTTGGCTATTGTGATGGGTACCGAAGGCGACGGCCTTCCAGCCGAAGTGATGTCAGAGTCCGATTATGTAGTCCGCATACCGATGTGGCATGGTGTCGACTCACTGAATGTAGCGGCAGCCTCAGCTGTAGCCTTCTGGGAGCTACGGGCACGCCGGTAAAAAATAAGGGGCGCTTTACGACGCCCCTTTTCTGTATTACCTATTCATTATTTACCGATATCCATCAGCCATTTACCATCCACCTTTATCATTTTCTGAGTATCTTCTTTGACACTTCCGTCGCCATAATGCTGCTTGTAAGTGACAATCGCCGAGTTGCCGTCTTCAGCCATTTCCTCAGAAACAATTTCAATTTCTTTTAGTCCGCCCTTTTTCTCAATAGTTTTGGAACCCTTTTCCTGAATCATAGCAATAAGCCCCTCGCGTATTTCCTTAGCTTTGTCCGAGTCAGCCTCAGAGATGTTGCATCCGTCAATGAACTTCTCATAATCCTTGTCGCTTAGTGCCGACATATAATTTTTCAGTGCGGCTCCAGGTGTACTGGGTGTACACGATACCATGGCTAGCACAACAACCAGCATCAATCCCAAACGAATCAGTTGTTTCATCATAGTGTTTACATTTTAAAGTTAATAAATATAGAATATAGGAAAAGAAAAACCTTGAGTTTACGGAAAACTGTATAATATTTTTAATCGTTTGTTGGCTGCAATGTCGTCGGGCATGAGGTATGTTCCTCCCATTGCCGGAACATTGATTTGCGTACGCCTTCCTTCCGAAAGACAGATATCCGCTTTCTGGTAGGCAAATTCTACAAGTTCGGTACAATACATTTGTGAAGTATCTGCCAGATTGTAATCATGATCAAAAAGAGTTCCCTTTCGAGCAATCTCCCAGGCTGTATGTGCAGCCCTCGAAGCTGCAATAGAATCATCCATAATTCTGGCTATTGCGCCACGTACAGCTCTGTCCTCGGCGAAAAAACGTGATAACGGGTCTGTTTTTACACGGTCGGTGTCACCTTCAAAATCAGGCTCATCGGGGACAGCATGAATAACGAACCATTCATTGTCAATCTGTTTTAAGATTCCCACGTGCGAGTAAACCCCGTCTTTGCTGGCAGAAGTAACCACGTGACTCAGCAGTCCGGTACCGCGCCGGAATGCAAGATCACCATCAGCCAATATTCCGACAGGCACAATCCGCTTGCTCTTTGCTTTTGTATCCTTGCAGGAAACACATAAACAGAGAGCAAGCAGAGCGGGGAGTATGTGAAGCAGTTCCTTCATATACGAACAAAGGTAATAAATTAATTTTTTTTACCAATGCTCGATAGTATGTTTTTTGTTCAGTTTTTTTATGAATCGTACTGTAAGACCTCAATCTTTACAATTTGTTTGCTGCTTGAAGTGCAGCCTCGTAGTCGGGTTCGTTCGAAACTTCTTTTACCAATTGCGTATAACGCACTTTGCCGTTTTCGTCTATCACGATGACAGCTCGTGCCGTCAGTCCCCTTAACGGACCGTCAGCAAGCTGAATACCATATCCCTGTACAAAGTCATGACTGCGGAAAACAGATAGCGGAATCACATTTTCCATCCCCTCGACGGTACAGAAGCGCGACTGTGCAAAAGGCAAGTCCATCGAAATACATAGCACAACCGTGTTTTCCAGTTCCGAAGCCCGGGCATTAAACTGGCGGACCGACATGGCACACGTAGGCGTATCAAGGCTGGGAAAGACATTCAGAATAACCCGCTTACCTTTGAAAGACGACAGGCTGACTTCCTTCATTTCTGCGTTGGTAGCCTGAAAGTCGGGAGCATCTACTCCAATTTGCACCATTGGACCAGATGTATGCGATTCCTGACCACGGCAAATTACCGTTTCACCATTCTCTATACCTGCATTTCCTGCAATTGCGTGTATGGGGACCAGGTTCAGTGTCAGCAAGGCTCCCATGCTTAAGATAAATTTTGTAATCTTCATAACTATAGGCTTTTTTATTTATAAAAGCCCACAGCTCAGGAATGTTCTGTCTGTTGTGCGTTTTTTTGTTTTTTTAGTTTTTACGAATGTTGGAGGTAAAGGAATGCCCGATCCGGCTTTGAAATTGTGGGATGGGCGAGTGGAGCTGTTTATTTTGAGGGGACGGGAGTGTAGTAGCAGGTTGTATCTTCTGCAGCTCTTAATGTTTCCTCTTCTTCGTTTATATAATAGTTGACAGTGTGGTCTTTTAAAAAAATGTGATTGAGCGTGTATTCCAGCGAAACAAGTGTCTGCTCTCTTTTCTGGGGTTTCAGTTCACATTCCCATATTGTGATACAATGCCATCCCATTTTAGCCAGTTCTTTTTGGACCTTCTTGTCGCGTGCGATGTTACGGTTGATCTTGTTTGCCCAGAACTCTGTATTCGTTTTTGGTATAACATAATATTTGCAACCCTCATGACCATGCCAGAAACAGCCATTAATAAAAATGCAGGTACGGTATTTTCGTAGTACAATGTCCGGACGCCCTGGCAGACGCGGATGATTCAGGCGATATCTGAATCCGTGGGCAAACAGATACTTTCTGACTATCATTTCCGGCTTGGTGTTAGCCGAATGAATTGCAGCCATGTTTTTGTGTCGCTGGTCTTTGGAAAGGACATCCATTTATTTGCTATTTTATACCGTTATACATTCTGATAATATTTTCAATAGAGATAACTTCTCCCGGACGCATTATCTCGTAAATAGATTTCCAGACACTTCCAATTTGAACATATTCTCCAAGTTTGAATTTTAGACACGGTTGTGTATTACCCTCTTTATCCTTATAATTGCCGAACTGAAGCCTTTTGATTTTATAGAATCCGTCAATTTTCCCACCTACCATAGGCAGGAAGTATTTTACCTCGATGAGATTAATTGACGGAATCTTTTCCATCGTGTATAATTGAGCCTGATGGGTGCGGAAAATCTCATAATCCTCATCTTTGACACGGATAAGTCCTGTAAATACATTTTTTGCAGAATTAATTATCTCTGATGGAACTAAGCCGCTTATTTCAGAAGTGTATTGTTCAAACATCGGTTTCGGGTCTTCTCCCATTTGACATTTCTGGATAATAAAATATTTCCCTAGCTTATCTAGAAGAGTTTGGTTCTCATCTGGAAAATCTTTACTGAGAGCCAATGAATAAATGTCTTTTTCTGGATATGGTGTATAGATTTTTCCAAGTAATTCTTGAAAGTGTTCCTTGATGTATGATTCCGCATTTACCCCGCTACGCGCTTTCATGGCATGAAATTGGAAATTTTCTTCCAGTATCTTTTGTATTTCCTGACGGAATTTCTCTCTAACTGCCGCTTTCCATGAATCTTTCTGTAAGGCATTGTTTCGTGCATACAACGACACCACATAAAGAAAGTTTACATCATAGTGACATACAAGCAATGTGTCGCGGTCGAACAGTCGGTTGTCAAACTGTCTGTTGTTGAAATGGGTATGTTGTTTATCCGTAATTTGCAGTTCCTCTTTGTAATCTAGCTCCTCATTAAGTCGGGCACTGATAAAGAAATTTGGGATAATGTTATATCCTTCGGTTAGATCATCCCGTAATTTAGAGACTCCTTTTGCCTTGGATAGGCAGAATTTCTCGTCTTCGCCATTCATGAACAGGTTCAAGTTCCATTGAATCACGTTACGGGCATAGGTAAACTGTTTGTAAACAGAATGCCGTCCTATGGCATTGCCTCGTTTGTAATATTTAGAATCACCGATGTAATAAATAGGTTGTTCGTCGGTGGCTGTCAGACTCTTGTAAGTGTACATATGGTCCACCATTTTGCCGTCTTCTTGCTCTTTCAAACCGTTAGGAATATCTTTTTCACCGATAAGCTCATCAATAATCGCTTCGAAAACAATATTGAAATTCTTTACAAGAAGATATTCTTGCTGGTCGGTATTTATCTGGACTTGTCTGGCTGCATCAAAAAAAGCATAGCAAAGATTCCATAGTTCCAGTGCTTTGTCGGAGAAGTATTTGTATTTTATTTGAAGCAGACGAGCCTTACCCAATCCGTTTAGGTATGTATCAAACTGTTTGCCTTTAATTAGATTGAAGTGACAGTCTATTTCTTTGGTAAACCCGTAATGGTCGCCTATGTAATTCAGAATGGAAAAAAATATAACCAGAAGTTCTTCGTCAAAATTTATCTGCCGTTTTTTGTTGATGGGATTTAGGTATACAGGGCGATTGTTCTGTACAAGAGCTGTAGTTGTCCCTATGGTACGTGTCCAGTTGATTTTATTATACCCAGAATGCAGGTTTTTTAAGACGAAAAAGAAAAAACTTCTGTTATCCTTGTTGAACTGGATAAGAGAAAGTAATATATCTAGAAATGTGTTGCTTAGCCTGCGGCTTCCTTTTCCTATCTGAACAATTTTCTTATGAAATACGATGTCTGTCTGGTTATTCTGGTCTGTTCTGAATACATCAATTGTGCGGTAAATCCAAACAGAAAACTCATAAATAAAGTTCTTTTCCTTCTGAGTAAGCAGATTGCTAGTATCGAGATTAATGATGTTTTCAGGTTCATATTTCCCGAAAACCAATTCTTTTCCGTCTATATCTTCCAGAAGGACTTTGGGCAAAATAAATACGCAGTCGTGCACTTGGGTGTTGTAAAAATACCCCACGTAATTCAGAACTACGTAACCTTCCACATTTTCCAAGGCATCAATGCCATGGAGAATGTCTTTTACCTTTGCCGCAAAATATTTATGTCCTTCTATGATGATTTTCATAATTTCTCAATTCTGATATTCCAATTTTGTGCATTTACACAATTGATAAAGTTTTCTATGCGGTTTACATTAAACTGGTTAGAAATGTGTATGATTTCTCCGTTGTGCAGGGGAAGAGCTTTCGATTTTGATTCAAATCTGACATCTTTAGTCAGTTCTTTTCTTCTATTCCACATTTCATCTGTTTCTATCAGATTAGAAATATTTATTGAAAGTGAAAGCCATGCTTCAACTATTTTTTGTGCACTCATTTCCGGATTCTTCTCAGCATACAGCTTTATCGCTTCATAAACGATTCCTCCTTTGCTGTAACTTCCATTTCCGTTTAAAGAATATCTGGAAAAATCTTTTGTCGGCGAATTTTCTGTGTTACCGTTTTCGTCTAAAAAGAGATTTTCAGAATCACCGCTCATTTCTACTCCTAAATTATTTAGGAATAAGTCAATTTTCTCGTTCTGTATGATAGCTTTTCCATTGCGGTCTGCTCTATAGAATTTGTCAAAGGAAAGTGTGCTACCATCTGTGTCTTTGAAAATAGTACCGTCAAATCCATAGTCTTTAAACACATCATTCCACAGGTAAAATATGACTTTTCCAACAAAGGTTTCTGCACTGATACGGTTATTTTGGGCTTTACAGAAGAAAAAGCCGAGTTTCTTATCTTCTGAATTAGTTGTGGAACCAATCTGAAGGTTGATCTTTTCAATGAACGACCACCAGTCGTATTCGTTTGTTCCTATACATATTTTCCAGTTTAATTCATTTCCGCTGTCATCATAACCTTTGCCAATAGGCATGTATTGCCATTCCCAGCGGCGTTTAAAGGCTGAATCTACAGGAAAGAGCGATTGGTCACTGGTATTCATTGTTGCCCAAATATATAAATTACTCGGCAAAAGCAGGATTTCTCCTTTGAGTACCTGCTCTATAACGTTGCGTCCGTTATACAAACTGTTGATACTTTCGTATTGGGAAATAGAAAGCCCTTCAAAAGCTTTAAGAAGCTGCTTTCTCATATCGTTGTCTGTATAAATGGGATAGTCTGAAAATCCAGTGTCATTTCGGTCTAGAAGCTGGAATAGATCTCCGAAGATTTGAGCACAGTTGCCACGATTTATTTCTTCAATGATGAGATATTGTTTTCGTGGTTCTGTATCAACAGCGGTTTCAGCATAATATTTCCATGCCTGTATGTAGGCCTGAAGAAAAGCTTGGTTTACAAATTCGTACACAATACGATCCTCCTTAACCTCTTTTCCGCCTTCAATAATTTTATGTCCGGATACATCACGCATTGTCACTTGAATGGTGGTAGGTTTATATGCTCCTACAAAAGTGGAGTAATCACTGTCTGGATGGAATGTGGTACGAATACACTTTCGTTTTTGGTTGTTTCATTGATAATGTATGATTTACCAGTTCCTGGAGCGCCATAGAATATGATTTGAAGCGATTTCTTGTTTTTATGCTGTAGTTTGTTGTTGCCTGAGATGTTGATAATTTTCTCTTTCCCCAAAGCCATTTTGGCCATTAAAGTTAATGTGGAAGTATATCCATATTCAAACTTATCGATTTGAGTCAGTCCAGACAGATCATTACGAGCATCGTTAGCTGAAGCGTTGGGGTGTTTCTCAAAATAATCAATATATTCTTTCAGGAGTGACTTTGATATGGTACGTAAGCCATATGCACCTTTACTTGTAGATTCTACAAGGTAGCAAAGTCTGTCTTCATCTATAATTCTTATTTGCCCATTTGAAGATGTATCATTTTTGTGAAGTGATATATATTTTAGCATGATGATTCTTATTTTGATAAATACTTATTAGGTTGCTCATTACAAAGATATTATAAACATGATAATAAATAAAAAGAATTACTTATTTTATGTTGTATGGTTATTGTTTCTATTTATTTAAAAAAGAATATGTGTGGAAAATTATTGTGATTAAACTTTGAAATGTTATTATGTTTCCTTGCTTTTCCTTAAAAATAGAGTTAAATTTACCTCGACACGTACGTGACGATGTCTTGACATGTTCGTGCTGATATCTCGTCACGTTTGTGTCGTGACCATGACAGCAACGTGTTGAGGTATTTTTGTTAGAACATTTTTAGGAATTACGGCTATCATATAACTAAAACGATTATGGCTATTAAATTTGACTTGTTTGAGAATCCGGTAAAAGAAGGCATATCTTCTCCGAAACTACATGCAAAAGTGATAACTAAAGATGTGGTGACCACTCGTGAAATCCGCGAAGCGATACACAAGAAATGTACCGCCTCTCCAGCCGATGTAGCAGCAGTTATCACGGCTTTGAACGATGAACTTTATGAGAAACTGAGCGATGGGTACACCGTACATTTGGACGGTATCGGCTATTTTAGCTTGAGTCTGAAATGTGCGCCAGACATCAATCCTCGATATATAAAGGATGACGATGTACAGGTGAGAAGCATCAAGTTTACGCCCGACAAAGATCTGATTAATCGTTTCCGGAATGTATGCTTGGAGCGTGAGGTAGATGATGCCCATCATTCTGCCAAGTTGGACGAGGAAGAAATGAAACAAAAGCTGGTAGAGTATTTCAAAACGCATGCTTTCCTGCAACGCCGTGATTTTGAACAGCTCACGGGATTTAATTCGTCGAAGTCTACGCGGGTGATTCGTGAACTGGTGAAGGAAGGGATGTTGAGGAATGCGGGGACGAAGTATCAGCCGGTGTATGTGATGAGGGAGAATTAAAAAACTCCTCTTTGGCTTATTTTTGTAAGCTATCTTTTATTATGTTGTATAATATGTATCTTTGTTGTACAATTTAAATTGTATAAAATTTTTGTGTTCAAGTAATGCGCTTAAAAGCAAATAAAATAATATTCTTGATTGGTATAAGTAAAATGTGAAGTTTTGTTTGTAAACTGATAAGTATTAGTATCGTATGTTAATCTTGAATTGTTATTTTTTTGTATTATGCTTATTGCTATTATTTTTTCAGATTTTCTCACTGTAATTCAGAAGTTTATATGCACGAGCCGTTATTACCAAAAGATTTAACTTCTAAAGATGTAACTTTTAAGACAGTAGAAGAGTTGCATGACATTCTTAATAGAGCTCTCAATGAAGGAGAAATAAAGAATATTGCTCTTACTGGACCTTTTGGGTCTGGTAAAAGTTCTATTCTTCAAACGTTACGTAAAACTTATAAAGAGTTTGAATATCTTCCTATATCTTTAGCGACTTTACACTTAGGAGAGGAGGAAAATGATAATGAGGTGGAAGATGGTAAGAATGGAGTAAAGGAAGACTCTAGACAAACAAGAGAGAATGAAAAAAATGGAAATGAAGATAATATTTCAAATGGGTATAAGCACTATAGATCTGATAAACAAATTGAGAAATTAAATAGGAGAATAGAATATAGTATTCTGCAGCAGCTGATTTATCGAGAACAAACATCTACTGTCCAAAACTCACGGTTTAGAAGAATAGTTCATATAGAGGAAAGTCAGCTAAGGAGTTATGCTTGGTTTACTATTGGGCTAATATTGGCTATAATTATAGTATTTTTCCCAAATTTTGGAGATGTACAGTCTTTATTAGTCTCATACGGTCTTGGTAGGTTTCTTCCTTTCCTGAAGCTATGTAGTTTTACATTTATTTTGTATGTTATTTATTTGATAGTCAAGAGTGTTGCTAAAACATATTGTAATTCAAAGTTGAATAAATTGAACTTAAAAGATATGTATATTGAGATTGAGGAAGAAAATTCAATCTTTAATAAACATCTTGATGAGATACTTTATTTTTTTCAAGTTACAAAATATAATGTGGTTATTATTGAGGATTTGGATAGGTTCGGAACGTCTGATATATTTCTTAAACTTAGAGAATTAAATCAGCTCATTAATGAATCTAAAATAGTAGGAAGAAATGTAGTGTTTATGTATGCTGTAAAAGATGATATATTCATAAATGAAGAGCGTACAAAATTTTTTGACTATATAACTACGGTAATACCAGTTATCAACCCTTCTAATTCCAAAAGTAAGCTTAAAGAGGCGCTTAAAAAAGTAGGAATAGAGAAAGAAATGATAAGTGATGAGGATTTAGCAGATATAGCATTTTTTATTCAAGATATGCGCATGTTGATCAATATAGTGAATGAATTTTCTCAGTATAAAGAGAAACTCACAGAAAAAGGCCAAAAGCTAAATCTGACAAAGTTATTGGCTATGATAGTGTATAAAAATTATCATCCGAAAGATTTTGCACTATTACATAAAAAAGCTGGAAAAATTTATAGTTGTATTCAGGCAAAAACTTCATTTATCAAGACTGTGTTGGATGAGAAGATTCCGATTTTACAAAAGCAGTTAGATGAAGAGTATAAATTGTATGAAGAAAATAAGCATCTGAAAGAAACTGATTTAAGGTTAATTTATTTATATAAAGTTTGTAATTATATCAATGACAACGTGATAAGCTTCAATATAAATAATAAAAATTATTCATTAGAGCAAATAGCTAATGATAGTAATTTGTTTAATGAATTTATATCTCATGATACTATATATTATACGCACTATTCTTTATTGTATAATAAAGTAGATTCTTCTAATGTAGATCATAAAAGAATAAATCAATCGATGAATTTAAACCAGCGATTGGCTATATTGAAAGCTCCAGAAGATACATTTAAACGTAGAAGATTACAACTTCAAAGAGAACGTCTTAAGGTGTATTCATATACATTGAAAACTTTTATTGGAAAGTATAAATTTGGAGATAGTAAGATATATAAGGACTTGGGATTGTCTGAAATGATGGATGTCTTTATTCGTCGTGGTTTTATTGATGAAGAATATTATGATTATATTTCGTACTTTTATGAAGGTATGATGTCTCTAGCAGATAGAGATTTGCTACTTTCAATAAAGAGAAATATTTTTAAGGGGTATACTTATCACATAGATAATATCGAAAATTTTGTTAAGGAATTATTACCATATATGTTTGAAAGCAATGCCATACTTAATAATGATTTATTTGATTTCTTAGCTAAACATAGTAATAAGTATGAAGATAAATTTAATTTGATAATGTTTAGATTGGAAACAGATGAGGCTTCTCTTGATTTTCTTGCTCAATATTATACCTTTGGGAAAGAACCCTCGAAAGTGTTTAAGCATTATATTGCTTGGGATAAGGAACAATCATGGAATATTATTAGTTTATGGAATAATTCTGAGGAACAGAATCAACTTAGAGAAGGGTGGCTAAAATATAGTGGAGATTTAGGGGATAGTTCTCAAGAATGGCTTAATTACCACTTTGATTTTATTACGGAACGGATTAAAAGTATTGGTTTAGATCGTTGTAAGCAATTAGTTACTACTGGATGTATTAAACAATTGAATGTAAAAAATTATGAATTGTTACATTATGTTATAGATAATTGTGCATATGAAATAAACGTTCATAATTTATGTGTCATCACAAATGTATTGCAGAGGAAAAATGTAACGGCTGAAAATTTGAATTTGAGTAAGATAGTTGCTACTGAGTATCCTTGTTTTGTTGATTTTGTAAGAAATAATATAACCAAAGCATTACCTTGTTTTTCTGTTCAATATAAGGATGAAACACTTGATTCTATTTTATTTTTATTAAATAATGATTTATTAAGTCTTGAAGAGAAGAAAAATTATTTATGTGGGCAGAAAAATTTATTGGTTAGTAGTGAAGGTATTAAAACAGATGAGTTGATAACCTTGGCCTATAAACTTTTCTTGATAGCTCCTACATGGGGTAATGTAATAGCATATTATCATAATATGCATAAAGAGCAAGATACGTACATAAAATATATTGAATATTATGCTTGTCAATTAGGAAAGAGCGATTTTATAGGAAGTGAAATGGATTGTCAAACTTTATTTATGGATTTATTAGGTACAAATAGCCTTGAAATCAAAGCATATAAGTCAATAATAAATTCATTTGAAAAACAGTTTGATGGAGATGGATGTTTAAGAAATTTGGAAACCGAGCGTTTAAAACTTCTGTTATTTCACTCAAAGCTTCCTTTTAGTGACAAAAATATAGTTTTATTGGGAGAAACAGATATTTACGCAGATTATTTATTGTTTCATCATATTGCTTTCTTTGAGAAGAAGCAATCTTCTTATTTTACAAAGCCGGAAGTTGCTGAAAAAGTTTTGAGTTCAAACAAGTTTACGTTGGAACAAAAGAGAGAACTAGTGTCTATTATTCCTGAGAATATTCTTTTGGATTCACCAATGCTTGCCAATATTGTAATTGATATATTAGGGACAGTCGTTTAATTCCGTCATTATGAGTCAATCGGCAGACTGTCCCGGTA
>OLFW01000478.1_pt1 | contig 34525 bp, 26 predicted proteins | sample 1605351 | NCBI WGS metagenome assembly OLFW01 (sample SAMEA3888918, study PRJEB22519) | human gut metagenome | biome: human gut; feature: human-associated habitat; material: faeces | place: Denmark | collected 2010 | reverse complement strand
ATACAGATTTATGAACTAAAGATAGCAAGCTAAGGAACTTGCGAAACTTGAATAATTCATTTTGTGTTGAGTAACTGTTCTAATTTTATCCACATTTCATTTTTATCTTCTTTCATCATTGACCCTAACGAATCAAACCTTCTGTCAGTGGCATCCTTAATGATCTTACAACTTCCTCCATGATAATTTTTTCCATGAAAAGAGTTATGTTTTATTCCATAGTCCCTATGAACTGGGAAATAGAAACGATATTTATCTATATACCACCCACTTCCAGTATATTCAGTTGGAAGTGAAAAACTAACAATAATACATGTATCATTAATGATATGATTGGGGCCACGTTGATAGCCAGGATCATCCCAATAAAGAGGCTTTACTTCAACAAAATCTTTGGTTATTTTTAAATTTAGAATTGTATCTCCATATTGTTTTGACAGGATTCTATAAATTGTTTTCGACTTTATGCCTTGCGTATTGTTGATGATATTTTCTTTTTGTGGCTGTAGGATTCTATCAGCAGACCAATAACCGATGCAGATGAACATGGTTAAGATGAATGTAACAATTTTCATGACTTAACAGGTTTAAATGCTTCCTCAACAATCAGATCACGAATATGCCCATACTTTTCCGCAGTAATCTCACGAAGTTGTTGATCAATCAAGTCATTGCAGAATTGCTTGACGATATTTTCGTCAAGTCCACCATCTTTTGATTCAAAAATCACACAGACTTGTTTATCATTACTTGGCATCGTGTTCTGATAAACAAAGAACTTGTCTGTGTATCTGTAAATTGTAGCTATTATAGCCTTTTCGCTATATAAATTCAAGTCTATTATAACTTGAAATCCTTCCTTATCCGTCTTTGTGATTGGAACTTTTATACTACTCATACCAACTATTCTTCTTTTTTGCCAACGGCTACCATATTGGCATGTTTAACAAATGGTTGGTATATATACATGAAAACGTGGAGCCAATCCTGTCACTCGTTCCACGCAGTAAAGGCTCTGGCATCGCCCAAGTTGTCGAAACGAGCAACGCCGAAAGCCCCACGCCTGTGTACGTATATAGAAAGCACTCTTGACAACGAACGACAAAATCGCTCGAAGCCAATAAGAGTTGTATACAATACACCTCATGAGGCGTTCCCGTTGGCTTGTTCTTGACAACTTTACTCGAACTGCCAGATTCTTACTGCGTCAAAACCAAAGCGTACAGTTACGCCTTATATGTATATATGTCTGCCCAACCTCTGCCCATCGGGGCTTCCGGTATGGGTTAGACGTTACAAAGATAACACTTTTACCTTGAAAACTACTTTATTTGGCTGGCAAAGTATGATTTCAAGGTCTAATTTAACATTGTTAAATATAAATATATCAAAGAAATCCGTTTAGAGCGTATAATACTGATAATCAACTAATAATACATTCCGCAATTGTACCTCTTCTTAAAAGTATTAGAATTCCATGTAGCGTAGTTGCTATTGGCGGCAATCCTTTTTGCGGATGTCATGCAGATTTGTACAATGAGTCAAAACACTTTATGTTATGGCCAACTGATTAAAATCCTTTCACCTTTCAGAGTCGGAATCACCAGCACTTCGCCCTCACGGGTTACATCGCCCTTATTGCCTGTCACCGTCGGTTCTCCATTTTGCATAGACGCAGGCAAAGCAATACGGCACGTTCCGCCCTGTTCAGGATAAATGCTGATTTGCTGCACCTTACCACCTTTTTGCTTGGCAGACACAAGGAAGGCGCCCATGGCACGCAGATCCTGGAAAGAGATATCTTGCCATGAAGCTGGGACAGCAGGGAAGATTCGAATGATACCAGTATGGCTCTGCATCAGCATCTCTTGTGTTCCGGAAGCAAAGGCGAAGTTTCCTTCGAGCGTGAACGGGCGATAGGTAAACTTTGACTTACCACTATTCGTCTGGTCGCCATTGGCATGGAAGGTGTTGGGCAAGCAGAAGCATTCGGCAAAGGTCTTCAGGGCCTGAGCGGCACCCTCGCCGTCAAATGCACGGGCTTTCATGTTGCCAAACCAACTGTAGGAATAACCGCACCAACAGTCCGGGCCCACTTCCTGCATGCGTTTGAGCGTTGCATTGATGATCTTTTGGGACTCCTCTCCCTGACTGTAATCAAGCAACCCTAACGGATGAATTGCCATGGCGTGGGAGAAGTGGCGATGCGACTCGTTATAGGGGAAACCTTTGGCGAAAGTGAGTGAACCCGCCTCATCCAGATCAAAGGCTGGCAATTGTTTTCCTACTTTTTCCCAATGCACCGCCTCGTCATTCAACTTCAAAGCCGTGGCCATTTCGGAAGCAGCCTTGAAGGCAAACTTCATCAAGGAAAGGTCGTAGTTGGTCATGTCCTTGAACCAAGCCTTGATACTATTGTCGAATATTTCGGGACTTGAACTCATTGGCAAACGACGAAACCCCTGGTTGTCAACACTGGAAAGCTGTTCGAGGAAAGTCGCCACATCCTTCGTAAACGGATATGCCCGTTCTTTCAGAAATACATTATCGGCCGAGTATTTCCAATGCAGATAGAAATGCTGCGACAGCCAGGCACTCACCGTCGGAGACATGGCATACTGAATCCAGCCGCCCATCGGCTCGCCAGCCAATGTGCAAACGCCCGGAACGTTAATACCTTCACTGTCAAAGTATTGCTTCGTGTATTTCCTATAGACCTCACGTTGGTTCCAAAGCGTATTCAGATAACCCATCTCTTCCTGCAAATGGTTTCCTATATAGGATGGCCAATAACTCAACTGCGTATTCAAGTCGTGATGAAAATCACCCTTCCATGGTGGAAGTTTCCCATTGTCGGCAGTCCATACTGCCTGGAGAGAGATTGGAGAAGAGTTTTCACGGGAAGCAGAACCAAACTTGTACATTTCGTTGTCGTATTGCTTCTGCAAGACCGTATCGGGTATGGAAATGGAAGAGGCTTGCCAATAGTTGTTCCAATAGTCCATGTGGGCACTGTAGTCCGCGTCCACTCCACGCTCCAGGGCTTGGAGGGTTGCTTCCGAAGCCTTGTCGGACGACAATGAAGAAGAGACACTCCAAACGCCATACAACTTTTTGCCTTTTTGTTTCCAACGTACATTCACGTCGTAATAGAATCCACCCCACCCCGGCTGATGATAGGTTATTTCCTGCTTCTCAGTCCGTAGCGTTCCTTGTTCATATCCCAGGCGACGCAAATCTAAGCCTGTCACCGGATCGTTATCACCAGCAGCTACAGGCTTGTTGTATTTCGGTGCTATCAAACTGGGGCATATTGTGTCGGGGAGGTTTTCAAAAACAAACCAGCCCACAGGCTCAGTGGCATGGACAAAAGTCTTCAGTGTGGTGCCATTATCCCAACGAGCCTCGCACAACGCATTGTTCAGATACAAACGTATGTCGTTAGGCTCACCCAATTTTTCCAAAGGAAACTCAAGGGCAGCTCCTGGTATTTTCGAAGGAGCAGGCAGCTGGTCGTAAGGCCAGTCGTATTTCTTCTGAACCGGTAGATAGTCGCCCTTTTGCACTTGACTATATACCCACGAGAAACGGTTGTTGGCTCCGGAGATACTATCCATAGGGCGAAGGTCCCAAAGGTCGGTACGGTCCAGGGAAAAACGTAGAGCCGAATCCCTTTGCCATAGCAAAGCTCCAACAGTCGCATTGCCCAATGGGATGCCCTCGTCCCAGCTTCTCGCCAACTGTGTGAACTGCAAATCGCTTGCCAAAGGCTTTTCCCTCCAGTCTGTCTTCACTTGGCATGAGCACATTATTCCGCCAATCGAAATCAGACCCAAAAGAAGAAAAAACTTTCCACATCGCCTGACACCCATTATAATCTTCACAAGTCCGCTTCCACGTCCTGCGACGAGTTCATTCAAGTATTTCTTAGGTTCAAACCTCATGTTATGGTGCTATTTTTGATATTGGTATCACATTTTGCACCACAAAGATAGTGTTTTTATCTCAACAGATGGCCTCAACGATAGAAAAACTGCATTTGAGAAGTTCAAAAAATAAAAATGCAGAATTGTAGGCTACACTTCTTATCATTCTTATAGTATAAAGGAACCGATTTGTAATCTCATCCGCAAAGAGAGTCGCTTCAATCGTACTCCTCTAAAAAACATTGGGTATCGGTGCAGGAAAATTGTCCATGGATAGCACCCCGTGCTACTAACCAAATATTATAGCACAACAAAACATGAAGAAAGATGGATCATTGACTCCATGCACCTGTGCCCTCACCCCCTTTTTCCCTTTGAGTTGAACGACTCGGCAATGGCAAACATCTCACAAGTTAGGGGTTGAAAGCAAGGAAAATACATGATATTAGTTTTATTTAACACATCACCCCCCCCCCCCCCCCCATTTTGCAAAGTTTAATAACTTTGCACCCATAAAGCGAAGTTGTGCAGTATCATTGATAACTGCAAAAGTACAAATTCAAATCGTCGCACCATAGAAATCTCTTGCAAAAGACCGTATTTCAATTAATTCAAAGAGCGATTAGTCCACTTTAACGGGACAGTAGTGTAAAAACTTTATAATATATATGAAACAGTTATTAACGCTTAAAATTAATGTCGTTGTCATGGCAACATACGTTGTCATGCTCATGATACCAGAACTGCTTGTACTGGAAGATTTGCATTGGTGGGTCCCATATCTATCGGTGCCTTTCAATTTGGTTGTATATACTGTACTGTCGTGGTTTTGCTGCACGCTCTTCGCACTAATGGGGCGTAAGGCTAATACTATAGCTCATGTAGCTTTGCATGCCGTGGTAGCACTTTATGTGTTATCTGACATATTTCTCTTTGTATTTTTCAGTCGTCATTGGGATGTATATACTGTGCAATTCCTTCGTGAAACAAATGGTCGCGAGGCTAGTGAGTTCGTGAACAACTTTGTTTTCAGCCTCCGTACTCTACAGATGGTTGCTTCTACTGCAAGCTTCTTTATCTTGGAATGGTGGCTTAGCCGCAAGGTAAATTTGATTTATGCATGGCCCAAACACACTTGGTTTAGAATAGCATGGTCTATATGCTTGGCTGTAGTGGTTGTACATGTTACATATTTCTCACCAGATGTAGAACGTAACTATAAGTTTGCACACAAATATCCTTCGCCAATTAAGTTCAATGACATCTGGCAGACCATGCAGTCGATATTAATGTATAAACAGCAGGAACAAGACTACGAGCGCTGTGCTACCTCGTTGGCTAATTACAAAGAACAGCCTGTATGTAGAGATTCTACTACCGATTTCGTGCTAATCATCGGTGAATCATTCAATCGCCACATGAGCAACCTCTATGATGGTAGATGGGATACCAATCCTCTACTTATAGAAAGGAAGAAACAAGGACGATTGTTCTTGTTTGATGATGTAACGGCTACAAGTAATGGTACATCGGTGGTGTTTCAATATCTTTTATCAATGAATAGTCGTCGCGACAAGAATGCATGGTATGAAGGTCCGATGTTACCATTGATAATGCGTCGCTGTGGATGGAATGTTATCTTCTATGGCAACCAATTCGTGGTGAACAATCAGCTTGATGAGTATGATGCCGCTATGGGATTTCTCAATGTTACATCGGTAGCTAAAGCTCTCTTTGACAATCGCAATAATCGTACATTTAGCTATGACCTCGACTTGGTGGCCGACTATGCCACACATCGCAAGCAATTAGAAACCAAGTATCGCAACTTCGTGATATTCCATCTATATGGACAGCATATGCCTGCAAAGGAACGCTATCCGAAGGAATTTGCTAAGTTCACCCCTAATAACATCAATCGGCCAGAACTCAACAAGGCTCAGTGTAATGATGTTGCTCATTATCTAAATGCTACACTCTACAACGACCTTGTGGTAGATAGTATCATCAGGATGTTTGAAAATCGCAATGCTGTAGTGATGTATCTCTCTGACCATGGCGAGGAGGTACACAACTTCCGCAATCAATATGGTCGTACAGATATCAACAAGGATTGTCGCGAATCGTATGCTCCACAGTTTGACATTCCTTTTATGGTGTATCTCACTCCGAGCTATGCTAAAGAGCATCCGAAATTGGCAACTCGCCTTGAAGTTGCTCGCCATCGCAGATTCTCAAACGATGACACTCCACAAGTTATATGCGATATACTTGGAGTGCAGTCTGCCTATGTACGTCTGCAGCATAGCTTCATCAACGATAGCTATATAGCCCCTCGTCATAGACTAATCACAAAGGATAAATACTATGACTAAAAGAAACTAGTCATAATAGCAATAAAAAAAAAGTCATTAAAAACTAATAAAGAACAACAGCTCATGAAAAAAAGTACTTTCAAAAGACGACTCACGTTTGTCGTGTGTATGTTAATGTGTGGCCTGTCTATTCAGGCAGCAGACGATGGTTTGATCACAGACCAAATCATTATCGACAAGTTAGTGGCTGGCACCTTGCCGCAGCGCATTAGTGATGATGAGAAATATCTGATAACCAATCTGAAAATTAATGGCGAGATCAATGGTACAGATTTGGGATTTATCCGTGAAATGGCAAGATCAGACTATAATTTTGAAACTGAAACATATAGATTGGCAAATCTATCTATCTTGGATTTGTCCGATGCCAAGTTTGTAAGTGGCGGAGATTATTATTATAGCAATTATGATCATTATGATTATGATCTTGATGAGACTTTTTATAATTACTATTTCACAAAGAACAATGAGATTAGTGATTATGCTTTTTATGGCTGCGACGGATTAAGGAGTTTAACGCTGCCTACCAACATTACTTTGATTGGAAACCATGCCTTTGGTGTTTGCAGAAACTTGGCAACCCTTAACATTCCTTCAAATGTTACCTCAATCGGCAACTGCGCCTTTTTAGACTGCTATAATTTAAAAAGCATAGACCTTCCTTCCCGTCTTACCTCGATAGGTGGAAGTGCCTTTAGCGGATGCAACTACTTGGCAAGTCTGAACTTTCCTTCAAGCCTTAGCGAGATTGGTGAATCCGCCTTTTCAGGCTGCAATAGTTTAAAGAGCGTAATGCTACCTCCTAACCTTATCTCGATTAGTAACGGAACCTTTTCAGGCTGCGACAGTTTAAAGAGCGTGACTTTTCCCTCCGGCCTTACCTCAATAGGTCAAAATGCCTTTCTTGAATGCCAACGCTTGTCGAACGTGACGTTTCCGTCCAGTCCTTTCTCGATTGGCCACTACGCCTTTAGAGGTTGCAGATTCACGAGTCTAACTCTTCCGTCTAGCCTTACCGAAATAGGTGTAGAAGCCTTTGCTCATTGCAAAGGATTGAAGAGTCTGACACTTTCACCCAGCCTTTCCAGGATAGGTGATAACGCCTTTGGAGATTGCGACAGATTGACGACCTTGACCATTCCTTCAGGTCTTACATCATTAAGTACATTAAATGGTGATAGCGAATATCATTATGACTTATTTTCAGAATCAGATATCGAGTCTGTCTATGTTGCATGGGAAGTCCCTATTCCTGCTGGCGGCTTTTTTTACCATGTCAATCTAAGCAATTGCACATTATATGTACCCCAGGGAACAAGGCTGCGCTATTCGGGAACTGAGGTTTGGCGAGACTTCGGAGAAATCAAAGAGTACGATATTTCAGGCGTTGACAAGGTTGACAATCATAGCGAGGCAAAGGAAGCATCTCGCTACTCTTTGGACGGTCAGCGATTGTCTGTTCCCGTTAAGGGACTCAACATCGTGAGGTACAGCGATGGCAGCATAAAGAAAGTTGTAGTCAACTAAGTTTTTTGCCAAAGCTGGAGTTGTCAGCAAGGGCGGACTGAAATCGGCTTGCCGTTTGGCAAAGCAAGAAAGTTCGTCCTTGCTTACACTTTCAGCTAAACATGCGAAATAATAAAAGTCTAAAATGAGAACATGAAGAAGATATCCTCGTTTTGGGTAGGCGGATATCCTCCGTTTTCAGCATGCCTTTGGCTTGAAGGTCTGCGATGTCCGTTCTTATAGTCCTATCTGTTACAGAAATCCTTCCAGAAGTCTTTTCCGAAATCTTTACGGAGCACCTGCAAAAACCTGTGTCAAGCATAGATGTTTGTTAGCCTAAACAGGAAGAACTTCACATCAACAACCCCATGCAACTGTGCTCTGAAGAGTTTAATCTTAGCGTTAAGAGACTCCGCAAAAGCATTAGTGGCGCGATTGATGAAATAGTTGAGTATATTCCTTTTTAAGTTTCAGATCGTTTATGTCGGTCTTTATATAGTCTTCCGGAAACCGCCCCATCCTTACTGATTCTTGCTGGTAAGCACGCACAATAGGGTCAGTTCCGATGAGCAGTTGAAGTTCACGGCCATCCTTTTCCAAGAACCGACGCAATTCCTCTTCCACAAGCATGAATCCTGGTATGTCCCAGTAACCTGTAGCTATCTTTATCACCTTACAATTATCATTGCTAATACACTTCTTGAGTGTATCAGCCATTTTTAGGTTTTCTGAATTATCGATAAGAGTATTATTCATACTAGCATTCTTTGATTGTGGAACTATAAGTCTTTGCCCAGTAATTCATCGACTGTTACTTTTTCCTATCGTTTAGTCATCAAACAACGAGAGTTGCACAGGCTCACTCTTTTTCTTCTGCTTGCCATCAGGTGTGGAGGTCTCTACATCCGAGGATGTCGCAGATTCAGATTGTGAAGTCTTGCTATCTCCAATAATGCTGTTCTTTGGAACAAACTCTTCTGCGGTGCCTACTTTCAGACCAACACCAAGCATGGCAGACATTACACGCAGCAACTTGGTGCAGTCTTTGAACGAACCAGGCAGATAGAGCCAAGTGTGATTGTCAATCTCCATCTGACTGCGATATTGCTGGGTAACAGTCACCAATGGCTTTCCTGCCCATTGGATATTCTTTCGCTTTATCAAGTCAATCCCCATGCGCTTGGCACACAACTGGAATGTATCCTGTATGCTTGTGCCACGCATTACATATCCATCGGGAAACATCACGGCCAGTCTGGAGTTTTTCTTACCGCCGCCAGCCTTATTTGTGCGAGCCATGGCGTCATCGGTTTCCAAGTTTTCGCCAATCTCAATCTTCAAATCGAGATTGAGTTTGATATTGATGGCCTTCAACTGCATGAACTTCTGTTCGGTAGTGCTCTGAGTGATGAGAAACCAACCATCTGCAATAGGCTCGTTCCAATCTTTATATCTTTGAGACACTTCCGTAGTTACCCACCGTTGGTCACCCACCATCAGGTCGATGTCGGTGAATCTCTCTACTCCAATGTGACGCAGTGTGTCCAGCATGGTCAGCGTCACCTTCTTGTGACATATCACAGTGCAGTCGGGAAAGACGACACGAATTTTCTTTCGCGCCGCCCGTTGACGATTTGCATTTTGTCGCAACATATATCTATTTTTATTCTACAATTGTCCAATGGCCGCCTTTATCACCACCAATACGTATAAGTTTGCCTTCTGCTTTCAGCTTCTCGATATTTTTGTAAATAGTAGATTCCGACAAAGCAAGTTCTCTAGCAATATCTTTTCTTGTTGCATGAGAATTTTGTTGTAAAATATCTATGATTCTATCTGCAGTTTTCTGCTTACTTTTCTGCTTACCTCTCTGCTTACCTCTCTGCTTACCTCTCTGACCACCAAAAGCATTCAAGCCCTCGAGTTGTTCTTTTGAAACTTCTTTTGGCACTTTGGCCGTGGCACTTTGAACATCACCTGTTGTCTTATAGTCCAAATGCATATAGCGATTCCTTAGCTCGTTTTGCTCACCCAAGAGCAGGTTGCGGAAAAACTTCACCAGAAAGGAATAGTCATAGTCAACGCCTCGCTGAGCATTTGTGTTGAAGGCTAAGGTGTGGCGACTCAAGATGCGAGTGATATTAGCAGCGGCGCGGTCGGCCTCTTCCTGATCATCCTCATCGCCTGTATGGTTAGTCTTGCTTTGATAGTATGTCTTGATGAGCTGTTGCACCTCATCGATGGTGATATCACCTTCAACATGTCTACGTGCTGTGTCAAGCAAGTAGGCAGAAGGTTTCAGACCATCCACGTCCTGCAAGCCAATAGCTGTCTGCCAGGTGCTTGCCTTCTCACGCTGTGCCAGTTCACCCTGTCGTATGTATTCTTCAAAATCCTGCATCATAAAATGTGTTCTGCAAGTTACTCGTATTCATTATATCCTTAATTCCGCAATACTATTATAAATTAAACTTTTTAAGTACCTGAGCAACAAAAAGTTGTCCAGGATTTTGCCATGTCGAAGAATTCACTTATCTTAGTGTTGCGAAAAGAAAACAAGCAAATACAACGATAGACATGGCAAAAATACAAATAAAATCCGAGAAACTCACTCCTTTTGGTGGAATTTTTCTATTATGGAACTCTATCTTGTCTTTGATGAAATCCTCCTGCACTCTGTCTCTCTGCTCTGCCGATAATCCTGCATGATAGGCTGCAGCCCTCATGCCAAGGCTGCGTAGCTTCTCGACCACCTTCTCTGTTTTCTTCCTGAAGAGGCAGTATATTATTCCACTTTCATCAGCATGGCGAGCTACGACATCTCTTATCACCTTCAGCTTTTCCGTAGCAGAAAACCTTTCCGCACATCTAAACTTAAGTTTGGACGGTCAAACGATGTCTTGAATAACCTTGCGTCAATCAGATTGAGTTTATCTATTATGTCTGTCAGTGTAGTCTTATCTGCTGTTGCTGTCAGAGCCATGACAGGAACGTCAGGGAATTGGCATCGTCGCTAAACTCTGTAATCTCGTCATCTACCACACTGAGAATGATGGTGTTTATCTCCTACTTTCATAACTGACAACACATCAAGTTAGAAGACTACACTACCCTATCGGCAAAAGTGACTCCGAAGGGATTCAAACCCTTGACCTTCAGAACCGGAATCTGACGCTCTATTCAGCTAAGCTACGGAGCCAATTGATAAAAATCGGGTGCAAAGATACGGCATTTTTTCCAAACCGCAAAATAATCCTGCGAAAAAACGCCGTATCTTTGCCGCCAGGGACAAGGGCAGCAAGACAAGGGTGGGAGCAATAGCACGTCAGGCCAGATCGAGGCTGAGGGATTGCACCAACCGGCCCACAGCAGTATTCTCCTTGACCAGTTGGTCGAGCGTCTCCTTGGGCGAGAGCAGCGGCTTGATCTCCTCCTGCTTGGCCAGACGGATGGAGACCTGCAGACTGCCGTTCTTCAGGCATTTGGCCAGCGTGGCACGGATGCGGCTCTTGATGGTCAGCATCTGGTCGTAGAGAATCTGATTCTCCGCCACGATCTCCACGTTGGGATAGTCGGTGATGACAGGACTGAGGTTTCTCATTCGTGTGGACATAGCCCGCATGTTCTCTGGCATACGGGTGCACATCGCGCGCCACTGGACGAGGAGATCCTCCTCCGTGAAGGCGTTGCGCTCCTCGGCATTCTCCACCTCCACCGTCTGCTCCGCCGTAGGTTTATCCTTGTGGGTCAGAATATCGCCAAAGGACATTCCCATGCTGCGCCCGAGATTGAGCTTGGCCGACTTCAGCGCCCCTGCGGGAGGAACCGTTCTAACTGTCTCGGAAGACTGCTGAGTTGGCTTGGGTTCCGTCCTTTGGTCAGCCTTTTGGTCAGCAGACTGCGACTGATCCGTAGCCGGCTGCACGGTCTGCTGAGCGTGTTGCCGTTTTCTCTGTGCAACCGGGGCCACCTGCGCGCCCCTTTCTGGCTGCACCTGTCGGAGTAGTTTCTGAAACAGGGTTTTCAACTGCTTAGGGCTACGCCCCGCACCCGCCGCATCGTCCTCGGGCTGGGTGATCTGCGCGATCTCGATGAGCGTCAGTTCCACGAGCAGCCGCTTGTTGGACGACTGGCGATACTGCACGTCGCAACGGTTGGCAATGCGCAGCGCTTGGTAGAGGAAGCGGACCGGACACTTCTGCGCCTGCTCCTGATACTGCTCGCGCTGGCGGTCGCTGACCTCCAGGAGCGGCAAGGTCTGCGGGTCCTTGGCCATGAGCACATTGCGGATGTGACTGGCCAGTCCGACGATGAAGTTGCCCCCATCGAAGCCCTTCGCCAGCACCCCGTTGAGGAGCAGCATGATGTCGGCCACCTTGTTATCCAGGGCCAGGAAGACGGTCTTGAAGTAGTTGTCGGCATCGAGGACGTTGAGGTCTTCGATGGTCTTCTCGAAGGTGACGTTGCCCTGCGAGAAACTCGCCACCTGGTCGAAGATGGAGAGTGCGTCGCGCATACCGCCGTCGGCCTTCTCCGCTATCACGCCCAGGGCCTCCTCCTCATAGGAGATTTTTTCGCGGTCGGCCACCATTTTCAGTTGCTGGATGATATGGGCCACGGACATTCGCTCGAAGTCGTAGATCTGGCAGCGCGAGAGGATGGTGGGCAGGATCTTGTGCTTCTCGGTCGTGGCGAGGATGAAGATGACATGGGCGGGCGGTTCCTCCAACGTCTTGAGGAAGGCATTGAAGGCCTGCTGCGAGAGCATGTGGACCTCGTCGATGATAAAGACCTTGTAGCGGCCCACCTGCGGAGGGATGCGGGTCTGCTCCATGAGCTGCTTGATCTGATCGACACCATTGTTGGACGCGGCATCGAGCTCGAAGATGTTGAAGGAGCGGCCCTCCTCAAAAGCCTTGCAACTCTCGCAGGCGCCACAGGCCTCGCCGTTGTCGGTGGGGTGCTCGCAGTTGATGGCCTTGGCGAAGATGCGCGCACAAGTGGTCTTTCCCACACCGCGCGGACCGCAGAAGAGGTAGGCATGGGCCAGTTTGCCCGACTTGACCGTATTGCGGAGCGTGGTGGTCAGCGCGTCCTGGCCGACGACGTCGGAAAACTTCATCGGACGGTATTTGCGCGCAGAAACTATATATTCGTTCATTGGCTGAGTTAGGTTTTGGCCTGATGTCGGCGACGCAAGACGGGCAGCCCCCATCCACGCCGCAACCAAGCGCCCCAAGGCGCCCGCAGGCTTTATCACATTGCAAAGGTAGCAAAAAGTTGGTAACAATCCTCGCGTCCATCCACATTTTATGGTTAAATAGATAAAAAATGCAAGAGCGTTTGCCCTTTGTATGCTTTTAAATACTTACTTTTGCAGAAACAAAAATCGAACGTGATTAAGATTACCGGACATATCGTCAGAATCCTCAGCCGCTTCAAATACCACATCGTGGTGGTGATGGGCGTGCTCTATGTCGGCTTCCTGGGCGACGACTGCTTCATGAAGCGCTTCGAGTACGACTACAGGATCTCTGATCTACAGGACGAGATCGCCAAGTATGAGAAGGTCTATCAGACCAACAACCAGCGGCTGCACGAGCTCCGGGCCGATTCCTCGGCCATGGCCCGCGTGGGTCGCGAGCGCTATTTCATGAAGACTGACGACGAGGACGTCTTCGTGCTGAGCGACGACGATAATTCGGACAACAACCCAGCTTTCTATGAAACAATTAAGTAAGGCAGAGACCTTCCTCTTCCTCGCCGGCGGCGTGCTGATGGTGGCGGGTGCCGGCTGCTACGTGTTCTTCATTCTCCAGGGCCTTGTCTGCTTCCTGGTGCTGGCGGGAAGCCTGCTCTTCGCCGCCATGCAAGCGCGCCAGCGCTATGAGGGCACCAGCATCACGCTGCGCCGTCTGCGCCGCATCCAGTTTTTCGCCCTGGCCTGCTTCGTCTGTTCCGGCATGTTCATGGTCGAGGACTGCTACCACCTCCTCAAGCCCTGGTTTGCCCAGTCCATCTCGGGCTATGCCAACTACGTCAATATCTTCCACAACAACTGGGTGGTGGCGCTGCTGATAGGCGCCCTGCTGGAGATGTACACCACCCACCGCATCGGCCACGAGCTGCGCAAAGAAGAGCAAGAAAACCATCAATAACGAAATCTAAAAAGATCTGTCGCCGAGACCGCCTCGGCCAAATGGTCAAAACATATTATGAACAAGATCGTCTATACTATTACCGCACTCCTGTCGCTCACCTCCTGTGCCGGCACCTACGACATACAGGGTTCCTCCAACGTGTCGGACCTTGACGGCCAGAAGCTCTATCTGAAGGTGACGAAGGACGGCAACCTGACCAACCTCGACTCCTGCGACGTCGTACACGGTCAGTTCTCCTTCAGCGGCAAAGTAGATAGCGCCCACGTCGCCCGCATCTTCATGGACGACAAGGACCTCTCGCAGCCCGTCGTCATCGAGCAGGGCAACATCAGCATCAAGCTCGACAACACACAGCAGAAGGTCAGCGGCACACCGCTCAACGACAAACTCAACAAGTTTTGGAACCGCTTCGTGCAGATCCGCAACCAGTATGCCGACATCGATCACGAGCAGAGCGCGGCCATCATGAACGGACAGGACGAGGCGGCGGTCAACATCCGGCTGGCCAAAAAGGCCATCAAAGTCTTTGAGCAGGGCGACAAACTCTTCACGAAATTCGTGACGGACAACTTCGACAATATCCTGGGTCCGTGGGGATTCTTCACCCGCATCCAGTATGACACCACGCCCGACGCCTACCCCGTCTGGCTCAACGACTACCTCTTCGCCACCGCCCTCGACGGTCTGCCCTCGTGGATAGAGTTTATCATGGCCAAGGCACCCGACAACTTCAAGAACGACCCCGACGTGAAGCAGTTCTACGAGCACTTCCAGGAGACCTTGCAGCGCAACAACGGCACGATGGAGGACGTGCCAGCCGTGCCCATGAGCGAAGGCGACGCCAACGTGGCTCCGATCACGCCCAACCAGATGGCGAGCGACTCCATATCTTATTAGACTTCCATTCCCCTATACCTATTATATATATAGACACAGAGAATCATGAGCACGCTGATCAAAAATGGCACCCTCGTCAATGAGGGCGTGTCGAGACAAGGCACCATCACCATAGGCGACGACGGACGCATTGCCTCCATCGGGACGGAAGCCCCTCTGGCGGAGGACCACTACGACCACGTCATCGACGCGGCAGGATGCTATGTGCTGCCAGGCGTCATCGACGAGCACGTCCACTTCCGCGAGCCGGGCATGACGGACAAGGCGACGATACGCAGCGAGAGCCGTGCAGCAGCCTACGGCGGCGTGACCTCCTATATGGAAATGCCCAACACCGTGCCCACCACTACGACGGAAGCGGCCTGGGAGGACAAACGGCAGCGGGGAAGGAAAGACAGCGCCGTCAACTACGCCTTCTATCTCGGCGCAACCAACAATAACGCCGAGACGCTCCGCCAGGCCGACTGGCAGCATACGCCCGCCATCAAACTCTTCATGGGATCATCGACGGGCAACATGCTCGTGGACCGTGGCGAGGCACTGAAAGAGGTGTTCCAGTTGGCTGCCCAGCTCGACATTCCCGTCGTGAGCCACTGCGAGGACGCCACACTCATCAGCGAGAACATGCGACTGGCCAAGGAGCGCTATGGCGAGGATCCTGCCGTGGAGCACCATCCCGAGATCAGAAGCGAGGAGGCCTGTGTTCGGTCCACCGCCCTGGCCCTCCAGTTGGCTACCGAGGCAGGAGCAAGACTCCACGTGGCCCATATCTCCACCGCCCGCGAACTGGAGATGATCACCGCCCATGGCGACGCCAACATCACCGCCGAGGCCGTGACGGCACACCTGCTCTTCACGGACAAGGACTACCAGCGACTGGGCACCCGCATCAAATGCAACCCTGCCGTCAAGACTGCCCACGACCAAGAGACCTTGATCGAAGGACTGACCGACGGACGCATCCTCACCATCGCCACAGACCACGCCCCTCACCTACCCTCGCAGAAAGAAGGAGGCTGCGCACGGGCCGCTTCGGGAATGCCCATGGTGCAATTTAGCCTCGTCGCCATGCTGGGACTGGTCGATGCGGGACGGATTACGATCGAGCAACTGGTGGCGCTCATGGCCCACCATCCGGCTCAATACTTCCACGTCAGAGAGCGCGGTTTTCTGCGCCCAGGCTACCATGCCGACATCGCCATCGTGCGCCCCGACAGTCCGTGGACGCTGACGAAGGCAGAGATACAAAGTCCGTGTGGATGGAGCCCCTTGGAGGGAAAGACCTTCCGCTGGCGCGTGGAGCAGACCCTCTGCAACGGCCACCTCGTCTATGACCGCGGCACCTTCGACGAGGGCTACCGCGGCGAGGAACTGGAGTTTGACCGTACAAAATAGCGTTTGACAAATCAAGATTACATCTGACCATTCAAGATAGAAGCACTCAGAGCCCGTGATAGCAAGAATCGTCATCCCCCTCCTGTTGGTCATCGTCCTCTCCGACCTCTATATCGACGTCCACTATTTCCACCGCCGATATAGTCTGCCGTGGTGGCTGCGACTATTGTGGTGGATGCCTTGCATCGCACTCTCGACCTATACCATCACCCTCGCGTCGCTCCCGAGTTTTGCTCCCTCCGACCTTGCCTGGCTCAACACCTATTTGCTCCTGCTGGGCCTCTTCGTCGGTCCGAAGGCCATCTTTGCCCTGTGCTCCTTCCTCGGGTCGTGTCTGATGCGGCTGACGGGCTGGCCGCGCATCAACCTGGGCCACTACATCGGCATCCTGCTGGGCTGTGGCGGCGTCCTGGCCTATATCTATGGACTGACCGTCGGCGTGAGACAGGTGAAGGTAAACCACCTCACGCTGCAGTTTGACGACCTCCCCGCAGCCTTCGACGGCTACAAGATCCTCCATATCTCCGATCTCCACCTCGGCACCTTCTACGGCTGGCGACAGAAGATTCTCCAAACGGAGATGGACTCCATCGCCCGGCAGCACGCCGACCTGATGGTCTTCACGGGCGACGTGCAGAACATCCGTCCCCAGGAGATCTTCCCCCACACCGACCTGCTGCGCAGTACGACTCAGGGCATGGTCTCCGTACTCGGCAACCACGACTATGCGAGCTACGCCAAAGACACTCACGAGGCTCAGGACCGCCTGTTGCGCCTGCTCGTAGAGACAGAACAAAACGCCCTGGGATGGCGGTTGCTGCGCAATGACCATCTCGTCATCAGACGCGGTGGCGACTCTCTCGTCGTGGCAGGCACGGAGAACGACGGCGAACCACCCTTCCCCAACCTTGCCGACACGAGGAAGTCCCTTGAGGGCGTGCGGTCAGGGGCATTTGTGGTGATGCTGCAACACGACCCCTCGGCCTGGCGACGAGACATACTGCCCAAGACCACGGCCCAACTGACGCTGAGCGGACACACCCACGGCGGACAGATGCAGTTCTTCGGACACCGGCCGACCCAATGGCGAGGCCGTCCCGACAAGGGACTCTACGAGCATCAGGGACGCTACCTCTACGTCAACACCGGACTGGGAGGGCTGGTGCCGTTCCGGCTGAACATGCCCAACGAGATCACCGTCATCACGCTCAGGACGAAGCGCCGTCCAGCGGACCCGGTCGCCAAGGCCAACTGACAAGAACATCCGAATCGATAATAACTCAATATTTTTTAAAACACACACACAACATGAAACTCATTTACAGGATTTATCAACTCTTCGTGGTCCTGCCCTTCCTCATCTTCTGTTCCATTGCCTGTGCGCTGGTGACGACGATCGGATGCACGCTGGGCAACGGACACTACTGGGGCTACTACCCCGGCAAATGGTGGGCAAGGCTCATCATCTGGGTCAGCCTGCTCCCCGTCAAAGTGGAAGGACGGGAACATCTGCGCAAGGACCAGAGCTACGTCTTTGTCAGCAACCACCAGGGATCGTTTGACATCTTCATCATCTACGGCTTCCTAGGCCGCAACTTCAAGTGGATGATGAAACAGGGACTGCGCAAGATACCCTTCGTGGGCAAAGCTTGCGAGGCAGCCCACCACATCTACGTCGATAAGCGCGGCCCGAGCAAGATCCGCCAGACCTACGACCAGGCACGCGAGGTGCTCCAGGAGGGCATGTCGCTGGTGGTGTTTCCCGAGGGAGCACGAACCTTCACTGGCCACATGGGCGTGTTCAGAAGAGGTGCGTTCATGCTGGCCGACGAACTCCGGTTGCCGGTCTGCCCGCTGACGATCAATGGCGCCTTCGACGTGATGCCCCGCATGCGCGACTGGCGCTGGCTGACGTGGCACCGGCTGAGCCTTACCATCCACGAGCCCATCTACCCCACCACGCAGGGACCGGAGAATGTCAAGACCACGATGGACGAAGCGTATAAGCGCGTGATGTCGGGACTGGTCAAGGAATACCAAGGATTTGTGGAGAACCCCGATCAGTAAGGAAATTGTGGGACTCCGACCAGCAAGAACAAGGAGAAACCCGCGGGGGTTAAACTTTTTTATCCTCATCCTTGCGCCCTTTCAAGTAAAAAGCATTATCTTTGCAAACAATATCAATCCAACCTATTATGGAGAAGAGCGACAGCATCATCATCATCCCGACGTACAACGAGAAGGAGAACATAGAGAAGATCATACGAGCCATCTTCGGCCTGGAGAAATACTTTCACATCCTGGTCATCGACGATGGCAGTCCCGACGGTACGGCCGCCATTGTCCACCACCTGATGGAGGACGAGTTCAAAGGCCGCCTCTTCATCGTGGAACGAAGCGGAAAACTGGGACTTGGCACGGCCTATATCGCCGGATTCAAGTGGGCTTTGGAGCGCGACTACGGCTACATCTTCGAGATGGACGCCGATTTCAGCCACGACCCCAACGATCTGCCACGCCTCTATGCCGCCTGCCATGACGAGGGCTACGACCTCAGCGTGGGCAGCCGCTACGTCAGCGGTGTGAACGTCGTCAACTGGCCGATGGGACGCGTGCTGATGAGCTATTTCGCCTCATGCTACGTCCGTGTGGTGACGGGTGTCAACATCCACGACACCACGGCAGGATTCGTCTGCTACACTCGGCGCGTGCTGGAGACCATTCCCCTCGACGAGGTGAGATTCAAGGGCTACGCCTTCCAGATCGAGATGAAGTACACTGCCTACAAGATTGGCTTCAAACTCAAGGAGGTGTCCGTCGTCTTCACCAACCGCCGCGAGGGCACGAGCAAGATGAGCGGAGGTATCTTCTCCGAAGCACTCTTCGGCGTCGTCCGCCTGCGCCTGGATGGCTTCTTCCGCCGCTATCCGAAGATCAAGGCATAAGAAGAAAGGCTTAGGGGGAGCGCCAAAACGCCGGACACCGCCAGGGTGGCTTGCCGATGGCAGAAGAGCGACCGTGGACCTGCGATCATACGGGCCAAACAAAGCATACGGCCAAATAACGCATAACGCATACGGCTCAACAACGTTTTACGGCTCAACAACGCATACGACCCAAACAACGCGTACAAATACGAACTGCGTCTAAAAGCGAGTTTCACCCACAAGGGACTCTTCTGGCGCTTCGTCCTTGTAGGAGTTGTTTGGGTTGTCCGTTTTAGGTGATTCGTTTTGATTTGCTCCCGATCCCGCCAGGGCAAGACGGCGACCTGGGCCGACTGGGCCGAAAGCCTCACTTTGCATAGCGTGTGCAAAAACTGTGCAACAAAGCCATGACAAAGGCAAAAAAGATGCGCAAATAGTTGGTTCATTGGCGAGTTTATCGTACCTTTGCAGCAACTTCGCGGCCCATCCATAGCCTCGCCCCCTTGTCGGGACGATGGAGAAAGGGCTTGGCGAGGCTTCATTTTTAGATTGTTTTCATGGAACAAGAGAGATTATTCCCCAACTATATCTTTGAGACCAGTTGGGAGGTCTGCAATAAGGTGGGCGGCATCTACACCGTGCTTTCCACCCGGGCGAGGACGCTCCAAGACCGGATCCACGACCAGTTGATTTTCATCGGGCCAGACTGCTGGCAGGACCGCCCGTGCCCCTACTTCGAGGAGGAGAGCCTCTTCCCCGAATGGGAGGACGTGGCCCGCTGCGAGGGTCTGCACGTGCGCGTAGGACGCTGGACGATCCCGAGCCGCCCCGTAGCCATTCTGGTCGATTGGCGCCCGCTTTTCGACGAGAAAGACGCCTTCTACGGCCGCCTCTGGCAGCAGTTTGGCGTGGACAGCCTCCACGCCTTTGGCGACTACGACGACTCCGTCCTCTTCGGCTGGGCCGCCGCCAAGGTGGTGGAGAGTTTCTACCGCCACTACCGTCTGGACGACCAGCGTGTCGTGCTCCACGCCAACGAGTGGCAGACGGCCTCCGCCGCCCTGGTGATCCAGAAGCTCGTGCCCCAGGTAGCCACGATCTTCACAACCCACGCCACCTGCATCGGACGCAGCATTGCGGGCAACAACAAGCCGCTCTACGACTATCTGTGGGCCTACAACGGCGACCAGATGGCACAGGAGCTCAACATGGAGAGCAAACACTCGATCGAGAAGCAGGCAGCCCACCACGTGGACTGCTTCACGACCGTGAGCGAGATCACGGCCCGCGAGTGTGCCGAGCTGCTCGACAAGCCCGTCGATGTAGTGCTCCCCAATGGTTTCGACAACAGTTTCGTGGCCGTCGGACCGCAGTTCACGCGCAAGCGCAAGACGGCCCGCAAGCGGCTGCTGGCCATAGCCAACGCCCTGCTGGGCACACAGATCGGCGACGAGGCACTGATCGTCTCCACCTCAGGACGCTACGAGTTTCGCAACAAGGGCCTCGACGTCTTCATCGAGGCGATGAACCGCCTCAGACACGACACCGACCTCCAGCGTCCCATCGTCGCCTTCATCGCCGTGCCAGGCTGGGTGAGTGGGCCGCGGGCTGACCTTCAGGAGCGGCTGCAGCAGCGCAAGAGCTATGACACGCCGCTGGAGAACCCCATGCTCACCCACTTGCTGGGCGACATGGACCACGACCAGGTGGTCGGCATGATGCGCCACCTCGACATGGCCAACCGCCAGGAGGACAACGTGAAACTCATCTTCATGCCCTGCTACCTCACGGGCGACGACGGCATCGTCGATCTCAGTTACTACGACGCCGTGCTGGGCTATGACCTCTGCGTCTTCCCCTCCTACTACGAGCCGTGGGGCTACACCCCGCTGGAGGCCGTGGCCTTCCACGTGCCCTGCATCACGACCGACCTGGCCGGCTTTGGCCTGTGGGCCAACAGCGTCAAGGGCGCCAGTGCCAGTATCGAGGACGGCGTGGAAGTGGTCCACCGCACAGACTACAACTTCTCGGAGGTGGCCGACCACATCAAGGCCACCGTGGCACGCTTCGCCGCCATGACGCCCAAGGAGGTGCGCGCCTGCCGGAGCAAGGCCGACAAACTCTCAAAGAAGGCCCTGTGGAGCGAGTTTATCCCCTACTACGAGGAGGCCTACGACCTCGCGCTGCGCAAGGCCGAAAAGCGGGCGGAATAGAAGGGCCAAGGATGCGCCCGACACTCCGCTCTATCCATTATATATATAGAAACAACATTACAACAATAGATAACACTACACGCTATGAAGATCAAATCGGATTATTCCAATTTGCCCCAGTGGAAGGAAGTGAACGTCAAGTCGTCACTGCCGAAGGAGCTGGACTGCCTCAACGAACTGGCACACAACCTTTGGTGGGCATGGAACTATGAGGCCCGCAACCTCTTCAAGAGCCTCGACGAGAAACTCTACGAGGAGGTGGGCCACAACCCCGTTCTGCTCCTGGAGCGCCTCAACTACGACCGCAAGGAAGCGATCGTCAAGGACAAGGAGCTGATGCGCAAGGTCCACAACGTCTATAAGCAGTTTCGCGAGTACATGGACGAGGAAGTCAACAAGTCTCGCCCGTCCGTGGCCTACTTCTGCATGGAGTTTGGCCTCAACCAGGTACTGAAGATCTACAGCGGCGGCCTGGGCATGCTGGCCGGCGACTACCTCAAGGAGGCTTCCGACTCCAACGTCGATCTCTGTGGTGTCGGCCTGCTCTATCGCTTCGGCTACTTCACGCAGTCGCTGTCGATGGACGGTCAGCAGATAGCCAAATATGACGCACAGTATTTCAACGCGCTGCCCATCGAGCGCGAGCTCGACGCCAACGGCAACCAGCTGGTGATCGATATCCCCTACCAGAACTACCAGGTCCACGCCCTTGTCTGGCACGTGAACGTGGGACGCATCAAACTCTACCTGCTGGACACGGACAACGAGATGAACTCCGAGTATGACCGCCCCATCACCCACAACCTCTACGGCGGCGACAACGAGAACCGCCTGAAGCAGGAGCTCCTGCTCGGCATCGGCGGCATCCTCATGCTCAAGAAACTCGGCATCAAGAAGGACATCTACCACTGCAACGAGGGCCACGCTGCCCTGTGCAACCTCCAGCGCCTGTGCGACTACATCCAGGACGGCCTCTCCTTCAACGAGGCCATGGAGCTGGTGCGCGCCTCGTCGCTCTACACCGTCCACACTCCCGTGCCGGCCGGCCACGACTACTTCGAGGCAGACCTCTTCGGCAAGTACATGGGTGGCTATCCCGAGAAGCTGGGCATCAGCTGGGATGAGTTTATCGGCATGGGCCGCAACAACGCCGACGACCACAACGAGAAATTCTGCATGAGCGTCTTCGCCTGCAACACCTGCCAGGAAGTCAACGGCGTGTCGAAGCTCCACGGCTGGGTGAGCCAGAAAATGTTCGCCCCGATCTGGAAGGGCTACTACCCCGAGGAGAACCATGTCGGCTACGTCACCAACGGCGTCCACTTCCCCACCTGGACGGCCACGGAGTGGCGCAAGCTCTACGACTCCTACTTCGACGACAACTTCCTCTACGACCAGAGCAACGAGCGCATCTGGCACGCCATCTACGACGTGCCCGACGAGGAGATCTGGGAGACGCGCATGGCGCTGAAGAAGAAGCTCGTGAAGTATATCCGCGACAAGTTCACGCAGCAGTGGCTCCGCAACCAGGGCGACCCCGCCAAGGTGATGTCCATCATCCAGCGCATCACGCCCAACGCCCTGATGATCGGCTTCTGCCGCCGCTTCGCCACCTACAAGCGCGCCCACCTGCTCTTCACCGACCTCGACCGTCTGGAGAAGATCGTCAACGATCCCGACCGTCCCGTGCTCTTCTTCTTCTCGGGCAAGGCCCATCCCGCCGACGGTGCCGGCCAGGGCCTCATCAAGCGCATCTTCGAGATCTCCCGTATGCCGCAGTTCCTGGGCAAGATCATCTTCCTGGAGGACTATGACATGCGCCTGGCCCGCCGCCTCGTCAGCGGTGTGGATATCTGGATGAACACGCCGACGCGCCCGCTGGAGGCCAGTGGCACCTCGGGCGAGAAGGCCGAGATGAACGGTGTGGTCAACCTCTCCGTGCTCGACGGCTGGTGGGTGGAAGGCTACCGCGAGGGTGCCGGCTGGGCCCTGCCGCAGGAGCGCACCTATCAGAACCAGACCTACCAGGACCAGCTCGACGCAGCCACCATCTACTCGCTGCTCGAGAACGACATCATCCCGCTCTACTTCAACCGCGGCCGCAAGGCCTACTCCGCTGGCTGGGTGAAGGTCGTGAAAAACTCCATTGCCACCATCGCCCCCCACTACACGATGAAGCGGCAGCTGGACGACTACTACGAGAAGTTCTACAACAAGGAGGCGGACCGCTTCAAGAAGCTGGTGGCCGACAACTACGCCAAGGCCAAGGAGATCGCCCTCTGGAAGGAGAACGTCGCCGCTCGCTGGGACGCCATCCATGTGGTCGATAAGGACGAGACGGCCCTCCTGGACGTCGCCACAGGCAAACCCGTCACCCTCTCCTACACCATCGACGAGCAGGGACTCAACGACGCCATCGGACTCGAACTGGTGACGCTCAGCAGCCATAGCGAGGACGACCTGCAGATCCACAAGGTGTATCCCTTCGAGATGGTGAAGCAGGAGGGCAACCTCTTCACGTTCAAGGTGACATTCGAGGCCGACGAGGCCGGCTCCTACAAGTGTGCCGTGAGAATGTATCCGAAGAACGACCTGCTTCCCCACCGTCAGGACTTCTGCTACGTGAAGTGGATCGACTAAGGACTAAGGGATAGTAGAAAAACCTATGCGAGGGGATGTCGTGGAAACTCTTTTTCCACACATCCCCTCGCCTCTTTCTTGGTCCACCACGGCCCGCAGGGCGTCTATCAGCCCGCAATCTGTCGCCGAGCAGCATTTTTGCGCTTATAATTTTTCGGGTATTTAAGATTTTTCGTACCTTTGCGGCGATATGAGATTCTCCGTCAAATGTAACCATTGCGGCCAGACCTTCATCGCCGAGACGCAGAACTATGGCCGCATGAAATACCGCTGCCCATACTGCCAGTCGGTCATGGTTTGCCAGTTCGACCCGCCCAAGGTGTTTCGCACCCGCGCGCGGTCGGTCATCCCCGTAGCCGATAGTTCCCCCGTGACGGCCCATAGCCACCTGCCCATGGTCTCGTCGCGACTTGTTACACCACCTGCGCCCCAGCCTGCCGAAGCGCCCAACCCTGCCCCTGCTGGCGAGGAACAATTGCCGGAGGCCAGCGTCCACCAGTTCAAGAAGCGTGCCGAGGGCTTTGCCGGTATGCTCCTGTGGATCTGGTGCCACCTGAGCGTCTTCTGCTTGTGGAGCGGCGCGAAGATTCGCAAGTTTCAGGAGGACTACGAGGACGGCGACCTATGGATCTTCTTCGCTTTCAGCCTGCTCTTCGTCGTGGCCGTCTGTGTGGGCCTGTGGACGATGGCCGAGGTGACGACCCTCATCGCCGAGGGCAACTCGTGGCTCAAGAGCACCTACTACTCCATCAAGAATATGATCTGACGACATAGCCACGGTCATGGAGATACCCACCACGGAGGCAATAAACGGCCTCCGTTTTCGTTATATTAGCATGATGAAGAAGACACTTACAGCATGGGTGCTCGCCGCGCTCTGCCTCGTCTCCTGCGGTGTGGACAAAAACATCCGCAAGGGCGAGAAATTTCTGCAGTTGGGCGAGTACTATGACGCGGCGGCCCAGTTTAAGACCGCATACCAGCGCACTCCGCCCAAGGATCGCGACAAGCGCGGACAGTTGTCGGCCAAGATGGCACATTGCTACGACCGCATCAACTCCTCCGAGCGTGCCGTCGCCGCCCTGCGCAACGTCATCCGCTACCATCAGGATGACGGCGAGACCCATCTGATGCTGGCTCGCAACCTCATGAAGTCGGGACGCTACGCCGAGGCCGAGACGGAGTTTCGCGCCGCCCTCGACTCCATGCCCGACCACCCGCTGGCCACGCAGGGCCTCAAGGCCGCCCAGGACGCCCCGCGCATCAAGGAGCTCGGATCCAAATATACGGTGAAGCGGATGGAGATCTTCAACTCCCGCCGTGCCGACTACTCGCCGATGCTCTTCGGCGACGAGTTTGACCAGCTCTTTTTCTCTTCCACGCGCAACGAGGCGCAGGGCGACGAGCTGAGCGGCATCACCGGCACGAAGAACGCCGACATCTTCGTCAGCGAGAAGGACGAGAAGGGACAGTGGCAACGCCCCCGCACCATCGACTCGGGCCTCAACTCCGACTTCGACGAGGCCACACCCGCCTTCAGCGTCGATGGACGCGAGATGTATCTCACGCAGTGTCCCACCGACCCCTCCTATCCCCGCTACGCCCAGATCGCCGTCAGCAAGCGCTCCGACGCAGCCTGGGGCAAGCCAACGAAACTGGAGATCAGCCGCGACACGCTCTCCAGCTTTGCCCATCCCGCCATCTCGCCCGACGGCAACTGGCTCTACTTCGTCAGCGACATGCCCGGAGGCAAGGGCGGCCTCGACATCTGGCGCGTGCGCATCACGGGAGGCGGCCTCGGCGGCGTGCAGAATCTCGGCGAGCCCATCAACACCCCTGGCGACGAGATGTTTCCCACCTTCCACCCCAACGGCGACCTCTATTTCTCCTCCAACGGCCACCCCGGACTGGGAGGCCTCGACATCTTCATCGCCAAGGTGGGCAAGGACCGCCGCTACCACCTGGAGCATCCCGGCTATCCGCTCAACTCCCAGGGCGACGACTTCGGCATGACCTTCGAGGGCCCGCACAACAGGGGCTTCTTCTCCTCCAACCGTGGCGACGGCCGCGGATGGGACCATATCTATAGTTTCGAGTTGCCCGAGGTGGTCCAGACCGTCAAGGGATGGGTCTATGAGATGGACGGCTACGAGCTGCCCGCCGCCGAGGTGTTCATGGTCGGCGACGACGGCACCAACCTGAAACTCTCCGTCAAGGGCGACGGCTCCTTTGAGCAGGTCGTCGATCCGGGCGTCAACTACATCATGCTCGCCACCTGCAAGGGCTATCTCAACCACCGCGTGGAGCTCCACGTCGATTCCGTCGATCAGTCGGAGGAATACACCCTGCAGTTTCCGCTGCCTTCCATCCGCGTGCCGGTGCTCATAGACAACATCTTCTACGACTTCGACAAGGCCACGTTGCGCCCCGAGTCGAAGACGGCGCTCGACGACCTCGTGAAGTTGCTCAACGAGAATCCCAACGTCACCATCGAGCTCTCCGCTCACACCGACTACAAGGGTCGCGCCGAGTACAACAAGCGCCTCTCGCAGCGCCGCGCCGAGTCGGTAGTGGCGTATCTGACCGAGCATGGCATCGCCCGCGACCGACTCACTCCCGTGGGCTATGGCAAGGAGAAGCCGAAGACCGTCCGCAAGAAGATGCTGGAGCGCTACCCGTGGCTCAAGGAGGGCGACGTGCTCACCGAGGAGTTTATCAAGAAACTCGACAAGGACAAGCAGGAGATCTGCAACCAGATCAACCGCCGCACCGAGTTTATCGTCCTGCGCACCACCTACGGCATGTTTGACGAAAAGGGCAACCTCAAGACCATGCCGACGCCGAAGCGCGACGAGACGGGTGACGACGACGACCTCATACTCATAGAATAACGACGCATGACACTTCCCGAGGAGTTTACCACCTACACGCGCGCCCTGATGGGCGAGGAGCGGTTTGCCCGCTTCCTTGGCGCGCTCGACGAGCCCGCTCCCGTGTCCATACGGGTCAATCCCTTCAAGGCCGAGGCCACGCCCGAGACCGGGGCAGACCGCGTGGCCTGGTGTCGTGGCGGCTACTATCTCGACAGCCGCCCAGCCTTCACCTTCGACCCCCTGCTCCACGCCGGAGCCTACTATGTGCAGGAGGCCTCGTCGATGTTCATCGACCACGTCGTCCGCCAGTTTGTCCACGCCCCCGTCACGGCCCTCGACCTCTGTGCGGCCCCGGGCGGCAAGACGACGTGTCTGCGTGCCACCCTGCCCGAGGGGAGCCGTCTCTACAGCAACGAGCCTCATCCGAAGCGGGCGCAGATCCTGGCCGAGAACGTCGTGAAGTTTGGCCACCCCGAAGTCGTCGTGACCAACAACTACGCCATCGACTACCAGCGCGCCGGCCTCCGCTTCGGCCTCATCCTCGCCGACATGCCTTGCTCCGGCGAGGGCATGTTTCGCAAGGACCCCGAGAGCATCGGCGAGTGGAGCCCGGCCAACGTGGAGAAGTGTGCCGCGCTGCAGCGGTCCATCCTTGCCGACATTTGGCCCTGCCTGCTGCCCGGCGGACTGCTGATCTACTCCACCTGCACCTTCAACGCCCACGAGAACGAGGACAACATCGCCTTTGCCGTAGAGGAACTGGGGGCCGAGCCGGTCGCCATCCCCGTGGAGGAGGCGTGGCGGGTGGCAGGCCCGCTGACGGGACCCCATCCGATCTGCCGCTTCATCCCCGGCACGACCCGTGGCGAGGGACTAGCCGTGGCGCTGCTGCGCAAGCCCGAGACCGCGGCCGACCTGCCCACACGCGACCGGGGCAAAGGACGCACGACGCCCTTGCTGCGCGTCCTGAGCGACGGCATCAAGCCGCCCCAGGTGAAGGGCAAGAAGACCCTGCCCGACGTTTCCCAGGCGCTGACGATCCTCGACGAGGCCAATCCCTATCCCCGCGTGGACGTGGGCTACGACGAGGCCATAGCCTACCTGCGCCGCGAGTCCATCGCGCTACCTGCGGCGGCCCCGAAGGGCCTCGTCACGATCTGCCACGAGGGGTTCGCCCTCGGCTTTGCCAAGAACCTCGGGACCAGGGCCAACAACCTCTACCCCCAGGAGTGGCGCATCCGCAGCACCCACCGGCCCGAAGAGCGGCCCGTCGTCGGCCTCACCCCCATCGTCCATCCATAAGAAGAAGAAACAAACAAGCTATATGCAACCCTACTTATCCTTATTAAACAGAATCCTCACCGAGGGCCACCAGAAGGGCGACCGCACGGGCACGGGCACGCTGAGCGTCTTCGGCCACCAAATGCGCTACGACCTCCAGGACGGCTTCCCTCTACTCACGACCAAAAAACTCCACCTGAAGTCCATCATCTACGAGCTGCTGTGGTTTCTGCGTGGCGACACCAACGTGCGCTGGCTCCAGGCCCACGGCGTGCGCATCTGGAACGAGTGGGCCGACGAGAACGGCGACCTCGGTCCGGTCTATGGCCACCAGTGGCGGTCGTGGCCCGACTACCGTGGGGGCACGATAGACCAGATAGCGCAGGTGGAGGAGATGATCAAGCGCAATCCCAACTCCCGCCGAATGCTCGTCACGGCGTGGAATCCGGCTGAGGTTGAGGACATGGCGCTGCCGCCGTGCCACTGCCTCTTCCAGTTTTATGTCGCCGACGGACGCCTCTCGCTCCAGCTCTACCAGCGGTCTGCCGACACCTTCCTCGGCGTGCCGTTCAACATCGCCTCCTACGCCCTGCTGCTGCAGATGATGGCCCAGGTCACGGGGCTCCAGCCTGGCGAGTTCGTCCACACCACGGGCGACACCCACCTCTACCTCAACCACCTGGAGCAAGCCCGACTGCAGCTCTCGCGCACCCCGCGGCCTCTGCCCACGATGCGCATCAACCCCGACGTCAAGAGCATCTTCGATTTCCGCTACGAGGACTTCGAACTGGAGAACTACGACCCCTGGCCCCACATCGCCGCGGAGGTCTCCGTCTGATTCATCCAAAACATTCTTCAAGCTATGCATATCACTCTGATTGCTGCCGTGGCCGAAAACCGCGCCATCGGCCTCGACAACCAACTGATTTACCACATCCGCGAAGACCTGCGCCGCTTCAAGTCGCTCACCACGGGCCACACCGTCCTCATGGGGCGCCGCACCTTTGAGTCGCTGCCGAAGGGCGCGCTGCCCAACCGCCGCAACATCGTGGTCAGCCGCACGGTGGCCCACTTAGACGGCTGCGACACCTACCCCTCACTGGAGGAGGCCCTGCGCCACTGCGCCCCCGAGGAGCAAGTCTTCGTCATCGGCGGACAGACCGTCTATGAGCAGACGCTGCCGCTGGCCCATCGCCTCTGCATGACCGAGATAGCGGCCACACCGCCGCGGGCCGACGCTTTCTTCCCGCCCTACGACGGATGGGTCAAGGAGGCGGAGGAGCGCCACGAGGCCGACGAGGCCCATCCCCACGCCTTCGCCTTCGTCGACTACGTGAGACCGGCCGAATAGGCTTGGCCAGGGGTTTTTCGAAAGTGAGACCGGCCGAATAGGCTTGGCCAGTTTTTTTTCGAAAAAAGGCTTTTTTAAAAGAAACGGTCTTGGCCAGGCTTATTATTTAGCTCAACTTTCGCATGTAAGCTCCACACGCCCTGAAAGGGCAGTAGCTCCTAGCCCAGGGCATCGCCCTGGGTTATTACGGACGCAAACCTGTCGCCCTGTAAGGGCAAAAGCTTTAAAAATCCAGGCAATATATAAGGCTTTTGCCCTTACAGGGCGCCTTGCTGATTGCTATTATACCCAGGGCGATGCCCTGGGCTAGGAGCTTTTGGGCCTTCAGCCCGTTCTTGAACCACTTACGAAACTTCAGTTATTTAGGCAAGACTTCTTATAAGGTAAAGACAAGAGTAGGCGGAAAACCCGAAAAACAAGACAAGTTTTCGGGATTTTCCGCCAACTACTCCCCCTGATTGCACCCAATTGCATAGTTGAGCAATAAATATTGCACAATAGTTTTGGTACTGTGCATAAAAAACTATACCTTTGCACAAAATTTTTTAGATTGTGCAATGAAGCCGACACAGAGTTTCAACTCTTATATAGAAAATAGCATCAAAGACAACTGGGATCGGGATGCGCTCACCGACTACAAAGGCGCGACGTTGCAGTATCACGACGTTGCGCGCAAGATAGCCAAGCTCCACATCCTCTTCCGCCACAGTGGTCTCCAGCCTGGCGACAAAGTGGCGCTCTGTGGGCGCAACTCCTCGGCCTGGGCCGCCGCCTTCCTGGCCACGATCACCTATGGTGCCGTGGCCGTCCCCATCCAGCATGAGTTTACGCCGGACATGGTCTATAACATCGTCAACCATTCCGAGTCGCGACTGCTCTTCGTGGGCGACGTTGTCTCGCCGACGATCGACGCCGGAGAGATGCCGGCGCTGGAGGGCATCATCTATATCCCCGACTTCTCGCTGACGATGTCGCGCTTAGAGACGCTCACCTTCGCGCGCGAACATCTTAATAAGTTCTTCGGCGAAGAATATCCGAAGGCCTTCGAGCGCAGCCACGTCAGCTACCACCAGGACAGCCCCGAGGAGCTGGCCCTCATCAACTACACCAGCGGCACGACCGGCTTCTCCAAGGGCGTGATGCTACCCTATCGTGCGCTGTGGAGCAATCTCGACTTTACGATGCGCAGCCTGGGCGCCAATATGGCCCCGGGGTCCAATGTGCTCTGCACGCTCCCCATGGCCCACATGTACGGCATGATGGTGGAGTTTTTCCTCAACTTCTGCTTAGGCAACCACCTTTTCTTCCTCACGCGCCTGCCCAGCCCGTCGCTCATCCAGAGCGCCTGTGCCGACATCCATCCCGCCATCGTCATCGTCGTGCCGATGGTCATCGAGAAGATCATCCGCAAGATGGTGTTCCCGCTCATCCAGCAGCGCTACGTCCACCTGCTGCTCAACATGCCGGTGGTCAACAAGAAGATCAAGGCGCGCATCCTCCAGCAGGTGAAGGATATCTTCGGCGGCCAGCTCTTCGAGATGATGTTTGGCGGCGCGGGGCTCAACCGCGAGGTGGAGGACTTCCTCCGCCATATCGGATTTCCCCTAGCCGTGGGCTACGGCACGACCGAGACAGCCCCGCTCATCACCTACAGCGACTACCGCGACTTCGTGCGCGGCACCTGCGGACGGGTGGTGGACAACATGGAGATACGCATCGCCAGTCCCGACCCAGCCAACGTGCCGGGCGAGATCCTCACGCGCGGCACGAACGTCATGCTGGGCTACTACAAGAATCCCGAGGCCAGCCACGCCGTGCTCGACAAGGACGGATGGTTTCACACCGGCGACCTCGCCACCATCGACGCTGAGGGCCACGTCTTCATCCGCGGACGCATCAAGAACATGCTTCTCAGCGCCAACGGACAGAACATCTATCCCGAGGAGATCGAAAACAAGCTCAACTCGATGATGATGGTCAACGAGAGCGTCATCATCCAGCGCGACAACAAGCTCGTGGGCCTCGTCCATCCCGACATGGACGCTGCCAAGCAGCTTGGCTTCTCCATCGGCGACCTCGGCGACGTGATGGAGGAAAACCGCAAGCAGCTCAACAGTCTCCTGCCCGCCTTCTGCAAGGTCTCGGCCATACAGATCCACGAGCAAGAGTTTGAGAAGACGCCCAAGAAGAGCATCAAGCGCTACCTCTACCAGAACGCCTGACGGCACGGGCCAAGCCATGGCCCCACGCCCGCTCACCTACAATAACGAATAGCTTTGCATAACGATAACAAGTAGCGACAGATGGAACAAATTCCTAGTTTTAACGCCCTCATCGAGAAGAGTATCATCGACAACTGGGATCTCGACTCGCTTACCGACTACAAAGGCAAGACGCTGCAGTATCACGATGTGGCGCGCAAGATAGAGAAACTGCACATCATGTTTGAGGCCTCGGGCGTGCAGCGGGGCGACAAGATAGCCCTCTGCGGACGCAACTCCGCGGCCTGGGCTGCCGCCTTCCTCGCCATCCTCACCTATGGCGCGGTGGCCGTGCCCATCCTCCACGAGTTCACGCCCGACCAGGTCCACAACATCGTCAACCACAGCGACGCCAAGCTCCTCTTCATCGGCGACGTGGCGGCCACGCAGATCGACGCCACGAAGATGCCTGGACTGGAGGGCATCATCTACATCCCCGACTATTCGCTCGTGGTCAGCCGCACCGAACAGCTCACCTACGCCCGCGAACACCTCAACGAGATGTTTGGCAAGAAGTATCCGAAATACTTCCGCCAGCAGCACGTCCACTACTACCGCGAGCAGAGCCCCGACGAGCTGGCCCTCATCAACTACACCAGCGGCACCACCGGGCGCTCCAAGGGCGTGATGCTGCCCTACCGGTCGCTGTGGAGCAACGCCGACTTCGCCTTCCACGTGCTGGGCAAGACGCTCAAGCGCGGCGACAACGTCATCAGCATCCTGCCCATGGCCCACATGTACGGCATGGCGTTTGAGTTTATCTTCGAGTTTCTCAAGGGCATGCACATCTACTATCTCAACCGCGTGCCCTCTCCCGCCGTCATCGCCCAGGCGCTGGCCGACGTCAAGCCGCGCATCATGATCGCCGTGCCGCTGGTCATTGAGAAGATCATCCGCAAGAAGGTGTTCCCCAAGTTGCAGAACAACAAGATGCGACTGCTCATGGCCATGCCCGTCATCAGCAAGAAGGTGCGCGCCGCCATCCTCGCCCAGGTGAGCAAGGCCTTCGGCGGCAACCTCTACGAGGTCATCATCGGCGGTGCTGCGCTCAACGGCGAGGTGGAGGCCTTTCTGCGCAAGATTGGCTTCCCCTATACCGTGGGCTACGGTGCCACGGAGTGTGGCCCCATCATCTGCTACCGCGACTGGCAGACCTTCGCTCAGGGATCGTGCGGACAGGCCGCCTACCACCAGGAGGTGCGCATCGACAGCAGCGACCCTGCCAACGTGCCGGGCGAGATCCTCACCAAGGGTCCCAACGTCCTGCTGGGCTACTACAAGAATCCCGAGGCCACCCAGGCGGCGATAGACGCCGAGGGATGGTTCCACACGGGCGACCTCGGCACGATGGACGCCGATGGCAATGTCTATATCAACGGCCGATCCAAGAACATGCTCCTCGGATCCAACGGCCAGAACATCTATCCCGAGGAGATCGAGGACAAGCTCAATTCGCTGCCCCTCGTCGGCGAGAGCATCGTCGTGCAGCGGGGCGACAAGCTCGTGGGCCTCGTCCATCCCGACTACGACGAGGCGAAGCTCCTGGGCCTCAACAACGAAGACCTCAAGGGCGTGATGGAGCAAAACCGCCAGCAGCTCAACCAGGTGGTGCCCGCCTACAGCAAGGTGGCCGAATTTGAGATCCTGGAGGAGGAGTTTGAGAAGACACCAAAGAAGAGTATCAAGCGCTACCTCTACAAATAGGACTGGTCCCGGGCCGACCACCGCGCCGGCCCCGCCACCCGCGTCGCAACACACCAACGCCCCCAGCCGGAAGTCGTTCTCCAGCCGGGGGCGTCTTGCGTTCACTTTCTTTTTTGCTCTCTCGCGCGAGAGCGATCTGTACGGCCTTGTTTTAGCCCAATATGCGGTCTCTTGTCAGAGCGCCCTGTTCTATCTTGCTGCGAAATAGACACTCTCGTGTACGGCTGCGCGAAGCTGGTAGAGACCGGCCTGGTCCTGCGTGACGTCCATCTTCTTGCCGTCGGGCAGCGTGGCGCGGATCGTGCCGTCGTCGTTGAAGCGGAAGAGCTCCTTCAGGGCGCCATTGTCCTTGTAGTTCCAGCTCTTCTCCTTCTTGTTATATACCAAGTAGGACTTCTCGCCGTTGGGGTCCGTTATCTCATAACCGTTCTTGAGCGTCTTCACGGCATACATCCTGCCGTCCTGACCCATCACTTCCTTCGTCTCTCCCACATGGGCAATGACCTTGCTGTCAGTCCAAAACTCCACCGTGTTGAGCACCAGGAGGTCGGCCAAGCCACAGACGGCGTAGGCGGGACTGATCAAGATGAAGACCAGCTCGTTGACAAACTTGTTACTCAAGCCCTTGTTCCAGTCCAACAGTTTGTTGGTCAGTCCGAAAGAGCCGATACATGAACTCAAGGTCACCGCGCCTACCAACAGGGCGAGAACAGTTTTCATTGCGGTTTTTCTCATTTTCAAATCGCTTATTTGTTACCAATAGATTTATCGCTGCAAATATATGACTTTTTTCGCATATACCGCAAAGATCAAGCTATATTATTAGTCGGGTGGTATAAAAAAGTCGATTCTTCCTGCGCCTGACCGTGAGCTACTGCCGCATGCTTGCCGTAGTTTTGCCGTGGCTACGCAGCCGCCATACAGCTCGTCACGCCGAGGGCCGTGGCGATGGCCGTGAGAATCGAGATGGCGGTCTGAATGACGAAGCGCCATACCTGTCTTTTCTTTTCATCCA
>OLFW01000477.1_pt1 | contig 34557 bp, 20 predicted proteins | sample 1605351 | NCBI WGS metagenome assembly OLFW01 (sample SAMEA3888918, study PRJEB22519) | human gut metagenome | biome: human gut; feature: human-associated habitat; material: faeces | place: Denmark | collected 2010 | reverse complement strand
AAATGCCTTCAAGGAAATTCTTCAAAAAAGCCCACAACTTCTTGACACTATCAATAACATATAAACACTTGAACATATGTTATTTTAATGGTATCATTAGGCATATAAAGAATGTCTTTTAAAAGGGGGCTGCGTTATGGCAGAGCATACGTTACATGAAGAAAACTGCACTTGCTGCGGGCATCATCACCATGATGACAAATACGTTGAAAAAGAAGAACACTGCAGTTGCTGCGAGGGTGAGGAATCGGTCAGTCTTGATTCTATCGGTACCTGCAGCTGCTGCCACGATGAAGAAGTAGAAGAGGAAGAAGGAGGGGCCTTGTGGACCTTGGTCGTCGGAACCCTTGTCTTTTTAATTACCTATGTAACCGACCTCGTTCCCGAAGCTTTTTCACTTCCCGCTTATATCGTCGCTTATTTACTCCTCGGCTATAGTGTCCTTCGCGAAGCGGCTGAAAATATCATGAAGCGTCAGCCTTTTGACGAAAATTTCCTCATGGCCGTAGCTACCATCGGGGCCTTTGCCATCGGTGACTACCCGGAAGCCGTTGCCGTCATGCTCTTCAGCCGTATCGGGGAAGCCCTGGAAGAACGGGCCGTCAACCGCAGCCGGAAGCAGGTGGCGGCTGCTATCGATATGCGTCCTGACGTCATTCACCGCCTGACGGAAGACGGCAGTACCGTTGAAGTTCCGGCCCGAGATGCCGCCGTTGGCGATATCGCTGTCGTCCGCGTCGGCGACCGCATCCCTTTGGACGGTGTCGTCGTCTCCGGCGACAGCCTGGTCGATACGTCGGCTCTGACCGGGGAACCGGTTCCCGTTACCTGCCATGAAGGGTCTGAAGTCATGTCGGGCAGCATCAATACGACGGGCGTCCTCCACGTCAAGGTTACCAAGCCACTGGCGGAATCGATGGTCACTAAAATCTTGGAATCCGTCGAAAAAGCGGCGGCCAGAAAACCCAAGATCGACCGCTTTATCACTCGCTTTTCCCGCATTTATACGCCGGCTGTCGTCGCGATCGCCGCGGCTACGGCTATCATCCCGTCCTTGATTACGGGCGAATGGCATTACTGGATTTATACGGCTTTGACCTTCCTTGTCATCAGCTGCCCCTGCGCCTTGGTACTCAGCGTGCCCCTCAGCTTCTTTGCCGGCATCGGTGCCGCGTCGAAGCAGGGCATCCTGTTTAAAGGCGGTATTGCCGTCGAACAGCTTAAAAATATCGGCGCCGTCGTCTTTGATAAGACCGGGACGATTACCAAAGGCAACTTCGTCGTCCACCAGGTCCTGCCGGCCGAGGGCTTTGACGAAGAAGCGGTGTTCCGCCTCAGTGCATCGGTGGAACAGGCATCGAATCACCCCATTGCCCGCAGCGTCGTCGAAGCGTCTGAAAAACGAGGCTTGACCTTGGCACAACCGGAAGCCGTTGAAGAATTTGCCGGCCAGGGTCTGAAGGCCAGCGTCGACGGTCACGTCGTCCTCTGCGGCAATCAGAAGCTCATGGACGGTCATGCCGTGGTTATGCCGACGATAGAAGCGGCTGAATACGGTGCCGAACTGTTCGTTGCCGTCGATGGCCGCTATGCCGGCCGTATGGTCGTGTCCGACACGATCAAAGAAGATGCCGTCGATGCCATTAAGGCTATTTCCGGTCTGGGCATTACGACGGCCATGCTTACCGGTGATTCTCAGCAGGCTGCCGATTACATCGCCTCCAAGACCGGTATCGACGACGTCCGGGCAAAGCTCTTGCCTCAGGATAAGGTACGACAAATGGATGAACTTCGTAAGAAATACGGTCCGGTCATGTTCGTCGGCGACGGTATCAACGATGCGCCGGTCCTGGCCGGTGCCGATGTCGGTGCCGCCATGAACAGCGGTGCCGATGCGGCCGTAGAAGCAGCTGACGTCGTCTTCATGCATTCCAAAGTCAGCGCCGTTCCTAAGGCCCTCCATCTGTCGAAAGAAACGATGAAGATTGCCAAGCAAAATGTGGTCTTTGCCTTAGGCGTGAAAGGGCTGGTCATGGTCGCCGGCTTTGCCGGTTACGCCTCCATGTGGGCTGCCGTCTTCGCCGACTCCGGCGTCGCTGCCCTGTGTGTCCTCAATTCGGTCCGCATGCTCTATAAAAAATAACTGACCATCTCCCGATGACAGTTCCATAACAGAAAGCCCCGTCGAAGAATTTTCCTTCGACGGGGCTTTGTTGTAGATGCTGCTTGATTTCTATTTCGTAAACTGCAGGGGGACTGTCGATACGACGACGTCTAAGTAAGGCAGGGTACGGAGTCTTAGCAGCCAGCCGCTCTGGTTGTGAAGCAGGCGGTGCCATAATTTTTTCGTTTCAAATTCCGGGATGAGGACGGTAATCGTATCTTTCGGGGCCGTCTCTTTCCGCAGCTCTTGGATAAAGGTGATGAGCGGGTCCGTCAACTGCCGATAAGGCGATTGAAGCATGATGAGCTCGATGTCAGGTTCCAGTTGGCGCCACAAGGTTTTGATTTTTTTACCCCGTTCATCGTCGCTGTAGACGTTGACGGCATAGATTTTATCTTTCGAACCGCTGATGATCTTGGCGTAGCGAATGGCCTTGGCTACGGCTTGAGTCGGGGACGCGATGGGGATGATGATGATATTGCGGCCTAAGTCGGTGGTCATGACTTTCGTATATTCTTCCGGCGTCAGCAACAGCTGTTCCCGGACGTCATCATAGTGATGATGGACTTTAAGGAACATATAGACCAAGGTCGGGATGAGCAGGACGATGATCCAGGCACCGTAGATGAATTTGGTGATGAGGACGATGACGACGACGCAGGCCGTGACCAGGGCGCCGAAGCCGTTGATGACGGAAAAGAGGCGCCAGTTTCGTTCCCGGCATTGTCTCCAGTGGACGACCATGGCCGATTGGGCAATGGTGAAGGAGAGGAATACGCCGATGGCATAGAGGGAAATGAGGTGCTCAATATTACCCTGGAAGAGGACAATCAAGATGCCGGCCATGAGCGTCAGGACTTGGATGCCGTTAGAATAGCTCAGGCGTTCACCGCGGTTGGCAAAGTAGCGGGGGACGTAGCCGTCGACGGCCATGAAAGAAAGAAGCGGCGGCAGGCCGTTGTAGGCCGTATTGGCGGCGATGTAGAGGATGACCATCATCAAAATCTGGATGACGTAGTAAATCAAGGTCCGGCTGAAGATATCTTCGACAAGGAGAGACAACAGGGTATAGCCTTGTGTCGGTAAGAGGTGAAGATAAATGATGAGGTAACCGAGGCCTCCGAGCATGATTGCCAGGATACAGGCCATGACAGCCGTCGTTTCGATGGCGTTTTTTTGCTGAGGCGCCTTGAACATGGTGACGCCGTTGGCAATGGCTTCGATGCCGGTCATAGAACTACAGCCGTTGGCAAAGGCCCGCAGGACGATGAGCATCAGGGCGGCCTGATTCAATGGGGCTACCGTTTCGACAGCGACGGTATGAGCCGTGAGGGTGCCGTTCCAGATTTGATAGAAGCCGCCGATTAAGGTGATCCCCATGGCAGCCAAGAAGAAGTACGTCGGCCAGACGAAGACGGTTGAGGCCTCCCTGGTACCGCGCAGGTTGACGATCATCATCAGGATGAGAACGCCGAGGTCGAGATAGACGTGATAAGGGTGGAGGACCGGAAAGGCACTGACCAGCGCCGCCGTCCCTGAAGAAATGGAAACGGCAACGGTCAGGATGTAATCGGCCAGAAGCGCCGCTCCTGCCGTGAGGGCCGGGTAGACACCGAGGTATTTCATGGCGATGCCGTAAGAACCGCCGCCGCCCGGATTGACCCGGACGACCTGGGTATAGGACAGGGCAACGATGAACAATAAGGCAATGATAGCTAAGACGATAGGTCCGAAATAACGGTATGTCGCTAAGGTCGGTACCGAAGCCAGGACGATGGCAATCTGTTCCGGCCCGTACCCGACGGATGACAGGGCATCCGATGAGAAAATAGGCAGGGCCTTCCATTTTGGCATCTGTTCGCCCTCGAGTTTGGTATTCTCCAAAGGCTTGCCGAGAAGGTGGCGACTAATCGTTTTGAATAGCATGATAGCCTCCTTTTTTAATTGTAAGAAACTGCATTTTGCTAAATATAGTTCAGTATAATCCCACTTTATTATCCTGTCAACTGAGATTTTACCCTTATCATTCTCGTTGGGAATGAGGCATTGAAACCCAGCGTAAAAAAAGACATCCTTTGACGCAAGGGAAAGTCAAAGGATGTCTTTTTCGTAAGGAGGAGATCGTATTATTTAGAGGCTACGAGAGCTTCTAATTTAGCAAGTCTTGCATTGAGATCCTGATTCTGGCTTTCCAGGGCTTCAATTTTTTGATTCTGGTCCGTCAGTTCTTTATCCTGCGATTCCAATTTAACGGCCATTTCCGACTTGCTCATGTGAGCGTAAGGGGAAGAAGAGCCGATTTTGAAGGAAACGCCGGCGCTGTACATGTTGTCGTTGTTGCCGATGGTAGCGGCAAGGTTTACCATGGTGTCTTCATTGGGGCGATAGAAGGCGCCGAGGGCTGCGGCATGTTCGCTCTTGTAGGAGCCGAATCCGACGGCGAAGGAGCCTTTGTCATCGGGGTCGAAATCTAAGGGATGGAGGGATGCCAATGCAGCGGCACCGGCACCGACGCGATTGACGTCGCGACCAATCTGGTTGATGCGGCCGTTCATTTCGTTCATGCCGTTACCGATGTTATTGATCGTCCGGTCGAACTGGCCTTTGTTGATGGCATCACCGGCTTCTGTAGCTTCGCCGACGTTGTGAATGGCATTGCCGCCCATGTTGATGTTGCCATCCTGGATGGTAATGTTTTTCGTCGGATCGGAATTATTGATCGTCAGGCCGTTGTTGTTGATCGTCGTATTGCCCGTGCGGATGGAGTCGCCGGTGATGACCGTCTTGTTGTCGCCGGTACCAACGGTGATGCTGGTGTTGAATTCCGCCGTATTGAGGCCTTTTAAGTCTTTGGACAATTTGACGGAAACGCCATTTTCGCCCTTAGCTACGACGCCGATGTTGTCGTCAGACAGGTTGTCCGTAGCGGCGCCGCCGGTGATTTCCATGGTTTCACCGACTTTGACGCTGACTTTACTCTTGTCGTCGCCGGCAAAGTCGCGGCTGCCGGAAGCGACTTTGTCCGTCAATTCTTTTACGGTATTGGCAATGCCGTCGGCATAGGTTTTCACCTGTTTCAACTGGGCGACGTTGACGGCGTCCGTGTCAGCCGTACCGGCAGCGAGGTTGGTGATCTGACGAGTAACGGCTTCGTTGCTGTCGGTGGTACCATAGCCTAAGCTGACGGCAGCAGCCGTTGCCTTATAGGTGGAAAGGGCACTGTCTTTGCGGAGGACAGCCTTAGCAATGCCGTCATGTTCTTTTTCGAAGGCATTCAAGGCGGCGATGGCCGTTTTTTTACCGGCAGCTAAGTCGTTGAGTGTGGCAAGGTCGGCGGCCCGGTCAGCTTCTGTGGCGTAGGTCGTGCTGTTCATTTTAGCGGCCTGTTTATCATAGGCCATGACGGCTTTTTCATAGGCAGATTCAACCGTTTTGTAGTCATTATAGACATCTTCGCCGTAGGTATTGTAGAAGTTAGTGACGGCTGTGACGACACTGTCATCGCCGGTTTTGTTGGCCAGGGCCAAATCGTTTGCCATAGAGTCCGTTGCCGCGCTTGTTGAGTAGATACTCTTGACAATATCTGTTGAGTCTTTGAGGGGAACGTAGCCGTAGATACCGTAACCGCGGTTGGCATAGGAATTATCCCCTAAAGCGACGCCGTCAGAACGGACGTAGGAGTAGGTGTTTTCGGCCGTGGAAGCCCCTTTCCCGAGTGCTACGCCGCCGTACATGGCGTTGGCACTGGCGCCGAGGGAAACGCCGCCGTGATCTGCTTTTGCTTTATGTCCGATGGCTGTCCCGACGAGAGCCGTGGCATAGTTACCGATAGCCGTTGAATAGTAGGATGTGGTTTGGTCATTGACTGGCCAATGTTGAAAATACCGCCGCTGGCTTGCATGCCCATAACGACAGCACCGGCGCCCTTTGAATCTCGACCGACGACGGTGGCCCAGCTGGTACCGAGGTTTCTTTGCCCGACGACGGTAGCGGCGGCTGTGCTTTTATTGTCATAGCCGACGACGACAGATCCGTTATTGCCGTTGTTATTCCGGCCGATAACGGTGGTATCGGTGTTTATAGCGTTGTTGTGATCGCCAATGGTTAAGGCACCATTATACGCTTTGTTGTCGAAGCCGATGGCTACTGTATCGGTAGTCGTGGAGCTGGATGATACGGTATTCTTGTGGGTATCTCCCGTGGTCAAATCCAGCTTGTCAGCAGCCGATACAGACAGGCTGCCGCAGAGAGCCAATGCGGCTAAGAGGGCACTCAGGGTAACTTTTTTTGTTAAATCTTTTTGTTTTCTTCATAATCGTAAATCCTCCTCGATGATTCCTACTAGGCAGCTTATCGGCTCATTTTATTTTTTAACCGGATAATATGAATAATTTTAGTCCAAATTAACGGTTAAATATGATTAAAAACATCTTGTTTAACTGTAAAAAAATAAATGAACCGGCAATATGCAAGTTCATATGTAGGAATATAAAATACATTTTGCTATGTATTTTCCATGGAGTATAATACTACAATTTGAAGTGAAATACAAGGCTTTATGACGATTTTTATTTAAATATATCATTGTCATGTCACAAAAACAAATGTTTCGTAGGAATTATTCCTACGAAAATTAAAAGCTTATAAATGGCTTTATATAGTCGATCATCGTTTATGATAGATTGCCGAAGATGAAAATCTTGTCAGAAAAATTCCTACAAAATAATCGGTTCTAAAGTTATTGAATGGTGGGGGAAATATAAATGAGATATGACGAAAATATACCGTCATATGAAAATTCAATGAAAAAGACATCCTTCGATGTAACGCTGGTATCGAAGGATGTCTGATTGGTAAGTGCCTTAGCTTATTTAGCAGCGACGAGGGCTTCTAATTTAGCTAATCTTTCATTGAGTTCTTGGTTCTGGCTTTCAATTTTTTGATTCTGAGCTGTCAATTCTTCCAGCTTGACGGCCATTTCCGACTTACTCATGTGAGCGTAAGGGGAAGCAGGGCCAATCTTAAAGGAAACGCCGGCGCTGTACATATCATCACTGTTTCCGATGGTTGCAGCGAGGTTTACCATGGTGTTTTCGTTGGGACGATAGAAGGCACCGAGGGCAGTAGCGTGTTCGCTCTTATAGGAGCCGAAGCCGACGGCGAAGGATGCTTTGTCATCGGGATCAAAATCCAAGGGATGGAGGGACGCCAAGGCAGCGGCACCGGCACCGACGCGGTTGACATTGCGGTCAATCTGGCCAATACGGCTGTTCATTTCACTCATGCCGGTGGTGAAGTTGTTGATCGTCCGATCGAACTGGCCTTTATTGATGGCATCGCCGGCTTCGGTTGCTTCGCCGACGTTGTGAATGGCATTGCCGCCCATGTTGATGTTGTCATTCTGGATGGTAATGTTTTTCGACGAGTCTTCGTTTACAACGGTAAGACCGTTGTTGTTGATCGTCGTATTGCCCGTGCGGATAGAATCACCGGTAATGACCGTCTTGTTGTCTCCGGTACCGACGGTGATGCTGGTGTTGAATTCCGCCGTATTGAGGCCTTTTAAGTCTTTGGACAATTTGACGGAAACGCCATTTTCGCCCTTAGCTACGACGCCGATGTTGTCGTCAGACAGGTTGTCCGTAGCGGCGCCGCCGGTGATTTCCATGGTTTCACCGACTTTGACGCTGACTTTACTCTGGTCGTCGCCGGCGAAGTCGCGGCTGCCGGAAGCGACTTTGTCCGTCAGTTCTTTGACCGTATTAGCAATGCCGTCTGCATAGGTTTTCACCTGTTTCAACTGGGCCACGTTGACGGCGTCCGTGTCTTCCGTGCCGGCAGCCAGGTTGGTGATTTGGCGAGTAATCGCTCTGGTCACAACCGATCCGTCGGCGGCGATGACGGCGGATCGGCCGATGCTGACGGCACTGCCGTTAGCCTTGAAGGGGGACAGGGTATGTTCTTTAAGGCGGATGGCATTTTTAATGCCACTATTTTGCTTTTCAAAATCCGATAAGGCCTTTTGAGCAGCTGTGGTCTGTTTTTCTAACACCTTTAACTCGTTGTAGTCTTTTTGGCGGTCGGATTCAGAGGCATAGACGGTCTCTTCCATGGCAACTCTTTTCTTATTAGCGGCCATGTCGGCCTTTTCATATTCTGAGGCCAGTGATTTCCACTCTTTATAGGTGTCTTCACCATATTTATCGTAGAAGCCCTGTACGGCTGTTAAGACAGAGTCGCCCATTTGCTTCGCTAAGGCGAGATCATTGGCCATCGAGTCTTCTGTCTTTAAGGTCGCAGCCGTATCGCTGAGAGGGACGTAGCCATAGGCACCGTAACTGCGGTTGGCCTGGGCGCCGTCACCGAGGGCGACACCGTCGGCATGGAAGAGGGAGTAGGTGTTTTCTGCCGTTGCAGCACCGCTGCCGAGGGCCGTGCCGCCGTACAAGGCACTGGTTTTGTTACCTAAGGCAAGCCCTTCAAGATTTGATTTAGCCAGATAGCCAATCGATGTCCCGTTCAAGGACACGGCGCCATTGCCGATGGCTGTCGTAAAGTTTATCATGGTCGAGGTCGTCGGCTTATCAGAAATCTGGAAAGCACCGGCTCTGGCTCCGTTCCCGATTGCAATGCCACCGGCCGCTTTAGAATTGAGACCGAGTACCGTGGCATAAGAGCTGCCGTAGTTATTGAACCCGAAGACGGCACTGCCGCCGATCCCGGAGTTACTGTGACCAGCGACGACGGAGTTGTTATTGGCGGTATTGTTTCGACCGATTGCCGTGGCCAGATGCGTGCGGGCTGCATTGCTTACGGTATTGTTGGAACCGATGGCTAATCCTCCGTTTGTGGCAGTATTGTCAAAACCGATGGCAATCGTATCCTTTTGGGAGTTGCCTTTATTGGTCACTTTATTTTTGTGAGTGGTATCGGACGTTGTTAGATCCAGTGTATCGCCAACCTGTTCTTCAGTCGAGTCGGCAGCTGATACGGACAGGGTTCCACAGATTGCCAATGCGGCTAAAATGGCGATCAGGGTAGATTTTTTTCTTGTGTAGAGTGATTTTCTCATCAACATGATGCCTCCTTGGTGAGTTCGGGATGCGGGTATTATCTATTCATGTAAGTTTTTGGGAATGGGTCAAATGATGACAGATATCCGATAAAAAATATCTGCATTCTCTCTAAATAAAAAATCAGCAGAAATCTCTATTCGAGAGGCTGTTGATAAAAAATATCGAGATTCATGCATCGAAAAACGTACGTGATTTGTATTCCACGCTCCCAAATTTATGTTTTTTTTTATTTAACACAAAAAGATGTGTCAAATATGTTACAATGATAATACACCAAAACGTTTAAAAATTCAAGTATATTCTTGAGAATGTGGATTTGATGTCTATGATATATATCAATCCTAAAATAAAGAAATGGCTATTAAAAGCCGTTTGTTCCGGTAATAGAATGTAAAAAGGACAACTATTAAAGACTTATTAGAATTCTACGAATTGTATTTATATAAATAAATAAGTATATATATATCAAAGTAACGATATATTAATAAATAGAAAATGTTTTAAAACTATTTGTTTAAACCAGCCCGGCTTATGTTATGAAGTTATCCGGTTTCAGGAAAATTGGACGCTAAAAAAGCTCACGACATGTCGTGAGCTTTTTTCGATGGAGCGGATGAAGGGGATCGAACCCTCGTACCAAGCTTGGGAAGCTCGTATTCTACCACTGAATTACACCCGCACATATTAAGTTACTATATCAGTTTAACAGTAAAGTCCCGTTTTGTAAAGCTTTGATTTCAGATTCTATAGATGGATTGCAGTGGTATGTGTTTGGGGGAAAATGGGAGAAAGTCTGTTTTCTTATTTTCGTTGGATTTACAACAGCTAAAACGTTACTCAAAAGGTATACTATAGCCATAAGAAGGAGGGATGCATGATGAATGAACGAAAAGGTGTTGTATTTTCTATCCCGGAAGAGAATCTGCCTGTAGAAGGCTGCACGATTTCTAAGGAAGTCGCCCATGAACGCGATTATCATTTGTTTTACTTTTCTTTGGCGGCCCATACGGACATCAGCCCTGAAACGTATCAGAAAGCCAAGGTCATTTATGTCCTTTCCGGAAGCCTGTCCCTTTACGGAGAGGTTGGGAATAAGGAAGTCCCTTCCGGGCAGGTCGTGGCCGTACCGGCAGATGTTGCCGTTGGTATGAGAAGCCAGGGCGGTGCCGTCTATATTGAAATTACGATTGAGGAGGAATCTCTTATGAATATCGATGCTGGAAAACTCTTTTCTTTGGCCGATCTCGTCCCCTGCCAGGACGGTAAAATCATCAATCGCGACATCATCCAGTCGCCGAAGATGAAATTCGTCGTCATGAGCTTTGGTGCCGGTACCGGTCTTTCCGAACACGCCGCCCCGGGTGAAGCTCTTATTTTCGCCCTTGAAGGCAAGGCGGTTATCAACTATGAAGGCAAGGATTTTCCCATCAAGGCCGGTGAAAATTTTGCCTTTGCGAAAAACGGCCGCCATGCCGTAACTGCCGATGGGCCGTTTAAAATGGCATTACTTTTGACTTTAGACTAAAATTTCAGTAAAAAAACTGTCAGCCCCCTTAAAAATCTGTTATAATGAAACTAACTGATTTGGCTTCGTTATTCTCTTTAAGGGGGTTTATGTATGAAAACATTAGATGAATTATATCAGCAAATGCTCAAACGAGCAGCTGATGGGAAACCTATTGGCGTTGAAGGGGAACCGAGATTAATCGATTGTTTAGCTCATCCCGATGACCATCCGCTGGTTTGGCGAGTAAAACCCTGCCTCTGCCCTCCTGATGAACCGCATAGCTGTGAAGATGCTTGCGATTGGGGGGCTATCAAACGCGGACCTGAAGGCGTTGAAGTCGATGACAGCCAGTGTGTCGGCTGTCAGGCCTGTGTCGATGCCTGCAAGCTCGACAACTTGAAGACCCGCAAGGACATCATTCCCGTCGTTCAGGATCTTCACGAATACGACGGACCGATTTATGCCATGGTCGCACCGGCTGTTGCCGGCCAGTTTGGGCCTAATGTCACTATGGGCAAGCTGCGTACCGCTTTTAAACGCCTGGGCTTTACGGGCATGTTGGAAGTCGCTGTCTTTGCCGATATCCTGACCTTAAAAGAAGCCTTGGAATTCGATCGCAACATTCAGAGTGAAGATCAGTTCCAGCTGACGAGCTGCTGCTGCCCCATGTGGATTGCTATGATTAAAAAGCTCTATCATCAGCTCTTGCCGAACGTTCCCGGATCCGTATCGCCGATGATTGCCGGCGGCCGGACCGTAAAGGCCCTTCATCCCAAGGCTAAGACCGTCTTTATCGGGCCCTGCCTGGCTAAAAAAGCGGAACGGAATGAACCCGATTTGGTCGGTGCTGTGGACCACGTCTTAACGTATCAGGAAGTAAAGGATTTCTTCTCTGTAACCGATATCGATTTGGAATCCCTGCCGGAAGACAACGTACCTCACGCTTCCGAAGCCGGCATCAGCTATGCCTATGCAGGCGGCGTTGCCGAAGCCGTCACGACGACGGTACACCAGCTCGATCCCGACCGCAAGGTCGACATTAAGACCCGTAAGGCTGACGGCGTTCCGGCTTGTAAGGCCATGATTAACGACATTTTGGAAGGCAACCGCGACGGAAACTTCTTTGAAGGCATGGGCTGCATCGGCGGCTGCGTCGGCGGTCCTCGTGCCATCATCAAAAAGGAAGACGGCAAGGCTAACGTCCAGGCTTATGGGAAACAGGCCTTCTCCCGTACTCCGATGGAAAATCCTTACGTCATCGAACTCTTAAAGAAACTCGGCTTCCCGACGGTTGAAGAATTCTTGGAAAACAGTCATCTCTATGACCGGCATTTTGACTGAGCTGGCGTAGTTTTTACGAATGTACAGCAAACCTACAGGACAAACGAAAAGCACTGCCATCACGCGATGATGGCAGTGCTTTTTGGCTTGAATCAAAAACTTCGGCTTTCCTTCAGTGGTGTGTATTGTTCTAAGAGATTCGTTTTTTCCGGGCTCTGGTAGGTGTAATCGGGATTTTCGGCTTTTGCTTTTTCAACGGCAGCCTTGAAATCGTAATAGACCTGCCATTTCGATTCGACCAGGTCGTGGCCGGTCTGACGCAGGAGAAAGGCCGGATGGTAGGTCGGCATGACGGGATAGCCTCGCCAGGTAAACCACTTGCCGCGATTGCGCATGATACTGGCGGCCTTGCCGTAGAAGTATTGGAAGGCGACTTTACCCAGACAGACGATAACCTTTGGCTGCACGATGTCGATTTCTTTGATTAAGTGGATGTCGGCACAGTGACGGCCTTCGTCTAAGGTTGGCGTACGGTTGTTCTTGGGCCGGCATTTTACGATATTGGTGACGTATACCCGGTCGCGGGTCAAACCGACGCTCCACAAGGCCTTGTCGAGGAGCTGCCCCGACGGGCCGACGAGGGGAACGCCGTATTCATCTTCCACACCGCCGGGGCCTTCACCGACGAACATCAAGGGCGATGTGATATTTCCTGTATATCGCGTCGGTCCGCGGTTGCCTTCCTGTCTTAGATGACAAGATTGACAGGCCATGAGGTTTTCCAGCCAATCCTTCATCATTTCATCTTGTTCCATGATACCCCTTCTTTGCGTATAAAGTAATTTAACTATAACAAGGGAAGCGGGGATTTGCAAGGAATTGTTATTTTTGGGATCATCCTCTATAATATATTTATCTTTATGCTAGTATGGTTGGATGCCAATGCTGTTTGTACGTTTTGAAAGGAGCTGAAATTATGCGAATTTCACTGATTCAATTTTCCATCGTCCCCGGCGATCGGGAAGCGAACTTTGAACAAGCACATCGCCATGTGCAGGCTGCAGCTGCCGACGGTGCCGATATCGCCGTCTTATCGGAATTATGGGATACGTCTTTTTATCCGTCCGATGTCCGAGAAAAAGCGGATGAAGAAGGGCTGTTGGCACAGGCTTTTTTACAGGATCTGGCAAAATCTTGTAATATACATATCGTAGGAGGCTCTATTGCCCGTCGTCATGAAGGGAACATTTATAATACGACGTACGTTGTCCGCCGAGACGGCAGCCTTGTTTCTTCTTATGACAAGTGCCATTTGTTTACTCCGGGCAAGGAAGATAAGGCCTTTACGGCCGGTAAGGAACTCAATGTTTTTTCTCTCGACGGCGTGACCATGGCTTCCATCATCTGCTACGATGTACGCTTTGGTGAATGGGTCCGCATGGCGGCGTTAGCCGGAGCCAAGGTTCTTTTCGTGCCGGCTGCCTGGCCGGAAGAGCGGCTCGAACATTGGCGTCTCCTCAATCGGGCCCGGGCCATTGAAAACCAGTTCTTCGTCGCCGCTGTCAACAGCTGCGGCTCCTGCGGGCGTCTTAAATTCGGCGGCCATTCGCTGCTGGCCGATCCACAGGGGAACGTTTTGATCGAAGGCGGCGGTGACGATGCCGTCCTTACGGAAACGATTGATTTGTCCATCGTCGATGATATCCGCAGCCGGATTAATGTCTTCCGTGACCGGCGGCCGGAGTTATACCATTTGTAGAAGGGAAGCGATTTTTTGGAAGGCGTACTGCACGGCTTAGAAGGAATTTTTGAGGTTTTATTTATCATCGCCATCGGCGTTGTCCTGTCAAAAAAAGGGTGGTTCGGCTCGAATATGAGCGCTGTTTTTTCAAAGTTGGTCATGAAAATCAGCCTGCCCCTGTATATGCTCTGTCAAATGGAAAAGGATTTTACCCATGACTCCTTGATTCGTATTGCACCGGATCTTATCCTGCCCTTTGCATCGATATTCTTGGCCTATATTGTCGGCCGCATCGCCGCTAAGGTGCTGCATATTCGCCGGGAACGGCAGGGCGTATTCGTCACCTGTTTCTTTATCGCCAATACGATTTTTATCGGCCTGCCGGTCAATTTGGCCCTCTTTGGTACGCAGAGTGTGCCCTCGGTCATGCTCTATTATATGGCTAATACGACGATGTTTTGGACTCTCGGCATTTACCATATCGTCAATGACAGTCAGGGCGGGAAGGGGAATATGCCCCTGTTTTCCGCTCAGACAATCAAAAAGGTTTTTTCTCCGCCCCTCATGGGCTTTCTGATCGGCCTGGCTTTGGTTCTGGCAAATATTAAACTGCCGGACTTCCTGCTCACGTCTTTCCAATACGTCGGCAATATGGCAACGCCGTTGTCGCTGTTGGTCATCGGCATTGAAATGGCCGGGATTTCCCTTTCTGATATCCATTGGGACCGCGACGTCGTCGGGGCTTTAATCGGTCGATTTCTTGTCTGTCCGGCCTGTGTGCTGGCTCTCTTGCCTTTCATTCCCGTAACGCCCATGTCGGCCCAAGTCTTTACTATGCAGGCCAGCATGCCGGCCATGACCCAGATGACGGTCGTTGCCAAGTCTATCGGTGCCGATGTGCGTTATTCGACGCAGGTCACGTTTATCACCGTTGTCATGGGGATCGTCGTCATCCCCTTATATATGTTTATCGTCGGATAAAAGGAGTTTCTCGTTATTATGAAACATGTTTCTGCTTTGAAATCGGCCTTGGATCTCCATAAGGAACAGGCCTTCCAATTGAATTATGCCATTGCCAATGATCCTGAGCTGTCCGGGGAAGAGTTTCATGCTTGTCAGCATTATATCGAAGCCTGCCGAAAGCTGGGCATGGACGTAGAAGAACATTTTACGGGACAGAAGACGGCTTTTCGGGCTGTCGTGTCCCGGTCTGAAAAGGCTGTCCTTAAAATCGCTCTCCTTGCGGAATATGATGCCCTCCCCGGCGTCGGCCACGGCTGCGGCCATTCGGCCAATGGGGCCATGAGCTTTTTGGCTGCGGCAGCCTTAAAAGATCTGAAAGACCTTCCAGTCGATGTCGATCTCGTCGGGACGCCTGATGAAGAGCTTCGCGGCGGCAAGGTCATCATGTGTGAGCAGGGCGTGTTTAACGACTATGACTTGGCGGTGATGGTTCATATATCGCCGACCAAGACCAATGCCAACTCTCACTTTTTGGCCCTCGATGACTATCGCATTGCCTTCCATGGGCAAACGGCGCACGCCGCCGGGGAACCGTGGAATGGGCGCAATGCCTTAAATGGTGCCATGCTGGCCCTTCACGGAATCGACATGCTGCGTCAGCACGTCCGGCCGGAAACGCGAATCGGTTCGTACATCGTCGACGGTGGGAGAGCTTCGAATGTCGTTCCCGATTATGCTGAAGTGGAATGCTGTATCCGTCACAGCGAACGAGCCTACCTCGATACGGTCGTTGCCAAGGTCATGAAATGTTTTGAAGGGGCGGCCATTGCAACCGAAACGACGTATGACGTCAAACAGATGGGGGAAAAATTCGACAATATGGTCTGGAATGAAACGGCAACTAAGGCGGCGGAGCAAGTCCTGTCCGATATGGGAATCGCCTACGAAGCGCCGAAGGACTGCGGCAGCTCCGATGTAGGCAACGTCAGCCACCAGTGCCCGTCCCTCCACCTTCATTTAGCCTTGGGCGATGTGCCCATGCCGGAGCACTCCGTTGAAATTGCCAATGCTGTCAAAGATCCGTCCATTGAACCGGTCATCCTTCGCGGTGCTGAAATCATGGGCCGCCTGGCCGTGCTTTTGGCCGGTGATGAAAAACGCTGTCAGGCTATGATGGATGAATTCAAAGACCACGTTGCCGTCCGCGTATAAGCCGTGCGTTATTTTTCTATCTGATCGAGCATACAAGAAAGGACCTGCCACCTAGGTGACAGGTCCTTTTTCAGGCTCTCTATTCAGTTTTAGGTATCTTAGAAGACGCCTTGAGCCAGCATTGCATCAGCAACACGTTCGAAACCAGCGATGTTAGCGCCGGCTACGAGGTTGTAGCCAAGACCGTTGCGTTCAGCTGCTTCTTTGCAGTTTTTGTAGATCGTGTTCATGATTTCGTGGAGACGAGCGTCAACTTCTTCTTCCGTCCATACGAGGCGTTCGCTGTTCTGGCTCATTTCCAGAGCGGAGGTAGCAACGCCGCCGGCGTTAACGGCTTTCGACGGAGCGACGATCATGTCTTTCTGTTCCATCAAGAACTGGAGGGCATCGTTGGTCGTCGGCATGTTGGCGACTTCGATGTAGTAACGAACTTTGTTAGCAGCAATCTGTTTTGCCTGTTCCATGTGAACGTCGTTCTGCATGGCCGACGGCATAACGATATCGGCTTTGCGGCCCCACGGTTTTTCGCCCGGGAAGAATTCTACGCCGAATTTGTCAGTATAGTCCTGTACGCGGTTGCGGCCGCTGTTACGCATTTCGAGGAGGTAATTGATCTTTTCTTCGGTAACGACGCCATCGGGATCATAGATGTAGCCATCGGGACCGGAGAGAGTGACGACTTTAGCACCGAGTTCAGCTGCTTTTTTGCAGATGCCCCAGGTAACGTTGCCGAAGCCGGCAGCGGCGATTGTTTTGCCTTTGATATTCTGGCCGTCGTCGCGGAGAACGTTTTCGAGGTAGTAAACAGCGCCGTAGCCCGTTGCTTCCGGACGGATGAGGGAACCGCCGTAGCTGAAGCCTTTACCGGTGAGAACGCCGTTTTCGAAGTTGCCTTTCAGGCGGCGATATTCACCGAAGAGGAAGCCGATTTCGCGGCCGCCAACGCCCATGTCGCCAGCTGGTACGTCGATATCGGGACCAATGTAACGATATAATGCCTGCATGTAGCTCTGGCAGAAACGCATGATTTCAGCGTCGGACTTGCCCGTCGGGTCGAAGTCGGAACCGCCTTTACCGCCGCCGATAGGAAGGCCGGTCAAAGCGTTTTTGAAAATCTGTTCAAAGCCCAAGAATTTGATGATGCCGGAGTAAACGTTTTTCTGGAAGCGGAGACCACCTTTGTAGGGCCCGATTGCGCCGTTGAACTGGACGCGGTAGCCGGTGTTGGTGTGGTAGTTGCCGTTATCGTCTTCCCAGACAACGCGGAATGTGAATTGCCGTTCGGGTTCGACCAGTCGGCTAATCAGGTCGTACTTTTCATATTCCGGATGTTTTTCGACGACGACGTCGAGGGAGCTCAAAACTTCTTCAATGGTCTGGACGAATTCTGGCTCGTTGGCATGTTTGACACGGACGTTTTCAATAACAGATTGCAAATACTTGTTCATAATGTAGTCACCTCATTTAAAATAGTTATACCTAAAACTGATTTCTACGATTACATAATAGCATGTTTTTTCCGTCTTGAAAACACCACAATGCGGAAAATATTTTTCCATTGCGGCATTGTTTTATCGCTATGCGAAAAAAAGAGTGAAAATTCAAGGGCTTTTTAGGGGGTGAAGGGACGTTTCAACAGGTTAAAGCACATCTATGCATTAAAATTAATTGTAAGATGATTTTGATACATAGACAAGGGGCGCTCATACTCATTTTGAAATCGACGAAAAGGACAGAAAAATCTAGTCACTTTGGCGTCGATGGTATACAATAAGAGATAAATACGCTATACAACATACACTATATGAAAAGAGGGGTACTTAAATGGGGACATACGATACCTATTCTGCTGAATATCTGCGGTATTTAGAACTCTTGGCCAAAGATTATCCGACCCAGGCAGCAACCTTTACAGAAATCATTAATTTACAAGCCATCGTTAATTTGCCGAAGGGGACGGAACACTTTATGAGTGACCTTCACGGTGAATACGGTGCTTTCTATCATATCTTAAATAACTGCTCCGGCGTCATTCGCGAAAAGGTAGAAATGATTTTTTCGGATAAGATGAATAAAATAGAACAGGACAGTCTTTTGACCCTCATTTATTATCCGAAGGAAAAGCTGAATATGCTCTATCGTGAAGGAAAGGTTACGAGTGAATGGGCCCGGACGACGCTGGAAAGGATGATCGACCTGGCTAAGTTATTGTCGTCTAAATATACGCGGTCTAAAGTACGTAAGGCCACGCCGGAAGCCTTCCGCTTCATCATCGACGAATTGATTCATGCCCAGCCCGACGAGGACCAGAACCAGCTGGTCTATCATCGGAAAATCCTCGATACGATTTTAGAGACCGGCAGTACCCGGCAATTCATCTATGCCTTAGCGGCCCTCATCAAGCGGTTGGCAGTAGACCACCTGCACATCATCGGTGACATCTATGACCGCGGGGCCCATGCTGATAAAATCGTCGATACCTTGATGGGACACCATTCGCTCGATATTCAGTGGGGCAATCACGATGTCCTTTGGATGGGCGCCGCTGCCGGCAATTTGGCCTGCATTGCCAACGTCCTGCGCAATAACATTCGTTACCATAATATGGAAATATTGGAAAACGGTTATGGCATCAGTTTACGTCCCTTTGCCCTCTTTGCTATGGAGACATATAAGGAAAATGATGGCATCGAACCGATGGTCAAAGCCATTAACGTCATCGTAGCCAAACTGGAAGGGCAAACGATCTATCGCCATCCCGACTATAATATGGATGACCGGCTCATGTTCCACAAATTCGATTGGGAAAAAGGGACTGTTGATTTAGACGGTAAAACTTACGAACTGAAGACCAAGGATTTTCCGACGGTAAATCCCGTGGATCCGTATACTTTGTCGCCGGAAGAACACCAATTGATGAACGATATCCAACTGGAATTTCTCGAAAGCGAACGCCTTCAGCGTCATATCCGATTCCTTTACAGCCATGGTTCACTGTATCGCTGCATGAACAACAATCTCTTGTTCCACGGCGGCCTGCCCCTCAATCCGGACGGCAGTTTTAAAGAGGTCTATCTCGAAGGCAAACCGTATAAGGGCAGGGCCTTTATGGATAAGATCGAGCATATGATCCGCAAGGCCTATGACCAGCGCGATATGGACAGCCTGGACTTCATGTGGTATCTGTGGTGCGGCGCCGACTCACCCGTATCGGGACGCATCGTAAAGACACTTGAACGAAGCTATATCGTCGATGAATCCACCTGGAAAGAACCGCAAAATGCCTATTATCACTTGAACCGAGATAAGGATGAATGCATCAAGATCCTCCATGAATTCGGCATCGATTCGCCTCAGGGGCACATCATCAACGGCCATACCCCGGTTAAGGTCAAGAAAGGCGAAAGCCCTGTTCGAGCTGAAGGCAAGGAAATATGCATCGACGGAGGCTTCTGCAAGGCCTATCAGGGATCGACGGGGATTGCCGGCTATACATTGATTTTTAATTCCCACGGCATCCGCATCAAATCCCATTACCCCTTTGAAGACGTTTACCAAGCTTTAATGAACAACGTCGACATCGACTCGGAATCGACGCAGGTCGAATTGGAACCGAAGCGCGTCATGATCGGTGACACGGATAACGGGAAAAAGCTGCTTCAAATGATCGATGACTTAAAGGCTCTCTTACAGGCTTACCGCCAAGGCGTCATTTTAGAAAAAACGGCCCAATAGGAAAATATTTAAAGGAATCTTCATTGACGGAACGGACGGCCATAGCTATAATGAAATGTATCTTATCATTTTCTATAATAAAGGAGCGAATTCGATGAATATCATTGATGAATTGTCATGGCGCGGCGCCGTCAATCAGATGACAGATGAAGAAGGGCTGCGGAAACTGACGGAAGAAAAGAGCATCTCTCTTTACTGCGGCGTTGACCCGACGGGCGACAGCATGCATATCGGTCATTTGATCCCCTTTATGATGCTCAAGCGCTTTGCCAATGCCGGTCATCATCCCTTCGTCGTCATCGGCGGCGGTACGGGTACCATCGGTGATCCCAGCGGTCGTAAGACGGAACGACAGCTGCAGACTATTGATACCATCAAGGCCAATGCAGAAAAATTAAAAGCCCAGTTTACGCACCTCTTCGGTGATTCAGAGAATATCACCTTTGTGAATAACTATGACTGGCTCAGCAAAATCGGCCTCCTTGAATTCCTTCGCGACTACGGCAAACTGTTCAGCGTCAACATCATGCTCAGCAAGGAAGTCGTTGCCAGCCGTCTGGAAGCGGGGATTTCCTTCACCGAATTTTCCTATCAGATTCTCCAGTCCATCGACTTTGAACACCTCTTTTCAAACAATGACGTGCAGCTCCAAATCGGCGGTGCCGATCAGTGGGGCAACATTACGGCCGGCATCGACACGATCCGCAAGATGCACGGCAGCGAAGCCAAAGCCTTCGGCCTGACCATTCCCCTCATGCTGAAATCGGACGGAACGAAATTCGGCAAGACTGCCGGTGGTGCCGTTTGGCTCGACCCGGAAAAGACGTCGCCTTTCGAATTCTATCAGTTCTGGCTCAACCAGGACGACGCCGACGTCATCAAATACTTGAAATACTTCACCTTCCTCAGCAAAGAAGAAATCGATGCCTTGGCCGAAGCTGTTGAAAAAGAACCGGAAAAACGCTTGGCTCAGCGCCGTCTGGCGGAAGAAGTCACGACCTTCGTCCACAGTCCGGAAGCCCTGAAGGAAGCCCAGAATATTACGGAAGCCCTCTATCACGGCAGCATCGCCGATCTTTCGGAACATGAACTGGAACAGGCCTTTGGCAAGATGCCGACCGTCGACGTTTCAAATGAAGACAAGGACGTTGTCAACTGGCTCATCGATGCCAACATCTATAAGTCGAAACGCCAGGCCCGTGAAGACATTAATAACGGAGCCGTCACCATTAACGGCGTCAAAGTTACCAGCCTCGATGAAATCGTAAAACCCCATAAGAATTCAAACGGGAAATTTGTCATCGTCCGCAAAGGCAAGAAGAAGTACACCTTGGCACGCGTTCAGCAGTAAACCGTTTTTCTGAATTCATTAAAATTTAATATTGACGGAAGATTTTCTATATGCTATAATAACTCATTGCAGAATGTTCAATTGATGTTATGAGATGCATGGAGGAAACGCTTCCGGTGAGCAAAAAATTAAGCAAGGTTCAATGTCTCTAAGAGCCTTGCTTTTTTGTCGCTTTATGAAGCGCTTAACGACGCGCTTGGCGCGATTATAATGGTTTACTTTTTATAAGGGGTGAAGAATCAGCATGTTCAAACCTGTACAAGTAGGGAAAAGGACTCGATACACATATGCTAAGATTAACGAGGTCTTGAAAATGCCTCATTTGTTGGATTTACAGAATAAATCCTACGAATGGTTCCTCGAAAAGGGACTTAAAGATATCTTCAAAGACATTTCTCCTATCGAAGATGCATCGGGCAACCTGTCTTTATCCTTTGAGGGTTTTAAATTAGGGGAACCGAAGTACGACATTCGTGAATGTAAGGAATGCGATACGACGTATGCCGCACCGCTCCGAGTCCAGATCCGTCTTGTCAACCACGAAACAGGTGAAATTAAGGACCAGGAAGTATTCATGGGTGACTTCCCTCTGATTACTGATACAGGCACGTTCATTATCAATGGGGCAGAACGCGTTATCGTCAGTCAGCTCGTTCGTTCTCCCGGTGTGTACTACGGTCGTGAAATTGACCCGATGGGCATCCGCCTTTACAATTCGACGGTCATTCCGAACCGCGGCGCCTGGATCGAACTCGAAACCGATGCTAACGATATTATCTATGCCCGCATTGACCGCAACCGTAAGATTCCGGTTACGGTTCTCATCCGTGCCCTGGGCTGGGCGTCCAATTCGGATATCCTCGACCTCTTTTTCGACGACAAACGCCTGAAGGCTACTTTTGAAAAAGATACGACGGAAAATCAGGACGAAGCCTTAATTGAAATCTATAAAAAACTTCGCCCCGGTGAACCGCCGACTGTTGAAAGCGCCCGCAACCTCTTTGAAGGGTTGTTCTTCGATCCGCGTCGGTACGATATGGCCCGCGTCGGCCGTTATAAAGCCGGCAAGAAACTCGGTTGGGAACGCCGCCTCTTCGGCCTGACCCTTCACGAACCGATCGTCAATCCGGAAACGGGGGAAATCATCGTCGATGCCCATACGGAAATCGGCTCGGCAGAAGTTGAAAAAATCCGCGAAAGCGGTGTATTCCACCGTGAAATCGCAGCCGATGCCCCTCTCGGTGACGGCGGCGGTTTAGTAGAAGCTTTCGTTGAAAAGCAGGATGGCTCTGTCTATAAGGTCATCTGCAATAACAGCGATCTGCCTTATGATCACCGGACGATTACCCGCGAAGACATCATCGCTCACATCGGCTACCTCCTCAATTTGATGGATGGTTTTGGCACTGTCGATGATATCGACCATTTGGGCAACCGTCGTCTTCGCTGCGTCGGCGAACTCCTTCAGAACCAGTTCCGTATCGGCCTTACCCGTATGGAACGTGTCGTCCGCGAACGCATGACGATTCAGGATGCCGAAAGCATTACACCGCAGGTCCTGATCAACATCCGTCCTGTCGTAGCCGCCATTAAAGAATTCTTCGGTTCCAGCCAGCTGTCCCAGTTCATGGACCAGACCAATCCCTTGGCTGAAATTACACATAAACGCCGTCTGAGCGCCCTTGGTCCCGGCGGTTTGTCCCGTGAACGCGCAGGCTTCGAAGTCCGCGACGTCCATCATTCGCACTATGGCCGCATGTGCCCGGTAGAAACGCCGGAAGGTCCGAACATCGGCCTCATTTCCTCCCTGGCTTGCTTCGGTCAGGTCAATGAATTCGGTTTCATTGAAGCTCCGTACCGCCGCGTCGACAAAGAAACGGGCGTCGTAACGGAAAAGGTTTACTATATTACGGCTGATGAAGAAGAACAGTACGTCATTGCCCAGGCCAACGAACCCCTTACCGAAGACGGCCATTTCGTCAACGAACGCGTTGCCTGCCGTCACGGTGAAGATACTCGTGAATTCCGGGCTGACCGCGTCGACTTCATGGACGTATCGCCGAAGGAAGTCGTATCTGTCGGTACTTCCATGATCCCCTTCCTCGAAAACGACGATGCTAACCGTGCCCTCATGGGTGCGAACATGCAGCGTCAGGCTGTTCCTCTCCTCCGTACCCAGGCTCCGCTCGTCGGGACCGGGATGGAATACAAGGCAGCCTGTGACTCCGGGGTCTGCGTCCTGGCAAAACACAGCGGCGTCGTATCCCACGTTACCGGTGATACCATCGAAGTCCGTACTGATTCCGGCTCGATCGATACGTATAAACTGATTAAATTTGTTCGTTCCAACCAGAGTACCTGCATCAACCAGCGTCCTTTGGTTTACAAAAACGAAGTCGTTACCGAAGGTCAGGTCCTGGCCGACGGCATGGCAACCGATGGCGGTGAATTAGCCCTTGGCTATAACATCCTCGTAGCCTACATGCCTTGGGAAGGTTACAACTACGAAGACGCCGTTCTCCTCAGTGAAGAATTGCCGAAGAACGACCTCTATACTTCTATCCATATTGAAGAATATGAATGCGATGCCCGCGATACGAAACTCGGCTCTGAAGAAATCACTCGTGAAATCCCCAATGTCAGCGAAGAAAGCACGAAGAACCTCGATGAAAACGGGATCATCATGATCGGTGTCGACGTATTCCCCGGCGACGTCCTGGTCGGTAAAGTTACGCCGAAAGGCGAAACGGAACTGACTCCGGAAGAACGTCTCCTGCGCGCTATTTTCGGCGACAAGGAACGTGAAGTCCGCGATACGTCCCTGCGCGTTCCCCACGGTGAATCTGGCAAGGTTGTCAACGTCCGCGTATTCTCCCGTGAAAACAACGACGAACTGCCGCCCGGCGTAACCCGTTTGGTTCGTGTCTACATCGCTCAGAAACGTAAGATTCACGAAGGCGATAAGATGTCCGGTCGTCACGGGAACAAAGGTGTCGTCTCCCGCGTCATGCGCCAGGAAGACATGCCGTTCCTGCCCGATGGCACGCCGGTCCAGATTGTCCTGAACCCCTTGGGCGTACCGTCTCGTATGAATATCGGTCAGATTTTGGAAACTCACCTTGGCTGGGCTGTCCATGAATTGGGCAAGCAGATCAAGGAAATGGATCCGGGTCTGGAAGAAAGACTGCGTGCTGCCGGTTATGACTTTGATAAGTACGGCATGCCGAAACCGGATGTTGCCGGGATTCATATTGCCACACCGGTCTTTGACGGCGCTCAGGCTGAAGACGTATTTAATGCACTCGAAATCGCAGGTCTCCCCAGTGACGGCAAGTCCGTCCTCTATGACGGCCGTACGGGCGAACCGATGGATCGCCGCGTCACTGTCGGCTATACATACTTCCTGAAACTGCATCACCTCGTCGACGACAAGATCCATGCTCGTTCGACAGGCCCGTACTCCTTGGTTACGCAGCAGCCTCTCGGCGGTAAAGCCCAGTTCGGCGGCCAGCGTTTCGGGGAAATGGAAGTTTGGGCTCTGGAAGCTTACGGTGCAGCCTATACCCTCCAGGAAATGCTTACGGTTAAATCTGACGATGTCGTCGGCCGTGTCAAGGCTTACGAAAAGATCGTCAAAGGTGAAAACATTCCGGAACCGGGTGTGCCGGAATCGTTCAAGGTACTCCTCAAGGAACTCCAGGCTATCGGCCTCGATGTCCAGATTCTCAATGAAGACGGCGATGAAGTCGTCATCAAGGAACTTGACGAAGACGATGAAACAGAACCGGAAAAGAACGACGAACTCCGTCGCGTCATGGAAGGTGAAAATGGCCCGGAAACTCCGGCAGTACCTGCTGAAGGCAGTGATGAAAACGGCGAAGATGACGATCAGGAACCCGTTTCCAACGGCGACGAAGATGACGTCATGAGCGAAATGAGCCTCGATGCCGTTGCCGAAGCAGAACAGGCTGACGATGATGATACTACTGACGATGATGAATAACGAGTCGATAGAAGGGAGCGGTATTAGTGCTTGATGTGAATGAATTCGATTCCATGCGGATTGGCCTTGCTTCGCCCGAAAAGATTCTCGAATGGTCTCATGGGGAAGTCAAGAAACCAGAAACGATCAACTACCGTACATTAAAACCGGAACGGGATGGGTTGTTCTGCGAACGCATTTTTGGGCCTACGAAGGACTGGGAATGCCACTGCGGTAAATATAAACGTATCCGGTATAAAGGTGTCGTCTGCGATCGCTGCGGCGTCGAAGTCACGCGCGCCAAAGTCCGTCGTGAACGGATGGGCCATATTAAACTGGCTACACCTGTTTCTCATATTTGGTATTTTAAAGGCATTCCCAGCCGGATGGGCTTGATCCTCGATATCTCGCCCCGTTCGCTGGAAAAAGTCTTATACTTTGCTTCGTACATTGTCCTCGATCCGGGCGATACGTCTCTCCAGAAGCAGCAGCTGATGACGGAAACGGAATATCGCCAGTATCTCGACTTGTACGGCGATAAATTCCGCGTCGGCATGGGTGCCGCTGCGATTAAAGAGCTCCTCCAGGGACTCGACCTCGACCAGCTCGATAAAGAGCTGCGCGATGAACTCCGCGACTCTTCGGGCCAGCGCCGCGTCCGCGCGATCCGCCGCCTGGAAGTCGTCGAAGCCTTCCGTCATTCCGGCAATAAACCGGAATGGATGGTCATGGACGTCATTCCGGTCATTCCGCCGGAACTGCGCCCCATGGTCCAGCTTGATGGCGGCCGTTTTGCAACGTCTGACCTGAACGACCTCTATCGCCGGGTCATCAACCGAAACAACCGCTTGAGCCGCCTCCTTGAATTGGGTGCGCCGGACATCATCGTCCGCAATGAAAAACGCATGCTTCAGGAAGCCGTCGATGCCCTCATCGACAATGGCCGTCGCGGCCGCCCCGTTACGGGCCCCGGCAATCGTCCCCTTAAATCTCTTTCGGACATGCTGAAAGGGAAGCAGGGCCGTTTCCGTCAGAACTTGCTCGGGAAACGTGTCGACTATTCCGGCCGTTCGGTTATCGTTGTCGGCCCGGAAATGAAGATGCACCAGTGCGGTCTTCCGAAGGAAATGGCACTGGAACTCTTCAAGCCCTTCGTCATGAAGAAGCTCGTCGAAAAAGAAATTGCGACGAATATTAAAAACGCCAAGAAAAAAGTCGAACGCGTCAGCAACGAAGTCTGGGACGTCCTCGAAGACGTCATCAAGGAACATCCGGTTCTCTTGAACCGAGCTCCGACACTCCACCGTTTGGGCATCCAGGCCTTTGAACCGGTCCTTTGGGAAGGTCGGGCCATTAAGCTTCATCCGCTGGTCTGCACGGCCTTCAACGCCGACTTCGACGGTGACCAGATGGCCTGCCATCTGCCGCTGTCGGTAGAAGCCCAGTCCGAAGCTCGGACGCTCATGTTGTCGTCGCACAACATCCTGGCTCCGAAAGACGGCAAGCCGGTTGCTGTTCCTACACAGGACATGGTTCTCGGTGCCTACTACCTGACCTTGGTTAAACCGTCTGCGAAGGGCGAAGGCAAGATCTTCTCCAATTACGATGAAGTCATGCTTGCTTACGATGCCAAAGTCATCGACATTGAAGCCTTGATCAAAGTCCGCATCCCGGGCCACGGCCTCATTGAAACGACGGCAGGCAAACTCTTGTACAACTACCAGATCTACGAACCGCTGCGCCTCTTCCATACGGATAAGGTCATGGTCTTCGATAATCCTCAGGATGTCGTATTTGCCTATGAAAACGGCGTTATCGACTGGACGCACTTCATCAAAGTGAAAGATGCCGACGGTCATATCCTGGACTATGGTTTCTCCCAGTTGAAAGAAGCTTTCGGTGTCGACCTCATGGCCGTTCGCCCGCTTCCGAAACATAAAATCGATAAAGATGCTGTCGCTGCTTTCAAAGAAGGTAAAGAATATGTCGACGTCGACTGCCTCGGCGTCCTCATGAGCAAGAAGGAAATCGGCAAACTCGTCGATGCCTGCTTCCACCTCTTTGGCAACACCAAGACGGCAGAACTTCTTGATAATATTAAGGCTATCGGCTACCACTACGCTCGTCAGGCCGGTATGTCCATCGCCATTTCCGACATTCAGATTCCGGAAGAAAAATGGGATATCCTCGGCGCTGCTGACAAACAGGTACAGAACGTATCCAAGATGTATCAGCGCGGTCTCATTACGGAAGATGAACGGTATCGCAAAACCTGTGCTATTTGGGAAAAAGCGACCGATGATGTTACGGAAGTCATGATGGATAACATGGATCCGTTCAACTCGATCTTCATGATGGCTGACTCCGGTGCCCGTGGTAATAAACAGCAGATTCGCCAGGTTGCCGGCATGCGTGGCCTGATGGCTGACCCGTCCGGTCGTATCATCGACTTGCCGATCAAGGCAAACTTCCGTGAAGGCCTGTCCGTACTGGACTACTTCACCTCGTCTCACGGTGCCCGTAAAGGGTTGGCGGATACGGCTCTTCGTACGGCTGACTCGGGTTATCTGACCCGCCGTCTGGTAGACGTCTCCCAGGATGTCATCGTCCGCGAAGACGACTGCGACGTATTCGGCATCGATCTCGTCCGCGAACGGGCCCGCTTGGCAAGCTCCTGCCGCCAGGCTGTCAACCTCCTTCGAGATAAGCTCATCGGCCGCGTCCTGGCTCGTGAAGCCGTGGATCCGGAAACGGGTGAAGCCGTATTTGAAGCAGAACACCTCTTGACCAACGATGACATGGATACGATCATTGAACATCAGGTTCCGAAACTCTATCTCCGCGGCAGCCAGATGGATATCAACGATGACCTCAATCATACCAACGTCATCGAAACGGTTTCCCTCGGCGCACCGGAAGAAGGTTTCCGGGCAGCTATCCGCAAATCCATGGCGGAAAATATGCTTGGCAAGACCATCGAAGAAGCCGTCATCGACTCCAATGGCATTGAAATCTGCGCGAAGGGCACGCCCCTTACGGAAGATGCCATCGATCGCATCCTGAACAGTGATGTCAAAGAAGTCAAAGCCCGCAACAACGATATCCGCGGCGTAGAAGTCACGGCCATCGTCGAAGGCAACGGCGTCATCGAACCGCTTGAAGAACGGATCGAAGGCCGTACGGCTGCTGAAACCCTGGTCAACCCGGAAACGGGTGCCGTCATCGTAGCCCTCAATGAGGAAATCATGGCCGACCAGGCGAAAGAAATTGCTAAATATTACGATACCGTCCGGATCCGCAGCGTCCTTACCTGCCACAGCCGTTACGGTGTCTGCGCCAAGTGCTATGGCCGCGACCTCGGTACCGGCGGCAAGGTCAATGTCGGCGAATCGGTCGGCACCATTGCTGCTCAGTCCATCGGCGAACCGGGCACACAGCTGACGATGCGTACCTTCCATACGGGCGGCGTCGCATCGGCCGGCGATATTACCCAGGGTCTTCCTCGTGTCGAAGAATTGTTCGAAGCTCGTAAGCCGAAGGGCAACGCTATCGTTACGGAAATCAGCGGTACCGTATCGATTACGGAAAAAGAAGACCATCACGACATCAACATCGTTCACGTCCTCTCGAAAGACGGCGAAGAACGGAGTTACACCATTCCCTTCGGTTCGCACCTCGTCGTACACGAAGGCGATGTCATCGAAAAGGGCAGCCGTATCACGGCCGGCTCTATCAACCCCCACGATATCCTGCGTATCCAGGGCGTCGAAGCAACACAGCGCTACCTGGTATACGAAGTACAGAAGGTATACAAATCACAGGGTGTTGGTATCAACGATAAGCACATCGAAGTCATCGTTCGCCAGATGCTGCGCAAGATGAAGATTGAAGAAGCCGGAGATGCAGATGTATTGCCGGGCGATTATATCGACGTCAATATCTTTGAAGATATGAATAAGCGCATTGCCAACAACGGCGGCAAGACCGCTATCGGCAAACCGATGCTGCTGGGGATTACCAAGGCCGCCCTGGCAACGGATTCCTTCCTGTCGGCTGCTTCCTTCCAGGAAACGACTCGTGTCCTGACCGATGCGGCTATTAAGGGTAAGGTCGATCCGCTCTTAGGCCTTAAAGAAAACGTCATTATCGGTAAACTCATCCCGGCAGGGACCGGCATGAGCCGTTACCGTAAAGTAAAAGTAGTAAAGACCGTTCCGTCCATCAGCTATGAAGACGAAGACGGCAATCCCGTAGATGCCCCTGAAAGTGCTGTTGAAGCACCGGAAGCCGGCCACTAAGGTGAAAGAGGAGCCCTCGCAAGAGGGCTTCTTTTTCTATACAAGCAGGATATTTCAAAACGAAAAGGCAGTATGAAGCAATCGAGCTACATACTGTCTTTTCTTGTGCGAAGAAGACAAAATATGTCCTTATGATGTGATATAGTAGATATAGTATAATGTGACAAATCACTTTATAGGCCTCAAGGCGTGATTTGGGGTATAATTTATTTGTGAACAAATGGCTAGAAGCAATTTTTTGGCTGTAGCGATGTTCCTTTTTGCCCTACTCAGGATATGTAGATCGAAAGAAAATTTGTATCTGCATATCGCATTGATGTGCCTGTTGAGTCCACATCAGACAGGAAGGAAGACTGAACTGATAGAATGGCTGCATTGGCTGGAAACGTCGTTTAAGATTTCATTCCCACTTGCAAATTTTTTATTAGCGTATAGGTATTAAACAATGAAGTAATTCATGTTATGATAAAAATAATGATGTATAAAAAGAAGGGAGGTTTTGAATATGGGGGCTTTGATTTCAGAGGAAACGCTGCAAAATGCTTTGTCAGAGGCTTGGACTGCTGCTATAGGTGGGGTCCCGGGCTGGGGAACAGCAGAGGAATTAGCCAATGATTATCTGAAAAATAATGAAAACTTAGAAGATGCTATTGATTCACTAATACGTTGGCAGATTGCTAAATGCGGATCGAGCGGTTTTGTAACTGGCCTTGGTGGTATGTTAACGATGCTGGTGACTATTCCTGCCAATTTGATAAGTACCTGGTATATTCAAATGCGTATGATCGCGGCTATTGCGCATATGTGCGGCCAAGATATACATAGCGATCAGGTTAAGACTCTGGGGCTTTTATGTCTCTGTGGCAACGCAGGAAGAGATATTCTGGTAAAGGCTGGGGTTGACGCGATAAATAAGGCAGCTGCAAATGAGGCTGGGAAACAGGCTGGGAAACAGGTTGGAAAACAGTTTGGTGAATGGGCGACGAGTCACTTTGTGGGGGTCGCAATGGAACAGGAAATTAAGGCGGCTTCTAAGGCTAGTTTGACAGCTATTAATAAAGCTGTTGCAACTAAGGTTGCTGCTGAATCCAGCGAAAAAGGTTTTGGCAAAATGGTTCCACTTGTAGGAGGTCTCATTGGTGGCGTTATAGATGCGGCAGCTACTGCCGCGATTGGTAATGCAGCTAAAAAGATGTTCTATAATTCCCAATATAAAACTGTTTCTGATTTAGAACATAGCGACGATTAAATCGCCTACATGTTGTGTATAACAATTATGGAATTATATCTAATTCCTGAGGACTTTAGGCGCTTAGTTCTCAGACTATGACCTGCCGTTGGAAAACGGCAGGTTCTTTGCATTTGAATCACATGGGCGCGTGTAATAAAAGATGTACTGGTTACGCAGTTTTTACCAAAAAACTCATTGACAGATAATTATCGTGATGATAAAATATCTAAGTGTCGCAATGCGTGCATTGCGCCTAATTTGCAAGACGTAAGGAGTGAGGTTTCGTGAGCTTAGATGTAGCTGCCGGTGTCCGCAAAACTGTCGGAGCCAAGCAAACCTTGAAGGCAATGAAACGAAACGAAGTCACACAGTTGTTCATCGCCAAGGACTGCGATGAACAAGTCGTAGCCCCGCTTATTGCAGCATCTGAAGGGGCTGACATTCCTGTCGACCGCACTTATACCATGGCAGAGCTGGGAGTGGCCTGCCATATTAAAGTAAAAGCAGCGGCCGTAGGCTTGTTGAAATAACTTTTGGTAATATCATCTTATGAGCTCTGCTCGTTGATGATTACATTATAAATCTAATTGTTTGGAGAGGAGGTGCCCATATGCCAACAATCAGCCAATTAGTTCGTAAAGGACGTCAGGTTGCTTTAACCAAATCGAATGCGCCGGCTTTGAAAAACAGCCCGCAGAAACGTGGTGTCTGCACTCGTGTATACACTGCTACGCCGAAGAAACCTAACTCGGCTCTGCGTAAAGTTGCCCGTGTTCGCTTGACGAACTCTATCGAAGTAACAGCTTACATTCCTGGCATTGGTCACAATTTACAGGAACACAGTGTTGTATTAATCAGAGGCGGTCGTGTCAAAGACCTTCCTGGTGTACGTTATCATATCGTCCGCGGTGCTTTGGATACAGCTGGCGTTGCAGATCGTCAGCAGTCCCGTTCGAAATACGGCGCAAAAAAAGGTAAATAAGACTTACCATTAAGATGAAACAGATGACATACACAATATAGAGGAGGAATTAGACATGCCAAGAAAAGGCCCCGTTGCGAAGCGTGATGTGCTGCCGGATCCGGTGTACCATTCCAAATTGGTAACGCGCTTCATCAACAAAGTTATGTTGGACGGCAAAAAAGGTGTCGCTGAAACCATCGTTTATGATGCTTTCGACATCATCCGTTCGAAAATGAATAAAGATCCTTTGGAAGTATTTGAACAGGCTCTCAACAACGTTATGCCTGTCCTGGAAGTCCGTGCTCGTCGTGTCGGCGGTGCTAACTACCAGGTTCCTGTTGAAGTACGTGCAGACCGTCGCTTGTCCCTCGGCATCCGCTGGACTGTCAGCTATGCCCGTCAGCGCGGCGAACGTACGATGAAAGAAAAGCTCGCTGGCGAATTGATGGACGCTTTCAACAACACAGGCGCTGCTATCAAGAAAAAGGAAGATACTCATAAAATGGCAGAAGCTAACAAAGCTTTCGCTCATTATCGTTGGTAATTTACGATATTTATTATTTTTTGAGGAGTGGAAAAAACCGTGCCAAGAGAATTTTCTTTGGAAAAAACGAGAAATATTGGCATCATGGCTCACATCGATGCTGGTAAAACCACGACAACCGAACGTATTCTGTTCTATACCGGCCGAGTTCATAAAATCGGTGAAGTTCATGACGGCGCTGCTACCATGGACTGGATGGCTCAGGAACAGGAACGCGGCATTACGATCACGTCTGCTGCTACGACAGCCCATTGGAAAGACCACCGCATCAACATCATCGATACCCCGGGGCACGTTGACTTCACGGTTGAAGTTGAACGCTCCCTGCGCGTACTCGACGGCGCTGTTGCTGTCTTCTCCGCTAAAGGCGGCGTAGAACCGCAGTCGGAAACGGTATGGCGTCAGGCTGAACATTACCATGTTCCCCGTATCGCATTCGTCAATAAGATGGATACGACCGGTGCTGACTTCCTGAACGTTGTCGAAATGATGAAAGACCGTCTTCAGGCCAATGCCGTCGCTATTCAGCTCCCGATCGGTGCTGAATCGACGTTCAGCGGTATTATCGACCTCATTACCATGAAAGCTGAAATCTATGATGATGCTCTCGGTAAAGAAATCGAAATCGTTGACATCCCGGAAGACGAATTAGAAGAAGCTAAAAAGTATCATGATATCATGGTAGAAGCTGTTTGCGATACCGATGAAGAACTCATGATGAAATACCTCGAAGGGGAAGAAATCTCCATCGACGAATTAAAAACAGCTATCCGTAAGGGCGTCTGCACGAATAAAATCTTCCCGGTCCTCTGCGGTTCTGCTTACAAGAACAAAGGGATTCAGATGCTCCTCGACGCCGTCGTCGACTACATGCCGTCGCCGCTGGATATTCCGGCTGTTAAAGGCACCAACCCCGACACGGACGAAGAAGAAACCCGTGCTGTTGATGACAAGGCTCCTTTGTCTGCCTTGGCCTTCAAGATCATGGCTGACCCCTTCGTTGGCAAGATGGCCTTCTTCCGAGTTTATTCCGGTACCCTCCAAGCCGGTACCTACGTCTACAACTCGACGAAAGGCAAAAAAGAACGTGTCGGTCGTATCCTCCGTATGCACGCTAACCACCGTGAAGAAGTTCAAGAAGCTTATACCGGTGATATCGGCGGCATCGTAGGCTTAAAAGATACGACGACAGGCGATACGCTCTGCGATGAAAAGAATCCGATCATCCTCGAAAAGATGGAATTCCCCGATCCGGTTATTTCCGTTGCTGTTGAACCGAAGACGAAAGCTGACCAGGAAAAAATGGGCATTGCCCTGGCTCGTCTGGCTGAAGAAGATCCAACCTTCAAAGTCAAGACCGATGCTGAAACGGGTCAGACCATCATCTCCGGTATGGGCGAACTCCATTTGGATATCATCGTCGACCGTATGTCCCGCGAATTCAAGGTAGACTGCAACGTCGGTAAACCGCAGGTTGCTTACCGTGAAACGATTCGCAAAGAAATCAAATCCCGCGGCTTCTTCAAACGTCAGTCCGGCGGCCGTGGTCAGTATGGTGACTGCTGGCTCGAACTCATTCCGCAGGAACAGGGCAAAGGCTACGAATTTGAAAACAAAGTCGTTGGCGGTGCTATTCCTAAGGAATATATCGGTTCTGTTGAAGCTGGTGTTAAAGAAGCTATGGAAACCGGCGTTTTGGCAGGCTTCCCGATGGTTGACATCAAAGTTGCCGTATATGACGGCTCTTACCATGAAGTCGACTCCTCGGAAATGGCCTTCAAGATTGCAGGTTCTATGGGCTTTAAAGAAGGCGCCCGCAAAGCCGATCCGGTTCTCCTCGAACCGTACACGAAAGTCGAAGTTGTCGTTCCTGAAGAATACATGGGCGACGTCATCGGCGACCTCAACTCCCGCCGTGGTCGTGTCGAAGGTATGGAAATGCGCTCCGGTGCAGAACATATCAACGCCTTCGTACCGCTGGCAGAAATGTTTGGCTATGCAACGGATTTGCGTTCCCGTACGCAGGGCCGTGGCGTTTATACGATGACCTTTGACCACTACGAAGAAGTTCCTAAGAACGTAGCTGAAAAAGTCATCAGTGAAAAAGGCTAATCGCCTAATATAATTTACTCACACTGGAGGAACAACAAATGGCTAAAGAACATTTTGAAAGAACCAAACCGCATGTCAACATTGGCACGATCGGTCACGTCGACCACGGCAAAACGACATTGACGGCAGCTATCACCAAAGTTTTGGCTGATAAAGGCTACGCTAAATTCGAAGACTATGCCGATATCGACAAGGCTCCGGAAGAACGTGAACGCGGTATTACAATCAACACTGCACACGTTGAATATGAAACGGACAACCGTCACTATGCACACGTTGACTGCCCGGGCCATGCTGACTATGTCAAGAACATGATCACCGGTGCTGCTCAGATGGACGGCGCTATCCTCGTCGTATCCGCTGCTGACGGCCCGATGCCGCAGACTCGTGAACACA
>OLFW01000465.1_pt1 | contig 35109 bp, 43 predicted proteins | sample 1605351 | NCBI WGS metagenome assembly OLFW01 (sample SAMEA3888918, study PRJEB22519) | human gut metagenome | biome: human gut; feature: human-associated habitat; material: faeces | place: Denmark | collected 2010 | reverse complement strand
TGGAAGTTGAAGAAGTCCAACGAAAATCCAATTGAAGTCTAATAGAGATACAATAGAATAGCAAACTCTTCCTGTCAACTTTATATTCGTTGATAAGAAGAGTCTGTTGTTTTATGAATCTACAATGTGTACTTTATCGGATGCTTACATACAATCAAACCTCAAGGTGTAAAAGGTGCATTTATCCGAATGCTTACAAAAATCTGTAGACTTTTTTATTATCCTATTATCAGACACACTTTTTGGAACAGTATCAAGGTGTATTTGTCCGAATACTTACTATGAATCTACATTGTGTACTTTATCGGATGCTTACAAAAAAGTAGGACAGGGGAAACTCACAATCCTACTCCACAATTATTGGGCTTTTATTTTACAATATCCACATAATGAAAATCTATAACACAGCTTGTTTGGATCAGGCATTTCTTGTGATTTCGGTAAAATCAGACCAGTATCTAGACTTATTATTTCTTCAGAAAATTTAATCCTCTAATTATGAAAAGGAAACCGATTATAATAAAAGGAATACTTAAAACCTGCCCCATATCTATAATCATATTATTCTCAAAATCAACCTGTCTTTCCTTGATAAACTCAACAAAGAAACGGAAAACAAAGATGCTGAATATACAAGCTCCAAAAAACAATCCTTCTTTATAGACTTTTATTTTCTTATACATAAACCATATAAGCCCGAAAATGACAAAATAAGCTAAAGCTTCATAAAGCTGTGCCGGGTGTCTTGGCACGGTATCAACCCGTTCAAAAACAAAAGCCCAAGGCATAGATGTCGGTATACCTATTATTTCAGAGTTCATAAGGTTTGCTATTCTTATGAATCCTGCTGCAAGAGGTGCAGCAATAGCTATTATGTCAAGAATCTGTAGATATTTGATTTTTGTTTTCTTGCAGAACATATACAATGTTATCATCAGTCCCAATGTACCACCATGACTGGCAAGTCCGGCATATCCTGTGAACTTCCAACTTCCATCTGTAAGAAATTTCACTGGTACTACAATTTCGAGCAAATGTTCCGAATAATAGGCAAAGTCATAGAACAAACAATGCCCTAAGCGTGCCCCAACAAAAATACCTAAAAAAGAATAAAAAAATAACTTGTTATAATCATCTTCAGAAAAGCCTTTATGATGAAATATCTTATAAACGACATATGAAGCAGAAACAATTGCTACCATCCAAAATACACTATACCATCTTAATGAAAACCCACCTATTTCAAAAAGAACGGGGTTAGGATTCCAATTTATAAACATAAACTCCATAAACTTTATCCTATATATTTTTTAATATAATCTTGACTTATTAAACCATGATTTTTCATTGCAGATGCAATCTCCATAGCAAGAGAAAAATTAGCTCTTGTTCTACAGCTATTAAAGAGATTACAAGTATCACATTGGGGGCAATTAGGAAGTTCTATATCAGAAAATATGTTTTTTACAGAAGAGAAACTTTCAATAATCTCACTAGGAATGCATTTAACAATATTTTCATAAGGTTTATTTTTCTCTAGAAGATCAAAATATCTTAAAATAGAATTATAATAAGAGTCATCTTCATTTTTTGTTTCTATGAGGAATGATCTTAAATACATTTTTGCATTAGAAAATTCATCTACTATAAAGCAGAATAAAGTAAGAAAAAAATTTAATGGAAGCTCAACCCAATAACAATCATAATCAAATTCCAACCTTAAAAACTCTTGCATTTTAGCTCCTTGAAATTCATCCAATCTTTTTGGAGATATGGCATCTAATAGTTCCTTTATACGCTTTTTATCTTTTAACAATGAAGAAATTGGGAAAAATTTATCTTCTATAGAATCTTGACAAACATTTTCTATCAATGTTCTTGTATTAGAATCATCTGCATATGTTTTTCTTCCGAATAGTGAAATATGAGGAATATATACATAAAAAGAAGGAAAACCTAAATAAGAAACATCTCTAATATAAACATCATAATTTAAATTCAAGAATTTTTGTATTAAAAATTCAACCTCTTTTTCATAGTTTTCCTTAGGTGAAAAAACATCAGGAGAGAATTTATAAGAAGCACTATCTTCAAAAAGAGATTTTGGGAAAACACCACCTCCATTTATTATAAACTTTCTTATTTCCAATGAACGTAAAAATAGACCATCTTTAGAATCATCAAAAAAATAGGAATGCTCTTTTTTAGGAACATCCAATAAATGCTTATTAAATGTTTCTCTATCCCCTAAACCTTGATATATTTCTGTTAATGCCCTAGATAATGCCACTTGAAAAGATGTTTCAGCTCCAACATTCAAACGATATTTTTCATTCTCTTTATCAAGAACTATCACACCTATAGCTGGCAAACCTTTTTAGCTGAAAAATCTTTAACTATAACATTATAACCATTTTCTTCTATTTCTTTTATAATTTTCATTTCTTTAGGATAATTTTCCAAAAAAGAAAAAGGAATTGTGGGAGGAGTTAAACGATTATAATAAATAGTTGTAGAAGCAAACCTTTCTATAAGTTCACACAAAGCCTGAAATATTCCTTCAGCAGAAGTATTACCAGCAGACATGCCATTTGATCCTGATAAAGTCAGAGATAAGTTATAAGGTAAATATATTGTTTCTTTATTTCTGACATCAAAGAAAGGAACTCCAATAACACCTGACAAACCATTTTCTTTTAATCTATTAAAATAGACATCAACTTCTTTATTGCGTTCCTCAATTGTTATATCTCTGAATATATCATTTAGGTATTCTATGGGAAGTTGTTTAAATTCATCTTTTGTAATAATTTTTTCATCAGGATAAAAATAAAAGTCAAACTTCTCTTTTATTTGATTAAGAAATAACCTATTTAAACCATTAACCCCCATAATATACCCATTCTGAATTCTCTCTATAAATTCGGCATAAGCACTAGCTAAAGCATAGTGTATATTACGCCCCTTACCATTTGTACCAAAACAACCATTTTCTTTTACACATTCAAGACGGACTGAATATATTTCTGAATAAGGATTATACCATTCTTTTTCATAGGGAAGTATAGATAAGTGGCTCAATATATTACGAATCTTAGTTATTGTACCAATTGGAGTATCTTCTTTATATTTTCTAACCATAATAAAACAATTTATAAAGAAAGTAATGACTGGAATTAAAAATTCCAGTCATTACTTTCTAAATTTAAAATCAAATAACAGGTCTAGTAAATCTTTTTTGTCTTTGATCACCTGTTAAAGCACAAGCAGCCATAGCTAAAGGAACAGCATATTGAACAGCTGTTTGTCCTTCAAAAATTTTGTTTTGGAGTTTTGTTTTAAATTTCATAATAAAAACAATTAAGATTCCACTAAAAATCTAGTGTTGAGCAAATTTAGCTTTTTCTTTTGATTTTCTCTCATATTTTTTAAAGAAAAAAAGGCCTAATGATAAAAACATCAAACTATTTAATATTATTTCAATTACAGATAAAAAATTCAAACTTTCATTACTCATAATTTTTTGAAAGGAATTACTTGCAGAAGCAAAAGGTATGAAAATATATGTATGACTAGAATAACTCCCAGAAACATAACTCATTAAAGCAAAAAACAAAGAACTCAAAGCAGTATAAATTGAAGTTATATTTTTATAGTTCAAAACAATTGCAGCTAAAAACAAACCTACCCCCCATAAAGATGGCATACCTAATATAAATATAGGAACAGCCAATAAGTAATTATTTAAATATTCGAATTCTACAATCCGAAAAGATGACAAAATAAATATAAGTAAAGTAATCTGCACCAATAAAATAAAAAAAGAAGAGAATGCTTGCAAAATTAAAGTAGAATAAAAGAATTTAGAATTTATATACAACTGCTCTAAGGTACCTAAATTTGCTTCTGTTGATATATTATTAACCATCGTAGAAAAGCATGATGTAGTAAAAATCCAAACGACATATCCACCCAAAAATGAACTACCATTAGAGTCATATTCTAATGACATATTATCAATACCATAAGTCAAACCAATAAAAAAAACTATCATTATAAAAACGCTAAATACAGAATTTAACCAATATCTTCTTATATATAAAATATCCTTTGAAAGGATACTCTTAGCCAATAAAAAATAATATCTCATATAAAATTATTTTAATAATAAAGATTCTAAATCATATTTTAGGTTAGAAATAGACTTAATAAAACCTTGTTCTTCTGAAGTCAAAGATAATAATTGTAACAAATCACAAGGTATATCATAACAAAAATCATTAACTATATTTAAGTTACGATATAAATCTAATGAATTTAAAGGAAATTTCGATAAAACCCTAAAAACGGATTTTCTAGGAATATCATCATATTTATTTATAACTCCCTCTCTAAGAATATAAATATCTTTACATATTGATGTTATGAACTCTAAATCGTGAGAAGATATAATAAATAATTTTTCTTTTACAGCATTTTGTTTTTGAAAGAAATTTATAAGGTTATTCCTTGATTCCAAGTCTAAACCCAAAGTTGGTTCATCAAGAAAAATAATAGGTGTATCAAAAGAAAGAGCTATTGCAAGAGCTGTTTTTTGTTGCATACCACGAGACAAAGTTTCAACTAACCTATTTGATTTATCTGCGATATCTAAAAGTTCCATTATTTCTAATGATTTTTTTTCTATTAGATTATACTTTACACCTCTTAAACCTGCAAAATACTTAATATTTTCAATAGGTGTAAGTTTCCAATATATATTTCTATTACCTTCAAATAAAGCAGTAAAGTAATTGGTATGAATACCTTTTTTATATAAAATCTGTAAATCTTCTCCATAATATTTTATAATACCATCATATGAAATTAAATTTACACAAGATTTTATAAATGTAGTTTTACCAGCACCATTTTTACCCAATAAGCCAACAATACCATTATCTGGGAAATTAATCGAAATATCAGATAAAACTTGAATGTTCTTATCTTTAACCCTAAAACTTTTACTTAAATTAGAAACGGAAAGAGATACCATTTTAATATTAAAATCTAAATATATAGAATAGAACCTTAAAAAACTTATTTTCAATAGTATTTCTTCTTATTCTATATAAAAACTATTATAAATATATTTTATGTTACAAATATACTAAGTTTATTTTGAAACAATCTAATAAACCTGCTGCAAGTCTTTTATAATTTTCTTGCAGTTATCATCAATATCTGAAGGAACAACCGCCCTGACAATAAGCAGAGGTTCTTTCGGCTGGTTGAACATCATGAAACGAAGATGAAAGCTCGGCATATTGGAGTGTGCCGCACTCCCCACGAACTCTCCTGGCTTTAGCGAGGTAAATAAATTTCTTCAGCCTGTCCTGATACCGTGAAGCGTGAATATAGGCCAGAATAAGCAGGTCATCGAAGTCAACCAGATTCCTTTCTTCCTTATACTGTTGGTATTCTCTTGCCATCCTGAACTGTTGGAGACAATCATCCAGGTACTGTGATGGCCGACCGGTATCAACTTTCGGAAAAACAGTACCAGTATAGAGTCCGGCAAAGTTCTCCATCGTGTAGTCGAGGGACACCAGCTTGAACAGCGTCTTATAGTCAAACATGCGGAACAAATCGGTGTGCATCAGGAACTCTTTAGGGCAACCGTTGGCAATCATATATCCAAGGTGCTGCAGCTTGATGGCATTGGTAAGAATGCGTTTGTTGCCGTTGTTGGCCAGGGAACCTTCATCCCAGCCGAAAATAGAAGCCATAATGGACAAAGCTTCCTGCTCGTCAATGACGGTCGTATCACGTGCCACCGCATTGTTGTCAAAGAGGTAATGGGAACAGAAGCGGTGTACATTACCAACAAACAGACTCATATCCCCTGAAGTTTGAAGTCTTTCGAGTATTCGGGAGCGCATACCTCTGGCCGCCCTGTTCGTGAAGGTCAGACAGAGCATGTCATCCAGCGGCACACCGCATGAGAGGGCACGAACCACCCTTTCGGCAAGTATATCCGTCTTGCCGCATCCCGGAGGAGCCAGAAACAGGTGATAACCGCTGTCGAGGGGAGGGTGATCACTTTCTTCTGGAACTCGTCATTCTCATACTTCTTGTCGAAGGTGTATGCCGGGTATTCGTAATATGGGAACTCCTTCGATGATTCCGGCAACATGGCAGACATATCTTCTGGTATCATAGGCTACAACTGTTTAAGGATTTCCCGGGCTTCCTGAAGTATCTCTTTCTTGACTTTCCTGCTCAGGAGAATTATCTGAAAAGCTTCCTTCAGCTTTCCCAAGGCAAATATCTTGTTTGCCTTACTCAACCTGGTCTTTTGAGAGTCTGAGGTAAAGGAGGCGAACTTAGGATATTTACGGGCAATATCTTCAACGGTGACATATCTGTTTACCTTCAACTCCGGATAAAGGATGCGCACAAAGACCTCTTTTCCGGCCTTTTGGAGCAGGTAATTTACCTCTGTATCCATATTTCCCATCAGTTTATCCATACCCATATCTCCTTTTAAAATTCATGTACTTCATCGGTCAATGCAGAAGGTTCTTCTTCGGAAGCGGTATCATCCGGCATGTCTTGTATCCTTTTACGCCAGAACGCCCAGTTCCTTTCTTCTTCCTGCCTTCTTTTTTCGACCCTTTCCTCTTCTTTCTTCTTCTCGTATTCTGTAAGATGTTTCTCACAACCACATTGAGCCATCTTCTGCTCTATAAAACGCTCGATTTCCTCCCTGAAAATTTTGGGAACCCGTATCACACACGTCTCATAACCTTCATATTTGGATTTTCTACCTGAATTGTACCGGTATCCTCCTTTCTTCTTCCGCTTCAAGTCCTTTACTTTAAGCTGAAGACGGTCATAGCGTACCCTCAATCTTGCATCCCTTATATCGTTCAAAGAGTCAATGCGGTCAAGGTTCAGCTGGTCAAGAATATCTTTCATTTCTCTTTCAGCCTCCTGAATCTTACCATCCAGGTCAAGCAGTCTCATTTTATGGTCAAATGCAGACATACGATAGGGTTTGATTAATGTACGGATTCCGTAACGGAATCCGTACTATATTGATAAAAGTATTCGTATCCTACAAAAATAGATGAAAGAAGCTATTTTTGCAAAAAAATCAGAAGTCAAAAGACAGTTGTAATTCTCCGGCACTCATGGCCTTCCGATTTTTCAATGACTCTTGTACCCGGAGAACGAGATTCGTATGTCCAGCTTCAAGAACCGTGAATGTAGGAAGCCAGACATTGGCCACACGCACAAGATTGAGCTGATAGCTACGCCAATGCTCCAGTGTGAGTGTATTCATCCAGGCAATTTCACCAGGAACGGAGTTCATCAGCATGTTGATGGCAGTCATCTTCACGCAGGTCAGGTCTATATCAGAACCGTAACAGAAGATACGGTCATTCGGATTTGTCCGGCTCAAACTCTTGACAGCGGACAGCAACATTCTACCGGAACCGCATGTAGGGTCATAGACTGACTGACCTGGGCGGATATTGGCACATGTGACAACGGCCATCAGGTCGGAAACATGCTGTGGCGTGAAGAACTGGCCGTTATGTCCGTGACTTATATGTTCCATAAAAACCTCACCAATTATGTCACGGAACCCTTCAGAATGGTCGGCTACCACCTGCACCATCCGCATGAATATTCTATTCTCCTGTTCATCATACAGTCTATCAATTCTCGCATAATCCTCTCTGTATTTACCGCATGAAAGGACGAAAAGGAACACATCCAAGAAATCCCTGAATACCTCGGTACTACCGTGAGAACGGCTCAGGCTATCGAACAACGTCATAAATTCTTTGGGTATCATAAAACAAAGCGTTAAAGGGAAACAATAAAGCGAAATCACACCAGCGGACTGCGGCACCCCCGATGGGGTGCCCAATAAACCTAACGGTAGTCACCTGGCCCCATAAAAACCACCTCACCGCTAAACTGCATCCAGCTGATTGAACTGAGGTGGAAATGGCATACGTCCTGCAAAAAATCCTCTATTTCCTCACTGTCCTCCAGAAGAACATCCAAAGAGATTGATATGACCTCACCCGTATTGTGGTCCAGAACGGCCAGTTTCCCATAAGCCCAGTCATTGAATAACGTGGCATGCAAACTATTATGCCGGGCTATCGGGTAACGGCCATCGATACAAGGCAGCAAACCTTTGGCTATTATCCACCCCACCACTTCATAACCATCCACCATTTCACAAGCAGCCATCACATTCTTCTTTCTGTCATACAGCATACGATAAAGCGAGAATCCCTCCGGAAGCTCGACCTCTGTCATATCAGATACCGTATAGAGTACAAATTCTTCACCGTTCAACAGCCAAACGTAAAACTCAAAATCATTCAAATTCTTCATACACGACCAATTAATTGTAAAACCTAAAATTATTCTTCAGCGAGATTTAGACCTTTTTTTAAAAACCTTTGTCTGGGTTTGGTCTTTTGTCCGCTGACTTTTTTTTTAGATTGAGAATCATTCCCCATCTGAGTTTGAGCCTTTTTTTACGGCTTTAACAGATATGGGAAAGTGGAATCAGAAAAGTTTTGAACGAAAAAAATGTTGGGGAGGCATGACGACATCGTTATTTTTTTCAGGGCAAAGGTCGTAGCCGGAACTCTTTCATTTCCACTGACCCTTATAAATTTGCCGTCAAAAAAACAAAGGCTCTCCGATGGGGAGTAACGAATTTCTTAGGAGGAAGCGGACAGCAGAAAAGAACAATGAAAGACAATCGGAAAAAGAATGAATAGTAGTAAAAATATACTGAATCGAAAATTTGATGCGAATAGTCCAGTACTTACTGCAACCACCGGAATGTATCTTATTAAAAAAAAATATTTCATAAAAGGCAGAGACTCATCTCCGAAAAATATAATCTAATAGAAACGACACAAAAAAGCGGTCAAGAAAACCTTGACCGCTCCACCCACGCACATTCCGTAATAGGCTTTACCAGAGCTCCGCTTGTATATTCCAAATATAGCAAATTAAATCGGTAAAACAAAAAATAGTAAATAAGCACGTAGATAAAAGCGATCTAAACCATTTTTAGTATGATAAGATGGATTAAATCACCATTTTTAGTATGAAAAGAGTGTAAAGTTCCTCTTTTGATGGCTGATATTTGAATTTATAACACAATCAATCATCTTCTATTTGGTTGAACTTTCTCTTCGCTCAAATAATTGTATATGGTCTGTTTGGACTTGATACCGGTAATCCCCATAATCTGCGGTACGGAAGTGCCAGCGTTGTAGAGTTGGATGACAGCCTCCTTTTTCGGTTTCTTCATCTTCACACCTTTCTGTCTCCCGAACTTGACACCACGTTTTTGGGCTGCCTCGATTCCGGCTTTGCATCCTTCGAGAATGAGATTGCGGTTATACTCGGCGAGAGATGCGAGTATCTGCATGGTAAACCTGCCGACAGCTGAAGACGTATCGAGATTGTCCTGAAGGGAAACAAGTTTGATACGCCGCATCTCCAGCTTGGCACAAAGGTCGAGCATTTCCTTGACGGAACGGCCTAGTCGGTCTAATCGGTAAATGACAAGAGTGTCATCGGCACGAAGGTAATCCAGGCAAGCAGTCAGGCCTTCACGCTTGAACTCTTTTCCGGAGATCTTATCTGTGAAGATCCGGATGCAACCGGCATTGTTCAGTGCATCAACCTGAGAAGAGAGGTTCTGCTCTCTCGTACTTACCCTGGCATATCCTATTTTTTCTCCCATAGTCTAAATTAAACTTGATTTTTCAAAGATACTATATTTAGACTATAAAAGCAAGAAAAATGCCCTATATATAATGTATATGGCAAACTCATATAGTCTATGATGAACTATAGTTTATTTTAGTCATTCAAAAGATAATTTAGCAAGAGGTGATGAATATGTTTGTCACAAATAAATCACAAATTTGTGACAATATCCGCCAAAATTTTGTTTTGTCACAAATAAATCATAAATTTGTGACAAATTAAATGTATGAGTATTATAACACAAATAGAGAACAGGATCAATTCATTTGGAAGGGGAAGTATTTTTTACCCTGATGACTTTTTGGATTTGGGTACATCTGAAGCAATCAGGCAGTCGTTGACAAGATTATGCAAAGACGAAAAGATTGTCAGGGTAGGTCAGGGAATCTATTGCTATCCTCAAATTGATAAAGAACTTGGTCTTGGTATTATTATGCCTACCACAGATGAAATAGCCAGAAGTCTGGCAAAAAGAGACCATGCAAGGATTGTCCCGACAGGCTCATACGCACAGCATGTTCTTGGTCTATCTACACAGATTCCATTGAACTGTGTATATATGACTGATGGTTCAGCAAGACATTTAGAGTTATACAATGGAAGAAAGATAACTTTCAAAAGAACTACACCTAAGAATCTTTCTTTCACCAGTAAATTAGCCATGCTGATAACATTCGCCCTTAAATCTCTTGGCAAAATGAATATAGAACAGACCGTCATAAAAAGAATACGGGAGTTACTGAAAAATGAGCCAAAGAGTGAAGTTATGAAAGACTTAAGCTTAATGCCGGAATGGATAAGGAATATAGTAACGGAAGCTTATGAATAATTATTTTAGTCTAACAAAAGGACAGCAGCAAAAGGTATTACAGGCAGCAGAAAACAAGATAGGATTGCCTGGTCAAGCCATAGAGAAAGATATATGGGTAACGACGATATTGCAAATAGTTTTCACCATGTCTTGTGCCCAACACCTGATATTCAAGGGAGGAACCTCAATATCAAAAGTTTGGAATCTGATAAAACGGTTTTCAGAAGACATTGACCTTGCCATTGATCCTGTTGTCTTTGAAATAACCGGAGATATAACAAAGAAGAAAATAAAGAAGCTCAGAAAAGCGTCATCTGTATATGTAAGAGATACGTTCTATCCTGAGCTACAGCAAGCAATAGAGAATCATGGTCTGGCTGAGTTATGTTCTGTGGAAGTTGAACCTGATGGAGAGGGTGACGGTACTTATCCTGAGCCAAGAAAAATATGGATTAAATATGACAGTGTTTATCCTTCAGAATTAGATTACCTTAAACCGGTTGTCATGCTTGAAATCAGTGCCCGTTCACTAATGGAACCATGCACTGTTACCAAAGTAAAGAGTATGGTAGAAAACAACTACCCGAATATTCAAACGACACTGGTAGATTCTGATATTACCACTGCCAATGCAGAAAAGACTTTTTTGGAGAAAGCTTTTCTAATACATGAAATGTTCTCTGTGGAAGGACATGGAAGGAAAGCAGACAGAAAATCAAGACATCTGTACGATTTGTCAGAAATGATGAAGCATGGCATAGATGACAAAGCTATAAAAAATGATGATTTATGGGAGTCAATCAGGCGACATAGGGAAATATACACTTCTGTAAGTGGCATGGACTACACACCGGATATAAGAAAAAGAATAGTCCTCATACCACGAGAAGATATAATATCCGCGTGGAAAAAGGACTATACTGACATGAAGGACGATATGATATTCGGAGATAAGCCCACATTTGACGAACTTATTGATATGATGAAAACACTCCAAGAAAAGTTTAGAAACACTTAATATATAGTATCTTTGCTCCGTAAATCAAGCATTTATCAAAATAATCAGAACCATAAATAAAAGCTTATGAATCATTTAGTGTATCAATACTCATTATGCGCAGCCCTGTCGCTAATGACATTCTTCAGTTTATACTTCTTGCTGACAAGAACACCGGAAAAGCCGATATTTAAAGATTATTTCCGTTCACGCCGGATTATGGGAACGGCATTGCTGGTTTTGTCGGCCAACTATGCGGTTCATCTGTTCTGTGGTATCCGTTTTGTCAATCATAATGCGGCCATACTGATGAACCTGTCAACCTACTTTCTGTGTTACTGGCTTTTCAGCTCGGCACTGATGACGTTATTGGACAAGCTATACATTACAGTAAAACGCTTTGCCATACATCTGCTGTTTTGGATTATCTATACCGGATTATCAAGTTATGTGCTGTTTGCGGTATCCAAAGGAAGTGCACAAAACATCGGCACAGTAATCATGGCAGCATGTCTGATATGCTATGGAATTTGGCTTGCCACACGTCTGATACGGACATATAAAAAAGCCACCAGAGGATTTAAGGACATCCATTCAGAAAATATAGAAATCTACATAAAATGGATGAATGTCATCACCTACTGGGCTGTCCTTTACGGTGTCGGATGCGGACTGCTGACATTCCTTCCTGATCAATACATCAACTGGTGGATTCTCTCATCAATACCTTTTTATGGTTACCTGTTCTATTCTTATCAGAACTATATGATATACCATGAACAGATAGAGCGGACACTGGAGATAGAGAATGACCACGAAGCTCCTTCCAAGTGCGTACACCGGTAATTGTAAGTAATTTTCGCACGAAGCTCTCGCTTTTCTGAGTGAAATCTAAGGCGGTATTTATACCATAATAGCGCAGCTTATCCAAGCTCCGATGGCCGATACCCCAGACTTCGCCAATTTCGAACCTTTGTAAAGCTTTGATTCGTTTATCTTCCGTATCAATGATACAAACACCTCCATAACCCTTGTACTTTTTCCCGTATCTGCTTGCCACCTTCGCCAGAGTCTTTGTCGGTGCAATGCCCATTGTAACCGGGATGCCTGTACCCTTTCCGATGGTCTTTACAATCTTCCGACCGTAGGAAACCAGTTTCTCCCCTTCTCCGAAGCCTGAGAGATCCAGGAACGCTTCATCAATCGAGTACTGTGTCAGTTCCGGCGTAAACTCGGACAGCAGCATCATAACCCGGCGGCTCATATCACCATACAGATTGTAGTTGGAACTGAAGACAGCCACATTGTTTGCCTCCAAGACTTCACGGATCTGATAGAGAGGTGTCCCCATCTTGATGCCCATTGCCTTGACTTCGTTGCTTCTGGCCACGACACAGCCGTCATTGTTCGAGAGAACAACGACAGGTTTGTCACGAAGCAGCGGATTGAACACGCGCTCGCATGAGCAGTAGAAGTTATTGCAATCAACAAGGGCTATCATCTGCCTTTTCTAAGCTGTCTTTTTATGTTGTAGGTAAGAACTCCCCATATCAGGAAGTTGTTCTCCTCTGTAATCCTAATCGGAGTGTATTCCTCGTTGGCCGGAACGAGCCAGATACATTTTTCATTATCGTCAAAGCGCACTGTCTTCAGCGTGAATTCTCCATCGATGAAAGCCACAACGATGTCACCGTCCTGAGGTTCCAGGGCCTTGTCTATGACCAGCAGGTCGCCGTCATCGATACCGCAGTCCTTCATGGAATCTCCGGAAGCACGGGCATAGAAGGTAGTAGCCGGATGGCGTATGAGTTCCCGGTTTAGGTCTATGCTATCAGTCATGTAGTCTTGAGCAGGTGAAGGAAATCCAGCTCTCACACCCTGGTCTGCAAACGGTAATGACAGTTCGCTGCTCAGGTCAGCAGAATACATGGTAAGTTTTATACTCATCCAAGTAGTCCTTTCTCCAGCATTTCCTTACGAAGAAGTTCTTTCTCAACCTCAGTCATATCAGCCAGTTTTAATCTGTGGGGATTCTGTCTCTGATAAGCCTTAACATCTTCAATTACATTCTGGAAGTCATACAGAAACTCGCGAGAAGCGCCATGCCTTCTGTAGATTTCAATGGCTGCCTCCAGGACTTCTACCGTACAGGTATCGTCACCTTGAAATACAGTTGCCGGTATTTGATTTACGACGCATTTTCGTAATAAAGCAAGTTGATCTTTCATATTTTGATTATGTTACAAATTCAGAAAATAACATAGAATAATTTAGTTGTGTAATTTTATCCTAATCATACACCCTCTACAGATAGTTGTGATACAGATAAATGGATAGTTGTGTAAAACCGTCCATATTAAATATTTTTCAATTTACTTATTGAAGCGACAAACTCTTTGGCAGGTTTGAAAGCTGGTATATCATGTTCCGGTACAATTACTGTAGTGTTTCTGGAAATATTGCGAGCGGTTTTCTCTGCCCTATGCTTCAGGATAAAGCTGCCGAAGCCTCTTAGAAAGACAGGTTCCTGATTTGCCAATGAAGATTTTACTTCAGACATGAATGACTCTACTACTGTTAATGCTGTTGCGTAATCAATACCAGTAGAATAAGATATTTGTTTAACCAATTCAGATTTTGTCATATAGCTATTTATAAAGGTTTATAATAAATGCATTAAAATGGGCACAAAGATAATAATTAGGAAGCATCAGATTTCAATAATGACAATTTTAAAGAGCCATCACACAACAAATCATAGTATAAGTAAAGCAACGGTTTTAAATAAGACCGGATAGCCGGAACCTGCAAATATATTTTCTTATTTACCATAACACACGAAAGCTTTTCATAACCGTTAGGGATATGCTTATTAAGTTGTGAGATAAAATTAATAATCTTTTGAGGAGTAGGCCAGTTCAAGAACTGAATGGTCACATTCATATCATCATAACAAACAGATAATTTATAAGAAAGATCTTGTGAGGTAACGAAAGAAGAAATAAGAAGCAGAGCCTCTAAATAATTGCTACCAGCCATTACTATTATATCTCTTTCACAAGAAATTTTGGACAAAACATAATCAATCAGTAAAGTTGAAGATGAAGCAAGTAAATATCCTGTTGAGTCTGGATCACCGGATTTATCCAGACCAAAGAAAAAGACAGGATTCCAGCAGATATATACAGAACCAGACTTATCTGTGCGTATTGAAGCCAGGCACTGATTATCGTCAAACAAAAGTCTTGTAGTTCCCTTAACAGGATCAAATTGAAAAAGGTTGCGATAGGCATCCAGCCCTGATTTATCCTGATGTATAGATTTGAGCAAATAGCCATGCAGTCCAGATACATGCTTTAGTTTCACATTTGTTTCTTTTGCCGAAACATCAAACAAATAATCTATTATTTGTTGTCTGCTGCAATGAACAGGCAGGGAAAACTCTTCGCAATCTTCTAATTCTTCTAAATTAACCTTCAGTAATTCAGCCAGCATAATAACCGAAATATCCGTAAAACCGTATAATTCCATACAGCAAATTACGTTATTTTCATTACAGTAAATGACATAACCCCTATTGTTGATTCTATAAAGGCGAAAAAAATCACCATACTCTACTGGAGTATATTCTTTGAAAAGCGACTGGAAATTCATATTTGATATTTTTAAAGTGACAAATCATTATTTTTATGTTTCTTTTTCCGTTTCAAAGGCGGAAGATCATCTTCTCTATTTTTCCTGCTACCGCCGGTAATATCAATATCCGGTATAAAAGGAAGAGCAGAATGTGACATATACTCATTATCGCGTTCTAAAGACTCTCGCCACTCCCCTACTCTGTGAATCGTGTTGTCATGCAACAACGGTTCACTGGAGAAATGACTCTGAATATTAGCATAGGTAAATTTGCGAGATATATCGGAAGCCTTAAATTCAAATGGAATATCTGTATCCATGACGGAATAAGTAAGTCCATATATGCCTTTACTATTCACATGTTCCTTTATACCGATACCAGATTCTTTCAATAAACGCTTAAATTCATCATAAGAATCTGATTTATCCAATATCAGATTCAGTTTATTGAACAGGTAATGTTTCTGTTCATCGTATGACATTGACTTTGCATCAAAGTTCATATATCCATATCTGAATTTCTGAGGAAAGGATGTATCCTTAATATAAAATGAATCTTCAGACAGGCCATAAACATAATAGGACTTGTCTTTCTTACTTGTAAGACGCATATACACTCCCTCCTTCTGCAAATTGGCCCTGAACTCCTGAAAGGTGGTACTTGAAGCAAAAGCTTTATCAAGTCTGGATAAAAGATCATCCTTATATAAAGATTTCAGGAAGCCACCTTTTTTAAGGATAGAAAGAATTGAATCATATTCATGATTGCCAAGAACTGACATCCATTCTTCATTGCTCAGCTTTGATTTTTGTAATCTGTCACCAAGCAGTTCAGCTGCACCTGAAGAAGATAAAATATGCATCACCCTTTCTTTAACAGCATAATTTCTGAGTGCTTTTTTCAAAGCATTATCAAAATAGTAGCGCTGTCCGGATATTGAGGATAATCGTTCTTTAGTTCTTTCATTTTCTTTAAGGCTGACAAGATTATATTTCTTTTCAAGTTCCCGTGCTAACTTTTCAGAGCGTTTGTAATCCAAAGAATTTGATACGGATTTACCTTCTGAATCTATGCGACTGTGTAATATATGGACATGAGAGTGTTCCTTGTCTTTATTTAAAATGATGGAGTAACAACAGTTCCCATAACCCATCTTCTCCATATATTCTTTAGAGAGATTAATCCAATTAGCCTCAGACAATCTTTCACCTGGAGAAAGATTCAAGGTGATTTCAGAATAAGGTAATTTCACCCTGTCATTAAGCGAAGAGAAAAGAAACATATAATCAGAAAAAGAAGATAAAGAATCACCCGTAGAGTTGAATAATTCTTTTGCTTCACCAGAAGAAATCTTCTCCAACTGATAATCTATTTTTCTGCTTAATGTTGAAATGGATGAAAAAGCCGGTTCAATTTTAGCAATCATTTCAAACAAGTTTTTTGGTTATTTCAGATACCATATTTAAAAAATCATGCAGTTCCTGAAGATAAAGTTTTATATTATCTTCATGAGGAATCATATTAATTTGTTTAGCAATCTGATTGATATTGTTCCCTATTCTCTTTAATTCTATAACGGTCTGAATATCGGTTTTGGTAACAGCAGAACCTTTAAATGCCATATTTCGCAAATAAGAAGATATACTCATATCATGTTCATTAGCCAAAGAAACAAGCATCTCTTTTTCCTTTTCTGTCAATCTCAATATAAAAGATTCGGTACGTTTTTCGTTCATAATACTAACAATAAATGTGTGAGTAAACCGAGCTGAATACATCAACTCGGTTGATGCAAGGCGTTTTTGTATATACAAAAACATACCTTGCGTGTACTAAAGTAATCAAGATAATTATGATAAGCAATAACCCCCGGGGATTTTATTGATTTAATTAATCTGGATTAAAAAATCAAGGACATAATAAGTAATTCTGCAACAAATGTAAATATATAACAGAATAACATATGTTACATATATACAATATTACATACGTTTATTAGTTACATCATTACTTTGTATCATTAGTAACAATGTTACATTATAACATTGTTACATTATTTCTTTATTACTTACTTACTTTATAACATATTTTCTTATGTTGTTAATATCATAATATAGTTTATATGTTATTTATTAATATCTTACGTTAGTAATAAATATCTTACTTTTTCAAGTAATAAATAATGTGATTTCTTGCATAAGTAATTTATAAAGTATATATTTGCAAAAGAACATAATTTAATAGCATATGGGAAAAAAATTACCTGGTATTACTTTAGCTTTTGAGAACCCCAAAGGTGGGGTAGGAAAGTCAACCCTTACTGCGTTATTTGCCGGTTACGTACACTCAATGGGCGAGGATGGCATTAATATTGGGGTTGTAGATATAGACGACATGCAGAATACAATGGGAAGGCTACGTCAGTCAGAAAGTGATGAAAGCAATAACCTGAAGGAAGAATATGAAGTGATGAATATATCTTCTTCAGAGTTTATCAATCAGCTTGATATGCTGAAGGAAAGTTTTGATGTCATATTAGTAGATTTCCCGGGTAATCTTAAGCAAAACGGAGTAGTAGAGGCTTTGCATTTCATAGACATCGTAATTATGCCTTTTGAACCAAACAATACGGATTTAAGCGCAACACTATATTTCTACGATAATGTGTATAAAAATATAATAAAGGCAAGAAAAGAAAATGGCTTAAAGACAACTGTAAGAGGTGTAATGAATAGGGTAATGACGAATGTCATTGAGTTCAAAGAGTTAGTCAGTAAAAAGGAAAACCTTCCTTTCCAGCTCATGGAAAGCTTTATAAAAGATTCAAGAGTAGATTATCAGAGGAACTTGTCAACGTTGAGCAGTAATTACCATCATCCGTGTGACCAGTTTTGTGAGGAAGTTATAGAATTAATCAGCAAACATATAGAGGAGGAGTAACATGGGAAATAAAACAACTTCAATCGGCATGAGCAAGCTCTTGGCTAATGCATCCAAGATGGAAAAGGAAATAAAGGAAACAGAAAACGTGGCTCCTACAATAACTGTGGAAGCAGAGCAGACAAAACAGAATGGCGAAGAGCAACCACAGGAAGTAAAAGAAGTTATCAAACCTGAAGAAAACGTACTTTCGGAAAAAAAGAACAAGGACGAACAAGAGGATAAGGAAAAGAACAAGTCTTGCAATCGAAAGGAAGAGTACAGTTTATTATTCCAGGAAAGGAAAATAAAAGAAGTGGAGATGATCCGCATATCAAAAGAAACACATGCTAAACTGAAGAGACTTGCCAATGTATCTGATGTAAGTATGCACGTATTGGCAACTAATATTCTGGAAATAGCATTTGAAAAATACAATAAAGAAATTCAAGCGGCAGTTAAGAAATATATGAGTTTATAGTATTTTGAATCTGTTACAGAATCAAAAGCCAGGTAATGGGTAAAGCAGGAGTATAAGAATCCTGTTTTACCCGTTTTTTTTAAACTTAAACATAACCGCACATGTCATAGATGAACATATGAGGTAGCATAAACTGATGATTATATAACCCGGACGCTTTTGCACAACTATTAGTGAAATCTGGGGTAAGTGGGACACTTTTACACAACTGCGGGAAAGTGCCCTAATTTTTATATCGCCAAAGCAGAATAGTTAATATATGTAAATAATTCAGCATTTAACCCGATAATATTTTTCCGAAAGTATGTTTACACAAGTCGAAGCATTTCTTTATTTAGGTTTTTAGGGTATTATGAATATGTGGGACACTTCTACACAACTGGCAAAAACAAAAAAACTGTAGATACCGCTTGTGAAAAGGCTTTTTGAAAATAAACGCAAAACTAAGATTGGGACACTTTTACACAACTGGCTTCGAAGTCGGGACACTTTTACACAACTGGAAGAAGCAACTGGGACACTTTTACACAACTGGAAGAAGCAATCGGGACACTTTTACACAACTGGAAGAAGCAATCGGGAGACTTTTACACAACTGGAAAGGCATAAAACCATCCATTTAGGACGGTTTTACACAACTAATGAAAAGACTTCAAATAAAAGGGAGATAAAAACATAATGTTAATTTTTGTAACAGCTCACTTTGTGGCATAATTTTTATTGTAAGTATAAAAAAAGAGAAACTGGGACACTTTTACACATCTGGACAAACGATTTATTTCATTATTAGCTATTTAGTGTATAAATAATACACTAAATGAATAGAAAATCGCTATATTTGCAAACAAAGAAACGGTTAAATTATGGTTGAAACAGAACAATACAAAGAACTCAGCAGGGTACCACGAACATTAAGCGAACCCAATAATGGTGCTAGTCTTGATTTATTAATTGAATCAGGAGGAACAATCATGCATGATATCATAATTTTTGCCGCTAACACGCAAATGAAGGATCTGTTCGGTGACATGTGGTTTTCGATTGAAGACTTCTGTACGGTTATGGGGTATGACAGGACAAAACTCCAGCGCAAGTTGACCGAAGAACAGAAAGCAAAAACATTTGGCCAGTTAACGCCTGTTTATAAGACTGAATATGAGGGTGAGCAGATAGAACATCCTATAGAAACATTTTTTGAGTCTGCCTTATTCAGTTTAGGTAAGAATACACTCAGTGTTGGCTATACTGTAAATGGAGTATCAAAATACAAATTTATCCCTATTTTAGAAAGCTTCGACATCAAAGACAATTTTGGAACAAAGAAAAGGACGAAGCGATTGTATAAGGTGAATCTGAGTAAAGATTTGAAGAATATGATGTTCACCGGATATAATCTGATAGACCTTAAAGACTATAGATGTCTGCCAAACAAAAGGGCATACCGGAAATTCTATCTGAATTTGTCCAAAATGATTTTACTTATAAAACATAAGATACAACAAGGTCAGGAACCAGAGTTTACATTGACTGTGGATGAATTGGCCAAGCACTTCGATATAAACATAGCAAATAACCATGACCGCAAGAAAAAAGTGATTGCAACATTAAATGCAATAAACAAGAATCTGACACAAACAAAATTCGAATACGAGTTTGTGAAAAAAGAAAATGAGAAGTGGGCATATAGCGTAAAATTCAGATTTTCAGAAGAAACCCTCAAATATTTTGATGAAAAGGCAAAAGCAATAATTACCGCAAAATATTATGAAGGCCTCAAAGATGCCTTCTTAAGAAAAAAGGGAGTACAAGTATATGAAACCTATAAATATAAAGATTGTTTCATATTTGGTAGCGGAAGTTTTAATGAGGAGTTTACAGAATGGGCATACAGCGATGATGATTTAGAATTAAAAAACGAGATTTATAGAAATACATATATCCACGTTATGAAGATGCCACCAAAGGAAAATTATACTATAAATATGGCTGATATTAGGCAATTATAGGAGATAAATGAATAACTTTTTATAATTTTGCAACGGATTTCCATGTCATATGGGAATCCGTTTTTTACATACGTACAGCTGCCAAACGGAAGAGTGGTGTCAGAAGTTAAACTATAAAGCAGCTGCGAACCCGTACCGAATAATACGGCGCGGGGAAGCAGTGCTTTATAAGGGCGACACCACTCCCTCGTTTGGCACGGCGGAACCGTGCCATTATATATATTTATGGCACCTAGACAAATAACTAAACTCATTGAAGAAACCATCGAGAAGATGGAACTTCAAGAACACATCAGCTTTACGCCGGAAGAAAAAATCTATTTTGAAGAGAATTTCGAACCTTTTCATTTGAAAAAAGGACATTATCTGATTACCAAAGATGAATTGGTTGAGCATTTCTACTATTTGGAAGAAGGAATCCTGAACATCTGCTTTCCTGACGCTAAGGGTGGCTTTGTTAATGCACGATTTATGGATGACAGGGCATTCATAAATCCTTTTTTCCTGCATAATCCGGAACACAAAGCCTGTTACAGTATCAAAGCCAATACAAACTGTAAGGTATGGCGAATGAAAAAGCACAAGGCTTATGAGATGTTCGGAGAATCTTTCAATTTCTGTAAGCTGGCTATTTTTCACCTTGAAAAATCTCTTATGCACAGAATAGAAAGAGAAGAAGGAATACACTGTATGACTGCCGATCAAAGGTATGAAAAGGTATTAAATAAAGAAAAATGGCTTTTTAAACATGTTCCGTTAAAGGAAATAGCAAGGTACATCGGAATAACACCACAGGCTCTCAGTAAAGCCAGAAAAAAGATCTTCAGATAGCTTACAAAAGGACAGGATACTTTTACACAACTAGTATCCTGTCTTTTTTTTGTGCTTGCCATTATATGTTTTACATCATAACAAAAAATGAAACTAGATTAATAAAACAGCATGTCGCTGAAATTAAAATGTCTTTTTATTTGCGGTTTTGCATATTATCTATATGTTTGAACAGAATCAATTGAATTTCCTGACAGAATGAGCAGGATTTGATACAATTACTAGATTAGGATATGATAAAACATAAAAATAATAAACTGGATAATATTAACTTTAAAAATAGAAAGCACTATGTACAGCAACATGAAAATCGTAATACTGATTCTCCTCCTGTTTACTGGAGGCAGTGTGATTAAAGCACAGAGACACTACAAGAGGATTTCAGCTTTAGAAGGTAGTTATGGTACCAATATATTCGGGAAAGCTGATAACATGGCAAATATATCATTCTCAAAATACATTGACAGAACATCCTACTGGAAAGCCGGATTGAATTATTTTGAAAAGAGTTTCGATTATTCAGTCAATACTGAAGCAACCCAGCCTTTAGGCATAATGCCGGTAATGCAGAACCAACAAAGGGAAGAAACAGCCCGGAACTGGTTTGTAAACGGCAGTTATAACCGAACAATAGCCAGTAACCTTAAATCAATCTACTGGAATATAGGTATAGGATGTTTTCTGGGCACAGAATACACCAGACATCCATCAAAAGAGTATCAATTTATCGTAGGTCCGGAAATAGGGACTGAAATAGAACTTTTCATATTGCCAAAGCTCGCATTCACCGTCGGAATAAAAGAAATGTGGAGTCCGTTGTCTGTAAAGAACTGGAACACCGTATGGAATGCGGGATTGAAGATTCTCCTTTATAAATAAAAATCATGTTACTTATTGTCTTATTGCAAGCCAGTACAGATGTATCCGGCCTGATATCGTTGTACCGTGAAATAGGTGCAATGCTGGTTGGTATTGGCTTTATTTGTGCAGGATTATCTGTACTTAAAAAGCTGATAACCAATCATGAAAAAACAAAGGAAGCTATTATTACCTACGTAGTAGCGTTGGTTGTCTGGCTATTAATATGGTCGTTGATATGAGCATAGCAGATGTTATTATACTTATTGTCATCTCTCTTGGTATCTATCATTTTCTGACTAAAAGAAAAGTCTCGAAAGACGGGCGAAATAATGAAAAGAAACAAGTACCTGGAGTAGAGAAAGACAAAAGGGAAAATATACAGGAAAAAGCGCCGGTCATCAGGGTAATCTTTCAAGTTGAGAACACCGAGGAAGATGACCTTGCCAAGGAGATAGCGGACATGTTCTTAGATGGGAGAACTTACTATTACAGTGGGAAAAAGCCGGAAGAAACAAAAGAAAAAACGGAAGACACTGAAATGGAAAAGTTCGTAAGGTTTGAAGATGTACAATGGAATTTAATTAAAACAATACAAGTATAAACTTTAAAATTGAAGAATTATGGAAGTACTAAAGCAATTAAGAAAGAGATTTGAGAATGTAAACAACAGTGTAAGCAGGTGGGCAGTAGGTCTTATGTTTCTGTTCATGGTGGCAGCTCCGATTGAATTAGAAGCACAGAGCGGCCTTAAGATAAGTAGTCTTTCGGAAGTAACAGACACAGCTAAGGAAGGTGCTGACACAATCCTTGATGTCGCAAAATACATTCTCGCAGCCGTTTTGGGTATCGCACTGGTGTTCGTGATTTATTCTCTTGCTACAAATAATCCACATGCCAAAGAATACCTGTTAGGATGGATCATTGCAGTTGTAGTGATTATGGTTGCCTTCCTGATTATCTGAGCCATGAGAACCATGAGGAAAATAAACAAGCCTATCAAGTTTTTCGGCTTGTCATCCGGGCAATTCGGAATATTCATGCTTATAGTAGCCATTACGATTATCGTCTGCATATTCAAGCAGCTGCATCCGCTGGTCATAACGCTTCTACTCAGCGGAATAGTATTTCTGTCAGGGCTACTGTTCAATACCTTGAAAAAGGAACATAAGGCTGGAAATCCGGATTTTCTCACAGGTTTGAGTGTACGGAGCGCAACACCAAGAAAAATAGTAGATAAAAAAAAGATTTTCAATTTCATTCTAAACTGAACAGCCAATGGTCACACTTATCATCCTAACAGCCGTTGTCATTTGTTTGTTGGCTCTTCTCATTGCAATATTGTATATGCGCAATGAAGAAGTGCAAGTAACAGACAAGGCCACAGATCTGGCAGACATATTGCCTATACAGACCATCACCCAGGATGCAATCATCAATGGGAACGGTGACATCACAGTAGGGTACAGAATGCTTCTTCCTGAAGTGTTCACACTTTCGGAAAAAGAAGCAGAATATATCCATGAGAGACTTGAAGCTCTCTTGAAGATGCTTCCGGCCGGAACTGTCATACATCAGCAGATTTTTTATTATACCGGAGAGTATAACAATCAGGAATATTCAAACAATGCTCTGATAGCAGAGAACAACCGGCATTTTGACGGCAAGGAGATTCTGAACAGTTATACTAATCTGTATCTTACATTTACCAATGGGAAAAAGAACGGCAAGATAAGAAAAAGTGCGACCAACACATCACTGTTAAGAAGATTACATTACCCGTTTAAGCAGCCATATAGGGATTATGAGAGACGAATGACAGAGATGGAAGCATCGCTTCTTAATTTTGAGAATGGTCTAGCATCTATCCAGCAATTCGAAATCAGGAAGATGAACAGCAAAGAGTTGAACAATGCTGTTTATGATTACATCAATCTATCTTATGATACACCTGTAGAAGATGCAACGGAAAAGGTTGTGAATCCGATGGCCATCACACAGAACGGTGAAATGAAAATCGGCCAGCAGTATGTATCGATGTTATCACTGACAATCGAGGGGGAGCATCTGCATGAACTCTCCGTTCCTCACACCGGTAAAGCACGTTCATACGGTGGAAACATTGAAATACCGGACAGTATCAAGAGCAAGTGCTCGATGTTATACCCCGTAGGTCTCGGATTGCCTTTTAATCATATCGTCAATGTGGTCATCGAGATTACAGATCCTGATGCGACAGTAACAGCAATAGGAGCAGAGAAGGATGCCTTGAACTACATCACCAACTTTTATCCCCCTGCAGCAGAGAAGCAGAAGGAGCAAAGATTGTTCTGTGAAGAGATTACGAAATTTGACTATCAGACCGCTTACACTTCGTTCAATGTCATTCTTAATGATACGGACAAGACTTCACTGATGCGTAAGATAGCCCTTGTACAGCAAGGATTCTCCTTCATGAACCAAAGCAGCTGTTATGTTGAAAACGCAGAGTTGTGTAATCTGTTCTTTACGAACATACCCGGTAACGCCAGGGCAAATTACAGAGGTTTCATCAATACAACCAAACAGGCAATCTGCTATCTGCAAAAAGAAGGTATGTATGTTTCAGATACGAAAGGGCACATATACAATGACCGTTTCGGAACACCGGTCAAGATAAATCTTTGGGATTATCCGACGTTGAATAACAAGAACAGGATAGTTATCGGGCCGTCAGGTTCAGGAAAATCTTTCTGGCTTAACAATTACATTCTGCAAAGCTATGAGCTGGGTAGAGACATCATGATCATCGACATCGGTGGTTCATACCGTTCTATGATAGCATTGAATGGAGGGAAATATTTTGATTCTACAGAACAGAAGAAATTTGCCTTCAATCCATTTCTGTGTGACCGTGACAAGAACGGTAAGTATCTCTATATCGACACAACGGACGCAGAATCAGCGGATGACCAGATAAAGACTATCGTAGCCATAATAAGCTATATCTGGAAGGCCAGGGAACAGATGATGCCGGCTGAGACGGCGATTCTTAGGAAATCCATCATCGGCTTTTATGACTATGTAAACAATTCTTCAGTAGGCCAGAATAATGAAAGAATCTTTCCTGATATGAAAGCATATAGAAAATATCTTCAGGAAGTATTCAAAAAAAGAATGAGTGATTTTGAAAAGCAGAAATTCGAGATTGAAGAGCTTATTCTTCTGCTGGAACCATATACAGACGGTGAACTCAGTTTCCTGCTCAACGCAAAGGAAAACGTGGATATTGTCCATGACAAGCTCATCGCATTTGACATGGAAGATGCGTCAAAGAAGGAATACTTTCCGCTAGTGGCCATCATTACCCTTCAGATGATTGTCGATAAGATTAAGAAACGACAGGGTATGATGAAGGAACTGATTATCGATGAAGCCCTGGATTTCCTTCAGGATGAAAAGTTCGGAGACTTCATAGCCTATCTGTACCGTACATTCAGAAAGAAAGAGGGAAGCATCACTCTGGCAGCACAGAATATCCTTTTCCTGAAGAACATGCCTTCAGGAATAAAGGATTCAATTATCATCAACTGTGCTACAAAGATAATCCTGGATCACTCGGAGCACCGCCAGAACCTGCCGGAAATCCAGTCTGTCTTGTCCATCAATGACGAAGAAATCTATATGATAGAGTCATTGCAAAGGACAGACCGCTGGAGGGAGTTCTTCATCAAGATGTCCAATGATGCATTCATATTCAGAAATGAGGTCTCAGATTTTGCAGCGGTAGCATTTGACTCAAAACAATCAACCGTAGTCAGGATTAAGCAATTATTCAAAGAAACAGGCTCGACCTATACGGCCATAAACTTATATCTGGAAGAAAGGAGAAAGCAATATGGATGATGCAACAGCAGGATTAACGGAGTTGTTAAACTACAGCACTGACATGAACACGAGCATGAACAGTGTAGCACCCAGTATAGCAGCAGCATTATTAGGCATAGCCCTCATCTTTGTGGTTTGGGCTTTGGCCACAAAAAAGCAAAATGCACGTACATACCTGATAGCTTGGGTAGTATGCGTAATATTTACTATCACATTTATCATTTAAGCTTATGAAGAAATTATTTGGAATAATCATAATCACGACAGCCATGCTGTTTATAGGTGCAGGGAAGGCAGATGCCCAGTGGGTTGTGCATGACCCGGGACATACCTTCCTTAATTCAACAGAGTGGTACACCAACGTAAAGAAATGGATAGAGCAGATAAAGGAGATGGAAGCAGCCCAGAAATTAAGGGAAGGTTTACAGAACATAGACAGAATGAAGGAACTGAAATCTCTGAAAGAGCTTGCTGATCTGTTGGATGACGTTGCCTGTCTGAGTCAGGACTACAGCTTTTATATGAATGTAGGTTCCAACTACCACTGTTTGAAGTTTCTTAATTTTCAAAGAGTAACAGTCAATCTCAGCGTCAGCACCGACCTTCTGATGAAGGTAGCAACGGTAACAAGTTATTTCTCGATGAACTCAGAAGGAAGAATCTCCTTTATCGAACAGGTAAAGGAGTCTGTTGAAAAGGCTGCAGATGAAATGAGAGAGTTTAACGAAACAGTCAGAAGTACAGTCATTTATAAATCGATGAAAGGACACAATCGGAAGACCTATTATCAAGGTCGCCTTTCAGCCTATACAAGATATACCAACTAAGCCTATGAACCAGGACAATTTTTTGTGGGGACTCCAAATAACAGACGGCCTCACTATGGAATTAGTTTCAAAGATGACAGTTATAGCATTTGGAGTTGCAGTCATCTGTTTTATATGCAATCTGGCTTATAATTATCTGTATCACGGAGCCAGTCAGTTGTTGACATCAAATGAAGACAAGTTTCCGGACATGATGGAAATCGGCCGCTGTCTGGTACTGTTTTTCTGTCTGACAATGTATAAGCCAATCGCACAGACCATTGTAGGAACAATGGAAGTCATAAACGAAGCTACATCGCTATCTTCAGAAAGAGCCAATGAATTTGCCCAATTTATGGCCAAGGCAAGCAACGAGCAGGGTGAAATGATAGCAGAATATGAGACCAATTCACTTGAAGCGGAAGTGGCAGCTGGAGAGGACACAACAGGAGCCATGCAGCATGAGCTTGATAAAAAAGCGGAAGAGGATGAGACAACAGGATTAAGAGCCAGTATAGAGAAACTTGTCAATATCCTTAATCCGGCAAACCTTGTAGCACTTGTATTACACGCTGCGGCAGCCTTGGTTGTAGGTATCATACAAATCATCATCCTGGGTTTAGGTGTAGTTATTGTAAAGATACTGGTTATACTCGGCCCGTTTGCCTTCGCGTTCAGTATGCTTCCGGTATTTCAGAAACAGCTATCCATCTGGTTCGGTACTCTCTGTTCATCCTGTATGGTGTTCACTGTGATAAACATACTCAATCAGATTATGTGGCAGACATTAAAAGCACTATGCGAATCACCGGCCGACATGGTTGATATGGCAACACAACAGTTGCAATATCTGGGCATGGATCTGGCTCTAATCGGCGCATATTGCAGCTGTTTCTGGCTGTCGTCAAAGATTGTCGGACACAGTGATGCCGGCAAGGTTATCTCAAAGGTTATGTCGATAGCAACGACAGCAGCCACCATAGCCCTGCTTGGTGGAGCTGGAGCAGCAGCCAAAGCAACAAATGTAGGAGCTGCGGCATCAATTGGAGAAAGTATAATCGATGATAAAAAATAGCAGATATGGACTTGATGAAATTTAAAGGTGTAGACAATGCCGTAAAGATGACTATAAGACTTTCGATAGGCTACTGTGTCGTACTTACGATAGCTTTTATGACATGCATCATCTATCAGACGATGAAGCTGGAAAAAGCTTACAGACAGGCATTGGTCATAGACAAGAATGGGGAAGTATATGAGGCAAGTGGTATGCCGGCATCAAATATGAGAAGGTTCGAATACATCAATCATGTCAAGACCTTTGTCGGAAAATGGTATGCCTTTGACGAAAATACCTATGAGAAAAATATCACAAGTGCCCTGAATCTCATTGGGAACAAGGGGAAAGAGCTGTTGAACGAATACAATGATGTGAATATGCTCAATTCACTGGTTCAGAAGAACATCAGATACGGAGTATCAATTGACGAAATAGTCATTGATATGGGAACTATCCCTGTAACAGGGAAAATACTTTTCACACAGACGGGATATAGGGCCAGAGGAAAGATTTCAAGAAAGGTAGAAGCAGAGTTCTCCATCTACGATGTATCAAGAAGTGAGGAAAATGCACACGGAGCCAAGATAGAGGACTGGATCGTGCATTATTCGGCACCAATTGAAGACAACCAGGAAGAATATAATAATACCCAACCAGAAAAATCTGACGAACATGAAAACTAATAATTTTTTAAAAGACAAGAACAAGCTTCTGATGATTATACCCATCGTATTAGGTGGTCTATTTCTCTACGTGTTTTTTGTTCACGACACATCATCAAAGGAAGTTGCGGAAAATGAAAAAGAAAGGCAAAGTGTATTGCTGGAGCCGGATTCGGAAGCAAAGGACAAAGCCCTCAATAAGATTGAAGCCTATAAACAGGATGAAAGAGAAGAGAAGGAGAAACAAAGAATCATGGATGAATCACAGGTAAGAGGTTCGGATTTCTACTTCGACCTTCAGAACAGAAATGAAAAATATGACCAGGCAACACTGGAGAAAATACGGAAAATGAGAAGAGATCCATACTCTGATGTAATGGGTGAATATGGCAGCAGCGACAGCCACCTCTCGGAACAGCTGGAAAAGCAGCTTGCGAGCATTGAGGATGAAGAAGAGTTGAAGGAGATTATAAGGGAAGCAAGGAAAAATGCTGAAATCCGAAAGGAACTGGAGCAGAACAATGTCTATAGACAAAAGATATATAAAAGGATTATAGGTTATGACCAGGAAAAGAAAAAAGCCGAAAATCCCACTAAGCCCAAACCAGGCAGTGCAATGGACAGCCTTGTAAGCAACCAGCCTATATATATAGCCGAGAATGGCAAAAGGACAAGGAGGCAACAGGCAAGTATGCCAAGCAGCAACACCTTATTCAAGGCCTGCATACATGGAGACCAGACAGTCGTTACCGGCAGTACAGTAAGAATGCGTATGCTGGAAGATGCCGTTGTCTGTGGCATGAAAATACCGGCTAACACACTCTTTTACGGTGTGGCGACATTAGGAGCAAACCGGCTGGAGGTAGTGGTAAACAACCTGAAGGTAGGAAATACGATCAGCCCTGTTTCCTTTGTCATCTTCGACAATGATGCAATGGAAGGGCTGAACTTACCAAACAACATGAAGGCTCAGGCAGCCAAACGTATGCAGCAGGGACTTGTCCAGAATATAGATATGCCTCTTGCCTCTATCGGAACAATGACAAGTGAGATAACCAGTGCTGTAAATGCTACGACTCAGATAGCAAAACAGATATTGAATATGAAACTTTCGCAAGTCAAGGTACATCTGAAGAGCAATTATCAGATGTATATACAGGAAGAGACAAAAGAATCAAAGCTGAAACGGAAAGCTGTTCAGGAAGAATTGCAGAGACTATATGCTGAGCTTGAAGAGAACAAAAATAATCAGCCACATCCTTTGGAAACATTAATTGACAAGTTATGATTTTGAATATCTTGAATTATCTAATTGTTATAGCAACCCTGTTTTTCGGGTACAGAATCTATATATCAAGAAAGCAGGGTAAGAAATTTACGGAAATCAAACCGCTTTTGGTTTCATTTTTCGCCTGTATTGTCTTGTTATGGGCGATAACAGTATTCACCGCATTTTATAATTGAAAGTTATGAAAAGAATCTATATTTTAATTGTTCTATGTGTGGCCGCATTCGGCTTAAAAGCACAGAGTCCCGAACAGGAGAGTATCAAAGCCAAGAACATTTACGTATCATTTGACTTTGTGAAGCATCTGGTATTCCCGGTACAAGTGTCCGATATTGAAGTAGGAGAGAAAGAGCTTATTTCGGCAGAAAGGGTTGAAGAAGCACCCCACGTTGTCAGACTGTGCGCACAGAGTGAAGACTTTGAGAAAGAGACAAATGTAACCGTCGTTTGTATCGACGGCAGTGTCTATACTTACCATGTGAAATATATAGCAAACGGTCTTGTCGATCCTTCCCCTAACATCTATGAAGATAACGGTAAATGGGAACACAACGATTATCAGGCGGATGTCAGTGACATGCACATGGCCGAGTTTTTCTTCCCCTCAGACATTATATACGGCACACAAGGTAACGAAATGTCCTTTGCTTTACAGAGCTACAACAATCAGCTGAAGGTTTCAACAGCTAAGGATGCCGTTGAAAATTCGAATCTTTTTGTCATCGACAAAAACATGAATACATACAGCATTGTCATCCGCAGAAACGAGACTTCGGTCTTCACCTACAACTATGATGACAAGCGTGAATATACTGCCCACATCGATGTGAACAGTGAGGTGATGGACAAATGCCTTCAGGAGCTGAGAACAAAGAAAAGGAACATTTACAGTGTTGGCGAGGTAAAAAACAAGTTTGAGCTGTCAATGTCCAACCTGTATGTACATGAAGACTTTATGTTTTTCATCTTTGATTTGAAAAACAAGTCATATATAGACTATGACATTGAATTTGTCAAATGCTTTCAAAGAGACATCAAGAAGAGCAAGAATGCCATACAGCAGGAAACAACCATAGATCCCATTTATACAAAGGATTTTGAAACAAAGATAAAGGGCAAAAGCGCCAACAGGCCTGTTCTGGGATTTAACAAGTTTACAATTCCGGACAACAAAATCTTTGAGATAGAACTGTATGAAAAGGGTGGTGGCCGCCACATGAAACTGGCTGTTGAGAACAAGTATATTATCAGGGCAGAACCTTTATTCGAAAAATGATATGAAACTGAAAGAAGCTTATGAGAACTATTCCTATAATAACATAGGGCAGTTCAGAGCCTTGTCGGAAACTCTTGGCTATAAAACAGAATATCATGACGGAAGCTATCTTTTCCACAAGGGGGATGACAGTATCCAATTATCTTTGGATGAAATCAGATCTAAAGCTAAAGAAAACCGGAATGAACAGCGAGCCGAGGAGTCAAAAGAAAAGGTTTGTTCGTTCTTTGACAAGAACAAGGCAAATGAGCCTTCATACATCGAAGAACTTAGAAAAAAAGGAATCAGTGTGATTCGGTGGAATGACATAAAGGGCGAGAACAAAGACGGTTTCACCATCATAGACCATAACCGTAAAGTATGCTATACAGGCCAGGAGCTATACGAATATGCACACAACACCGGCAACCTGCTGGACGGTAAAGGAACAAAACTGGAAAAGGGTATAATGTCAGACCTGATGGATATAGGTGAGAAGAAAGGGAAGCTGCGTATGAGTGAGAACGGCATTTCCGTCTTTTACCGCAAGGAAACCCTAACCATTCCGGACAGGATACTTGGACACAAGCTTAACAAAACGGAGAAAGAGCGTCTTCTACACGGTGATATTGTTCCTTTAGATACCAAAAGAGGTACAATTATGCTTCAGGTTGACAAGGACTTGAATTCGGTAATCGTGAGATCAAGCAAAGAAATTAAGATACCTAATGTGATAGGCAAGACCGAGGAATATGACGGATATAAGTTAACCAAAGCAGACAAATATCTGCTTGCCAACGGTCATACGTTAGAGAGTAAACTCATGCACAGCAAGGACGGATATATCCTTGCCGACATATCTCTCACAGATGACAAAAAAGGCATTCAGTTCTCAAACATACAGAGTATTACAGAAGGAAAGGCTCATGAACTGATAAAGGAGATGAGACCTAAACTGGAAGCTGTAAACCCCGTCATAGAAAATAAGGTATCGGCAGATAAAGGGCGAGACATGGACAGCGAGTTTAAGGAAGCGGTTGGTAAAAGGGACTTTGAAACGATTGACAAACTCAGGGAGGACGGTTATAAGCCAAGTGAAGATTACATCAGAGGTGTAGGAAAACAGCTGAATCTGAGTGATAATGAAATGAAGGAAGTTCAGAATATTTTTCAGGTTAAGCCGGATGAACTGAGCGAACATCAGAAACAGGCTGCCAAGCTTTTAGATGCAGCCTCGGTAGGAAATTTCAGAGTCATTCAGGACATCCAAAAAACCGGATATCAGATAACACAGAATGATATAAAAGCCATGCGAGAAAATGGCGTACAGGAAAACACCATCATCGCCGTTCAGAAGATATTCGGTCTTGAAAACAAAGGCAAGACTTTGGGTGATGTGAAGTTGGCAAGCAGTCCGAAGCCGGACAATACAAAAGAAATGGCCAGACCTATTGCCAATACTGTAAACAAGATGTTCAACGACTTATAAAAATGCAATTATGGACTACAATGAACTGGTACAGAAAAGACAGGAAGGCGTCATCGATGACCTGGAGTTTCTGCTCGCTCAGAAAGATTTGGCAGAAATATATCTTGAAGACATGAAGTCAAGAGGAGAGAGGCCCAATAATGAGAATGCCGTCAAGTGGCTATGTGAATATGAGAATAACCATTTATACGAACAGTTATGAAAGAAGATTCAGCAGGTGACAAAGCACTGAAACAGTTTGCAGACCTCATGATTCAAAAAATCAAGGAGGTTGAGCATGACTGGAAAAAGCCCTGGTTCTCTCCGGAAGGTGGAGGGGGCTTACCCCAGAACATCGAAGGCAGAGTATATAATGGGATAAACCTCTTCATGCTGTACTTACTTTCGGAAGAAAAGGGTTACAGCACACCATTGTATATGACATTCATGCAAGCTAAGGAAGCCGGAGCCTCAATTATAAAAGGAGAGAAATCGTTCCCCGTAATATACTGGAACTTCTCAGTAAAGGACAAGAACGGGAACAAGATAAGCATAGAAGACTATCGGAATCTATCAGAGGACGAAAAGAGGGAATATAAGGTAACACCATATATGAAAACCTATAACGTGTTCAATGTCTCTCAAACCAACTATCCGGAAGTCCAACCTGAGAAATGGGAAAAGCTGAAGTCACAGTTTGTTCCACCGGCTCTGAAGGATGAACAAGGCATGTACACCATGCCGTTGCTCGATGCACTTATCAGAGAAAGGCAATGGATATGTCCGATATTTCCGAGAGAAAGCGACAGTGCTTATTACAGGCGTGGAGAAGGATGCCATATAATTGTCCCGCTGAAGGGACAGTTTGATACAGGTGAATCCTTTTATTCAACACTGCTGCATGAAATGGCACATTCAACCGGTGAAGTCGGTCATCTGGAAAGAGAAAAAGGAGAGGTATTCGGAGATTCCAAATACGCCAAGGAAGAACTTATCGCAGAGCTAACTTCTGCTTCATGCGGTAAAACCATGGGTATATCAACCTGTATCAGGGAGGAGAATGCGATGTATCTGAAGAGCTGGCTGTCGGCATTGAGTCAAGATCCGAAATTCATATACACCATTCTTTCCGATGTAGCCAAGGCAAGTGCCATGATACAGGAGAAGGTTTACGGAATGGAACCTAAACTGAGCAATGATGAAAAATTCTTACTGGCGGCAAGCCAGGGCGATGAAGATAAATTGAAAGAGTTGAAAGAAGCCGGCTATAACCCTTCGTTGCTTATGATAGACAGGCTAAATGTCAATGTAAGCAACAATGAAGGGAAAGAGGCAGTAAGCAAGGTGTTTGGAATAGATTTTGAAACTAACAAAACAGCAGAAATGAGCAAGGAAATGGTCAAGCCTGCTGAAATAACAATGAATATTTAACCCCTAAATCGAAGAATTATGTTTACAGGACAATTAATCGGTTATGTAGGTGCAGACGCACGTTCAAACAAGAGTGGTAAAGGATTTTATTTCCCTGTTTCATCAAAGTTTAAAGGAGTTGGAGACACAGAAGACAAGACTCTTTGGATAACTTGCTTTGTAAACTTTGACACAAAAATCATGGAATATATCAAAAAGGGTACTCAGGTATATGTGACTGGAGATATATTTATTGATGTATTCAAGAAAGAGGACGGAAACTGTATACCGTCTGTCACTATGAACATAAGCCGTGTAGAACTGCTCGGCAAGAGTGAGAAGAAAGAAGAGACTAACGCATAAAGATTGAACTATGGAAAAAGAAAAGAAAGACCTGTCATTCATCCTTATACTGCTATCTACTCTGATAGGTATAGCTGTATTATTCCAGTGGGCTATAGTAAACGGTTTGTATGTTCCGGTCAGGAATCAGGCCATGTGGGAAAAACTGCTGGTTAAGGGAATCATGTTCCGTTTCCTGTATGTGATACTCATCGCCGGATTAGCTTTTCTTTTTCCATATAAGAAACCTGATGATGAAAGTAAAAAATGGTTTTACACAAGTCTGACCTTAATGACGGCCACTATACTTGTGGTTGGTTTCAGTGAGTTGTCAAACTGGTATAATCTATTCGTTTTCCCGGTGATATTTGTAGCCTACACATTGTTAATCATCAAGACAATGCCTTACTTCTTCAGGAGACATGTCAAATCAGATGAAAGTATATTCGGCCTGAGTAATGTGGAATCACCCTTTTATTTCAGATTTGAGACAGCAAATGGGCCACTTACCATCCACAAGCCACAGCAGAATATATATATTGACGGAGGTCCGGGTTCAGGTAAATCAGAAAGCTGGATAAAGGGAATGATTTATCAGTGTGCAGAAAGG
>OLFW01000455.1_pt1 | contig 35617 bp, 30 predicted proteins | sample 1605351 | NCBI WGS metagenome assembly OLFW01 (sample SAMEA3888918, study PRJEB22519) | human gut metagenome | biome: human gut; feature: human-associated habitat; material: faeces | place: Denmark | collected 2010 | reverse complement strand
AAATCGCAAAAAAACTGTCGTGTCATGAGAGGATAAAAGAGTTGCGGAAATGAGGTTCAATACAAATTGTTTAGGTAAATATCCATTTGTAGTACCTGATTCACATGTTTCTGTCGTAAGAGTGGTGAAAAGTATTTGTCCTCAGTATGTTTATACTTATATATCCTCTGACTCTATACAACAATATATGAAAGAGAATCTTGCAGGAAGTACAAACCAAAAGGAATTATACATTGGGGTTTTAGAAAATATGCATATATTCTTACCTCCTCTTGCAGAACAACAACGTATTGTTGCAAGAATAGAAGAGTTATTTTCAACTCTTGACAACATTCAAAAAGCCTTAGAAGCGTGATAAAACGCGCTTCTAAGGCTACTTCATTACCAATTCACTACTTTATCCACGATTTTCTGTTGTTCGCTGGCGGTTCTTCGCAAATAAATGCGAGTAGTTTCAATGCTTTCATGTCCCATTAGGTCAGCTAATAGAGCAAGGTCATTGAAACGGTCAAGAAAATTCTTAGCAAAGCGGTGACGAAATGAATGAGGATAAACCACTTCTTTGTTCATTTCGTATTTTTCGGCAAAATGTTTAAGTTGCAACGCTATTCCACGAGATGTGATGCGTTGTCCAAAACGATTTAGAAAGATATAGCCAGATGACACTCCTTTATCTCTCAGCCATTTTGTGGCTTCTATTCTCAAATTCTTAGGAATATACAAACGACGTATCTTTCCACCTTTGCTATAAAGATCAAGATATCCAATCAGCACGTGCTCCGCTTTAATATAAAGCAGTTCACTGACACGAGCGCCAGTTGCAGCCATAAACCATACGACAAAATACCATTCATCATAACCATCCGCTTTTAGACGTGTTTTGAGAAATTTGTAATCTGCATCGCTGATTACGTTTTCCAAAAAATTCTTCTGCTGTACCTTTACGAACTTCACTTTCAGTTTTTCTTGCTTCGTAAATTCCAGAAACTTGTTGATTCCTTGTAAACGAAGATTTACTGTTTGCGGCTTAAAGTGCTCGACTAAATACCCCTTATATGCTAAAAGATTCTTCTTGTTTACTTCTCCATAATGGTTGAAAAAATACTCTACGGTCCACACGTACGAGTTAACGGTGTTTTTTGCCAAATTAGTCTTAGCTAGATAATTTTTAAATTTTGTTACCATATTGTGTTGATTTATTATAAATATGGTAACAATATAGAAGAATATTTTTGGAAAAATGAATAGATGCAATAATGGAGAGTCTATAAACTTTCCATTATTGCATCTAATTTAGTAAATACTTTATGGATGATAGCTACTATCCGTTTTTGCTCTAAATGTGGAGGTATGGGAATATATGTATTAATAATCTTTTCTTTTGAAATATTAGGTTGAGCTCCACCACCTCCTAATTTAATAAATTTCTCTCTGTGTGAAAGTAAAAAATAAAAAAGGTATTCTTTTTCTATACCATGAGAAACATCACAAGCACAACATGCTTGATTAGTGGTGGCAGGATATGTCAATATTCCAATTTTACCTATTGTCGCACCATACATTGCTATTAACACACTGCCTTTAGGATTCAGCTTTACTGAAGTTTCATTTAGAGCTTTTTCCGTTATATTTTCCGAGATATGCGTAATATATCCATCATTCAAATCACCAGTCTTTAACCAAGGAATATTTCCACCATAATAATCTTTATTTAATCTATAAGGTGTACTTCCAGACTGCCACTTCCCTATTTGTTCAAGTGTTGTCCACACCCATTTTGATGGTACGTCAAAAGGTAAATTCTGATAATGCGCGTTATCACAAGTAATCTCTGCTTTCGAGTTGATACGTTTTAACAATTCAGATGCTGGCTCATCATTCGGGTCTTGCGGTACAAGTTTACCATGAATAGCAAGGTCAAGGATTTTGCTCTTGGCTTGCTTGATGATGGTCTGTAAGTCTTGCTTGCCATTCTCAATGATGTCAATCAATGAGAACCAACGCTCTATTTCTGATACAATACGCTTTTGCTCTGCAAGAGGTGGAAGAGGAAACATCATTTGTTCAAGGTTATATTTAGGCAGTCCTTCTCGTCCACTACCAGTTATCTTCATTGACTTAGAAAAGAATGTAGATAGAATTAGTGCATGAAAGTAATTTGAACTAATTGTTATTGGACGTAATATACAAACATGTTGGCTCACATTCCCTTTATCAATTTCATTGGAAACAATAGCACAGCGACCTAATGAACCACCTGTTATATTCAGCAATAAATCATTAGGGAGTACCTCTGTACCAATCATAGATTGATGTACTTCGTCTGAAATGTATTTAATATCGTCAAGCACAATACCATCATTGTGTACATTTTGAGAACGAAAAAACAAAACGCCTTCTGATGAATAATTACTCCCTTTGGGGGTACTGCCAGACCCTATTTTTGAACAGAGATTTCCGATTGTCGTCCACACCCAATTATCAGGAATTTCAAACGGGATGTTCTCATAATGGGGCGTATCAGAAGTTTTAGCTGTTTTTTTACTACGCTTTATTTTTCCCTCTTTTATTAAACGTTCTTTCTCTGCTTTAATGCGTTCAAGTAATACGGATGCAGGTTCGTCATTCGGATCTTGAGGAACAAGTTTACCACGAATGGCGAGATCTAGTATTTTTTGACGTAATTTCTTTGTATCCATTTGAGTTAGTCTTTGTTTAAGAATAGATTGCAAAACTCATTCAATTGCTGCTGCATGCGTTCTTGTGGAATGAGAATACGCTTGTATTCAGCAATCATGGTAGGACTCATACTTCGACTCATGGCATATTCTACTACTACCCGGTCTGCTTCTGGGCAGAGAATAATGCCGATAGACGGATTCTCGTTAGAACGTTTTACATCTCGGTCAAGTGCTTCCAAATAAAATTCCAGCTGTCCAAGGTCGCGAGGATGAAACTTTGTCTTTTTCAATTCCACAGCAACTAATGCCTGTAAACCACGATGAAAGAACAATAGATCAGCCTTGAATGTAGATGTTCCAATATTAAGACGATATTCCTGATCCATGAATATAAAGTCCTTTCCCAGTTCAAGAATAAACTGTTTCATGTGTTCTACTAGGCCATTTCTAAGTTTTGATTCGCTATGCTTCTTAGGCAGATTCAGAAAATCTACAAATAGAGTATCTTTGAACATGATTGGTGCATTAGGATATGTTTCAAGCAATCCTTTTGACATATTGTCCTTATTCCCTAATAACCCTGCATAAGTCTGATTAGAAATACAACGCTGAAGTTCTCGTTTTACTAAATGCTCTTTATTGGCATAGAGTATATAGAACATTCGCTCTTCACTGCTTTTACATCGACATAATATTTCTATATGATTAGTCAAAGTAGTTAATTCCAATATTTTAGGCATTGGTATAGATATTGGGTATATTATTTGTGCAGTTTTCGACTGCACAATTACAGGTACCTCCTGTTCATACTCGCCAGCTACAATTTGTGCAGTTTTTGGCTGCACAAATTCTGCATCCAAATATTTTCTTATTGTCGCTATGAATGTTTCCGATGAATACTCATCATAAAACATTACCATATTGTAAATATTTCTCTTGCTATACCCTTTTAGTTCAGGGCGTTGGGAACGTATATATTCAGACAATTGCGAAACGACCTTACTTCCCCATTCTTCGCTCTTCAGTTTAGCAGATACATATCCACCTACATGCCATGCTGTGAGTAGTAACTCTTCATTGACGGCTCTTGAAGCATTAGTTTTATGTTGGAGAATAATATTTATGATTTCTCCGAATTGCTGTTCTATTGATATTGCGATGTCGTTATTCTTCATACGCTTAATCTTCATTTATGTTTGCAAGCAGCTTCTCAAGTTCTGCTACTGCTGAACTAATAGTTTTACTTTTCTCTTTTATATCAGCCATCAACTCTGCCAAGGAGCGGTCATCAGCCTCTCCTCCTTGTTTTATCCAGGTTATATCAAGGCTCGTCTTGTCACGAGTAAGAATATCATCTACTGGATATTTACGCCAACGACCTTGAGGGTTATTGGCAGCATCATAAGTTTCTTTACGTCCGGCTAAATTTCCTGCATTATAGCATGTGACAAAATCATCCAAATGATGTCTCTCTAATTTATTAGTAGCAAGCGTATGTTTGATATCAGTACGATAATCATAGAACCAAATCTCTTTTGTCGGTTGACCTTTGGAAAAGAACAATACATTTGCTTTTACGCCTTGTGCATAGAAAATACCTGTAGGCAGACGGAGTATTGTATGTAAGTTGAAGTCTGAGAGCAACTTCTTACGAATTGTTTCTCCCGCACCACCTTCAAAAAGAACATTATCTGGTAATACTACAGCTGCACGACCTCCAGTTTTGAGCATTAACATAATGTGTTGAAGAAAGTTCAACTGATTGTTCTTCGTTTCTACATAGAAATCCGGACGGTTAATATCCACTGAACCTGCCGGACGTGTGCCGAAAGGAGGATTGGCAAGTATTACATCTACAAGGGTAGATGGTTCTTTCTCCAAGGAATCCTCGCAAACAATTGGACTTCGGTCTGTTCCCACACCATGCAAATATAGGTTCATAGAAGCAAGTGTCACAACCAATGGAGTGTTATCTACACCATGCAGTGCCCTGTTACGCAAGAAATCACGTTTCTCCTTACTAGCAGACTGTCCTTTCATGTAATCATACGCAGTCAAGAGAAAACCTCCGGTACCGCAGGCTGGGTCACAAACCGTTTCTCCAATTTGCGGGGCTATGCAATCCACCATTGCTTTGATGAGTGGACGTGGAGTAAAGTACTGACCGGCACCACTTTTCTTGTCCTGTCCATTCTTCTCAAGGATGCTTTCGTAGATAGCACCTTTCACGTCCCCATCCATGATCAGCCATTGTTCTTCATTAATCATGGTAATGACTTTTTTTAAATAAACAGGCTTGTCAATCTTGTTTTGCGCTTTTGTATAAATTGTGCCAATGAGGTTTTCCTGTTCACTCAGCAGTTTCAGAGTATCCTCGTATTGCTTTACTAAATCAAGACCGTCAAGAGCTATTAAATCACTCCATTGATAACCAGATGGTATTGCAGATTCTTCTCCAAACATTTCCACATTCTCTGCGTCCATCTTCAAAAATAAAAGATAGGTGAGCTGTGTGATATAATCAGTAAAGCCGATACCTTGTCCAGCAAGAGTTGTTGCCAGATTCCAAACTTTTTTGGTGAGCGATTGCTCTGTTGTATTATTTGTTGCCATAAATTTATGCTGCTTTTCTTAAAACTATAAATGTGTATAGAGACTGTAAAGTTTCGTTGGCTTTCTGCATATTGCCAAAGGCACGAATCATTTGTGCTGCCTGAGTTGCATCATCTTCACGAATCTCTTTGATCGTACAAGCTCCGTTGGAAGCGATATAATCAACAATACGACTGATAACTTCACGTTGTTTATCTGTTATTTCGCGCTGATTTTGTCCTAACCATAGATTAAAATACTGTTTAGATGTAGAAACAACACTATCTAATCGTTCTATTTGGTGTAAAGCAAAACGTACAAGCTGTATAATATTAGTCAAAGCATCGCTTTCTTCTTTTGTAGAAGAACGTCGAACACTGTTTGGATTCAGAATGGCATATGAGTTCCATAATTGTTTGGAAGTAAAATGATTGTTTGCCATCTTGAGTTTATTTTCCAAATCTTTTAACATTGAATAAGTAATTGGCTTACCTTCATTATTATAAATTATACGTAGAGCTTCTATTTCATCACTATGTTCTTTGCAGAAATCTTCAAAGGCTTCTGTTGTACTTTTAGCTTCTTCTATTGAAAAACCTTTAGATATAAGCGTGTCCTCACCAGGCATCAGTGTGTTGACAAACCCGGCAGCAAGAATAAGCAGATACCTGCGCGCATCTGCATGATTTGCAAGCGGTGAAACTAAACCTTTCCGTTCATTATTAGGCTCTTTTGTACTTATGAATGGCGGCAGAATATTGTTTTCAAGTGCTTCGTAAACCCTTGAAGCAAGTTCTTTCATGTCGTCATTGGCTAAACGTACGAACTCATTCCGCTGTGAATTATCAGCTTTGTTGTATATTCTGGAAAGCGTTGCAGCAAGACGTCTCAGATGTTCATCAGGAAGATACCCATGAGTAATCTGTTCCAATAGCTCTTTAAGAGTAATAATCTTTGTAGCCGGTTTATCGGTTATCGTAGAGATTGTTTTCTCGTGTTCAGTAACACCTACGGCATCAACTAAATAAAAACAATCTTTACTGAACGCATTTGGGGTGACATTCCGTAACTGCTCATCTCCTATTGTACGTACACCACGTCCTTTCATCTGTATATAGAGCGGTAAAGATTCTACATCACGCATGAAAATCAATACTTCAAGAGGCTTAACATCTGTACCAGTTGCTACCAATGTACAAGTTACGGCAATTCTGAAATCCTTATCATTCCGGAACTGACGTATCAGTTCATTACTATCGCCCGCAGAATAAGTTATTTTCTGCACAAAACGGTCATCTGTACGTCCAAATACTTCTTTAGCTATCTGTACGATATTGCTGGCATGAGTCTCATTTAGAGCAAAGATCAAAGTCTTTGGCAGATAGTCAAAATTAGCATCCCGCTGTGGATCATTGAATAACTTCGTATAGACTACATCACGATAAGTAGACAGAATAAGTTTTATTTGCGCAGGATTAATGACACTTCTGTTTAGCTCTTTATTGGTGTATGTTTTTGTTTCTTTATTGGAAATAGTTTTTACAACTCCAGTATAACGTGTTTCTTCTTTGATTTTTTCTCCTTCTAATATAGCACCGCCATTTTCTGTAACCTGAGTTTTGATTCGATATACACGGCAATCTACATTTACACCATCAACGATGCTTTTCTCTAATGTGTAATTGACTATGCGATTATTGTTAAAGAATGCCATTGTTTCAGGAATAGGTGTAGCTGTCAATCCAACAAGTCTGGCTGTATCAAAATATTCCAATACCTTACGCCAATTCCCATAAATGGAGCGGTGACACTCATCTATGATAATCAAATCAAAATAATCATGTGGTAAATTGGGATTAGGAGGCAATACAACTTCTTCTGTAGGCTCATTATCATCATCATTGTCATTATCCTCAATAGTATCTCCTTTCAGAAAAGAAAAAAGACGCTGTATTGTTGAAATAACGACATTACTATCAGATGGTATAGAAGAGGAACGAAGGCGATTTACTGTAAATATTGTATTGAATGCATCTCCATTTTCTGTCAGCCGAAAAGTTCCGAATTCCCCCTCTGCCTGTTTTCCGAGGTTATTTCTATCCACAAGAAATAATACTCTTCTCATTGGAGTATATGAAAGAAGACGATATGCAGCAAGACATGCAGTATATGTCTTACCTGCACCTGTTGCCAATACTATCAAGGCGCGATTCTGCCCACTCCTGAAACTTTTTTCCAGTTCGGTAACTGCCTCATACTGACAATCACGCAATCCTTTTTTTCGCAAAGTTGGGAGTCCGGAAAAATAATCATTTATTCCCAACAGTTTAACCAATTCATAAGGAGTTGGAATCGTCATAATTTGCTTGAAACAAGAATCCTGTTTACGAAAGTCACAGAAGTACAAGTCTTTTCCATTTGAAGTAAATATGAAAGGCAAAGGCTTTTGGTATACTTGATAGATATTAGGAACATTCCGGGCATATAAAACAGCCTGTTCACAAACATTATTGGAAAAAGGATCTATCTCTTCTCTTTTAGCTTCAAGCACACCAACAGCCTTTCCATTAATGAAAAGGAAATAATCAGCCTCAAGATTACCTTTTAAAAGTCCTTCTCTTATAGCAACTGCAGTACAGTTTGGTTCATAGTTGTCTCTATCAACCACTTTCCAACCAGCATCGCTAAACCACTGATCTATTTTTTGCCTTGCTTTTTCTTCTGGTGTCATATATTCCTATATTTTTATATTATCGGAAGTTGTATACTAAGACAATAATAACATCTACAAATACGAAGAATTATTGGCGTTCTTCTTTGTCTGCTATCAAGTCTTTTAGGTCAACTTAAAGAAATCCAGCGATTTACTGTAAAGTCTCCAAATTCAGCTGAATTCTGTTACAAGTATACGTATTGACCATGCTCAAACTTTTATCCAGTTTTTTGCTAACCACATTTGTGAAATGCCTTTCTCTGACAAAACAGCCTTTATCTTATTTTATTTCATTTTTAGATATAATTATTTACGCAAATATAGCAATTATACTAATGATTTGGATTCTTTTATTATTTTTGTAATCAACATATAAGATCGCATACATATGCGACATAATTGTTGCATATCTTTTTAAAACAAAAACGATATAACATCTCAATATTAAAAATTTAAAGGATGTAAATCATTCCCTATTAAGTTTTTATCCCCCAAAGACCGACACCAAATAACTTACTACAAACGACATTAATACTAATTCATCCATTATATAAAATGTACGAGACTAACAAATATTAAATATTTTAGGACAAAGTAATATTTTGAAATGGATAATAATATCCAACTCCCTCATTGTAATGAAACAATGTTCCAATAAACCAATGTTATGATCCACTTTTTACGTATCTCACGATATGCAAGATAAACTAGTTTTTGGAATATAATTTACACTCATAGTCATTTATTGTTTTATTAAAATCTATTTTAAAGTTAATCTCTCACCACATACACCGGCTGAAACTTCGATCCGACATTCTTCAATACTCCTTCTTCAACCAGCCGACGAATATACCTTGTCGCCTTAGATTGATTGAACCCCGTGAGCTGTTCAAAGTCACGGCGCTGGAGAAAACTATGTCCTACAAAGAATTCCGCAAGCTTCTGTTTTACCTCTTCGTCGTCCATCTTTGAAGAATGTCGGGAAGAATCCGTCGAACGTTCAAACTTCACCTCCTTGAAACGGTCCGCCAGTTCCTTATCGGGAGTGAACTTGATGCTTCGCACACGAATATCGGAAGTCGTTATATATTTCGGATTGATGTCGGGTGTGCATTTCAAACTTAAACTGAAATAGCCGATACCTTCCAAGTGTACGGCGTACCCATCGCTCAGCTTCTCGTAAAGCTCATCGTTCAAGGCCGTGATAACGGCTGCGACATCGGCAGGAGCCACCGTACATTTTTTAGAGATAGACTCACGAATTTCGTGGGTGGTAACGACATCCTTAGTGATTACTTTCGCATGTAGTTTTGGAGAAGACACACCTTCTTTCACTGGGTTCTCAAACAAATCGAATTTAACAGCCATATAGTATCAGTTGGTTAGTAAATATTTTATCAAACCTCTTTACATAAAAGCCTCATCACGTAGCTGATTAGATCTCAGCACGAACGTGATAAGCTATCGACACGAACGTAGCAATATATAAGCACGTTCGTGTCGAGGTAAAATTAACTATATTTTTAGGAAAGAGCAAGGATTCATCTCCTATTTTATAAAAGACTTACTCCATAACCTTTATACCACTTTCAAGTATTGTGGCATCACAGGTTCTTCCAATTTCCAAGTGATATTCATGGGGCAATCGCCATGAGAAGAAACATAGTCTACCAATCCAAAACAATGGAAAGGACAGGTATTTCCAAAACCATCTCTTTTCTCTTCACGAACAAAAAGAACAATCTTGTTATGCTTTATAGGCTGGTCGATATAAATACGTCCTCCTTTATTGTAATGAGCATCTGTATTCTTAGACTGCCAATGGAAATAATCTTTGTTGATAACGTAATCGTCGTATTGTGTAGAAGGAGAAAAGTCCTTATCTGATTTATTTAATGTAACAAAGAGCAACGTGGCATCGTATTCCGGCAAGTTAAACACACCGGACACAGAACCAGACATTCTTTTCTCTTCGGTCTGCCGTCCGACCAAAGTAAATATCTCTTCTCGAGTATAACAGCCGTAAAGTTCAATACAAGGCAATACATCTGCACCCAAAGGGGTTGTAGTTATCTCCAAATGTGCCAACAAATAAGACGCTATTTCAGCAACTTCTTGTTTAAAATACCGATAACGCTCGTTATGCAATAGAGCCAAAGCTTGGTACATTCCCATGTCTTTAAACTCTGTCTTATCAATACGTTCCTGATACAAAATGTAATACAACATAGTAGTATACGGCAGATTGTTTTCATCCAAATATTGTTTACTTCCTGCAATAAAATCATTCACGAAACGAAGGAACGAAACTGTGTTATGATGTACCAAGTTACCCATGCCTTTCTCCAGACGTCGGGTAATCTCATCGTCTGTATAGGAAATACGTCCAGCAGATCGTTTGAGAGAAGTCCAGCAAAAATTACCGGCATACAGAATACGAATATCTTGCCCGTTGTTTTCCAAGAATTGAGAAATGGTAGGCAATGTGGTATAAGTATTGATTTCTTTCACTAAACGATTCTTGTTATAGATAGCTTGCTGGATATTTTCAAGAATATATTGCCGAGCTTTTTTCTCCATAATGATACTACATCCGGTAGGAAGGAGTGTAAAACCATTTTCTATTTGCTGAACAATATTCTTTTCCGGACGCAACGTCAAAGCCCGAAACTTACCGGCAAAGTCATATTTTTTATTGACTTGCGCCACAAAATCGAGCACTGTCAATTCTGTTTTTCCGGGTGAAAGGCGGAGTCCACGTCCCAACTGTTGCAAGAAGATTGTTAAACTGTCTGTAGGACGAAGGAACAATACGGTATCTACTTCAGGGATATCGACTCCTTCATTAAAGATATCGACTACACACAAATAGTGTATCAATCCATTACGCAAATCTTTTGCCAATTGTTCACGCTGAGACTGTGGGGTATCCGAAGTCAGACTTTGTGCATTGAAGCCATATTTTTGAAGTTGCTCTGCCATAAAATCGGCATGCTTCTTATTTACGCAGAAACATAAAGCCCGACAAGTGTATTCATCGGCCAAGTAACGGTGTAAAGCATCTACTATATATTGTGCGCGTTCGGGTACACAAAGTTTATCTGCCAAACGGTCGATTATGTATCGTTGTCCGTTCCAAAGAGCATCATCTCTCAAATCTGTGTCGTCGGTAATGCACAAGTATTGGAACGGGGTCAGCAATCCTGCCTGAAGAGCTTGCGGTAATCGTATTTCGGCACTGATACGTCCTCCGAAATCCGGACGAAGATCTTTACCATCCATACGTTCTGGAGTTGCTGTCAATCCGATAAGCAATTGGGGATGAAAATGTGAAAAGAGTTTCCGATAGCTATCAGCCTGACTATGGTGAGCCTCGTCGATGACTATATAATCGTAATAATCGGCCGGAAGTTTTGAAAACAGGCTTTCAAAACGTGAATTGAACATGGAAATAGAAACAAACAAATGTTCGTAATCGGTTTCTTCTTCAGGAGCATAACTACCTACCCATAAGGTTCCCCAATTAGGCTCTTGCAATACACTGCGATAGGTACGCAGCGACTGACGAAGAATTTCTTCCCGATGGGCTGTAAAAAGGATACGACTTGAATGTTTAGTTTTTATCTGATGCTGGCAAAATGCTTGATAGTCGAAAGCGGAAATCACGGTTTTTCCGGTTCCGGTGGCAGCTACAATCAGATTACGGAAATTGCCACATTCTTCACGTTCTACTTTCAATTTATCCAAAATCTGTTTCTGATGGGGAAGCAGAGAATAGCGTTGATACGTAAAATTGCTTTTCTCTTTCAACGTATTGCGATGTAGTTCTTTTTGAAGTTTTTCGATTCCACCCAGTTGGAAGTCCTCAAAGTTTGGACTATTCCAATACATTTCAAAGGTAGCTAAAGCTGTTTTAATGATATGCGGATTTTCTACACTTGTCACACGCATATTCCATTCCAGCCCATCGGTCTGGGCCGATTTCGAAAGATTGGACGAACCAATATAGGCTGTATGCATCCCCGAATTACGCACAAAAATATAAGCCTTGGCATGAAGTCGTTCGATTTCGGTATGATAAGAAATATGTATTTCCGTATGAGGTAGTTCAGCAAGCTTTTGTACGGCTTTCGCTTCGGTAGCTCCACAATAAGTAGTTGTAATGATACGTAAACGGGTATCTTCCCGCTCACAAAACTTTCTTAAATCGTCGAGTAACAAACGTACTCCGGAGAGTCTCAAAAAAGAAACAATGAAATAAATTTCGTCTGCACTTGCGATCTCTCGTCTGATTTCTTCACCCAAAGACAATACACTGCTTCCACCTGTAAATAAATTGCTTACCCGAAAACCTGACTGCGGACGAAGGGTTTCCGAATGACTGCTTTTCTGCAAAAGGTTTTTCTGTTGAGTCATTACTTCCATCAGCAGATTGGAAGTATCGGATATCTGTATATCATCCATCAATCCATACTCAGACAATATTTTATTGACCATGGTCATTCTGTCGTGCAGATTTTCCGTTTCTTCCAATTTCTGCCGAATCGCCTTTGACAAATAATCAGCCAAAATCTTAGGTGATTCTGCATTATCTATCTGCTCACGTATACAAACCATCTGTTGTGATTCTGCTATATGTATATCACGTTCTACTTCTTGACTGATGATATTTTCGTAAATGCCCTTCTTTAACATGGATATTTGATTTTCTAAATATTCTCACTATCTGTGTCTTTCGTACCTTTTTTACTTATGACCAAAGTGTTTCTGACTACATAATCGGTCTCTGTCTGACAAAAATACAGATTCTTTGTTGAATCTCTTCTTATATCTGTACCTTTTATAAAGAGCCTATCCATTCTACTTTTAAGTTCCTCAAACCATTTAAACCCTAAAAAAACAAAAAAGCCGAACAAAGTCAGAACATTCTTCATCGTTCATTTTTTATAATTTAAAAAGCTCTCGTTATAAATACTACAAAATTTATTTTATGTATGGGAACCCTGCTGACATTGGGTCTGGCACCCATGCGCGCTACAGCAGGAAATGCCGGTATGGAAAACGGCGAAACGGTAATCTGCCGTGGTCAGGAAGCTCATACTTCCGGTCCGATGGTGAAGGTGGGTCAACAAGCGCCCGACTTTCGGGCTACGAATGCGGATTTGCAGGATGTCAGTCTGTCGTCTTTCAAGGGGAAACGGATCATCCTGAATATCTTCCCCAGCCTCGATACGCCTACGTGTGCCCTGTCTGTCCGGCAGTTTAATGCCCGCGCTTCGGAACTGGAGAACACGGTTGTGCTGTGTCTGTCGATGGACTTGCCTTTTGCGCAGTCGCGTTTTTGCAGCACCGAAGGGCTGAACAATGTTGTTCCACTGTCTTTGTTCCGCAGCCACGATTTCCTGAAAGAGTATGGTCTTCAGCTTGCCGATGGTCCGTTAAAGGGACTGATGGCTCGGGCGGTCATCGTGATAGACGAAACCGGCAAGGTGTGTTATACGCAACTGGTAAGCAACATTTCGAACGAACCCGACTACGATGCTGCGCTTCGGGCAGCAAATGCCTTGTAAAAGCAGAAAGCCTGTCACTTTCTTTCCAAAAAATCTAACAAAAAGTTCATATTGAATATTGGTAAAAAAATTTAATTTATTACCTTTGTTCGTATATGAAGAAACTGCTTCACATACTCCCCGTTCTGCTGGCTCTTTGTCTGTGGGTTTCTTGTAAGGATACCAAGGCAAAGAGCCAGCGGATTATGCCCGTCGAGATACTGGCTGATGGCGATCTTGTCTTCCGGCGCGGCACAGGACTCTTGAGTCACGTTGTAACTTCTGCCAGCAAAGACGGGGTTTACTCGCATATCGGTATTTTAAAAAAGATCGGCGACGAATGGTTTGTCATCCACGCCGTTCCCGACGAGCCTGATTTCGAAGGAGATTCCGACCGTGTAAAGATAGATTCACTGTCGCGTTTCTTCATGTCCGACAGGGCGGTGCGGGGTATGATAGCCAGAATAACGGAGGATACTCTTGTGGCTTCGAAAGCCGCATGTACTGCCTGTGAAATGGCCCGACAGGGAATTCTTTTCGACCATGATTACAACCTGGCGGATACATCGCGGATGTATTGCAGCGAACTGGTGGAGTTTGCCTACCGGAAAGCGGGCATCTGTCTTTCCGAAGGCAGACGGACGCAAATCCATGTTCCGGCAATGGGCGGCACGTACCTCATGCCCGACGATATAGCACACAACAGGAAGCTGAAAATTATATACAGTTTCCCGTAAAATTGAGCTTTTTCTATTCTAAATATTTTATTTATTAATCTTAAAAATTTAACGCTATGATGAAACAACTGATTCGTTTCGCACTGATGCTGGTAGCTGTTCTTGCCTTGGCATCGTGTACTCCCAGCACACCGGGAGCTGCTCTGAAGGAGTATATGTCGGCTCTGAGCGACAAGGATTACGAAAAGTTTATTAATGGATGCAACATCTCCGAAAAGGATGCCGACAAGGCGAAAGAGATACGTGAGGGACTTGTTGCCATGGTTCAGGAAAAGGGTTCCAAGACAATTGAAAAGAGTGGCGGACTCAAGGAAACTGAAATCGTGTCCGAAGAAATGGCCGAAGACGGTAATTCGGCCATTGTGACATTCAAACAGCATTATGGCGACGGCAGTGTCAAGGAAGACACGCAGAAGATGGTCAAGGTCGACGGGAAGTGGCTGATGGACATTGGCAAGTAGTACGGGATCTCAGTTCCCAGAAAGCTACAGCAGAGGCGGCTGCCACGTTCAGCGAATCGACGCCGTGCCACATCGGGATGCGGACTACATAATCGGATTCCGACAGGACTTCGGCGGGAAGGCCGTCGCCTTCTGTTCCCATGATAATGGCAAGACGGGGAATGTCCTTCAGTTCCGGATAATCGATGGGTACGGAACGGTCGGTCAGTGCCAGGGCTGCGGTACGGAAGCCCATTTCACGCAAGGAGGCTACGGGACGGGGAAGCCACGTCCAGGGTACCAGAAACACGGAACCCATCGACACGCGTACGGCACGGCGGTTCAAGGGATCGCAGGAGTCGGGTGAAAGCAGGATGGCATCGATGCCTAAGGCGGCTGCCGAACGGAAGATGGCCCCGATATTGGTGGTATCGACTACGCCGTGGATGACGGCTACCCGACGGGCATCGCGGCAGACTTCTTCGGCAGTGCGTGGAGCAGGACGGCGCATGGCGCACAGTACGCCGCGGGTCAACGTGTAGCCAGTCAGTCGTGCCAGAAGTTCCCGGCTGCCTGTATAGACGGGAATATCGCCTGCGCGGAGGATGATGTCGGCGGCATCGCCTGCTATGTGTTTCTGCTCGCAAAGCAAGGCAAGGGGCTGGTAACCGGCGTCGAGCGCGACACGGATGACTTTCGGACTCTCGGCAATGAAGATGCCTCTTTCGGGGTCTATACGGTTGCGCAACTGGGCTTCGGTCAGGGTTCCGAACACTTCTACTCCGGGATGTTCGAGGGAGGTGATTTCTATTACAGGCATGTGGATCTCTTTTTTCCCGCCAAAGTTAAGAAAGAATATCGGCCGGAGCAACGTTTTTTTCTCTACCTTTGTCCGTGAAAAACAAATTAAAGACTAAAAACTATGCTACATTTTGACACGGACTATATGGAAGGGGCACATCCGGAGGTGATGCGCCGCCTGATGGAAACGAATCTGGAACAGACTGTCGGATATGGTAATGATGAATATACGCGTCATGCGCGCGAACTGGTGCGCAAAGCATGCGGACAGCCTGAAGCGGCTGTATATTTTCTGGTAGGAGGTACGCAGACGAATGCGACTGTTATCGACGGACTGCTTGCGCATCACGAAGGGGTACTGGGAGCGGAAACGGCTCACATCAACGTGCACGAGGCGGGAGCTATCGAGGCTTCCGGACATAAGGTGCTGACGTTGCCTCAACACGAGGGAAAGCTGTGTGCCGATGAAGTAGAGGCGTACATCGACAATTTTTACCGCGATGAAACGTATGATCACATGGTAGCGCCGGGAATGGTTTATATCTCTCACCCAACAGAATATGGTACGCTGTATTCGCTCAGCGAACTGGAGGCTTTGAGCCGTGTATGCCGTAAGGCAAATATTCCACTTTACATGGACGGTGCGCGCCTGGGATACGGACTGGCTGCTCCGGGTACGGATGTTACCTTGCAGGATATTGCCCGTCTGTGCGACGTGTTTTATATAGGTGGAACAAAAGTGGGAGCATTGTTCGGCGAGGCTGTAGTGGCTCCGCATGCGGAACGTCTGCCGCATTTCTTTACGCTGATTAAACAGCACGGAGCACTGCTTGCCAAAGGACGCTTGCTGGGGGTTCAGTTTGAAACGTTGTTTACCGACGGATTTTATCAGAAAATGGGAGAGCATGCCGTACGTCTGGCGCTGAAACTGAAACAGGCTTTCGTCCAGAAGGGATACAAACTTCACCTGGATTCGCCGACCAACCAGCAGTTTGTCTGTCTGCCGAATGCAGACATCGACCGCCTCTCTGCTCATGCAACCTTCGAACTGTGGGGACCACGCGGAGAAGAGGAAACAGTGGTACGCTTCGTTACAAGCTGGGCTACACGCGAGGCTGACGTTGATACGCTAATTGCGCTACTCTAAATCGTCGTCGGCTTCTTCGATGGAAAAACGGTTTACGGTGACGGCGATAGCATATTTTATCAGTCCGTCATCGGAAGCCATCATGGTTCCACCACTTCGTATGCACATACGTACAGCCATGCCGTCGTTTGCCGTAAGCAGGTAATCGCCGGAATGTTGCTGCTCGTTGACGGTAAACCACATGCCGTTTTGCCCGTATTGCACTTCCACGTAATTGCCGTCGGTTTCGTAATCCCACGAGATACGGTATTTTGAAGTTGTACCGCGATGAAAAGTGAACGTACAGGTCGATTCATCGTAATTGATGTAAGGAAGTGCAGTCACTTCTTCGGGATAGAAATTGAGGATTATACGACTGACCGTATCTTCTGTTATGACGTTGTTTACGGCATATTCGGTGTAGCTTTCACCTAAATGCTTTTTACCGATGGGGTAATAATCGAGTGTTTCGTTCTGGCAGGAGCCGAACCAGATGGTAGCGCATATCATCGCTACCATCCCATAAATAGTTTTCATGCTCATTCTTGTTCTGCTTCGTTCTGCATCATATCAAACTGAGGACCTTCTTCACCGGGAGCGGGCATTCCAGCCTCTGGCATCGGATGAGGTGCCGGCTGTTTGGGTTTCATCGTCAGCCAGAGGTCGTACTGCTCATCGCTAAGTATCTTACGAAGTTTTTTCATCTTTTTTTCGGCACGTTTCTCGATGTATTCTTTCATCTTTTCGTGATCGTCAGAAGGTCTCATCATCGGATGTCCGCCTCGTCCTCCCATCATCGGAGGCTGACCACCGCCCATCATCGGGGGTTGACCACCGCCATCCATCATCGGGGGACGACCGCCACCCATCATCGGAGGGCGACCGGCTTCTTTATCGCCGCGACCTATCAGGGCTTCCAGTTTTTCTCTCTCTTCCTTCAGGTTGAGCTTGTAGATTTTCTTGTATTGTTTTTCGGTCAGATTAAGTACTTTGTCCATCTCGTCGGTCAGCCTGCGTGCTGTCTTCTCGGGGTTAGGTATTTCCTTTACCGGAGTTTGTTTCTCCTGTTGCGGTTCGTCGGGTAATGCTACAGCAAAGGCCGTCGAAGATACGGACATCAGGGCAGCAAGACAGAGAGCCCATACAATTTTCTTTATTCTCATTTTCAATAAGTTTTTTAAGATTCCTATTCTGGGAAACAAAAGTAAACAGGATGATCATTCTCGAAAAATAGAATCAGTTAACCCGTCTATTCTCTCGGCTAACTCCTGCTAAATCAGATTTACTAAAGAGAATAAAGACAGTAAAGCAACTAACAGATAAAATTAGTCCACTTGGTCTGCAAAATCATTCCATTCGCCGATTTTAATTGCACCGGGATAAGGACGGACGTATTTTTGCAGACGTAAAAAAGAGTGACGCACGACAATGAAACATCTACAAAAGCAATTACTTCTGGAACAGATTATTTATGCTACCATCTGGGTGCTGATACTGGGAACGCCGCTTATCAGCTTCCTGCTCGACGATGACCGTCCGCTGGAAGGAGCTGAACTTTGGAAGGAGGTAAGCGATACCTGGCTCATAGTATTTCCTTTTTTCCTTTTGTTTCTGATACATAATTATATTCTTATCCCGAGGCTCTTGCTCAAAAAGTATTATACACGTTATGTGGTGTCGCTCGTCTTTACCATCGGTATTCTGTTTCTGTACCTGCCGGAATGCATTCAAGTGCTGAATCCGCACCCGAGATTCCGGCCACAGAAAGAGTTTGTCATGCAGGACTCAGCTCCTCGCGTCTTTTTCCCGGACCCGCTTCCGGCCTCCCCTCCGGGCGAAAAAATGATACACCCCGTCCGTCCCATACACCCGCCGTTCCTGTTGATTCATATTACCGTGGCAATCTTGCTGGTAGGATTTAACCTGACTATCCGTTTCTTTCTCAAGTCACTTCACGACGACGAGATGTTGAAGGAACTGGAGCATCAGCACTTAGAGTCGGAACTGCAATACCTGAAGTATCAGCTGAACCCGCATTTCTTCATGAATACGCTGAACAATATTCATGCGCTGGTGGACATTGATGCAGAAAAGGCGAAAAAAACCATTATCGAGCTTTCGAAACTGATGCGGTATGTGCTGTACGAAGCGAACAACAGCCAGATTTCACTGGAACGTGAGATTCAGTTTCTCGAGAATTATATCGCACTGATGCAACTGCGTTATACCGAAAAGTTACGGATCCAGACGGATTTCCCCCTCATCGTACCTCGCGTACAGATTCCTCCCCTGCTCTTTATCTCGCTGCTGGAGAATGCGTTCAAACACGGGGTAAGCTACCGGGAGGATTCATACATCGAAGTACGGATCGCACAGGTGGACGAGGGTATCTTGTTTGCCTGCAAGAACAGCAAGCATGCCTGTACACAAGATACGCACCACGGTATAGGCATTGAGAATATAAAGAAAAGGCTCCACCTGCTCTATGGCACGAACTATACGTTTACCATTACCGAAGATGAAGTTTCTTACCATGTATTACTTATAATTCCTCCGCTATCATGAAATGTCTGATTATCGACGATGAACCGCTCGCCCTGACACAACTGGCGGGCTATATTGCACGTATTCCGTTTCTTACGCTGGTGGCTTCGTGCCAGGATGCCTGTCAGGCTTCTGAAATACTGGCGCAGTCTCCTGTCGACTTGCTTTTTGTCGACATCAACATGCCCGACTTAAACGGCATCGATTTTGTCCGCTCGCTTCCAAATCTGCCGATGGTCATCTTTACTACTGCTTATTCGGAGTATGCCATCGAAGGGTTCCGCCTCAACGCCATCGATTACCTGATGAAACCTTTCAGCTTTGCGGAATGTCTGAAGGCAGCCGAGAAAGCCCGGAAGATGTATAGTCTGACACACGACGCTACGAAACCGGAAGAGGAAAAGAATGCCTTGTTTGTAAAGAGTGAATATAAAGTGGTGCGTATAGACAAGGAGAAGATTCTGTACATAGAGGGTATGAGTGAGTATGTGTGCATTTATCTGGAGGACCGCCCGAAACCTGTCATCACGCTGAACAGCCTGCAAAAGTTATCGACCATGCTTCCGTCGAACTTCATGCGGGTGCATCGTTCGTATATTGTCAACCTGAGCAAGATTACCGAGATTTCTCGTTTCCGGATTCTCTTCGGAAAGGATGTGTATATTCCCATCGGAGAGAACTATAAGGAGCAGTTCATGGCATATATTCACCGGCTGGGACTGATCTGACGGAAGAAATGGCTATCTTTGCAGCGTTCTCTGAATACAAAATGAATTGCTTTATGGAAAAGGAAAAAGATGTACATTCTTGTGTGGACTGCGGCACACAGAACTGTAAGTACAAGGACCGGACTTATCCTGATTTCTGCCTCACGACGAACTTGAAGGAAGAGGATATGCAGTGGGCGCTGGAACGGTACGACGAGGGGGATAACCGCCGGGTGATGATTGCCAGTGCGGAAGTGGAATACGAGGGGTACTGCCAGTGGACGCGTGTGCAGGAGATCATGGAGTTTGCCCGTAAGATTAATGCACACCGCATCGGTATAGCCAACTGTATCGGACTGATAAACGAGGCGCGTATCTTTGCGCGTATTCTCCGGGCGAACGGTTTCGAAGCGTACTCGGTGATTTGTAAGGTTGCCGGCAAAGCCAAGAGTTCGATGGGTATTCCGGCTCAATGTGAAAGCATAGGGGCTGCCATGTGCAACCCGATTTTACAGGCGCGTCTGCTGAACGAGGCGAAAACGGACTTGAATGTGGTAATCGGTTTGTGCGTGGGACACGACAGCTTGTTCTACAAGTATGCCGACGCTTATACCACCACCTTGGTTACCAAGGACCGTGTGACGGGAAACAATCCGGCTGCCGCGCTTTATACTGCCAATTCGTATTACCGGAAGAAGTTCTTTCCGGGGGAAGAGAAAAAGTAATTTTCGGATCCAAATATCATCGTGTATAAAAAAAGTCAATCGGCCTGAACTATTTTCAGACAGGCTGATTGACTTTATTGTTTATTTCAGTTTCTTTCCATCGGAAAAGGCATTGCCGACTTTCGGACCGATTTCCAAATAGGCATGATGAACCGGATCGAACGTGATCGGTCTCAGTTTGGCAACATCTATCTTGTCGTCTTCACCCAATACGCTTTCATCGACGGACACGTTGACGATGCGACCGGTCATGTAACAGGTTTCGGCATCGTACGAAACAAGCTCGCACTCCAGTGTCATGGGAAGTTCTTCGATGACGGGAGCGTTGACAAAAGCTGATTTGACGGCATGGAATCCGGCATGCGCAAACTTATCGGGTTCCTTGTTGCCCGACACGATACCTACATAGTCGCATTCCGTTACGCGGTCGGCTGTACCCATGCTGACGGTAAAGGCACGTGTCGCAAGAATATTCTTTGTCGTCTTATGTCCTTCCGACAGACAAATGCCTACCATATCATCTGTATACGTACCTCCCCATGCGGCATTCATGGCATTGGGAATTCCATTTTCATCGTAAGCTGCCACGATAAATACGGGCATCGGGTATAACCAGGTTTTTACTCCAAAATCTTTTCTCATAGGTGTTTACTCCTTTCTCTTTATCTTTAATGTTTTTCAAACGATTTTCTTGCTTTACGCATTGTGCTACTTTGTCTTTTCGGTAATGGCTACCTTGATGACTCCATCCAGACGGTTCTCGAAGATGCGATAGGCTTCTTCTATCTGGTCGAGCGGGAAACGGTGGGTAATGAACGGTGTGGTATCGATCTTACCCTCGGCTATCAGGCGGAGAATCTCGGCACAGTCGCAGCCGTCCACGCCACCGGTCTTGAAGGTCAGGTTCTTTCCGTACATGTCGGGCAACGGGAGTATCTGAGGATGATCGTAAAGTGCGACAATGGTCACAATGGCATTCGGACGGGCACACTCCCACGCCATGCGGAATGTCTCGTCGGTTCCCGCCACTTCGATCACGATATCGGCTCCTCCATGCGCACTGAGTCTGCGTACTTCTCCGGCACATGCTTCCGGCCGTACAACCTGCACATCGGGATAGTGCTCACGAACAAAGCGGATGCGTTCTTCCGACTGCTCGCATACGATGATCTGTTTAGGGTGTTTCAGCATTGTACACAGCAAGGTGCAGATACCCGTAGGGCCGGCTCCGATAATGAGAACGGTATCGTCGGGCGTAATTTCCGAGATACGTGCCGCCCAGAATCCGGTGGCAAGAATATCGCCTACGAAAAGTGCTTGTTCATCGGTTACGCCTTCCGGTATACGGTTCAGCCCCTGATCGGCGTAAGGCACCCGTACGTATTCCGCCTGTCCGCCGTCGATGCGGCAGCCCAAGGCCCAGCCTCCGTGTTCGTCTTCGCAGTTGTTTACATATCCATGCCGGCAGAAGAAGCATTCGCCACAGAAAGTTTCCACGTTGACCGTCACACGGTCGCCGGGCTTCACGGTGGTGACCTCCTCGCCTACCTGTTCTACAATGCCTACCATCTCATGCCCTACGGTAATGCCCGGCACGGCACGAGGGACACTTCCATGCTTGATATGCAAATCGCTGGTACAGATACTTCCCAACGTGACGCGCACCACGGCATCACGCGGGCCTTTCAGTTCCGGCACGGGCTTTTCTATCAGCGAAAAATGTCCGTGCTCTATATAGGTATATGCTAACATAATTTTGATTTTTTAGTCTATTACTTCTATCAGAAAACTCACGGGACGGAACCCGTCGTTGCACGAAATCATGGCCGAACGTTCATTTTTCATCCAGCCGTCGTAGAAATTGCTGCCTCCATGAGCCAGTGCCATGACGAAAGGCGACATGCTCTGCCACGCACTTTCACAGAGTCCTTCGGGCTTCTCCCAGCCATTGGCTATAAAGACCTGCCCTTCTTCCATATCGCATGCGTGTTCGATGGGGTTTTCGTATTGCTCCATCAAGTCCCGATAGCAGGCCTTGCGCATGACGGTTATGCGGATTTTTTTCATTTCTCCTCCTTTCTTCTATTCGGAAAATAGGCTTCCAGCACTTCACCGAACACATCGCCCGGCGCAATCTGGTTGAACAGTTCCATCGATGTACGAAGTTTCAACACATCAACCTCCGATCCCATCAGCTCGAGCACGCTACGGTGTCCGCGATGTGCCAGCAAGGCACGGGATATTTCCCGCAGACGCGTACCCAACACCGGATGCTGTAAATACGCACGAGCCTCTTCTTCTCCATCCAGACCGTAGTACTGTGAGTTGTAACTATATCCCAGCCCCTTCTGCTGAGGAAAGATATACCAAATCCAATGGCTGCGCTTGGCACCTTTTTTTATTTCTTTCAAGGCTACCGGATACATGTCTTCCTGAGCATCCAGAAAGCGTTGCAAATTAAATTTCGTAGGACCCATATTCATCCGTTTTTTATCTTCTCTCAAATGTAAGGATTATCTCGCAATATGACAAGGTTTCAGGGGCATCTTTACAACCTTTCAAAGTAGGTCCTCTTACCTAACAAGTCAAACACAGCTTCGTTTCAGAAGCTTCTTTATGCCTGATCTAAGACTTGTGATCCGTTTTTTTGTTAAAATTTAATGACAGGATTGTTTTTATTTACAGAAATACATATCTTTGCCTTCGAACCTCTGCTTCGTGGAGGCTCGTCCTATTATACGTAGATTTTTTATACAACAAATGTTCGTTAAAGATGTCACACAAAGCGTTTATTGCGTTCCGCTAAGGTCCTGAACGGGATTTTACTTAGCGAATGAACTTGATGAATGATTGCTTCTGACCGGGAGGCCGGGATTGTTGTGCTCTTTGACGTACGAGCTGCCAACCTCTCTTTCAACGGGGAAACGAGAGGTACTTTCTTTTTCTGCGGACTGCAAAAGTGCTGTGCGCGGGAAGATGTTATGCTATCTGTTTTTTTCACTTAAAAAATCATTTGTTGCTTATGAAAAATCTTATGTTACGCGCTATGCGCACTCTCGACGAAAGTATTTGTGCTCCTGAATATGCCAACAATCAGTTGACTATCGAAATGCTGTTTCCTGAACCTCCTGCTTCCATGAATGAATTGTCCGTACAGGTCTATTCGAAGGACTATCGACTGATGGGAGCGGATGTCTATACTCCTTCTTCACAGAAGATTCCTCGCAAAATACGCTTTACGGTGCTTTCGGATACGTACTGGGACGATGCGGAATATCGTGTATTTGTCTTTCTGAACGGACTTCCGAAATGGATTGCCTCGCTCACTCCCTCACCTTTCTATGAGGTCTGGGAGAAAGTCAGATTGGAAGAACTCTGGCTGCATCCCAATCCAAAGTTCTTTATCGAACGTATTGGTACGGCCGACTGGTGGCAAAAGGTTTATTCCGAAAGGTACGATTTTCCGGCTCCCGAAGAACTGATCAGTAAATTTCGTATTTATGCAGAAGCCAAAGATGCTTCGCCGCATCTGCTGATTACGGGAAACCGCCTGATGGCAAAAGCTTTCGCCTGCTTTATCTTATCGCCTTTTCTTACCGGTGAGGATACACCTGAACGGCGCATCTTCTCTCTCGGTAACCTGATCTCGGACAAGTCGCAATGGAACGAACTGGCAAAGGCTATGGAACAGAAGTATGTCATCGTCATGTATGTTCCGGAACTGGAATACAATGCCTGTACGGTGAACTTACTTTCGATGCTGGGCGACCAACTCGGCAAAGAGGGCTTCAACCGTCCAGCCTTTATTTTCCACGGCACGGAAAATAATGTAAGACAACTCCTCGAAGAATGTCCTTCCATAGCTGAACTGTTTACTGAATACAGTACGTTCTGCCTCGACAGTTCAAATACGAAAACGCTTTCGCACAGTGAGCTGGAGGAATTGCTTCCGTTGCCTTTCGACGACGCAGACGTGAAACCGGCTCCGACAGAAACGACGGCCATGGAATATTCTGCCGAAGAAGAACTTCGGCAGATGGTAGGACTGAAGCAGCTGAAGAAGGAGATACTGGAAGCGCGGATGATGTCGCTCTTCTTAAAGGAACGGAGGGAACTGCATCTGGAACGACAGGTTGAAAGCCGTTATCACATGCTTTTCCTGGGAAATCCCGGAACCGGAAAAACGACCGTCGCCAAGCTGGTGGGAAAAATGTATCACCAGATAGGATTGCTGTCGAAGGGTCATACCGTGGAAACCTGCCGGACCAATCTTGTAGGCGAATACTTAGGCCAGACGGAAAAGCGCATGAGGGAGGTGATCGACGAAGCCCGCGGAGGGGTGTTGTTTATAGACGAGGCATATACGCTGATGGAAAACGACAACGACTCGAAGGATTACGGCAGGGAGGTAATCAATGCACTCCTTACGATATTGTCGGAACCGAATCCTGACATGATTGTCATCCTGGCCGGTTATGAAGATAAGATGAAGAAGCTGCTCAAAAGCAATCCGGGGCTAAGGGACCGCTTTCCGCTTCGCTTCCATTTCGAGGATTATACTTCGGATGAGCTGAGCGAAATAGCACACCGTATCCTGAAAAGCCGGAATTTTGTTCTGACTCCCGAAGCCGACGAACGGCTGAACCGCCTCATCGAAACGGAAACCCGGCAGCGGGATGAATACTTCGGCAACGGACGCTGGGTGCATAACCTGATAGAACAAGGTCTGATCAAGAGCATGGCGCAAAGAGTGATGACAGCGCCACGCCCTCAAGCCATGCTTTATCAGTTATTCAGCACCATAGAAGTGTGCGACGTGGAAGCCGTCGAGACATCCTTCCTCCATACGATGAACCTGAGTCTTACTCCTCCGTGCCGTATCGGATTCAGGGCATAACGAATGGATCATCCGGACTATTCCTGTGCAACGAAATGAATCTTGAAAAAGCGGATAAAAAAGAAGTCGTATCCTCATTCTCCCAAGAGAATTGGATACGACTCTTCTTCATTTAATGTATGCTATGATTTTAATGCTATTGATATTAGCCAATAACTACTTCGCCATCTACTGTTGCCTGATCTCCCCAAGAACCGATAGCTCCGCCTTCCACGGTTATCTTGTCCTTACACAATTTCAGGGTTAAGGTAATCTTCTTTCCACCCAACAAAGTTTCCTGAGGCATTTTCAGTTCCTCCAAAAGTGTTTTCAGACTATATTCCTTTGTCAGCTGATTTATCTTGACTGATAAAGTCACATCGGCAGTCGGCTGCGGCACAAGGTAGAAAGAAGCTGTGGTACCTTCCTTCTCAAAGCTTGCTACTTCCGGTTTTGTACTCTTAATCTTTCCTGAAGCAGCATCTACCACACAAGCAGCTTTCGCCTTACAAGTAGTAACCAAAGTCTTCAACTCCTCTGCAGTGTAATATCCGTCTGAACTGAAACTGATATTCAGCAAAAGCATGGCATGATTGAAAGAAAGATTGACAGGGTTAGGACTCCCTACAGTCACCTTTTGCGCTTCAGACAGCAACAAATCCTTATATTCTGATGTAGAAGTATTAAATTCGAAAGTACCGTCATTGCCTAATTCCTGCTTCGGATAGCATGCCGAAAAAGTCACTTCCGAAACACCTCCCGGTAATTTCAAACCGCTCCATGACATAGAAGTAGCACCCAATGTATATGTAGTAGAGATAGTATTCATAGTTCCAGCCACAAAAATCGACAAGACATCATCCTTTACAAAATTACCACTTCCGTCTTCCTTCAAGTCAGGCACTCGTGTCAGAGGAGCTACATTGGTCACTATCTTGATTACATCATTCCCTGCTTGCGGTGTCTCTACATCCTTCTTTGAACAAGAAGCTGCTAAAATTCCCGCCGTCAATAATACATAAACTTTGTTCATTCTCATTTTTGGTTTTTCTATATTCAACGATTAAAACCAAGAATGGTTCATCGTATTTACGAATATTTCAATATTTATTCATTTTGAGATTTCCTAGTAAGATCATTTCAGCCTCCAACTTTTATATTCTTAGCTGAAATATGTCCACAAGCTGAAATTTAAAAATGACAGATATTCAGCCATTTTATTATGCGATCATTATCAGCTTTATGAATAATACCTCATCTCAGATAAGAAGGTTTCATTGTATCATAATTAGTACCTTCAAATGTCACCTTCGGAGAGTTGGTATTTCCAAGTCCGGTAAGGAATTCCACATAATCTTTCAAATAAATATTGGTGAAAGGAGCATCATTCCAGGTATCGGGTACATATTGGATGTTGAACATAATCATCGAAGTCTGGCCAGCTTTTTTCTGTTTCTGCAAAGTTGATCTTCTGGTTTCTATACGTCCAATCACACTACCATCAGAAGTACTCTGTTCCCAGAATCTGGTAACATGTTTCAACCGTTTCGCATAAGGTTCAACCTCCAGGCTCATTTCAAAGGAAGCCACTCCAAATTTCTTTTTGGCAACTTCGCCATCCATTCCTGCAATCCAGGTGGTCTTTGTAGTTCCTTCGGCTGAGTTATTGTAATTATCTCCTCTTTGGTAGTTTGCATTCCATACATAATCCAGCAACGTGCCGACCTCTATACCTGCCAGTTCGTCCAAGACAGACTGGTTTTCCGGATTCCGAACCCATTCGCGTACCGCTTTCCGGCTTTCACTGATTTTATTGCTATAATTATCCATATCTACCCATTTTTTCTCTCCTTTCTTTATCTCATCGAAATTATTGCTGAACAGACGCCATCCTCGGTCACCTACCATCGCATTGCTGTAGAAACCGATGTTGTACATCGTTATGATGTTATTCCGGTCTTTCCATGGCTGTCCTTCGATGTACGGCATTAGATCTCTCAGCTCCTTGATAAGGAAATGAAAACTTCCCATCTGTACCATTGGTCTTCCGGGCTGAACAGATTCCAACGCCTCCGGATAGTCGGCATATTCATCATCGAACATCACTCCGTCAAGTCCGTACTTTCTCACAGCTTCATAAATATCCCGGGCAAAATCTTTTACCATCTTCCGCCCATTGCTGATATCAAGATTGGAGAAACCAATTCCCTGATGATTAGGAATGACCGACAACAGGACTTTTATTCCCTTTTTCTGTAAAGGCCTTACAAAGATATCCACATTATCTAATATGCGTTTCATGTTATCATTATACGCCAGAACCGGTTTTCCTGAGAACTCATCAAAATTCATGTTTGCAGAAAAAATGACAGCCATATCAAACAACGGTCGCTTCTTCTCCGGTTGACTCTCACCATAAGGATAAAGCATATAATTGCCAATATTACGCAAGTCATTCTCCGCAGCCTCTACAATGGCAACCATTCTGGGTTCTGCCACTGTCGGAGTTCGATCTGTCCACGACATATCTATTGCTGTTGTTTCAAGATTGACTATCTCGACAAACTGTACGCCGATTTCCGCTCCACCAGCTTTCAGAACCAAAGGAAGAACGTAAGTACCATTGCCTGTATGATGAATCTTGACAGGCACCGATACACTGCTTTGTCCTTTTTCCAGCACAACAGATGCAGGTAACGTATATTGAGATTTATCAAGAAGCTTATACAAACCGATACCCTTGAAATCTGCATATTTCTTGGTCAGATCGGCCAAGACTTCATCCGAAGTTTCAAACTCAGCCACAATATCCTGATTACTGTTTTTGCCTTGTCGCAGTTCAAAAACCATTTCTTCGCCCGACAATCTGTGAGTAATATTGTTTTCTGCTCCGGGTAATACAAACTGAGGCTTTCCAATCATCAGAGCATTTTCGATCTCAGGTACTTCGGCCGTCAGACTTTCTTCCTTACAACTACAGCAGAAAGCCGCAACACACCCTATTATAATGTAGAAGGATTTATATAGTTTCATCACCTTTTTCTTTTAAATATTAATATCAATATCATTATCAATCACTACCACGGGAGTTACAGATTCATCAGTGGCTCCTTGCCGTTTTACTGTAAGGTGGCATCCGTTTCCACTTACGTCGGAAATCTTCTGATTACCCGATCCAAGCATCACTTTGTTCATTTTCCAGTAAGCCAGCATTTTACTCTTTTCAAGATCAAACTGTATCACATCCAGTGCATTGTCTTTTAATTCCTTTATTGTTCTGGAAGTTTTCCATATTCTGACTTCCGACATTTTGCCGTTAAATCCTCTCCACTGGTTAAACGACTGTCCCAACCGAAACGAAGAGCCAGCCAGACTAATATTTCCAGTAGAACTTATGGACAAACGTTCTCTATAGTTTATATAGAACTTAATATCTGCCCCATCGTAAGTCATGGCAATATGATACCACTGCTTTTCCTTGAACTTATAATTGATGATGTATTTCTTGTCATTAACAATAAGCTGTAGCATGTTAGTAGAAACACCCGCATCGCCAAAACGCAGCAAAAAATTCACGGCTCCACCATTATCCTCGCATCCCCACAACGAAGAGATACCAGCAAGAGTTCCCTCCGAACGTTCGCTTTCTGCCTTAAATGAATCCACATAGACAAGTCCCTCAATCGTACAAGCCTGCAAGTTTTTGAAAGAACTTCCATCCGCTTCATAATACAGGTTGTTTCTGTTCACTCCCTTGTCAACGCCATTGGCATCCAACGTATTGTCTCCAGCCATAGGACGGAAATCGGCGGCCCCTTCCATTTCTCCAGAACCTCCTTTACGCTTTACGTGCAGATAAACCACTTTGTTCGTTTCAGAAGTATGGAACCCGGTTGTAGCTTCGAGTTGTATAGCCAGCACATAATCTTTATTAATTTCCAATGAGAAACTATTAATAATACGGATGGTACAACTATTGACTGCAACCTTTCCATCTCTTTCGAACACGACCATGTCGTTCTCCAACTTGTAGGCTGCCTCGGGAAGGAACTCTGCCTTATAACCGACATGGGTCTTAAACGCATCCAGTACAGCCTCATCCTTCAATACATTCAAATAAAAAACATTGTCCGAAGCTATCTTACCATCTCTTAATTTTGCCGATACCGTAACTTCCTTAGTATAGCCTATAGGCTGTACTGAAGAAAATATTACGTCCACCGGATCAAGCGTCATTTCCCGTGCAGAAGAAATATCCGACGTTTCCGTCGTATTGACAAACACCAGCTCTCTGTCTGTTAGAATCTCCGGTGCAACAGTCTTATCTGGTCCAAACAAAGTTTTTCCGAATTCTTCACGGCAAGCCGTCTGAAACAACAGCAGCAGAAGAAAACCTATTATCGATAATTTTTTCATAGTATTTTTATTTTAGGTTTAGATACTGTATTGTCTGTCTCAAGACAGAATATTTATTTTCGTAGTCATTTTCTACTCCTCTCAAAGCCATACCGCCCGTTCTTTCTCCTGTCAGCGGCTTCCATAGGCTCAGCGATTTGTATTTCGCGTCCATAACAGCAACAGACGACAATATATCTTTATAGGGCACTTTCCAGGAATCATTCTCCAGCGACAGATAAGAAAGGAACTGTTCCGCACGGGCATTTTCCATAGACATGAAGCTGTTGAACAAGTCCTGTACCTCAGAAAGCCTGTCGTTACCATGAGTGGTACTGATGACATAATCAAGCCACTGGCAACTGTTGCTTACATATCCTATATAACCGTCGAAAACAAGTATTCTTTTTGCTGTATGAAACTTTGCACCGGCCGTATCAATGAATCTCTTCACGACTTCTCTAAAGAAGACATCCCCAGTAGAAGACATACTGATACTCAGTCCATCCAGTCCTATCTCCGAAATTATTTTTTCCGAACGGTCAAGCAGCGTGTTTCCTATGGTAGAATAGTGATCCATCACCTTCTGACGTTCCGTTTTTACAGCAGCTTCTATATCTCCCATAGAAACTTCTCGCCCTTCGCTGGCGGCCTTTGCTTCAGCCATACTCTCACCCTTCCGTTCTGCTTCATCCAAAGCAACCACATACTGCTCATATATCTTGTCGAAATCCGCCGTCATCAGCACCTTTGTTCCCTTTTCTCCTCTGACACATCGTAAATCGGCCTTTTGTGCATCAGACAGTGTATCATACTCTCCTTTCAGAATAATCATATCAAGACTATCCGGCAACGTACTTAAATAAGAGTTCATGTTCCCGTCCGCCTTCCAGTTTGAAAACCATACGGCAGATATATAATGCTCAGTCGATTTATAGTTTTTGATTTCAGTCAGGTTTCTGTCTGCGGAATTTACTACCACAGGTAGAGGTTCAATTTCGGTACAGCCAACAATCAGCAGACCCAGACCTGCTATTTTTATTATATTTTTCATATCCATCTTTTTTATATTGACAACTATCATTTTCGTGCCCACCATACATTAGTATTCGGACTATCATTACCTTCCAAATCTTCCTTTATCGCATGGTCCACATTAGTAGTATTCACCGAATGTTCTATCTGCGGCAAAGGATATCTCCGGTAACCATTGGTATCTGCCCCGGACTCATCCTTTTTGATGTTGTTTACTTCGTGGTTATAGTTCACAGCCGGCATCAGATTTGGATATCCGGTACGCCGCCATTCGGCCCACGCCTCGGCACTTCCATAAGGAAACATCGCAATATATTTCTGTGTAATGATCTGTCCTAAATTGTCTTTTTCATTATCAGACCACTTCACTGTCACATTCGAAGAAAAGGCAGGACTATCGAAAGCCGGATACCTAACGTCAGAAAAGGCACCACGCTTGGAAGTATTCTCCAAATAATTTCCCATAGATACATTATGCATATTCATCGACAGTTCTATTCCTTTTACATACAGTTCTTTTGCCGAACCACCCATATTCCATTTCTTTAGTGCTCCTTCTGCCCTCAGGAAAGAAACCTCGGAAGCAGTCATCCATACTACAGGGTCTGAAACGGTTACTTTCGGACGAGAATAAATGTTTGAAGCCGCATTGATCAGTTCTTCTTTAGCCGGGACAGCTACTCCTGACCTCAAACCAAAGTAAACATCATTTCCACTTCTGTTCGTTTTTTCAAAATAAGCCTCCCGTCGCGGATCGGAAAAAGCATTCATGTAAGAAATAATATCTGCTCCACATCGGGTATCTCCCCAGTTATTACTCATCTTATAAAAAGGATTATCAGAGGTAGGTTTCATTGCGTTCTCGGCATTATTTTCAATGACACCTGCTCGAACAGCTTCCTCTGCCCATTTTTTCGCTTCGCCAGGTAATTTATGTGACACCCTTACAGCCAGCCTCAACTTCAAAGAGTTCGCAAACTTTACCCATTTAGCAAGGTCACCGTTGTATACGTCATCATGCGTCATCCATGCACTTTTTTCCACCGATGACAATACTGCCTTTGAGAGCGTTTCACCAGACCAAGTAAGTTCCTCAATCATTTTCCGATAGATATACTCTTGTGTCTGATATGGCTTTTGAGCTTCAGTTCCCGAAAACTCATACGGTATAGGTCCATACATATCGGTCAACCTATGTAATACGGCTACCTTTAGTATTGTACCCCATGCATAAAAGACATTATCATGGCTTGCATTAGTAGCCAAAGCCAAAGAGTTGTATTGCTTGATGACTTTTGGTAAAGATTGTTCATCCGTAAACGGATATTCTATAAAGCCTACATTATAATTGAAACGTCCCAAATCAGTATGTTTCGTCTGTCCCATATAGCCTGAAAGTGATTCACAACCCAGACTCATGGAATACTGAAACAGATTTTCCTGCAAAGGAATCACAATACCAGACAGAACTCCGCAATCGTTGGCTACCTGTTCGGCTATGCCTCCAGAAGCAAGTACTTCATCCGATACTCCATAAGGATTACTATTATATTCTGCAAAATGATCAGTACAACTTGCAGCAAACATACCTGTCAATATAGCAAATAAAAAAATCTTGTTCATAGTTTAAATATTTAGTCCATTACAGATTTTAAAACTTAGCCTTTATGCTAAAACCAAGGCTTCTCAGTGAAGGCAACATAAAATAATCCAATCCCTGCGCATAATTACCCGTAGATGAAACAGACTCAGGATCGAACGGTGCCTTACAGTAAAGCATCAACAGATTTTTCCCTGTTAAAGACAAAGACAAATCCAAGACATTACCCAGCCATTTTCTCGGTATGTTATACGAAATGTAAGCCTCACGCAAACGTACATTGGAAGCTGTATAAGTATAATATTGTGTCAGATAATCTTTAGGTCTACCCTGCAACTGATAGTATGACTGTGCTGGAACAACAACTCCCGGTGACAAGGTCACTCCTCCAGCATCACGGGCATCGGCCGTAACTTTCGACACACCTGAATAATCCATCGCCGCCTGAGTACCAGACACAACGATACCTCCTATTCGGGCAGAAATCATGAAGCCAAAGCTCAAGTTCTTATATCTGAAATCATTCCTCCATCCCATTGTTGCATCAGGTAAAAGACTTCCTAACTTCAAATATTCGTTTCTCGGCTTCAAGTCTTGAGAGATATCAATATTGCCATAAGCATCTCTTACAAAATCGGTTTTTGCATAGATGTCTCCCAATGTACCTCCAGGACGCAAGATAATCTGAGCATTTCCAAAATTATCTTTCAGAAGTTCATCCTTTTCAAACAAGGGTTCATTCGGATTCTGTGGGTTTTTCACATTCGCTACAAGTTCCTTAATTTCATTCTTGTTATAACCATAGGTAAAGTTAGTATCCCAGGAAAAATTCTTTCCAATGTTTATTGTTCCTCCCAAAGCAATTTCGACCCCTTGATTTTGTACATTACCGGTCTGTACATAAGTATAGTTATAACCGGACGAAGCCGACATAGCGGCCTTAATAGTCTGATTCTTGGTATTTGTCTTATAATAAGTTATATCAAAGTTCAATTTATTTTGTATCCACTTGGTAGTCAATCCGATTTCAAAGGAGTTAGTACGTTCCGGCTTCAAATCCTTCAACGGATAGTAACCTTCCTTCACCCATTTCTTATCATCCTGGCTAAAAGTATTAAGTTGCATAGTCAACCCTCTTTGGAACGGCGAAGCTACCTGTGCATAAGCAACTCTCAACTTGGCAAAAGACAGTGAATTATACATTTTATTTCTCAGTTCCTCTGAAAGCATATCAGTCAAGATTCCTGAAAGACCTATAGAAGGATAGAAAAACGACTTATGATTTGAACCAGACAACTGTGAGGCCCAATCATTACGCCCGGTAACCGTAAGAAACAACAATCTTCTCCAGCTGACTTCCAAACTTCCAAATACAGACTGCGTCTGTTCTCTCCATCCTTTTTGATAAAACTGAGCTTTCTGAGCTCCCTGTTCAATATTCTGCACATTGAATACATTAGGCAAGCCATCATTTCTCAATGGCCCCTGATTTATCAATGCATCATTCATCTGGTCGGTCAAACTGGCTCCCACATTCAAAGCCAAAGTATAATCATCAGCAATATTTTTATTCAGGTTAGTGAGTACATCAACATAGTTTTGCATATCCCAACTATTTTCAAGACCAAAGAAGCCATTCTTGGTACCCCCGTTCAGCAAAGTAGGAATTGTTCCCACAAAACGCTTATCCTTATATTCCTGACTTGTGCGGTCAATTCTGTATCGAGCTGCTACATCCCACTTTTCAGAAGAAGACCACTCTTTAATAACGTACGAAAGTCCCAGTGATACAATGAAGCGCTTTCTTTCAGAAGTACGGATGTTTCTATAAGCCACCCAGTACGGATTCTGCATCGTATAATCTCCTTGCGGGAAAGGACTTGCCGTAAGCAATCCTCGTTCGTCATCCCACATTTCAAAATATTGTGCATTGTTCCAATCAAGGCCTCTAGGATACAGATAAGCCCCGACCACCGGATTCATGTATTCTCCCTGATTCACCATATTCTGGTCACGCTGTACAATATATTGTGCTCCGATATCCATTCTCAACTTTCCTTTAAGAGCAGTACTTGAATTACGCAAGGTAATGTTGTAGCGGTCGTACACATTATTGGGTATCAACCCATTGGCATTTGTGGCAGCCAATGATGCATAGGTTTGACTCTTTTCACTACCCATTGAAAGAGTAACGGCATTGGTATAAGTAGCTGAAGTCTTGAAGAAATCCGTTGGAGAATAACCTGTAGAAGGTTGTTTCTCTCCCCAGCTTACAGCCGCATTCGGCAAACTGCCATAGGTATTCTGAAATTCAGGCATGATAAAAGGATGAGCAAACTCCATGGAAGAAGAGAATGTAGCTTCCAACTTACCTTCCTTTCCTTTTTTTGTAGTAATCAAAATAGCTCCATTGGCGGCTGAAGAACCGTACAGAGCGGCCGCCGAGGCTCCTGTAAGTACTGTCATAGACTCAATATCTTCCGGATTAAGATCGGCAATACCTTCCGTAGATCCTCTGGAAGCATAACGTCCTGAACCTTCGTCCCCTACCGAATTGAACATAGGTACACCATCAATTACATACAAGGCATTATTACTTCCTTCTATCGATTTTACTCCTCGCATCACAACTTTTGTAGCTCCACCGACTCCGGAAGAACTACTCTGTATGTTGACACCGGCAATCTTTCCATTCAAGCTATTTATAAGATTCGCATCCTTCACTCTTGTCAGCTCATCTTGCTTTACATTCTGTACATTATACGATAGAGCTTTTTCTTGTCGCTTGATACCTAACGCAGTTACTACTACATCGTCCAATACTTGTGTATCTTCCTGAAGCGTCACATTAATTTCAGATACCCCTGCTGAAACTGTCTTTTTTATGCTAGTATAACCAATAACAGAAAACTCCAATACTGCGCCGTCCGACACTTTTATGGTATAATAACCATCCAAATCTGTCACGGTACCGTTCGTCGTACCAAACTCTATCACATTTACCATTATCAACGGCAGACCTGCATTATCAGTAAGCATTCGAAGAAATGCACCTTTTACATTTTGAGGTTTGGTTGTAGCTTTGCGGCAGTGAAT
>OLFW01000447.1_pt1 | contig 36190 bp, 23 predicted proteins | sample 1605351 | NCBI WGS metagenome assembly OLFW01 (sample SAMEA3888918, study PRJEB22519) | human gut metagenome | biome: human gut; feature: human-associated habitat; material: faeces | place: Denmark | collected 2010 | reverse complement strand
CAGCACTATGTCTGGATGTCCCGGCAGGCGTGGATGATTCAGCCTGTATCTGAATCCGCGTGAAAACAGATACTTCCTGACTATCATCTCCGGCTTTGTGTTTGCCGAATGTATGGCGGCCATGTTTTTGTGCCGCTGCTCCTTAGTACATCTGTCCATCCCCGCCCCTTTTCGTCAACTGTATGCTGCCATTTTTGTCCGGCATAATGCCGTAAGCCTTTCAGCACGCCGTTATGACATGTACGGGTTTTCTGCCCTTACTTGTCTAACTGCAAAGATAATATTTTTTTATTCTTCATCAAAGACATCCGTACTTATTTTCTGACGGCAATAAAACAAAACTGCCACAAATGTTCTCATCCATATAAGCCTGCATAAAAAGCATCACAGAAATTAACGGCAAAAAACTGAAAGGAAAATACATATTCTTCATTAAGAAACAATCAGAGAAAAAATCTCCATAAAGAAAACTGTAAGCAAAACAATGCGTATATGTTTCAAATCATTAACCTATCGTTTACGGTCTAAAAACAGGCCACTTTTGATGCAGAAACGGCACAGTTTTTACCGGCAAACAGGCCGGTATTTATGGCAGTCAACTACAGTCAACATTCCAGCCTGTACATTTATGCCGCTGACACGTTTTTCTTATGCCGAGTTCAGGTTTACATTAAAGCCAAATCGTTATAAGAATCCGGTCTGTATTTTTGTTTTATATCGAGCGGTTCTTCGTCATTTTTTTTGCAGACACTTTTATAATCTGCTAACGCCGAACTGCGTTTCATAATTAGCTGCGCTGAAAAACGAAGTTCGACGTTAGTCAAGTCAATGTTTTACTACAAGAAATAGGAAGTAATCGGATTAAAAAATTAGCTGCGCTGACCTTCGGTTCTGATACTCAATTCCGGCAGATTGCAAATCAGCCGGCACAATACCAAACGTAGTGCTTGCGAATGGAAAACACATGGCGCTTTGGCTTTACATTAAGCTGATTTTCATCAGACTCTTCTTGATATAGCGGGCTATGTCAAGAAAAAGCAAACAACATAACGGGCTGAAAACATTAATGCACAAAATTGATAAAACTATGTACGGCATAATTACCGATTTCAGTTTAACACCTTGAATTGCTCATTTTCCTTTTTCGCCACATCCGAAAAGAAGGTTATGACATGCGGATAGAAGCACTCAAAGTTGCCATATTTATGCTGTTTCTTCTCATATTTTCTCAGCAGACTCACCAGTTCAGGCATCCATCTGAAGTTGCGCTGAATCTGCTCCGACAACTCCTGTTTCACTTCTTCCGGTTTATAATCATTGTCCAACATATAACAGATTACGGCTGCGCGCACCAGCGATTCGTTTATCATTGTCTTCCAGTTGCCGTATGCCTGCTTCGCCATTGCCCATTTAGACAGCTCAAATATGCCTGTTGCCGTCTGTTCCATATCTTTCACATGACCAGGATATCGTTTCTCATCAAGCAGATAATTTACAAAGGAATGATTAAACTCATGCACAAGCGTAGGCAGATAGTCCTTGCTGTACATAGGCCTGTCTTCCTTGTCAACATAATAGCCCACAACGGCAAACACTTCTTTCTTGTTGCCTCTTACGTGTCTGTTAACTCCATAGTTTCCACCGCCGTTACAAAAGCCAATAATCACAGAAAATATTTCCTGCGGCTCTTTACCATAAAAGGCAGAATACCAACTTGTATCAAGATACTTTATCACATTCTTACGATAAGCCTCAAGTCCTTTTTCATAGAGGGTTTTATGTGCATTGAAAAAGTCGTTGAACCTTGAGTCTTTATAAAAGTTGCCGAGATGTGTCAAAAACTCCGTCTTGTCCACCTTATCCCATCTCTTTTCAAGCGTCGGCACTTCTTCGTCTATCAGCGAGAACGTGCCGTTCTGATTATTAAGATGTATCGCCATCGACATCACGGCATCAAAAGATATGCCGTACTTGTTTCTGAGTTCTTTCATATACTGCACAGCCGGATGCTTCGTTTGACTCTTAAAATGTTCATCCATGTCTTTTATATATTGCCCTGCCATGTCCATGTTATATTCAGGATATCCGGCCATACGTGCCAATATACTCATCAGTTCAACATTCTCATTCACCTCAGGTTCTATTGTCCGAGCCTTCGTGTCCAACGCGTAAACGCAGAAAAGCAAAATACATAATATTATTGTTCTCATAATTTTAGATAATTATTTATGCCGTTATCGTACCATTCATCATACATACCCCCTTTCAGGTGTTTTCGATAAATTTGTCAAGCTATTTTTTGAACAGCTACAGATGACATTTCCATGTACAGTTATTTGTATTTACAGGCAAAAATAATTTAATATAACCATAACGGCAAGAAAATAGACTTTTATTGTAATTAATTTATTATTTTGTCAATAACATTCTCTGTAACTACAGATAAAGTATTCACACTTAAAAGATACCGGAAATAAAGAACGAATTAAGAAGCATGCCAACTTTAACAAGGTGATAAAAAATAAAATCAAACATAAAAACTATACCTTATGTGAACTAAAGTTATTCATTTTTTCAGAAACAAATCATAGTATTTAACACAAGAACTAGAATCATGATTAAATACTTTCATTTTGTCTTACAATTCATAATGCATCATTTTTTAATACGATCTTATTTAATTTCTAATTTGGCTACAAAATCATATATTTTATGTACATTTGCAGTCATCATAAAAAACATATTTTTATATGAATCTTATACGTCTCAGACAAATAAATTAAAATAACATGAAAAGATTTTACGTTAAATATATTTTTCTGATTGTATTACTTATATTACCTCTTTATGCTAAAGGACAAAAGTATAATTTTATGCCTATTGATAAAGAATTTGACTCCATTGCAAGTAAATTATGTCGCATGGATTTTGAAAACAATCGTGTTAAAATAGAAATAAAAGACCTTGACAAACTATATAAAATTGCTGAGGAAAAAGGGAACAAACAATTAAAAGCCCGAGCTTTATTTTGGAAAGCCAGGACTATACAGATGAATGCATCGGCCCAACAATGCATACCTTTATTAGAGCAAGCAAAAAAGCTTTGTTCAATCAACTATGACTACGACATGGCATGCATTAATTACCAATTGGCAGGAAACTATGAACGCTACGGAAGATATCTAGAAGCATATAACCTGCTAAAATCAACCATACCTGTTTTTCAAAAATACGAAGATCATTACTTTCTCGGTAATGTATATTTACTTTTTGTACAATTATATTTAGATATTAACGATCCTGAAAACGCCAAAAGCCCACTTATGCTTGCAGGCAAAGAATATGAAAAAGTAAAATTTCCTCTTAACAGAATATATTTTTTTCAAGCTTACTTTGCTGAAGGAGAAAAAAAGTTACAACTATATAAAAAATCTGTTGAAAGTGGCAAAAAAGACTGGGGTATGACATTTCAAGCATTAACGAATATAAGCATGCTTTTCCTCGAAAAGAACCAAATTGACAGCGCAGCTATATATGATAACCATGCATTAAGCATTTTGGAAAAGAATGCTTACGGAAATCTTATTTTTACCACGCTATATAATATTAACCACATAAAGGTTCTATATGCGCAAAAGAAATACTCTGAGGCCTTGACATTGCTTCATGAGCAAGAAAAAATTACAGAAATGTTAAAGGGAGAACAGTTTCTAACCGAAATATATGAAATGCTATGGAAGGTATCAGACAAACTTGGTAAAAAAGATGAAGCATACAAGTACCTTGAGAAATACATGAACGAATATAAAGCAAGAGAAACAGAGATACGAAATCAGGACCTGCCCAAGGCTAAGGCAAGAGAGGCAATCGCGCGAAGCAACGACAGAATAAACCTACTAGAAAAAGATGCCGAGCTAAACCGTACATTAATGTACGTTATGATTCTATCTATAATTATTTTAATACTTGTCGCCGTATCTGTATTTGTATATTTATACCAACGCTATAAAATAAGGAAGATAGAAAACCGAGAATTACGAAACAGCTTACAGCAAGAATCACTTATTTACAGTATAAACCGACAAAATTTTGAAAGAGACATAAAACAAAAAGACTGCGAAATAAGTTCATCAACATTACTTTTAGCAAACAAGAACGAAGTGTTACAACAGATAAGTGACATAACAAAACGATATTCAGAGCAAAACCTGATACCAACGGAGTATGTCAAGCAAATTAATAGTGTCATTGGCGACAGTCTTAAAAATGATGACGAATGGTCTCGTTTTAAGCTTCATTTTGACTCTGTTCATCCTGGATTCTTTGTAAAGTTGAAAGAGATAAGTGCAGAACTTACAGAAAACGATTTAAGATTATGTGCGTATGTCAGAATTGGCATAAGAGCAAAACAGATAGCCGGTATGTTGTCTGTAAGTCCAGACAGTGTTAACAGCAATCGCTACAGATTAAGAAAAAAGCTCGGCTTACAGCACGGAGAAAGTCTTGATGATTTCATACGCAAGATATAACATCTTACTTACAATCCGGCACTATAATAAAAAAGGCACTATAAAATATTTTGCATAAATGGACAAATATTCTATAGTGCCTTACAACAAATACGTCTCAGTTATTCAAATATAACAATGGCATTATTATTTTAAGATTTTCTTACCCTTGTGAATATATATACCTTTACCTGGATAATTCACACGCATGCCATTAACATTATAATACGCATCATCTTCATTTGCGACATTATCATACCTTACTGTATAAATACCGGTTGTAAGTCCATCAATGGCTACCTTATCGGCGTTATCAATTATTCCATTCTTATTTATCAACAACACTATAAGCTCTGTGTTTTTCTTTTCAAGCACATTCTTTGGTATCTCAAAAGAGCATGAATATGAAAAATGGTCTCCTTCTTTTATTGTTTCCGGTATAACTCCAGATACACCATTATAATCAGGATATATTGTTCTTGCCACATCATTATACCACATCTGATCTGCAGGAATCGTTGACGGAAGGTTTTCAAATCCGCCCATCTCTCCCATTGCGTTATCTGCATAATAATTATTCTGCTCATATCCTGTCGGTTTTCCTTCCGGAACACCAATGTCTTCATTGGTACGATGTACGTTGTTTTCAACGAGAACGTATGCCAAACGATAATCAGCTTTATCTATATCTGCTGCAAAATAAATGTCCGTATTTGCAGTAATCCCATTTGTAGCCTCATCATACGAAGCATTAAGCTGTATACCGCAATTATTTGTCGAATTATCCATAATCTGCTTATAATATGTTTCCATATCTCCCGGATCAATCGAATACATTGTATTTCGGTTATACACACAACGAGGATACCCAGAAAGATTACATCTTGAGAAAAGCAAGTCATGATAGTCTTCAACACCAAATGACATTGCATCTGTCCATGCTGCACTACTGCAGTGAATAGCGATGCCGATGAATGAGTCCGGATATTTTTCGTTCATCTCTTTCATTGCCACAATACCTCTTACACAATAACCACACCATGTTCCGGTAACCTCTTCTGACACAAGTTTTCTGGGATATGCAGACACACGCCCTTTTACGCCAGTGCTGTCTGTGCCGCTCTTTATCCATACTTCATATTCAGAAGTCTGATTACGCGAGATATTAAATTTCTTGTCTAGGACGAAATCTGTCTTTTTGCCGGGCTCCAGTGTTCCGTCAAACTCCTGTTCATAAGTTTCACCGTTAATTCTATATCCTACTTTATAGGACGTTATGCTTTTTTCCCCTGTGGCAAAAACTTGTCCTGATACAGCCACATCACCATATTGCAGTATCACACGTCCAAGATTTGTCGTCAATCCGACATTAGACTCCACACCAACAAAGATATCATCGACATAAAGACAATTTTTATCCTGACTGTCGTTAACAAAAGCTATATATACAGTTTTTCCTGCATATGCCGAGAGATCTACAACATGTTCAGTCCAGCTGTAGCTTTCTTTTAAAACTTCAAACAAAGGCGCTGACTTGTCAAAGTCTTCAACTGCAGTTCCTTTTTCTGATATATATATTTTATATCCGTCACGATAATCCTTGTCACTAGCTCTCGAGCGCCATGAAAGCACTGTCTTTTCAGATTCTATTGCTATGGCTCCTGTCACCATCCAGTCGTCCGATTTTCCTGCGTTTTTATACCAAGACGTACTGCATGCCACCATATTGCCGTCATTACCCTCCTCGTATACAACCCATGGAACACCAACAGCAAATCCGAGGTTTTGCATATCCGTTGATGGTGTACGTCCGTCAACATCATGCAAAGTAAAAGCTGACGGCATGCCTTCATCAAACCCTGTACTAAAATAAGTAATCTGTGCCTTCGCACTGCCTGCAAGCAGTAAGGCCGTACATGCAATAATAACATTCTTCTTCATGTTCATAATATTTAGGGTTAATATGTTGCTACTTTTCTAACAGAATTTCCTTTCTTAATGATATAAACACCGGGAACGTTCATATTTTCAACCTTTCTTCCATCGATGGTGAAAATACTTACAGGTGTATTGTCTAAACCATATTTATCATTATCGGGCATCGTTATAGCCGATGACTCGTCTGTATAAACAACCACTTCTTCAGAGAATGCCGATTCAGCATCACGGCTTACAGCTTTTACTGCAAATGCATAATATGATTTTTGCTCCAAATTCTTGAACGTATAATAAAGTTCTTTCACGCCATCAACTGTAACAGTGTCTGTATGCAGGAAGTCTGTATCTTCAACTTCACCCTCAATTACTTCAGGCTCGCCGCTTACCTCAACCACTTTGGCGTCAGCAAACAATCCCTCGTCTTCGCCTCTTACAATTGTTATAGAATCTATTATGGCACGTCCTAAATTAGTGGCAAAACTAACAGGTGTTTTTGATATTCCATTGTTGAAACGGAACAAGTATGTACGGCATACGCTGTTTATTCTTGTCTTGCCGCTCATTCCATTTGCGCTGACGCTGAAAACAGGCGTTTCACCAGAAGCAGCCTTTACCGTTACTGTCACCGCGAAATTACCATCATATCGTTTAAGATTCAACACAGGTGTGGTGAGCATACCGCCTTCTGAAACATTTCCAATCTGACACCAGCCGCCTGCCTGATAAACCTTACTTCCTGTCCAGCCTTTTTCAGTTACATAATCATCAATACTTTCACTTATATCTGTAGAATTTGCTGATTCAGAAGTTCCTGATGTCATCATGTAAAAACCTTCCTGCAAAGCGACCTTCTGTTCAGACTTATATCCCAACTTATAAAGGTTGACCACATAGCCGCTTGCATGTTCAACCATATCCCAAGATGCCGTAAAACTATCATTGCCATTTACATCCGCCTTGATATTTTTTGGCGTTTTAAGATGGTTTGACATAAAATTGAATACAATAGTCCCATTATCATCACTTATGTCTGTAATCCATTTATCTAAGGTTTCCCCCGTATATGGCAGTGCAGCCGGAGTTGAAATGTCCGTAAAACTGTTATTAGACGAAATAGGATACAAATCCTTTTCTTCTGTATTACCACCTGCAATCGCATTATACGCAAGATGATTATCTGCAGGAACTAAATGGAATCTCGGGTGTGATGTGTCGTCGTTAACGCTATTGTTATTCCATACATTTTCATCATAGTCAACATGCGTTATCATAAGTCCTCCTGACGGGATATATCTGTCCCAGCCTTGCTGCTGACGGTTCTCCATGAGATAGAATTCATTTTCATTGCTTGTTGTAAGTATATATGCAGAGTTTGTCTCTGCCAGATGCCCCATCGTAACATTGTCTGTAGGTTCAGTCAGCTCTACTGGAGTCAGCCAGCCCAAAGTCATACGTTCAAATGCATTATATGACGGAGGCGTCTTGCCGTCATTATTATAAGGGCCATACTCCATTATATCATATGAACCAAGTTTATAATCCGTGGCATCTAATGTGTTATAATGATCCGCAAGTCCCAGCACATGGCTGAATTCATGACAAACTGTGCCTATACCTGATGATTGCACACCACTGTTGCCGAAAAGTTCAGACGAGCAGGCATACGTATCAACCGTCTTGCCATCGAGATTCAAATTTATGTTATATGCAGACAAAAGATATTTATGTGGCCAGATTGTATTAGAGCCGCCGCCGGCATGCTGCCCATAACCTGCATAAATAACATATACCATGTCCACCTTTCCGTCACCATCACCATCATATTGCGAAAAGTCTATATCATATTCCGAGTCTGCCAACTGACATGCCTCTTTTATCATAAGGCCTGCATTTTGATCAGTTGTCATAAAACTGTCACTACCATAATATGCCGTATTGTGCGATAGTTTTATAGGACCTACGATATCAAAATGTGGTACGAATACCCCACTTGACTGTGCAATGTAATAGTCTCTCGCAGAGCCTGTAGCTCCATTATCGCTAAATCCGCTTTCATTGAGCATACGGTCATGAAAGTCCTTGTCAAGAGAAAAATCCTTATCTGCAAATTCTACCAAAAGTACAAGACAACGTCCCTCTCCTATAGTAGGATAATTTCCCACTTTAAAACGAGAGTTGCTGCTATTCTGCTTCATGGCCTTATTCATTCTGTCAGGCCTTGATATATTATTTATCAATTCTGTTGCTTTTTTCAGCTTGCCTACATATTTTATTTCTGTAAGAGAGCGCATATCTGGATTATGCGCCAAAGGCGAATCCTGAATTGTCAGCATATTTTTATCTGTCAAGCTTGCATACCTGTATCCTCCGTCCTCGTCCTGCTTGAGCAGATATCCGTCAGTGCTTATGCATTGATGCCAATGCTCATCACCATTTATATAAAAAGTGATGGTTGTTCCGTCTGGCTGCAAAGCATTTATCGCACCACGATATGCCGGCACTGCTTCCATTGTCATGACATAGATGAAAGCAAAGAATAAAAATTGCAATAATCTTTTCATAGTTCTATTTTTTTAACGTTTAACTGTTTGCAAAGTTACTAATTTAAGATGACTTCATGATAGCAAAATATCACAATTTTTCAGCTACAACGCTCAAAAGTATATAGATAAAAACTGACAGCGGCCATTTTTTATACATTTTGTTACAACAAACAATGTTTTTTATTTATCTTTGTATTGAAAAAATCAGTTAACTGATATAGTATTAATTTAAATTTTAAACACATGAAAAGCAAATTACATTATTATCTTGTGACATCGCTTTGCGTGTTATCTGGAGTCTTATGTCAAGCTTTTGCTTCAGATGTCAAGACGGTTTATGCACTATCAGACAACGAAGAGTTTGGCAAAGGTATCTATACATTTGAATTGAGTGATACCCTCAAAAACGTAAGTCTGTTTCAAACAATGACCTACAATATGGTCTGTGGCGGACAGATTGTTGACAACACCTATTATTATTTTGAATACGAACAAGTTTATAATGGTATCAAAGTCCACGGTCTTTGGGCTTTTGACATGGAAAGTAAAACGCAGAGACAGATTGCTGATTACGGTGGCGTAAATAACGGACAAGCAGTAAGCAACTTTTCGTATGACTATCAGAGCGGAACAATGTATGGCCTTAATGGCTTTAATGGTGGCGACGGTCTTGTTAAGCTTGACCTCGAAACCGGTACTATAACAAATGTAGGAACCTTAACTTATGACGTCATCAATTCTGCTGCACAAGCATCAGACATAGAAGAACACATGCACGTGATGACATCTACCTATGACGGAGAAATGTATGGCATAAGCTACTGGGGCTCTTTATACAAAATTAATCAGCACACATGCGAATGCCAATATATAGGAACACTTGACTATAACCCAGGTGATGCCTTCATGTATAGTGGTGACTGCCTGTTCTATGACAACGACAGCGGACAACTTTATCTAAGATTCACCACTTATAATTGGTCTACATCATCATGGATTTACGATGCAGTCATGATTGACACGAAAACAGCACATGTAACTCCATTTGCGAAGTTTAAGGACAACAAGGAATCTTCTCTAATGGGTATATCCGTACCATTTACAGTTGCTGAAGCCAGCGCTCCGGCAAAGGTACAAAATCTGAGCATCACAAGAGGCCAAAATGGTGCGCTCACAGCAACACTTGAGTGGGACAACCCGTCAAAGACATATGGCAGAGGAGGCACACTCGAGGAACTTAGCTATGTGCTTGTGCTGAGAGACGGCGTGAAAGTAGACTCTATAGTCAACCCGACAATAGGCGGCCATCAGACATGGACCGACAACAACATCACAGAACGCGGATACTACACATACAGAATTGTCCCCGGAAACAGCATTGGCCGTGGAGACAGAGCCAGCGTTGGCTCATATGTAGGAAAAGGAGATCCTCTGGGAGTTAGCGACATCAAGCTTATTGCTGACGGCAACAATGGACAGCTGTCATGGACAGCGCCTACAGAGGGCAAGCTGAGCTCATATATCGACGTAAATACTCTGAATTATGATGTTATCAGATTTAAGAACAGCAGTCTTGAAGGCGAAAAGGTTGCTACAGCAATAAAAGAGACATCATTCACAGACGAGACTCTGACAGAAATGGGCAGATACACCTATGCCATAGTTCCGCATACAGACAATGCCACCGGCGACAGCGTAAGATCAGAAACAGTTATCCTCGGACCAGCATACACAAGCCCTATTACCTTTGAATTTAACAATCTCGATGAGTTCAAACTATGGACAACTATAGACGCTAACGGCAATTATGAAACATGGGCATGGTCAGACGGAATGTTCGGCACATTAAAAGGAGCAACATGTTCATATAATTATGATGAGGTTGTCGCTGCCGACTGGCTGATATCACCGCGCATAAAGTTTGAAGCAGGCAAGAGATATAAGGTTACATTCGATGCACTGCCAGGAAGCAATAAAGTAATGGAGACACTGGCCGTATCATTCGGACAGGGAACAGACATAGCTTCACAGGACAGCATCAACCAGTTTGAAATCGTATCAGATCAGGTTGTAAGCCTGCGCGCAAATCTTCCTGAGATTAAAGCTACAGGAGAATACAACATCGGTTTCTTATACCGCACATATTACGCAAACTATAAGCTGAGTGTCGGCAATATACAGGTAAGTGAGGACCACGAAGGATATGTTGAAGGTATAATAACCTGTAACGGCAAACCCGTAGCCGGAGCAACAGTCATCACTAATGGCGGAGAATTTAAATCTGTTACAGACAATGAAGGCAAATACCGTCTGGAATATCTCCCCGAAGGAAACTACAAAATAGACGTACAGGCCTTAGGATATGAAAATGCATCAGCATCAGCATCAGTAACCGAACACAATGTTACTCAATGCGACATCGAAATGACCGCACGGACTACATACAAGATCAGCGGTACTGTTGTAGATGTTGCTGGCGAACCGGTAGCAGGTGCAAAGGTGGTTCTGAGCGGATACGACAACAAAGAGACAGAAACAGCCGTTGACGGAACATTCTGCTTCTCTGACGTATTCAAAGACGGTAACTACGCTGTAAGTATAACAAAGAATAAGCTTCTCGAGGGAACTAAGAACTTTGGAGTTGAAAGCGACACAGACCTTGGTACAATAACACTTCTTGACAACCAGAAGCCAGCCGGCAAGGTTACTGTCATTGAAGACGGAACCTCTGCTAATGTAACATGGAACGCTCCTGCCAACGACGCAGTATTGCAGCGCATTGACGACGGAACCCTGACCACATCAGTTGGAATTGGAACTGCAACAGAAAATTCGATGTTCGGTGTTGTAAAACGCGAACCTTCAAGCATACACGGAGTAGAATTCTTTGTCAACTCAGCTTCTAGTATGTACAGCGTACGTCTGAACATCTTCGATCTTGACGAAAACGGAGAGCCAACCGACAAGTTGCTCTACCAGAACACCTATGTACAGGCTACAGACGGACAGTGGAACTCATACACACTGCCAGCTCCAGTAGACGCCCCCAACGGCTATTATCTGGCTATATCTAACTCTAATTACGTTGGCATGACTGTCGGCATTGACGGTGCCGGAGACAAAGAGAAGTATCCTTTCGTGGAAGGCGTAAACTGCTTCACTGCTGATTATACTACGGGAGAGTATCTTTATCTTGAAGGACAGGCTGACGAAAGATTCCACAACAACTTCCTCATTCGTCCTATAGCCGCTCCGTTCACAGTGCCTGAAGACTCTACAGAATTCAAGTCTGCTGCAAACAATACTAAACGTTTCGTATACAGAAACAGCGCTGACAACAACGCTACTTACGTTGAGCTTGAGTCAAGAGACTGTGATGTTCAGCCTAATCTTGATGAATCTCCAATGATGAAGACTCCGCAGAGCCGCATACGCTATAATGTCTACAGAATGAAGTCATCAGACATTGCCAACGAGGCAAACTGGAAGCTGCTTTCTGAAAATCAGCAGGCACGCAGTTATGAAGACAAAGACTGGCAAAGCATGGAACAAGGCGTTTACGCTTATGCGGTAAAAGCCGTATACACAGGTGGCTATCTTGCAACAGCGTCTGTTTCAGACACTATCGGAAATAAAATGAACACAGATATTACATTCCGTATAACTACAGATACTCCTGAAAATGAGGCTTACGGCGCACATGTCGTTATTTCAGACGGAATTCACCAGTACACAGGCACTGCCGATGATGCAGGAGTCGTTGTGTTGGAGAATGTATGGAAGAGCGTCTATGACATGAGCATCGTCCTCGACGGCTTCAACACGCATACTGATAAGATAAATGTAAGCACTGACGACTCTTACGAATTTGCATATAACATCACTGAAAATAGAGTTAAGCCTTACAACCTGATAATTGAGGAGGGTGCCAACGGCAATGAGCGCGTATTTATGTGGAATTATCCTAACGTGTTCTTTGATGACTTTGAAAGCCATGAAGACTTCGCAATAAACTCTCCGGGCGCTATCGGATGGCAGTATATCGACGGCGATGGTTGCGAGACTGGCGGACTCATGGGATATGAATGGCCGGGTATATTTGAGCCTATGGCATACATGGTTTTCAACCAGAGCGCTACTACGCCTTCATCTACAGATATATCTTATCTTGCACCATACAACGGAAGCAAATGCCAGACAGCATGGGCTTCTTATGGAGACTCTAATGACGACTGGATGATCACTCCTAAGCTCTACTTCAAGGAAGACTTCAAGTTCACATTCTATGCTGCAAGCGCAGACTATTCTTATCTTGAAAACTTTGAGGTTCTGTATTCAACAACCGACATGCAGCCGGAAAGCTTTGTAAAGGTACAGGAGGCAACTGAGGCACAGAGCTATTGGATGCAATATTCATATGACATACCAAAAGAAGCCAAATATGTGGCAATACGCTGCATATCAGACCAAAAACGCGTATTCCGCATTGACGATGTACGCTACGGACTCGCAGATGCATTGGCTGCACCAGCTTACATAAGCAGAAATACAGGTTATAAATCTCCGTCTCTGCGTTCTCCTTCTTTAGACGGTTTATATGAGGTTTACCTTGACGGCAATAAGGTTGCTCAACAAGATGCTACTACATACACGTTCACAAACCTTAGTGCAGGCAATCACACTGCAGGCGTGATAGCATCTTACACTTCAGGAAAGACAGAAATGAGCACTATCGACTTCTCTGTTGACGCTAGTGGCATTGTTTCTGTTGAGAATGGCGGCTTTAACATCTCTGCTGACGGACGCTCTATTACTGTTAACGGAGAATACGACTACATCGAAGTATTCTCAACAGGCGGAATGGCAGTCGCTGCCACCGAGGTTGCTCCAGGCAGTTACAGCCTTGGCAATGTTCCGGCAGGTGTTTACATCGTTAAAGTTTACATCGACGGTAACGTAAATACAATGAAGTTTGTCGTTAAATAACAATTTCACAAATAGTTTTCATAGGGGTTGTGCGCAAAATAGACACAGCCCCTATTTTTCATCCAAATTGCTTATTATAATCCGGTCTGTATTTTGGCTTTACATTAAGCGGATTTTCGTAAGATTTTTCTTGACATAGCGGGCTATGTCAAGAAAAAGCAAACAATAAGACGGGCTGAAAACGTTAATGCACAAAATTGATAAAACTATGTGCGGTCTAATGACCAAATTACATTACATCTCTGTTACTGCTGTACAAAAGTTTCGTTTTCTGTTTTATTTCTTAAATTTATTACGCTATCTTTGCAGCATCATGAGATGCCGGTGCCGTCAGCATCACTGAAACAATGGCTCTTGTGCAACAGAGCCGCGAACGAAATAAGTCAGACAAAAGAATATACACTGAAACATGGGAAACATAAAAAAGACATTTCTCCACAAGACATTACGCATAGCAGCATTATTTATTGGCGGAATAGCCATAGGCTTCGGGGTTGGTTTCGTCATAGGCAAAATCATCAAGCCTGCGCTTCATGCCGACATATCAGCCGCCGACATCTTTCTCACGATACTCCTGGCAGCGATATTCTTCATTCTATCTTTCATCATACACATCGTCATCCACGAAGCAGGCCACATGCTTGCTGCCATGGCGCGCGGCTGGAAGTTTCTGTCGTTTATGATTATGGGCGTTGTCCTGAGCCGTCGCGACGGCCGTTTCCGTCTGTCGCGCTTCAGCATGGCCGGAGCCGCAGGCCAGTGTCTTATGCTGCCGCCCGAAAACGGCGACACGCCCTTCGGCATAGCCCTATATAATGCAGGCGGCGTGTTGGCCAACCTTCTGCTCACGGTGATTGCATCTGTCATTATGTTCATGCCGTCGGCACATCATTCGCTCGTCACAACGGTCTTTCTGCTGTGCATCATCATCTCCGGACTGTATCTCATTGTCATGAACGGCATCCCGAACAAGCTGGCCGGACTGCCCAACGACGGTCTCAACATGCTCAATCTTCACAAAGACGAGTTTTCCACGATGGTGTTTCTGCGCTCCATGCGCCTCATCGGATATCTTATGCAGAACGACACATCACGGCTTGAGTCCATGACATACATGTGCGACGACCGCGACATAAACTTCAGCAACCCCATACACGTCATGGCACTTTCGTCCGACTTGTCGTTAGCCATGCTGCACATGGACTTCGGCAAGGCCAACGCCATCATGCAGCGCGCCGAGCCGCACATGAGCCGGATGGTTACTATCTACCGCAACGAACTGACCTTGGAGCGCATTTACCTCACGCTGATACGTCCCCACTATCCCGAAGACATCAACAGGCTGCTGGACAAGTCAATCAGCAAATACCTGCAAGTGCAGTCTGTCTTCCGTCCTTCAGCCCTACGCGTTCAATACGCCCTCGCCATGATACACGAGGCAGATAGCAGCAAGGCCGAAAAGATATACGAGAAATTTCAGCGTGTAAGCCGTAAATATTACATTCAGGGCGAAGCAGAATACGAACAGCAACTTGTTGATTTTGTCAGAAGCGGCAGATATCTGCAACAATAATCCTTCACGCGGGTGATAGGTTAAAACCTGCTTTTATCAAAATAAATGACCATAAGGTCATTACCTGACATCATCAATATGAAATGCTCCTCATCTTGCCCCAAATTACAGAAGTCTTACCATTCTTGTTCCAAAGACATTCCCTCACTGTTATGACCCTGCTTTCTGTATCTATGCATACCACCTGATATGAAAGCAGGCTTTCATCGTCTGCCGACAACTCTCCCTTCATCGGCGAGTCAACCCTGAACACAGGCAAGGATATGCTTCCCTCCGTGCCCTTCCAGTCATAGAATTCATTATAGTTGCAGTCTCCGTGGAAATATGCCTTTATCTGAGGATGAGACTTTACAAACCTCTCCAGCCTGTTCCAGTTGCCAATAGGCCTCATGTCAATGGCATTTACGCTACACGTATCGCCCAACAGGTTTTCAAATTTATCCTTACTGTTTATGTCATACGGAAAGTTAGGATTTGTAAAGTGTTTGGCATCAGCCTCAACCGGATCATGTGCGAAGAGTATTGTGGATGTTGCCGGGTCATCTTTAAATATGCTGTCTAACCAACAACGCATAAAGCCGTCCGGCCATATCCCCACAAAGGCAAACCGGAGATTGTCTTTTATAAAAGTGTAATGAACTTTATTGGCTGTATAATCAAAAGACGAAATTTTCTGACTGCCAAATTCCGGCATGTTATGATTGTATATTTCTATAGCACTTGTTTCATCCTTGGCAGGTGTAAGAGTCTTCGGATATCCTATGGCATTTGATATGTCATGATTACCGGGAATAAGATATATGGGACATCCGAGTGTTTCTATCCAGTCTTTTTCAAACTGCCTCCATGATCTGCATGCCTGCCACACCCCATCATGCATTCTGTTCGATATATCGCCAGTACACACAACAAAATCCGGCTCGCCAAACTTTGTTCCCTCACCTACTCCTCCGTCAGAGGGCAAATCTGTTTTATTGAGCAGATAAAACGACTTCACCATCTCGCCAATGACCTTATAGGCATCAACCTTCTCTCCCCTAAACTGTCGCTTTATTCCGTAGTGAAGGTCAGAACAATAAATAAATCTTATCTCATGGCCGTTTGCGGCAAATGCACTGACAACACCTACGAGGCATACGAAATAAAATAATATTATGCGTCTAAGTTTCATAATAACTTTAACTATTTTCAAAATTCAACCTGTAACTGCAATCAAATCATAATTATGAATAAGTTCGTAATTTAAATATTACAAAACTCCATCTCTATTCTTCAGGCTCAGTTGCGCTGATTTATCATCAACCAATTACAAAGCCGTATAAACGAGCCGTCCATTGATCCGTTCCGACTTCATTACATAAATCTTGCTTACAGTCATGCTTTCGCTCTCCACGTCGATGTCAAGAGGCATTTCCGACGGCTGGCGCACAAGAGTGATATGCGGACTGAACTTACCCTTTGCATAGTCAATGCCGCGTTGGTCAAGATTGCGTCTCAGCTGTTGCGCTATAGCCTTCACCTTGTCCTCGCCTTCTATGCCGAGCCACACCACCCTGCTTATGCCGTTAAAGCATCCCATCTTGCCCGTTCTGATTACAAACGGCTCAAACTTAACGGCATCAACAGCGGCCTTTATCTCCTCCACCCTTTCCGTTTCGCCGATAAATGCCAACGTAAGATGCAGGTTCTCCGGCTGCGTATAGTTGCCCCTTACTCCATATTCCTTCAGTCGTCCTGTGCATCCAATATTGAAGACTTGAACGCTTCAGTAAACCGTATTGCAATAAATATTCTCATGTCATTATAATTTTATACATATGCCCCAACAACGCATGATTGCCTTTAAATTGTGATCTTATCAGTTTTATCAACGTGCGAATACTTGCATTATAGGTAAAAGTAATTTAATATAACCATAACGGCAAGAAAAACAGGTACCTATTGGGATTATTAGTACAAACAGCTATTAGGAATAAAGCATCCTAATCTTTACACTTCTCGACAATGCTATTCATCCATTCTGCAAATCGCGGGCATTTTTCTATTATGGCCTCTATTCCTACTTCCAGCGCAATAAGATTGCCTTCAAGCACCTTGTTGTAGTCAGGTTTTATTGCCAATAGCCGTTTTGACGGCGCACCTTCAGGAGAAGAGTTTATGTTCTCAGGATTGTCATAAGAAGAAATTATTGAGGCTGTTTTACTTGCATGCTCGTCTGAAAAATAACATTCAAAACCTTTGTTGTTTGAAAACAAAAGAGCCTCGAACTCATGCAACTGTATGTAAGAAAAGAAACGCGAATCACACACAGAGTCATCAACAGCATTTTCCAAAGCCTCAACACATTGTGTCTTATCATTAACAGCCGTACACTCTGCATAATTCGGCATATCATTAGGCAGTCTGAAAAAATCGATTAAAGTAGTAACAACAAAGTCTGTCTGCGATGACGCAAGCAGCATCTTTATAGTATTATACAGATGCAGATAGTTAACCATGCCTCCACGTCCGCTCCTGCTTGTGCGTATCAAAACGGGCGTGACGCTATATATTTCAGATTTCTGCAAATATGGAGCAATAAGACTGTTGACAAACTCTTGTTCTGTCTGCCCTTCCACAACGATATACAAACGTTTCACAGCTGCCCTCCTATCATGTTTTTCTCCCACAGGTCACTGATAGTGAGATTATAATCGTCCATCCATTTTTTCAATTCATCACCTGACAAATGACGGAACACCGACTGGCTGTCGGCACGGTCTACCACAATAATGTCGTCAACATCAAAGCAGTTGACAAGATTTGTTGACTGGGTAGACAAGATTATCTGACTCCTTACAGAAGCACTTTTCACCATCTCAGCCAACTTATTGATAGCAGCAGGATGCAGTCCGAGTTCTGGTTCGTCAATAATAATAACCTCAGGCTTTTTCGGCTGCAACAACAACGTTGCCAAAGCGATAAAACGCAGCGTGCCGTCAGAAAAACTGTATCCGTCGAGATACATGTCTGTATCCTTTTCCTCCCATTCCAGACGTATCTTGTTATTATTGTTGGCGTCAGGGCGAAGCTTAAAGCCTTTAAAATAAGGCGCCACGGAACGTACAACGCCCTCGATAAGGCGGAAAGCCTTTTCGTCGTTCCGCATCAGGTAATACAGATAAGCAGCCAGGTTTGAGCCGTTATCACGCAAACATTCATTGTCGTTTATGTTGCAGTCACCACGCATAGGAGAAGTGAAGCTTGTATCATGAAAATGATACACCATAAAACTTTTTAAATATGTCCTCAAATAGGCCGCTCTCCATTTAGTGTTATATGCCAACGAAGATTCTTCCACAGCAGAATCCCATAATGTTTTGTTCCACTGCGGATAATCTTTTATCTTGCTTTGATAACAATTAAAATAGTCGCCAGTATTCTCAAGATAGCCTTTGTTCGACTGTGCCGGTTTTATCTCAAAAAAGAAAGCATTGGTATTATCAAAATCTATCAATCCTTCTATTGACGCGGATTTCTTTCTTCCATGATACAACAAATTATCTATACCACCCTTTGACAACGTATAGCTTCCAAACCTTTGTTCATAGATAGCTTTAATCAGTTCAAAGAATGAAATAAAGTTGCTTTTGCCCGCACCGTTTGAACCAATAAGCACATTAAGTCTGTTCAACGGCAGCGACAAGTCTCTTATCGACTTATAATTCTTTATCAAAACTTGCTCTATCATATTTTTATCTTAAATTCAAGATTTTCCGCAAGCCAATGCATGCTTAACTGCAAAGTTAGCATTATTTTTTTAAATCAAAACCATATATCAAGATTTTAGATTCTTACGTCTAGTCAAACCTTGACAATATTCTGAATTAATGGAGCATGATTACCCGTATTCATTTGTAATTTTACTTATTTTTCTTATCCAATTAGAGAATCTATGGCATTACACCTTTTTCCTTTGATATTCCTTTTTTCAAAAGAGCTTCTGCTTCATCCGAGTTCACAAAATTATTTTTCAGTACATCGGGATATTTCAGTGCAATTTTCAATTGTTCTATGCCTTTCTTTATAAGATAATCGTTTGTTATTGATAACACTCCTTGATAATAACAGAATATAGCTTTATCATCGGGATATATCTTTTTCCCGTCTTCTAATATCTTCCATGCCTTTTTATATTGCCCGAGTTTAGGTAAGACATTCAATGAGTACACTCTTCTCCAATACAGTGTTTCATGTTCTTGTTTCAATTTTTTATATCTGTCCAGACATCGTTGCAAGTAGTAATCTGCCTCTTTCCATAAGCCAAGTTTATTCATCAGATCTCCCATAACGCCTAATGCATTAGGATCAGAGTTTTCACTTTCCAAGGCATTCTCATAATAAACGCGTAATTTGTCTATTGATTCTTTTTCGTCTTTTTGAATGGCCGTCCACAAGAAAGCAGAAATGCATGAGCCTGAAACTGGTAATTCTTGTTTATAAAGAGTTCTGTTATTTTCATTTATGCTTGTAAAAGTCTCCCATAAAGGACAGTCCGAACGTTCTATGGCAGCGTATATACTGTCTATATTGTAATATTTGTCATACAAGCTTGTCAAGGCTTGCATAATCCCTGCCGGAATTACAGACATATGGTCTGCTTTAATACTGTGAAGCTTAACGTCATATTTCATTTTCTGAAAGTTCTCATACAAATTCTGGCCAAAAGTCTGTCTTTCTTCAGTATCATCCATAGCTGTAATTATGCGGACACTCGGACTCTTTGTCTTGTACTTGGTTTCAAAGCCAGGCATCCGTTCCATCTTTTCAGGCGAGAATAGAATATATGACGTCATATTATCATTCCCTGCATCGATATAATAGTTCAGATAGCTTGCCGTATATGAATGGCCAACTAACGTATTAAAACCTGATGTTGGAATAATTCTGTCTATTTCCTTTGCCAAATCGATATTAACATATTTATAAAACATTTCTCCGCTTGAATCAAGACTGTTGTCGGACAAGTCGTATCCTACATCATTTCTATTTCCGGGAGTTGAATAGTCGATTGCTACAACTGCCGTTGGAGGAATATAGTCAAAGGTCTGTAAATAAACGGCTGTCGAAGCGATCACATCAAAGGTATAATCTGCATCCAGGACAAACAGCACATTATACTTTACATTTGGATAAGCCGAAGCAGGTAAAGCAATCCTGAAAGAACGTGTATCATTATAAGTTAATGACCTAAATGAATATTGTTTCACATCCATTATGTTCTGTGATATGGCGATATTACAGAGAATAGCACACAAATATAAAAGTAGAAATATTTTTTTCATAACTCATATCTTAAAAAATTCATAACAGCCCATCAGCTGCGGTATAGATAATTATATTATTTTCTTCCATACTTCAGTACATTAGAGAACCTTTATATTCTTCATCCCAATCAAGTTGCAATAGGCCTTATTCCCCCTGGCGCTTTTTACTTTTTAAAGTCATTGTCTGCCAGAAAGAACACCAAGAAGCCGGAATCAATGCTTTTATATAAACAATAACCAACGATGACAAAGTTATAGATTTTTTCTGTATTGCGGATGCCTTTTGTAGAACTTTTTTTGACACTCATAGAGAGAAACATCAACTGATTACATCTTACTATAAACTCAACTCTCTGAAAATCAATGATTACATATATATTCTTGTACTTCGTACTATTCCGATTTCTTGCAGCCAAAACTTCAATACAAATATAGTTAAATTTGGATAAAAACAAGTCGAAAATCTAAGAATTACAATCTGTCATATAATTTAATGATAAAGTTTTTTCAAAAAAATTAGTTTTATTCTCAAAAATTGCATAGCTTTGCGTTTATAACATTCACAATGTTGAAGATTAACAACTAAAAACAAGCATAACTATCATCATAATGATATATAAACAAGAATAATATGGTAGACTTTTATGAATACTCTACGCCTGAGCTTGTAAGGCTATTAGGCAACAGATTCAAAGAATATAGAATCCGTTGCAATCTTACTCAGAAAGATGTTTCAGAGCAGTCAGGCATTGGCCTTACAACCATACACAAATTTGAAAATGGTACTGCAGGCAATATTTCGTTGTCAACATTTATCTTGTTGCTGAAAGTAGTCGGTCAGATTAACACGATAGACAACCTTCTTCCTGAGTTGCCTGAATCTCCTTACCTGATGCGTAAGGATGATAAAAAGGCGCAACGTGTCAAACACTCTAAATAACGTAAACTTATGGTACAGTCGTTAAAAGTAATCCTTTGGGATGAGGAAATTGGCAGATTGGCTTGGGATGCCAGACGTAGGTTATCATATTTTATGTATAATCCGTCCTTTCTGAAGAAAGGTCTCAATATTTCTCCATTAGTAGCACCCGTGGATGGAGCAAGGGGACTCATACCTGTATGGGGAGAAGAAGCTAAGATTTATCAAAAATTACCGGCATTTTTAGCCGATTCGTTACCTGATGCATGGGGTAATCAACTTTTTGATTTATGGCGTCAACAAAACCACCTGTCAAATGCTGATATTACCCCTCTTGATAAACTCTCATTTATAGGAAAACGTGGAATGGGAGCTTTAGAATTTTTACCCGAAATTTCAAGAGAGCGAAAGGCTGAAAAAATAGATATCAAATCATTGGCTAATTTAGCAGAACGCATATTCTCAGAAAGAGAAAATGCCAGAATCCTACCAGAAGAGTCCGTAACAATGCAATCATTGCTTACGGTTGGCACTTCAGCCGGTGGCCGTCAACCTAAGGCAATTATTGCCATCAATCGAAATAATGGTGAAATTCGTAGCGGACAGATTTCAGGATTGGAGGACTTTGATTACTATCTGATCAAATTTGGTAATTCACAATACAGTTCAGCTGAATTGGAGATGTCTTACTATGAACTTGCTACAATGGCAGGAATAAATATGATGCCTTCAAGACTCTATCAGGTAGATGGAAATAATCATTTCATGACAAAACGCTTTGACCGTAATAACGGGAAAAAGATTCATACACAAACTTTAGCTGCTATTAGCCCCGATGCAGACAGTTATGAACAATTGATTGCTGTATGTCGGAAGCTTCATTTGCCAGAAACAGATTGTTCTGAAGTATTCCGCAGAATGGTCTTTAATGTATTGGCAAACAATACGGATGACCATAATAAGAATTTTTCATTTGTAATGAGTGAGGATGGTACTTGGCGTATATCTCCCGCATACGATGTAACTTATATATTTGACAATGGAGGATTCTTGCCTAATGAAGACCATTGTATGTATATCAGGGCAAAACTTAGGGATATAACACGGGATGATATTATTCAGTTTGCTAAAGATAATGGAATACGTAAACCTGATGCAATAATACGTGATATAGTTAATGCCATAAGACAATTTCGTGCGGTTGCCTCTAAATATGGTGTTGCAGAACAATGGATAGGACGTGTTGAAACCACTATATTTGACCATTTGAAATCATGGGGAGAGTTACAGAAAGTGGCTCCTGCAATATACGAATTTGTCATAAAAGGGCATATTATAAAGAATGTCCGTATTGAACAGGCGTATAAGGGAAATTTCCATTTGCTTGCCGAAATAGATGGTCATGAACATAAGTTTGTTATAAGCAAGAATAAAGAAGAGTTTTCACTTATAGAATCGATTGGAATAGCCAATCTGTCATTGAATCAGCTCAAGAATATGGTTGAAAAGTATTTTAGACTATAGATTCACTGTCTTTTGGCACTATAAGATATTTTGTGTAAATGGAAAATATTTTATAGTGCCTAACATTCTGATAATTATACAATCTGCTAATAATCATCATTCAATCCATGCAGATACAGGCTGTCGTCTTCTGACAAATTTACCATTTTCTTTTACATACCATATTACATCGCCAGTACACCAACTTGTTCTCCTCATAATTGCTATCAAATTGTCCGAATAACAAATACCGTTAATTATAGGGAAAGACACAAACCACCAATAGCCGCCCCAATGTCCATAAGCCACAGGTATGTATTTTTTCAACTTTTTGACATTACTTTTATTTATCTCCGTAATTACATTTTCCTTTTTAAGTCCGCCTGCAAATTCCGATAATACCTCTCTTATACCAGAAGTTAAATACAGTCCGCCTCGTGGAATGTCAGGAGTTATTGTGTCAACTGAATATTGCTCTCTTTTCATGTCAGGTATATATACTGGAAAGCCTTGGGAGGATTTTGCCATTATCGTATCCACATCTAAACAATATCGTTCAACTTCAATTGTTCGAGGAAAAACTATATATTGCGAAATTATACTGTTTTGCCTTTTGTTTTCATCCTTAAACGCTGCAAATTCTCTATTTACAACATCAGACAATATGCTGTCTTCAATGATATTACAAGAAGAAACGCTATCCGAATAAGTTTCCCAATCCTTGAAAAACTCTCCCAAATTACGGTCTGTCAATTTGGGGTATTTGACAAGAAAAGACTGACCACTACAATATATGGCGACAATACTAAGTAATAATGTAAGTAAAATTTTATCTTTCATTGTTTCTTTATTTCTAACTAATTTCTTAGAATGCTTTCACGAATATATATTCATGAATTGATAAGTATAAATAAAATCTATTTCATTATTCCTTCCATAGCTTTTTTACTCTTCTTACCCTTGTTTATGATTATTCCATACAGTAAACAATAAAAAGGAATTAGAAACATGGAAAATATATTGGTAACGAAAAAGATCATAATGGCCAAGAACAGAATATACTCGCCTTGCATAAAAAATAAAAGTATAAGTAATGAAATGATAAAAGAAAACACGATTTGCCATATTGTAAGATTTGCCCAATAATCCTTTTTACATACAAGCCACGTAGCTATTCCTGCAAGAATGTGCGATGGCCAAAACAAAAAGAAATATTCAGCCACACCAAACAATTCACCAAATCCGCATAAAACATAAATTATACCAACAATGAAGATAAAACACGACATTGTGCCTTCGAATATAACAAATCGTTTATCTTTCAACTTCATATTTGCAAATTTAAGGTTAGAATTGACAGTACGAATGCCTATATATATTAGATAACCAGAGAAGATTGCAACTTTATTGCAAAATACAAACAATAACCAACGATGACAAAGTTATAGATTTTTTCTGTATTGCGGATGCCTTTTGCAGAACTTTTTTTGACGCTCTAATAAGGAAACATACGCTGATTACATCAGCAGTCTGCCGTTATCGTTCCACTCACCATACATAATGCCTTTTCGGGTGTTTTCTATAAATTTGTCAAGCCGCTTTCTGAACAGCTCGGGCTGACGCTTCTTTATTTGGATGGTGTCAATGCGCACACGCTTATACAGCTCGGGCAGGCGGCAGAAATTATGCCACACTACAGGGTCCGACTTCAATTCTTTCATTACATCATCGTCTATCACAAAGCCCTTGTCCGTCATATCCGGCAACACGGCTCTGCCGGCATCAGTCATCAGCCCGAGCCGTTCCATCCTGCGACATCTTTCCTTGTTCAGTTCCGACCAGCTGCTGCGCGGCTTTCTCGGGCACAGCCTCTGTGCCGTCACCCCATCTGCCAGCTTCTTTGTCGTGCTGTCTATCCATCCGAAGCACATAGCCTCTTCTACAGCATCTATATACCAGAACGTGCCGTCGTCAACAGGTCTTCCACGCTTTACCACCACCCAACATTCCTGTTCCTTATCATGATTCTGCATCAGCCATTCGCGCAGTTCATCACGAGACTTGACGTTCAGCAAATTATTTATTGTCATATACTATCTTTGTTCAAACACGCATACTGATATCAGCTTTAGTATGCAATTATTTTTGAAAAATATCTGTCGCAAATTTATAAAATTTTCCGTAACACAAAAACTTTTACTTACTATTAATAATAACTTTAATCCCCTCGAATCCGAGGGGATTAAAAAGCATATTTTTATTTTCAGATAAACTATTTACATAACCTACTCATAATAAATACAGGAAAAGTGCCTATTTATAATTTACTCATTGTGTTTCAATTTCTCCTTCAATGCCAATCCTTTTCCCGTAAGGCGATATTTTTGCAACTTACTTTGCTTCTCATTAGGTAATGTAAACTCTATATATCCTTCATCTATAGATGGTTTAAGATATGTATTACGAAAATATGTCCGGTGCTTAATTCCTAATGTTAATTGTAGACTTTCTCTATCAACTTCACCATCTATACAAGCGACAAGAGTTTTTATATGTTCAGATACATTACCAATATCATGAGCAGTATCATGAGCAGTTACAGGAAAAGTTATGCGAATAAAATTGTCGGTAAACTTAAAACATTCTTCTCCGTATGCTTTCAAAATGCGAGGAATGCCGAAGTCGCAAGGAAGACAGCGAAAGAACTGGACATGGCAAATAGCACATGTCATATATGTGCAAAATACGATGTTCTTATTGTTAATATTTATGTTATTTGCGAGTTTTTTTCACGGAAAAAACAATTTGACTGGAGAATATATTGTTAAATAAAGATATAATATGTACTTTTGCAGTATCTTTTGAAATAAATTCTTTTATGATAGAATCATTCACTATAAAAAATTATATGAGCTATCGTGACACCACAGAGTTGTCATTTGTAGCTTCAAAAAAAAACGGAGGTAAAGCAAGAGAATTACCGCCAATATGGTATAAAGAAATAAATGGTAAACGTTTATTACGTATGCTTTTGTGCGTTGGTCTAAACGGTGCAGGAAAATCAAAAATGTTTTCCGCATTAAAATATTTACGAATGATTGTAACAGCCAAACCTGCAAAACCGTCTGATAAACCAGAATATAGACCTTTCTTATTAGATAATTATTCTTTCACGTGCCCCACTGAACTCACATTACTATATTATATTAATGAAGTATGTTTTAGTTATTACATAAAAATATCATCTGAACGTATTGAGGAAGAAGAATTAAAAATAGTTCACCCTAAGAATGTACGCATATATTATCGAAGTCACAATAAAGAACTTGATAAAGTTGTAATAAAATATGGCAGTGGATGTGATTTGTCTAAATCAGATCAACATGATTTAGAGGTCAATACACTCTCAAATTCCAGTGTGCTTTCTACATTTGGTTCTTTAAATCTAGAAAGTACTATTTTAACAAACAATTATGATTATTTCGAAAATCATATTAGCTTTGTTAGAAGATCTGACAAAAGTTTAGCAGATAAACTTCAAACAGGCGATCCTAGCAGAGATAAAATCATGAAAAAATTACTCTTGAGATTGTTGAAAGATGTCGGTACAAACATTTCTGATTATGTTGTAGATGAAGCAAGTTTGGATATTTCCGAGCTCAAAGCTAATGGTGCACCTGATATTGTAATAAAAGCTATGATGGAACAATATCCATCTGGAACAATTACTCATAAAAATCTTCGATTCATTCATTCAACCAAAGAAGGAAAAAAAGAATTAGATTCAGATTTAGAGTCGCTAGGTACAATAAATATTATCAGACTTTTAGTTGTATTATATGATGTTGTCATAGGCAAAAAATCTACTTGTATTGATGAAATTGAATATGGTATACATACAAAAGCTTTAGCTTTTATTCTTAAAATGTATCTAACAATAGCAGATGAGTGTCAAATTATGGTTGCCACACATGATCTTTCATTGTTAAACGTTGATTTTCTTCGAAGAGATGCAGTCAGACTATTTGAAAAAGATGAATATGGTTCAACTAACGTTAGACGTAGAGATTACCTTCACAACACGATAAACTTTTATCGGACTTATGAAAAAGAGGTCGACCCTAGATTAGATGAACTTATGCATAAAATAGAAATGTTTATCAAATATAAAAACGATATTGATAAATATCTTAAACAATTAAATATTTAATGAGTGGTTCCATATCGGGACCATTTTTTATTATATTTCGCAAATTTATATTGCTTTCACACGGAAACATCGTATTATTATATGTTTACAATAAATTATTTTGGCTTTACCGTGCATTTTTCACGCCAACCATTGCTCATATTAATAAAATTTCATATCTTTGCATTGTCAACTCAAAATTAAGACCCTGGCGAAAGGACCAGAGAGTTGACATTGCTATTATGAATAAGATTTACAGAATTTTTATTTCTCATTCGTGGGCTTATTCTGAGGCTTACGATAAGGTTGAGTCCTTTTTAAGACAAGAAGGTGTTAGTTTTTACAATCATTCTGTTCCTAAGAATGATCCTATACATACTAATGGTAAAGATAAAGAGTTATATGACGCTATTGATGCAAAAGTAAGAGGATGTAGTTGTGTAATCATTCTTGCAGGAGTTTATTCAACATACAGTAAATGGATAAATAAAGAGATTGAGATTGCAAAGAAATACAATAAGCCTATTATTGCTGTTCAACCGTGGGGGGCTGAACGCACTTCTTCTGTTGTAAAAGATGCAGCAAACACTATTGTCGGTTGGAATGCCAAATCTGTTGCCAATGCTGTAAAACAATATGCATTATAAGATTTCACAATGAGAAGAGCTTTATTAATTGGAATTAACAACTACCCAGGTACATTGCGCCTGGGTGGTTGTATTGAGGATATTCGCTGTTTGAAGGATGCCATTGATCGCCATGGTAATGGAGAGAAAAATTTTGGCGTGAAACTACTGGAGAATGTACAAACATCAGAAGAAATAATGGAAAATATAATAGAGCTATTTCACGATGATGCAGATGTAGCTTTGCTATATTTTTCTGGCCATGGGTACGTAGGGGCAACTGGAGCAGAGATTGTTACTCCTCAAGATGTTTTGAATGCTGGTAGTTATTATAAAGGCATTCAAATGAATGATATCATGAAAATTGTTCATAGATCTAAAGTAAAAAACAAAATTATTATTTTAGATTGTTGTCATTCGGGACAAATTGGAAAATTTGATATTACAGATACGACAAGTGTTCTTGGGGAAGGAATATCTATACTTACTGCTTGCCGAGAAGATGAGTCTGCTATGGAAGCAGGAGGACATGGACTATTTACAGAACTTTTATGTAGTGCCTTACAAGGTGGTGCGGCTGACTTTAATGGTAATATTACAATTGGTAGTATATATGCCTATATTGATAGAAGTTTTGGTGAATGGGAACAAAGACCTGTTTTTAAGACAAATGTGTCAGCTTTTGTTTCATTAAAAAAAGTAGAACCAAAAGTTCCATTAAGTGTTTTCAGAGAGTTGCCTAATTTATTTTCATCTGAAGATGATATTCATAGCTTGGATCCTTCTTATGAATTTACCAATTGTCCAGAAGAACAGCATAAACTGGTGAAACCGTATGCTAATAAAGATAATGTAAATAAGTTTAAGCAACTTCAGCAATTGCAAAGTATAGGTTTAGTAGAACCGGTAGAAGAGCAATATATGTATTTTGCGGCAATGAATAGTAAGGGATGTAGACTAACACCATTAGGCAAACACTATTGGAGATTAGTTAAAAACGATAATATTTAGTAATGATGCAGATATTTAGATAACATAATTTAACTTAGGAGGAATAAATATGGCAACAAATTCACCGTCTGGGGACGGACATCGAAATGGCGCAGTGAGAAAACGTTCTCAAGTTTATAATCCCAAAACTGAACAATGGGTAAAACGGGATAAAGATACAGGACGTTTTATTGACGTAAAACAGGATGGTACACCATTTAAGGGCGTAACTAAAGAAAAGTAAATTCTTAACGAGGGCAAAAGTACTATGTTTGCCCTCGTTTTATTTTACATAGGTTTTATCATTGATTCAATAAAGGATATTTCATTTTTATTCAAACCATATTTCGCATAAAGCTGCTGTCCAATGTCTATAACTGTTTGAGACCAGTCAATATCACTAGATGCTGTAAAATTTTGCAAAGGAACAAGGCGATAAACGCTTTGTGTAGCATGTTGCGAGATTTTAAGAGGAGAAACAAGAAAATGAAAGAATTTTGTATTAATATATTTTTCCGCATTTGCAACTTCATCCCATGTATTAAATGGACCTACCATAAGATAAGTTTCAAAACAAACAGAACGATGTTCCGGAATAAAAGGTTTGAGTCTATCTTCTTCTATCCTACCACTTCCCCAAGCACAAGGAATAAATAATTTTGGAGATTCTATAAACATGTGCCCCGCATTTACTTTGTCTATACTAAGATATCCAACACCATTTTTTCTCCAACCATAATAATAATACGCTACATCTGTTTCATTATTTTTAGATAGTGTAAATTTAGGCTTTACCTGAATATAAGTACCAGCAGCCCTAACATCTAGGCCAAATGGGTCTCGAGAGCTAACAATTGAATCAAAAGTTACTGAAGTCTTATTTTTAACCTTCTCAATAATAGATACAGCCTCATTATATCTAATAAAAGAATCCATCCCTGCCATTATAAGAGGACGATCTGCTATTGAAATTGTACCATTTTGCGCATGAGAAACAATATGACAATCTCCACAATAACCTTTATCCCAGCGAAAATACATTATTCCTCCTTTAATATCAACATTAGAGAAACAGTCTTTTGCATTGAAGAAATCATGTATTAATGATAACTGCTTATCAGATAACATCGTTTTACGAAATTCGTCAACACCACGACCACCTGCAAACCATCGAGCAGGCATAATTAGTGAAATGTGATCAGGTGCAATTTTTTTTGATATGTCAACAAAATAATTATAAACGGGAGATGCACTTGCCCCTGCACCGTCATTCAGAACCTGATACGGTGGATTTCCCACTATTGCATTAAATTTCATATTGTCATTATCTACGGCTTTCCAATAAGAACGACCTTTGGCAACTTTGGCTATAAAGTTCTCCGGTTTGTTCTTAATCTGGTTGATTAAATCTTCAAAATATCTTGTATTTACTTTAGCTTTACGAAATCCGGCAAGCGTACGCTTGGTGATACTCTTTGCCATCGGAGTCTTGCAGATAACAAAGATGTTTTCGGCTATTACCTTGTCCCATACAGCCTGCTGCTCCTCTACTGTTTCTACAGAAAAGAGAGAAGCCCTTGCCTTTGCCCGGTAAATGCCGTATGCCATATAAAGCGGATAAAGTCCGGATTTGGAATTGATTTCCAGAATACGGGATTCCGGGGAGAAAACTTCTGCTGTAACCTCTCCTTTGTCTATAAACCGTGGTTCAGAAACTACATTCTCATACTCTTTGTCATAGAAGTTGTAGCCTCCCAAACAGTCACCGAGGTGCATGTTTACCACACGCCACGGAGTAAGCACCGTTTCCTTGTCCGGATTACGGAAAGTGCTGAAAATATCAGTAATACGCCCTATTCGTTCCTCTATACTCAGTTTATCCGCGGCACGGGCCATTGCACGAATTCGTTTTCCGGCAGCACAGAATATTTCAGGGTCATAGTATTTCTTGAAACTGTTGAACTTCTGCTTGGTCACTCCCTTGGGCATAAACTCTTCCCATGACTGCGAGTCAATGAGTGAGGCGAAATTGTCAATCGTGATTTCCTGATTTTCATCGCTCAGTTCCGCACCATAAATCAACAGGGGCATACGGATGGAGATGCCACGGAGTATGGAAATGGCAGCTTCCCTATTTTTGGTTTTCTTTTTCAGTTCTTCCAGTCGTTTCTGCTCTTCTTCTGTAAGTTTCTTCTTGGGTTTCTTCTCCAGTTTCTCCTTTTCCTCGTACTCCTCGTTGTTCAATCCCTGATTATTGATGTCCACCTGATTTGTCTTGGGCATAGCCTTGGTCTGGCCGATAATCTTTTTCAAGTCATCAAACTCTTGTAACTCCAAATCATCCAGCTTCATCAATTCATCATTGTAAAGGCTGTTGTCCTCAAACCCGTTACGGACGACACGTTCCACATATACCCGTTTAAGTTGTTCCAGCATACGGGGTACGTCAAAGCGGTTCATCTGTGAGCCTTCAATGGATATAATGGGACAGAAATTAATGAACTCGCCCATGGCCTTGCGGTCACCTTGCGAAGTTTTTCCGGCTTTAGCTGATATTTTGGCAGTTTCGGCAATTACTTTCAGAGTACGGTCAGGGGCAAAATCAAAAACGTAACATTGCTCCTTTACCCGTCCGTTTATGGTGGCAGGTGTCTGTACGCGGAAGATGGTCTGCATATAACTGGATGCGGATGTATTATAAGAACCGGACAACATGAATACGGCAGTCCATGCCTTTACACTTACTCCTGTTGTTAACCGTCCGCAAGAAAGGGTAATGGTCCGTCTGGCATCAGGATCTTTTCCAATAGCCTGTTCCACAGCTTCCAAGGCATCACGGCTTTCTTCATCCTGATCACCGTCACCGGCTACATTAACCACCTTGAAATGCTGGAACACCGGATGTGTCTGAAGCATGGCACTCAGTGCCCGTGCTTCCTTCACGCCGGGCACCATCCAGAGAGTATGTCGAAAAATATTACGATATTCATCATTTGCGTAAGGATAAAGACTATCCTTGTCTTCCTTGGTAAGAAGATTCAGAAAAGCCCGTACATCTTTTTCATGGCAAAAACTGCCGGATTCATTGACTCGGAAAAATTCCTTGAAGTTAAAGGCGACATCCTCATCGACAAATTCATTAAGCAAGCGTCCCAAATTGTAGGTGTAAATATTGAGTGTAGGCAATGAGGCATAAGGATTTGGATCACCGAAATGGAGTTCGTCCCAACTCTGCTTGGCCCGTTGTTCCATCACATAATCCCATGTATAAATTTCATCCTCCTTAAAATCGTTAAGCAGATTGAACGGAGTACCGGACAGACGCAACACCTTTGTCTCGTCTTTAACAAGTTCTCCCATAACAGCCTTACCTAATTCGGTTTGGGTGCCTTCATGCGCTTCGTCTACAATAATCATATCCCAGTTAGTGGCAAACACTTCGTTATTTTTGTCGAAGTTACCACCAACAAGTTCAGAACCGCGCAAATCCTGCATGGATGCGAAATAGACATAATGCAGCCCGTTGCATTCTGCCCGCCGTTCAAGACTGTTATAATTTTCCCCGTTGTTCTTGGAACCGTATGCAAAGTCATTGCGATCGTAAAATATCTTACCAAAATCCTCAAACCAGCCAGCATCAACCACAGGACGATGTGTCAGAATCAGGGTACGTTGAAAATTCATATCCTTGACTACTTGCAAGGCAGAAAGAGTTTTTCCAAAACGCATCTTTGCGTTCCAAAGCATCTGATTTCCTTTCTTGAACTGTTTCTTAGTCTTGTTGATGGCTTCTTGCTGTTCTGGTCGAAATATAATCGGGGAATACTCTTGGGTCACTTCAGCTGAAGAAAGAGAACTTCGACCTTCCTTAACAGCCGCAATAGCACGCTTTACGGTTTCCAAATCAGTAATGAACCATTCATTGGCCTTGTTGACTGTATCAAAGATCTTCTTTTTGATACCAGAGCGTTCTAGAACATTGTGTACTTCCTTATCGTTGAACGAGCGGAGACCGCCACGGTTGTAAACAGTCAGTTCCGTATAGAGTAAGTCGTACGCTATACCTGCCGTCTGCGTGTATTGGTTGATGCGTTTTCTTGCCGCGGCATTAAGAGCCTTGCTATTAGGTGCCAGACCGAACACGTTTTCATCCTCACAAGTGGCTTCGCCAACCTTTAGGCATCCACGGTGCGCAGCATCATTGATACGGAATACATAAATAAGTTTTAGTTTAAGTGACGATGTGAATCTCATGCTTTTTTATTTAGTAGGTCGATAAATCGAATTTTTTTCCCTTTTTTACCTGTTGCTTTGTCTATTGCCCGCCAATCTTTAATGATGCAGTAAATACCGTTGTGTTTGGTAATGTCATTCTTCAGGCAGCCTTCGCATTGTTCTAGCCGTTCAACCGTACCGAACAAATCAGTTTCTGTCAGGACACGTTCTCCGCAACTATTTGGAACAACACCTTTCAGCCCGTCCATCTGCCATACATTCCAAGATATAATATAGGCCATGTGGTTTATGGATTTTGTTTCCGGATCTTTACCGAACTTATTTCGGTAATACTCGATGAAGGAAAACAAAAGGGCTTCACGCGCAAGAAGCAGACTGTCTCCTTGCCATTCATAAGCATATATACTCTTATAGGCATCTTTGGCAGCCTCCAGCCATTCACGCGTTGTCGTAGTGTTTTCACTGACAATGCGGAGTTTACGGTCAAGTAGTCCAATACGTTTTTCAACAGGAATGAATGTTCCAGTAGTCGTATCATATCGGCTTACAAGATAAGGAGCCTCTCCGCAGGTTATTTCTAAACGGTTTTCCCGTACATAGTCTTTCCATGTTCTTCCTTCTGGGAAAGTAATCTTATCCTGATTGATTTCCCATGTATGTGTACCGTCTTCGGCTGTGACTTCATGGTTGAACACGTCCTTCCTACCAAACCAGACCTCGTCTATAAGGTTGTTCTGTGCATTACAGATCCAAGAAGGAGTGAACACCTCCGCCATTTCCCGGGAACGTGTGCTTTGGGTATCCCTATGTTTCAAGACACGAGGCATGACTACATGGCCATTCTCGCCGGTTATCAGTTCAGGAAGAATCTGCGCCCCATATTCATAACCTTTGCCGAGTGATTCATAATCAGAAGTAGCCCAAAATATATTACACTGTTTTCCTTCTTTGCTCGTTGTATGGTCTTTGAGCAAAGTATTCAGTAAGTCGGGTGAAAGTGCTTCAAACTGGTTTTCCTGTATGTCAACTTCTCCGGTTGTTTTCTCCATCTTCTTTCTATGCATAAGGGGATTAGGAAGTCCCGGTGTCAGAATATTTCTTGGGCAGAGGAACTCAATATTTTGCAAAGTTATACATTTTATTAAAACCATACAATTTCAATTACTGAAAATTTAAACGTAGACAATTGAAATTCATATATTATTTAGCAAATAAGCATACACTACACAGACAAATTTAACATGAAATCTTATTGCATACCAAAACATATTCAAAAGGTGCTGTAATTAGAAAATGTCATTGCTCTTTTAGGTTTAGATATAATCCTTATCATAATTATTTTTCTTGACATGTGCAAAATTTGCACATATAGCCTCACACTCAAATTCGTGTTCCCAATAAATATTGATAATGCGTTGTCCTATGACAGTCATGTCTTTTTGAAACTGAGACCTTTATTATTTCCTTGAAATAAACCTATGACTTCAGCTCTTCTATTGCCTGCATGGCTCCTTCGTAGGTAGCACGAAACTTGGCTTCGTTAGTGGTCTGCTCCACAGCCAGCTGCTGATAATCGTACTTGTCCAAAGTATCAAGGGCATAAGCATAATCGGCAACCACTTCCACCAGATTGAGCGCATCATCAGAAGTCAGCGCCTCTTGTGCCTTGACCGTTCTGCCCAATACGGCAACAAGCTGCTTCAGCTCCGTATAGCGTTGTTCTGTCAGGGCCTTATTGACGGCATAGCCTTTTATTAAATACTCTTTCAGCACCTTGTTTGCCCATCAGCGAAAGTCCACACCTTTTTTTGATTTGACCCGATAACCGACAGAGATGATGACATCAAGGTTATAGAAACGTACATCATGTGTCTGGCTTTTACCTTTTATCGCACCATGTTCTGTGGTTGTCGCAAAATTTGCGACAACCACTTCGCCTGCAAGTTCTTCTTTTATGGCATTGGCTATATGCTTACGGATTGTTTTTGAATCGCGCCCAAACAATTCGGCTATCTGATAGGCATTCAGCCATACCGTATCTTGGTCTATTCTGACCTCAAGCTGTGTTTCTCCGTCTTCTTAACTATCCACCTTATTATTTCCCAAAAACAAACCTATGATTTACGCATAAAAAACCTATGACTTTTGATGTAAAAGTGGCCGAGTTACGAGGCAAAACTCAGCCATTAACAGTTTAGAAGTAAATACATTGAACTTGCTTAACAAGAAGCCATATACAAAGACACAATCTTTCAATTTAAAACATAAAGCAACGCAGATACTTACGATTTTTCGGGACTATTTTTATGATGCGAATGTATGGACATGAAAAGGCGACCGGACTGGAGAGCTGACAAATATTAATCGGGCTATTGGGGATAAGAAGTGACGCTCATGTCAATGTTACGGACTATGGGGCGGCTATGGTTTATGGTATTGCGATTGATAAAAAAGTCATAAATAATGTTACGCAAAACGTGATGTAATAAAGCAAATTGACTGAAAAACGTCATTTTAAAAGGCAAGGACGAAAAATAATGGCTCCGTTGGCAATTTTTTATTTTGTAGTTATGCCAATTTGCATTATCTTTGCATAAGATAAGCGGCATCTAGGCATAACATTCAAGCAAGACTTGATGATTCTGCTCTCGGTTTGCATTATCTCTGCATAAGATAAGCGGCATCTAGGCATAACATTCAAGCAAGCTTGATGATTCTGCTCGCGGTTTGCATTATCTTTGCATAAGATAAGCTGCATCTCGGCATAACATTCAAGCAAGCTTGATGATTCTGCTCGCGGTTTGCATTATCTCTGCACATAAGATAAGCGGCATCTAGGCATTACATTCAAGCAAGCTTGATGATTCTGCTCT
>OLFW01000445.1_pt1 | contig 36249 bp, 37 predicted proteins | sample 1605351 | NCBI WGS metagenome assembly OLFW01 (sample SAMEA3888918, study PRJEB22519) | human gut metagenome | biome: human gut; feature: human-associated habitat; material: faeces | place: Denmark | collected 2010 | reverse complement strand
TTTATTTCGCTAGCGTCAGCTGGCTTCCATCGGCTAGTGACTAGTGACTAGTGACGGGGTGTGAAAAAGCATTTTTTCACACCCTTTATTTTCTGCTTTTGTAAAATCGAGCTTTCATCTGGAGGGAACTTACCGGGTGTACGTCAACAAGGCCACACTCTCCACATGGCTGGTGTGGGGGAACATGTCCACAGGCTGGACCTTGCGCACGACGAAGCCTCTATCCCGCAGGATGGCCGCATCCCTTGCCAGGGAGGCCGGGTTACAGGAAACGTATACCACCCGATGGGGCCGGACTTTCGCAATGGCATCCAGCACCCGTTGCTCGCAGCCTGCCCGGGGAGGATCCAGAACCACCACGTCAGGACGGCTGCCGTTTTTCACCAGCTCCGGCATTTCCCTGGCCGCGTCGCCACAGAGGAAATCCACGTTCTGGATGTGGTTGTCCCGGGCGTTCTGGCGGGCGTCCCGGATGGCCGGGGCCACAATCTCGATGCCTAGCGCCCGCCGGGCCTTCCGGGACAGGAACAGGGTGATGGTACCGGTACCACAGTAGGCGTCAATGACATTTTCCTGACCGGTAAGGGCTGCATACTGCAGAGCCGTCTCATACAATTTTTCCGCCTGCAGGGTGTTCACCTGGAAAAAGGACAGGGGAGAGATGGAGAAGGTGAAGTCTCCCAGCCGGTCGTGGATGATCCCGGGTCCGTAGATGATCTTGTTCTTGGGGCCCAGAATGACATTGGTATGCCGGGTGTTCAGGTTCTGGACCAGGGTCACAAACCCGGGTACATCTTTTTTCAGCATGGACACCAGGTCTTTCAGGTGGGGCACCTGGGGCTCGTTGGTCACCAGTACAGCCATGACCTCGCCGGTCCGTACCCCCACCCGGCCCATGATGTGCCGCACAATGCCCCGGCGGGCATCTTCTTCCAGCGCCGGGATCCTGTATTGTTCCATCCAGCGCCGCACCACATGGACAATCTGGTTGTTGGCCTGCTGCTGGATGAGGCAGTCGTCCACATCGATGATCCGGTGGGTGCCCTGGGCGTAGCAGCCGATGTGCAGGGTATGGTTCCTGCCCTGGGCCGCCGGGACCTGCATCTTGTTCCGGTAATGCCAGGGATCCGGAGCCCCCAGGGTTTCCAGTACCGCCAGGTTCTTGAAATGGCCGATCCGTTCCATGGCGTCCACTACAGTCTGGCGTTTCAGAGCCAGCTGGGCCGGATAGGACAGGTGCTGCAGCTGACAGCCTCCGCACTGGGCATATACAGGGCAGGGAGGGGTTACCCGGTCAGGGGAAGGGACCAGCAGCTTGGACAGCCGGGCCTGGCCGTAATTTTTCTTCAGGACCGTGACCTGGGCCTGGACCCGTTCACCGGGCAGCGCACCCGGCACAAAGAACGTAAAACCGCTGAGTTTGCCCACTCCTTCTCCGGAGCTTCCCAGTCCGGTGATGGTCAGTTCGATATTTTCTTTGGGTTTGAAGGGTATGTTCTTTTCTTTCATAATGTCTCCATTATACCACGGTTTTCAGGGAAAAATCCGACAGGAAAGGATGAATTGCGGGGAAAATGACGGAAAGGGTAAAAAAAGCCTCAGAATTGACAAAATTACATGTTTTTTATATGATATAGAAAGAAAAGACGATAGAAAAACAAAAGGACGCTGTGGTGAGTTCAGCGCCCATTTTTTCAATACTGGGAAAAGGGTCCGGCTGGGAGGCGCAGGGAGTTCGATTGATTGATTTTATGAGGGGGAGAACAAATGGATTGGAAGCATGATTTGCTGCTGCTTTGTTATGTGGCGCTGGGGGGCGCCCTGGGTTCTGTAGCCCGGTTTCCGGTGGCCAAATCCCTGAAGGGGGTATGGGGACATGGCTTTCCCTGGGAAATGGTGTTTGTGAACACCTTTGGCTGTATCCTGGTGGGCCTTTGTGCAGCGTTCCTGTATACGAAGCTGCCCCATCCCGGGTGGGCCATGCTTCTCTATTGGGGGTTCATCGGCGGTTTCACTGCCTTTTCTTCCTTCATCAAGGAAGGTCTGCATTTTTTCCTCCACGGAGAACACATTACCGGTTTCCTGTACATCCTGCTCCAGAATACCCTGGGGATGGTGGCGGCCGGGGTGTCTTTCTGGCTGGGGAAATCTCTCATGTAAAAGGAGAATTGTTCCGATATGAATCCATTTTTCATGACCCTGTTACTGGTGGGACTGGGAGGATCCGCAGCGATGTGGGCGCTGTATCGCACCGGTCTTTCCTTTTTGCGGCCCTGGAGGACCCTGGGCCTTTTTTTGTTTCTGCCCCTGTGTTTCACGGTGAGCAATGTATATCTCCATGCCTTTCCCCGTCCGGTGACCCGGTTGCTGGCCTGGGTGGGCGGTCTGTGGATGGGATTGTTGTATTATGCCGTGCTGGGGGCCGTGCTGGTGCTCCCGGGGCTGCTCATTGGCTGGCTGGGCCATGCACCTGCTTTCAGCCTCCGGGTCACCCGGATCGTTGCCGGCGTGGTGCTCCTGCTGGCAGCAGGGGGCTGCTGGTGGGCCACCCATCCAGTGGTTCGGCAGGTGACCTATACCACGGACAAACCCGTCCCCGGACCTTATAAAGTGGTATTTGTCTCCGACCTCCACTTCGGCGGTCTGTTCGGTACGGAGTACGGAAAGGAGCTGGTAGCCCGGATCAATGGCCAGCAGCCGGATTTGATCCTGCTGGGCGGTGATATTGTGGACGGAGACCTGCCCTTCGTGCAGCAGGAGGGCAGCCTGGATACCCTGAAGGCGCTGCGGGCCCGGGATGGGATCTATGCCGTCTATGGCAACCACGACAAGCGTATGGATACGGCCACCATCGAACGGAGCCTGCTGGAAAAGGAGGGCATCCGGTTCCTGGTGGATGAGACGAAGCCGGTGAACGCCTGGCTGTCGCTCAACGGACTGGATGATTACCTGTTTGGGGACAGACGGGCCCGGTTCCAGCCGGAAACAGGCAAATGCAATATCTTGATGGAACACGAACCCCGGCGTCTGGAAAAAGCGGCGGAGGAGGGATATGACCTGTATTTTGCCGGCCATACCCATGCGGGACAGCTGCTGCCCAACCGGCTGATTACCAGGAAGATGTACCCTCTGGACTACGGTTCCAGATGGTTCGGCACCATGCTGGCCACAACCTCCAGCGGCTACGGCCTGTGGGGTGTACCCATCCGCAGCGGGCCACGGCCGGAGATCGTGGTGGTGACAATCATACCGAAAAAGGACTGATGCTTACAGCGTCAGTCCTTTTTTGTAGCATTCCGCCTTCTTTTCCAGCTTCATGGGATAGGCCCTGGAGGAAGAGGGGAGACGGGTCAGCTCATACATCTTCCCTCCCAGCCGGATGGGCACCGTGGTGTTGGTCCGGGGCAGTTTCGGCGGTTCCGTGCACTGGTGCAGCACGATTTCCGTAGCCTTTTCCCCGGTGGTCACCAGCCGTCGGCAGTGGGGCAGCCGGGACAGCATGGTACCCAGGTCCGCCTCTTCCACGATGTGGAGGAATTTGTCCGAGGCGTTTCCCTTTTCCCGCTGGGCACGCAGCACCGTGGGACCCAGGGCGATGCCGGCCTTTGAGAGGAATGCCCTGATTTTTTCTACGTCGAAGGCTTTTTCCGTGCCCCTGCGGAAGTGGTCCGGATCCTGGAAATAGATGATTCCCAGGATGCGCCACATATCATTCTGGAAATTGGGATAGTAGAAATCCATGGCCCGCTTTCCTTCCGCCGGGGGAAAAGTCCCTAAAACCAGCACCCGGGCATTCTCCGGCAGGAACGGCGGAAACGGGTGTACCTCAATGGGCAGGTCCGGAAGAATGCCCGGCATTGCCTTTGCTTTATCCATAAGATGATTCTCCTTCCTCAGCCACCAACCACTAACCACTAACCACCAGCCACTAGTTACGAACCCCTTACTCCTCCGGATTTTTCAGCAGCTTGAAGCTTTCCTTGTGGTATTCCAGGATGCCTTCTTTCTGCATCTTGCTCAGTTCGTTGCTCAGGGCGCTCCGGTCCACACTCAGGTAGTCGGCCATCTGCTGCCGGTTGAAGGGGACGGTGATGATTTTCCTTTTCTGCTGGGCTGCCAGGAAGGACAGGTAGGACAGGACACGTCCCCGGATGGACTTGGAGGAGGTATGCAGGATCCGCCGGGCCAGGGCCAGGTTCTTCCGGGCCAGGATGTGAAGCAGGTTGTCACTGATCTGCTGGTGCTGGGGGCAGCTGCGGGAACAGGTGTGGAATACCTTCCGCAGGTCCATCATGAGCACCGTGGTGTCGGTGACAGCCTGGACATTGATCAGCAGGGGTTCGTTTTCCGCACAGGCATAGGCTTCGGCGAACAGTTCCCCGGGGCCCATGGTTCCCAGCAGGTTCCGATTGCCCCACAGGTCATCGTTTTCGATGATGACCTGGCCCTTCAGGACCATGCTCACCGTGTGGACGATATCCCCCGCATAGTGGATATAGGAACCTTTGGGAAAGGAACGGACTACGCCCCCCAGGCAGTGCATCCGCAGTTCGATTTCCTGGGGTGGGATATTTTTGAACAGGGCCGTTTTGGCCAGAAAAGCAGTATCCATAGCAGATTCCATCATGCATTCTCCTTGTTGTTGTAACAACATTTAACTTTTCTCCAGTATACGTCGAAAGGGGAAGAAAAGCAAGAGGGGGACCCCTTGACGAAGTCCTGTTTCTGTGCTACAGTGAGACTAATTTCAAATCAATGTTGCAATGAAAAGAAGAGTACCTTTGGCGCACGGCACAGAGAGCTTCCGACCGGTGAAAGGGAGAGCGGGCCAAGAAGGGAACATGGCCTTGGAGCAGATGATTGAAACCGAGTAGGTCATCCGGGTGTGCCCGTTATCGCACTGGAGTATCCGAACGCTGTTCGCGTGCTCGAGAGGCCTGGTTCGCCAGGCGAAGCCGGGTGGTACCACGATGCTTTCGTCCCTGCAGGGACGAAAGCTTTTTTATTCATTGTACGAAGGAGTGATTCATATGCCAATCAAGATCGATTCCCATCTTTCCGCCAAGGAAAAACTGAGAGAGGAAAATATTGTCACCATCGATAACGACCGGGCCATGACCCAGGATATCCGTCCCCTGAAGATCCTGATCCTGAACCTGATGCCGCTGAAGAAACCGACAGAAGTGCAGCTGCTGCGCCTGCTGGGGAATACCCCTCTGCAGCTGGAAATCGATTTCTGCCGTCCGGTGACCCGGGTGGGCACCCATACGGATAACTCCTACCTGGAATCTGCCTATCTGGAATTCAGGGATGTGGCTGACAAGTACTACGATGGGCTGATCGTCACCGGAGCTCCGGTGGAAAAGCTGGAGTATGAGGACGTGGAATACTGGGGCGAAATTGAGGAATACCTGGAATGGGCCCGCACCCATGTCTATTCCGTCCTCCATTACTGTTGGGGCGCCCAGGCCGGCCTGTACTACTACTACGACATCCCCAAAGTGATGCTGCCCCAGAAACTGTGCGGTATCTATCCCTATGGGCTCACCGTGCGGAACCATCCCCTGCTGCGGGGGTTCGATGACCGGTATTTTATTCCCCAGAGCCGGTATACCAAGGTGGACGATGCCCTGGTGGACAGCAATCCGCAGCTGCAGGTGCTGAGCCGCAGTGTGGAAAATGGCATCAATATTGTGGCCACCGAAGATATGCGCCGGGTGTTCGTCATGGGCCATTTCGAATATGACAGGATGACCCTGCGGGACGAATACGTGCGGGATCGGGACAAGGGGCTGGATCCGGCGCTGCCCAAACATTACTATCCCACCGATGACACCACCCAGGAACCTCTGTTCAAGTGGTGCAGCTACGCCCATCTGTTCTATCTGAACTGGCTGAACATGGTGTACCAGGATACCCCGTACGACCTGACCAAACTGACGAAGAAGGAATGATGGGAACGGGTGTAGCTTCGACCCAGGACCTTATGTTCATGGATTTGGCCCTGGAAGAGGCCCGGCAGGCGGCCAGGGAGGGAGAAATTCCCGTGGGGGCCGTGCTGGTGCGGAAGGGGCAGGTGGTGGCCCGGGCCCATAACCGCCGGGAACAGGACCGGGACGCCACAGCCCATGCCGAGCTGCTGGCCATCCGGAAGGCCTGCGAAAAACTGGGCCGCTGGCGGCTCACGGACTGTACCTTGTATGTAACCCTGGAACCCTGTCCCATGTGTGCCGGAGCCATCTGGAACGCCCGGATCGGCCGGCTGGTGTACGGGGCCTGGGACAGTGCCGCCGGGGCCTGCGGTTCCCAGTTCAACCTGCCCGTCCATCCGTCCCTGAACCACCGGACGGAGGTGACGGCCGGGATCCGGGAAAAAGAAAGCCGGGAAATTTTGCGGGATTTTTTGAAAGCCAGACGATAAATATGGTATAATAGAAAAATCTCATGGATGGGTGTCCGAGCGGTTGAAGGTGCTTGACTCGAAATCAAGTGTGCCCAAAAGGTACCGAGGGTTCGAATCCCTCCCCATCCGCCATATAGGATTGGTGAAAATGGATTTTCACCAACCGTCACTAGTCACTGGCCACTGGTCACTAGCGAAAGGAAGCCAGCATGGCTGGCAAAAGTAAAGGAGCCGTGAGAAATACCGCCTGCATTGCTGGTATTTTTCATGGCTTTTTTCAGTAGAAAGGTAGGAAAGATGATGAAAACGTATCAACCCATCACTGAAGGAATCGTAGAAAAGTTGAAGGACATCGTGGGTGAAAAGTTCGTTTGGACCGATGAGGACCATCTGGAACAGTACAAGACCGACGAGGAAACGGATCCCCGGAAATTCCACCGGCCGGAGGCAGTGGTGGCACCGGCTTCCACAGAAGAGATCGCTTCCATTATGAAGCTGGCCAATGCAGAACATTTTCCGGTGACTCCCCGCAGCGGCGGTACCAGTGTGTCCGATGGGGCCATCCCCGTGTGCGGCGGTCTGGTACTGCTCATGGAACGGCTGGATAAGATCCTGGAAGTGAGTCCGGAAGGGATGTACCTGCGGGCCCAGGCCGGTGCCCGTACCGGAGATGTGCAGCAGGCCGCCCGAGAAAAAGGCCTGTTCTATGCCGGGGATCCCTGCAGCGCCGACAGCTGCCTGATCGGAGGCAACCTGGCCACCAATGCCGGCGGTGATAAGGCGGTGCGATACGGGACCACCCGCAACCAGGTCCATGCCATCGAAGTGGTACTGCCCAACGGGCAGATTGCCCACCTGGGGACCCGCTGCAAGAAAAACTCCACAGGGTACTGCCTGGATCAGCTGGTGATCGGCAGTGAAGGGACCCTTGGCATCATCACGGAAGTGACGCTGAAGCTGCTGCCCCAGGCTCCCTGTAAAGCCGATGTGCTGGCCATCTTCACGGACCAGGACAAGGCCACAGGCATTGTTCCGGTGCTCCTGCGGGAAGGCCTCGATCCCACCAGCGTGGAATTCATGGACAATGCCTTTGTGCGTGCCTCCAGTGAGTATTCCAAACTGGATCTGGGCCATTACGAGGACGGTTCCTATGTGATCCTGACCCTGGAAACCTTTGATGAAGAAGAGTTGGACCGGAAGCTGCTGAAGCTGGATGAACTGTGCCGCAGCCATGGAGCTGTGGAGGTGGGGATGGCGGATAACCGGGTGTGGACCCTGCGGAAGAATTGTCTGGAATCCACCCGGGTATTGAGCAGGGTCATGACCAGCGATGATTTCGTGGTTCCCCTGGACAAAATAGCCCGGACCATCAGTCAACTTTCCCGGGAAGCCCAGAAGTATCCGTTCCGGGTTTTCACCCTGGCCCATGCCGGTGATGGTAACCTTCATTTTTCCATTTTAAAAGGGGACCTGAGCGACGAAGCATGGGAACAGGCCCTGGATGCCTTCCACGCCAAAGCCTATGGATATGTATATGCCATGGGTGGCAGACTCAGCGGGGAACACGGTATCGGGGCCAAGAAAGTGAAACAGCTGGCCGCCCTGGCCGATCCGGGCGAACTCTACATGATGCAGACCATCAAACAGGCCCTGGACCCTCAGGACATCCTGAACCCGGGAAAGGTGCTGGCGGTCTACTGAAAAGGAAAGGGATGTGGCCTTTTGGCCAACAAAAATAGGCTGTCGCAAATGCGACAGCCTATTTCCTTTATTTTCCCGGCGGGCTGCAAGGGCAGGCACCCCTGCGGCACATGGGGGTATCCGCTTATTGCTGCTTCCTTCCGGACCTGACAAGATTCACAGGCCTCCATTGCGCAGGACCCACTCTTGCAGTCCGCCGGAAAAATAAAAGCCGCAAAATGCGGCTGATGGACTAAAAAATGGCGGAGAGTGAGGGATTCGAACCCTCGATACGGTTTCCCGTATACACGCTTTCCAGGCGTGCTCCTTCAACCACTCGGACAACTCTCCAGGTTGAATTGCTGATTGACAGCTATTCAGTTTTTGTGATTGCAATCACGACAATCACGAGTTACAGTATAACGAATTTCCCATCCCTTGTCAAGGCATTTCTTGAAAAAAACAAGAATCTAGTTGAAGTCCCTGCTGGAAAAAAGGTATAATAGCAAAGTAGCACTACTGAAAGGATGGGAGACATGGCATACGTAGCATTGTACCGTACCTGGCGTCCCCAGGATTTCGACGACCTGGTGGGACAGGAACCCATCAAGAAGGCCCTGACCAATGCGCTGGAAACGGGCCGGATTTCCCATGCCTATCTGTTTGCCGGGCCCCGGGGTACCGGCAAGACCAGTACCGCCCGGATCCTGGCCAAAGCCCTGAACTGCGAGAAGGGCCCTACGGCCCATCCCTGCAACCAGTGTACCAATTGTCGGGAAATCACTGAAGGTACCTCCAGTGATGTGGTGGAAATCGATGCTGCCTCCAACCGGGGCATTGACGAAATCCGGAAACTGCGGGAGCAGGTGTACTTTGCGCCTGTGTCCAGCCGGTACAAGGTCTACATCATCGACGAAGTGCACATGATCACCACCGATGCCTTCAATGCGCTGCTGAAAACCCTGGAGGAACCGCCGGACCATGTGGTGTTCATCCTGGCCACCACCGAGCCCCAGAAGATCCTGAACACCATCCTGTCCCGCTGCCAGCGGTTTGATTTCCATCGGGCCACGGTGGACGAAATCGCCCGGCACCTGGCCAGAGTGGCGGCAGGCAGCCACATCGAGGCAACTCCCCAGGCCCTGCGCCTGATGGCCATCCAGGCTGATGGGGGGCTGAGGGATGCCCTGAGCCTCTTGGATCAGTGCAGCGTGATGGCCAGCCCGGTGACGGAAGAGACCGTCCGTCAGGTATTGGGCCTGGTGGGCCGGGAAAAGTTGCGCCAGCTGATCACCCAGATCGGCCGGCGGGACCTTTCCGGGGCTCTGGATTCCCTGAACCAGTTGCTGGAACAGGGCAGGGAGATGGAACAGATCCTGGCGGAGCTGATGGAATACTTCCGGGCCCTGCTGCTGTTCCAGGCGGACCGGGAGTATCAGGAAATCTATCTGACCGATACCCGGGAAGCCCTGGAGCAGGCGGCAGGCCTTTTCACCCGGGACCAGATCGTGGCCCATGTGGAACGGATCCATGAGGCAGTGAAGGAAAGCCGGTATTCCCTGCGGAAGAAGATCGTAGGGGAACTGTGCCTGTTCGATCTGTGCAAAGAACGGGGAAATTCGGAGGCGGCCCTTCTGGCCCGGATCGAGACACTGGAACAGCAGGTGGCGGCCCTGACTGCGGGGGGCATCCCGGCGGCACCGGTCCGTCCGGTGGTGACGGCATCTGTGGATGCAGCCCCGGCCCCGGCCACGCCGGTACCGCCGGTTCCTGCACCTGCAGCGCCTCAGCCGGTCAGCAGGCCACAGGCACGGCAGGTATTCGCAAAAATGGCGGCGGCCCAGCAGGCGGAACATCCGGCAGTTCCGGCAGTTGCCGCTTCGGAAGGAACCGATGCAGCACCGGTCGCCCCTGTGGGTCCTGTGTCGGCGGTTCCCTACCGGGCTCCGGAGGAGGTGCAGTTCAACGGCAGCGGACGGGCCCAGGCCCAGCAGCTGTGGCAGCTGGTGCTCCAGGGCCTGAAGCGGCGTCGGAAACGGACGTTCATGATTTATGCGGAAATGGCCAAAGTGGCTGACTTTCAGGGACAGACCCTGCTCCTTACCGTAAGCACCGATTTCGGCAAGGAAAAGATGGAGGAACCTTCCTTTAAGAATCTGATCCAGGAAATCCTGAAGGAAGCCACGGGCCAGGCTCTCAGGCTGGAAGTCATCCAGTCGGAGGGAGAAATCACGTTGAACAAGCCGGCCGCAGGTCCTGCCTCCGCACCGGTACCGCAGGCCCCTGATCCGATTCCGGCTTCCCCGGCACCGGAACCAGCACCCCTGCCTCCGGAACCGGAGACCCCGGAGAATTCTCCACATTCGGCACCGGCCCCTGGGGCCGTTACCACGCCTCCCACGGCCCGGGAGGCTGCGCAACCAGCAATCCCCGCCACCCCTGTGAAACCTTCGGAACTCCCGGACGGAGTGAAAAAGGCCATACAGGTCTTTGGCGGTGAAGTGTATAAAGAATAAATCCCTGAGTGGATATGTAGGAGGAAATGAAATGTTTAAAGGCGGAATGGCAATGAATGGCATGCAGGGCATGCTGAAGAAAGTCCAGAAGATGCAGAGCCAGATGAGCAAACTGCAGGAAGAACTGAAAGAACGGGAAGTGGAAGGCACTGCCGGTGGTGAAGCTGTCAAAGTGGTGGTGAACGGCAACAAGAATCTGCTGAAACTCACCATTTCTCCCGATGCCGTGGATCCGGACGATGTGGAAATGCTCCAGGACCTGATCGTGACCGCTGTCAATGATGCCATGAAGAAAGTGGATGACATGACGGAAAGCGAACTGGGCAAGGTCACTGGCGGGCTGAAACTCCCCGGGATGTTTTGATCCGGCTTTATCATGCGAATGGTAAAACCCCTGGCACGGCTCCATGAACAGCTGCGCAAACTGCCGGGCATCGGCAGCAAGAGCGCGCTGCGGCTGGCGTACCATGTGCTGGATATGAAACGGGAGGATGTGGAAGCCCTGGCCCAGTCCCTGCTGGACGTAAAGGACAAGGTCCATCTCTGCCGTCAGTGCTTCGATCTGTGCGAAGGGGACCTGTGCGAGATCTGCCAGGATGAGAGCCGGGACCGGAGCCTGGTGTGCGTGGTGGAACAGCCCCAGGACGTGGCCGCCATGGAGCGGACCCGTGGGTACCAGGGCCTGTACCACGTGCTCCACGGGGTGCTTTCGCCCCTGGATGGAGTGGGGCCCGACCAGCTGAAGATCCGGGAACTGCTGCTGCGGCTCCAGAAGGGCACCATCAAAGAAGTGATCATCGCCACCAATTCCGATGTGGAGGGGGAGGCCACGGCCAATTACCTGGCCGGGCTGATCCGTCCCACCGGCATCAAGGTCAGCCGCATCGCCCATGGTCTGCCTGTCGGTGGGGACCTGGAGTATGCCGATGAACTGACTTTGTATAAAGCGCTGGAAAACCGGCGAGAAATCTGAAAGGCAGGTCGTAACCATGGAAATGTGGCTTGCGGCGGGGGCAGCGCTCGTTGTGCTGTTCTTCGTCATCAATATGTTCTCTCTGTCGCTGAAACTGCTGTGGAATGGCATCTGCGGAGTCATCCTGCTCTGGCTGTTCAACCTGGTGGGCGGAATCTTCGGGGTGACCATCCCCATCCATTTCATCTCGGCACTGGTGGCCGGGTTCTTTGGCGTCCCCGGTGTCATCGTCATGCTGCTGATGCAGGTCATGGGCTGATGCCATGCTGCACAAATCGTCCAATGAAAAAGTCCGTGTCCTCTGCTATCTGATCATCGGGGGCACGGCTGCTTTGTTTGAATGGAGCCTGGTGTACCTGTTCAACCTGCGCTGGGGCTGGAACTACCTGGTGGCTACAGCGGCCGCCTACCTGTGCTCTACGGTGTGTCATTATATCGCTACCAACATCTGGGTGTTCACCAGCGGAGTCCGGTACAGCAGGAAAAAGGAATTTTCCCTGGTGCTGGTGGTTTCCACCTTGGGCCTTCTGCTGAATGTACTGCTCATGCGGATTTTCGTAGGCGGAATGGGCCTGCCGGTGATGGTTTCCAAGATCATCGCTTCGGCCCTTGTGACCATCTGGAACTATTTTTCCAGGAAAAAATGGATTTACGTAGAATGAAGAAAAAGTAGGGGATCAAGATGCTGCGTCATAAAGTCGATATTGAAGCGTTCCAGAAAGTGCTGCTGATCCACAATCGGAATTCTGGGAAACAGAATTTCTTCAGCGGGATCCACAGCAATGTGGAAAGCATTGCCCGGCAGCTGATGCGGATGTACGGACCGGAACGGTTCCAGTATGTCACAGTGGGGACCTTTGGGGAGACCCAGGCCGCCGGGAAGAAAATCTGCGAGGAGAAGATCCAGTGGGTGATCGTGGCCGGGGGCGACGGTACCCTGCGGACCCTGGTGGAAGAATGTGTGGACAAGGATTACTGGCCTTACATCAGCATCTATCCGGCTGGTACCGTGAACCTGGTAGCCAAGGAACTGATGCAGAAGACCGATGTGCACAACTGGATGTACCGGGTCTCCAAGGGCGTCACCACTCCGGTATGCCTGGGGAAGGCCAACAACAGGATCTTTCTTACGGTGGCCGGAATCGGCGTGGATTCCATGGTGGTGAAGCAGGTGACACCCAGGGAAAAGAAGTACCTTTCCACCCTGGCCTATGTGCGCCAGAGCGGTCGGGTGCTGGGTAATGAAATGCTGCTCCACAACTGGAAGTATCGGTTCCAGGTCATGATCAACGACGACGGCACCTGGCATCAGGCCAGCTCCGTCATCGTGACCAAGAGCCGCTATTATGCGGGGCGGTTCTCTCTGGTCAACGGAGGGTCCCTGTCAAAACCCACCATGCATGTGTGCCTGTTCACCAAGGGACGCTGCGTGGATTTTTTGCGGTATACGGCCCTGATCGCAGCTGATATGCTGAATCTGGACAAAAGCGTGGAAATCTATCCGGCTACCCAGGTGGATATCCGCTGCAATGTGAAGAAGTTTGCAGCTGAGCTGGACGGGGATGCAGTGGTGGATTCGCCGCTGTCCATCATCCTGCTGCCCAAACCGCTGCAATTCATTTCCTGAGGGGGCTGCTGTGAAAAAGAAACTCGCATACATCCTGTTCCTGGTCATTTGCTTTGTGGCAGAGGCCGGGTATCGCTGGAATTTTTTGAAGGAGATCACGCCCTTTCCCTGGGCGGAATTCTGGTACCATACACTGAACTATTTCCTGCGGGATGTGCTCCTTTCCCTGGTGGCACTGCTGCTGTATGCCCGCCGGAAACGGATCCCGGACCGGCTCCACCGGTATTTTCCGGTGGCTGTGACAGGGGCGTTGTATCTGCTGGACGCTCTGTTCATGGTCACGTATCTGGAATTGGATCCGGGTTTTATGACGACACTGTCGGTACTGGCCGGACTGTTCAACAACATCGTGCTGGTGCTGCTGGCGGCCATGATTTATCACCACTGGCCCAATAGGCTGTGGAAGGCCATCTACTTCCTGGTCTTTTATGTGACCTGCGTACTGATCCTGGGAGACGGGATCTATTTCTGGAATACGTCCATGCACGTGGAGAGCGTCTTGTTCGATAACCTGAATGTGTACGCCGCCAAGGGCATCCTGGCCACCACGGAGAACTGGCAGCTGGGACTGCTCGGAGTGATCCTTCTGCTGTTCATTCCCCTGTTTCGGGTCAGCACGCCCCGGCGGCACAAACCCAACCTGCCCTGGTCCCTGCTCCTGGTGGCGTTGCTCACCATGGTACTGAACGGCGGCTACTGGCTGCTGGCCGAGGGTGTGTACCTGGCTATCGACAATACAAACGGCCTGGATATCGAAGTGGATATGGAAAAGAGCCGCCGCCCCACCCGGACCATGGTGGCCTATCCCATCAATGTGAACTTCTTCCAGAAGGCGTTCTTCAAGACCGATAAGGTGGTGCAGGATCCCTGGAAGTTCCAGGAACGGGAGCTGACGGACAAAGACAGGGCCGAACTCACCCGGCTGGGCATCCTGCCGAAAGGGAAACCGGTACCCCTGGAGAAACCGGCCTATGACCGGGTGGTCATGCTGATCCTGGAAAGCGTCCATCGGGACTATCTCCATTACTACAATCCCAATATACCGGCTGATGCCACCCCGTATCTGGATTCCCTGGTGAAGAAGTATCCCCACATCGATCATTATTATTCCTCGGCCGTGCCCACCACCCAGGGACTGAATGCCACGTTCCGGTCCCAGCTGATCTACGATAAGGACCTGCCGGGGCAGGAGCAGCCGTCCCTGTTCCGCAGTGTGCAGCAGGCCGGGTATAGCGGCTATTTCGTCAACGCCTCCAGCCGGTACTATGCCAATGAATACCGGGAATATCCGGCCCAGTTCGGCATGGAGCATTACCTGGCCAAAGAGGATCTGGGCAACCTGGGGTACAAGGGCGCCAGCGGCTGGGGTTTCCACAATGATGTGATGTACGACTTCACCCTGAAGACCCTGGCTGAACACAGGAATGAAAAAATGCTCCTGGTCTGCAAGACCCTGGATATGCACCAGCCCTATCCGTACTACGGCTATACCTACGCGGAGATGCCGGAAGATGTGCGGGATAACGGGACGGCCACGGTCTGCGGCATGTACTGGGTGGACAAGACCATCCAGCATTTCTTCGAAGAAGCGGAGAAAGAGGGCCTTATGGACGACCGGACCCTGTTCATCGTTACCGCAGACCACAATCCCCATTCCGGCGGTGAGTACAAGAAACTGGTGGAAAATCCCCAGGATAAACAGAGTGTGGCACCCATCCCGGTGATCTTCATCTCGAAGAACCTGCAGCCGTTGAAGGATCTGGACGAGAGCATCTATGCCAGCCAGCAGGATATGGCTCCCACCCTGCTGAGTCTGCTGGCTCTTCCCACACCGGATGAATTCATGGGCCGGAACCTGCTGCAGCCCGGCAATGAACGGTCCTATGCCCTGGGATATTTCGGAGGCAAGGCCTACTATTATTCCCAGCCGGAATATGTGGTGGCTACCCTGGATGAGGAACATCCGGACACGGAAGCCAAGGATGCCATTGCCAATTACCTGATGTATGGCTATGTGAAGCGTCATCTGGAGTTTTTACAGAAATAGAAAACACGGACCTGGGAACGGGCGTCCCTCATGGGCCGCCCCTACGCATGGAAACACACAATCCGATGTGTTCCGTAGGGACTACCCGTAAGGGGAGTCCGTCCCCAGGTCGCCCGGAGGGCTATATTTTATTGCCAGCGAAGCTGGCTTCCATCGGCTAGTGACTGTTGACTAGTGACTAGTGACACAGGTGGCGGAAGCCACCCGTTAGCCAAAAGGCTGCCATTTTCGGAAGCCTTTTTTAAAAGGAGTTGATTTGTTGTTTACGGAAAGCCTTGTTACAGGAACTTTTCAAAGCCGGCTGCGGCGGATCCTGGGGGTCATGATCCCCATCCTGATCACCCAGCTGTGTATTACGGGGATGAGTCTGTTCGATACAGTCATGAGCGGCCATGCAGGGACAAGGGAATTGGCCGGGGTGGCCATCGGCAGCAACATCTGGATGCCGGTGTTCACGGGCCTGAACGGCATTCTTCAGGCACTGACACCCATTGTGGCCAACTACCGGGGCGCTCGCCAGTTCGAAAAGATCTCCGGGGCCGTGTGCAGCGGCCTGACCCTGGCGGCGGCCCTGGCTTTCGGCATCATTGCCGCAGGCAGCCAGCTGCTGCCGAAGATCCTGGACACCATGAGCCTGGAACCGGCGGTGCGGCAGGTGGCCTTCCGCTACCTGGGCTTTGTGGCCTGGGGCATCCTGCCGCTCTTTTCTGCCAGCATCCTCCGGTGCTTTGTGGACAGCCTGGGGTATACCCAGGTGACCATGCGGCTGTTCCTTCTGACCATGCCCATCAACGCCTGCATGAACTACATCTTCATCTTTGGCAAATTGGGCATGCCTGCCCTGGGCGGCCCGGGTGCCGGGGTAGGCACGGCCATTACCTGCTGGCTGTTGCTTATGGCCTTTGTCCTGGTGGTGCTTCGGCTGAAGGTATTCCGGGAATTCCACGTGTTCCGGCGGAGCGGATTTTCCTTCCACCATGTACGGGAACATCTGCGGGTCGGCATTCCCATGGGATTGGCCATTTTCCTGGAAACCAGCTTCTTCGGGGTGGAATGTCTGCTGGTTTCCCGGTTCGGTACCGTTGTGGTGGCAGCCAACCAGGCCGCCATGAGCTTCTGCAACATGCTGTACATGGTACCCCTGAGCTTCTCCCTGTCTCTGACCATCCTGGTGGGAGCGTATGTGGGGGCCCGGGATTTTGCCCAGGCCAAAGCCTATGCAGATACAGGAAGGATCTCCAACATCCTGATCGGAGCCTGTTTCGGGCTGTGCCTGTTCCTGGGCAGAGGGCTTATTGCAACCCTGTACACCGAGGATGCAGCGTTGCTGGCACCCATCATGCACTTTTTGACCTTTGCGGTGGCGTTCCAGTTCTTCGACAGTACGGCAGCTCCCATCCAGGGAGTGTTGCGGGGCTACAAGGACGTGAAGGCCACGTTCTATTCAGCCCTGGCCGCCTATTGGGGCATTGCCCTGCCCTTTGGGCTGCTGCTGGACCATGTGGGAGGAAAGGGACCGGACAGTTACTGGATCGGACTGATCACGGGGATCTTCTTTTCGGCGGCCTTCCTGAGCCTGCGGCTGCGGCACATAGAAAAGGCCAGAGTCTCCGGAATTTGATCTCAAGAGGAAGAAAAGGCGCTGTGAAAAAATCATCTACAGCGCCTTTATTTCGCTAGCGTCAGCTGGCTTCCATCACTGATTTGCAACCAGAGTCCGGGAGCGATGGCAGTCGGCCAGCTGCTGTGCAGGAGATGCCTTTTCAGGCAGCCCCTGCATTTTTTTCGGCCAATTGACGAAGATCAGACCCGTCAGGATGTATACGGCACCCAAAATGGCTGTGGGACCAAAGGCTTCTCCGAATACCCAATGGCCCAGCAGCGATGCAAACAGGGGATTGATGGCACAGAACATGCCCGTTTCTTCGGCACTGATGGACTGCTGGGCCACGGGCTGGAAGGTGAAACCGAAGCAGCTGCATACCAGGATCTGGAAAAGGAGAGATTCCCAGGTGAGAGCCCTGGCGGGCAGGAAAATCCCTCCCTCCAGTACTAGCGCAGCCGCAAAGCTCAGGAGGCCCATGAAGCCCATCTGCAGGATGCCCAGGGCTTTGGCATCACTGGATGCAGCCAGTTTTCCAGTGGAAATGATGTACAGCGCATAGAACAGGGCAGCCAAAAGCGCCCATCCTTCGCCGCCGGCAAGGGTGAATCCGCTGTTTCCAATGGTGAGAGCGGCAACCCCCAGCAGGATGAAACCGGCACCCTGGAGGATCCGGTCCTGGGGCAGCCTGCGGTACCACAGTGCCAGGAACAGGGGAACCAGGGCCAGGGACAGGTTTTCCAGAAAGGCCACCGTATGGACTTCTGCGGTGCGCAGACTCTCCATTTCACATCCCATGATGCAAAAGAGCAGGAATCCCAGCAGGCAGCTTTTTCTGGCCAGGGATCTGTCTTCGCTGAGCGCCCGGGCAATGTGCCGGTACAGCACAGCCCCCATCAGCAGGCAGGCCAGGGTGAACCGGAACCCCAGTGCCTGGAAGGGGGAGAGTTCCTCCATGGCAAACTTGGAAAAGATAAATGCGCTGCTGCGGGTCAGGATCACCATTGCCATCAGCAGTTTGGCAGCATTCTTGTTCATGACGATTCCTCTTTTGTGGTTCTTTTTCACATCCAACATTCTTTGTCTGTCATTATAGAGTGAAACCCATCTTGCGAAAAGCGCAAAAAATACATTATAATATTGCATAAAATGCAATACGAAAAGAGGCGGGTCCATACGGAAACCAACAAATACAAGGCCCTGCTCCAGGCCATAGAGCAGGGAAGCATCACGGCTGCGGCACGGGAACTGGAATATTCTCCTTCCGGTCTTACCCGGGTACTGGACGGACTGGAAAGGGAACTGGGACTGCCCCTGCTCCAGCGCAGTCCCCAGGGCGTAGAGCTGACCCTGGAAGGACAGGACCTGCTGCCTGCCATACGGGAGCTGCTGTACTGGGCCGGCCAGATCCAGGAACGCAGTGCCAGTCTGCAGGGCCTGGAACAGGGGGAGCTGGCCATCGGCAGCTACTACAGCATCGCTTCCTGCTGGCTGCCTGCCATCTTGCGGGATTTCCAGCGGGATTTCCCCCATATCCGGATCCATGTGCAGGAAGCCGGCAACCGGACCCTGCTGCAGGGACTCCGGGACCGGAAACTGAGCTGCTGCCTGTTCAACAGGAATGCCGGGTATCAGGGGGACTGGATCCCCCTCTATCAGGACCGGCTGGTGGCCTGGATCCCGGAATCCCATCCCCTGGCAGAGAAAAAGGCCATCCGTCCAGAAGATCTGGACGGACAGCCTTTCATCGATCCGCTGCCCCATCAGGGGACGGATACGGCCCTTTTTTTGAAAAAATATCATGTGCAGCCGGACATCCGTTTTACCACCAGCAATATGTATACCTGCTGGACCATGGTGGAAGCAGGTCTTGGGCTGTCCATGGACAACGCTCTGAGCAACCGCGGATGGAGCGGCGCTGTGCGGGTATTGCCCTTCGACACCCCTGACCGGCTGGAACTGGGGATTGCCCTGCCTTCCCAAAAGGAGGCGTCTCCGGCTTTGAAAAAATTCATCCAGTACGTGAAACGTACGGTGGGGGAACTTACCCGGCAAAGTGGAATACCATTCCGATGACGGCGGATGCTGCCAGGAAGGCCACCGGGTGGACCTTCTTGTATCGATGGGTCAGGACCAGCAGGAGCACGGCCAGCAGAATGGAACGGACATTGAACAGCCCGCTCCAGTTGCCGGTTTTCCAGGCTTCCGGATGGAGCATGGTCACTTTGGTCACCAGAAGACCTGCTGCGGCGATCAGGCCGGCGGAGGCGGCCCGCAGCCCGTACATGACGGCCTTCACGTATTTGCTGTCTCCAAATTTTTTCAGGAACTGGGAAACGATCAGGATGACGATGACAGAAGGGGTGACCAGCCCGAACGTGGCCACCAGGGCACCGGGGATGCCGGCAATGTGATAGCCCACGTAGGTGGCAGTATTGACTCCAATGGGTCCGGGGGTGGATTCGGATACGGCGATCATGTTCAGCAGATCCGTGGTGGTGAACCAGCCTGTGGCTTCTGCCAGTTTGGCCAGGAAGGGGATGGTGGCCATGCCGCCGCCTACGGCGAACAGGCCGATCTTGAAGAATTCATAGAACATCTGGAAAAACAGGCCCATCACAGTTCACCTCTCTGTTGCCTGGCCGTAAGGCCAATGATGCCGGCTGCGACCACCAGCCAGGCTGGAGAAATGTCCGAAAGCAGGTTCACAGCCATGATGATCAGGAACAGGAGCCAGGTCAGCCTGTCCACCAGGGCTCCTTTGATCAGCTTCTTGACGGCGTTGAAGATCAGGACACAGACGCATACCCGAATGCCGGCAAAAGCATCCTTCACCGCCTGGAACTGGGCGAAATTGGCCAGACAGGCAGCAATCACCGTGATGATGATGAGGGAGGGGGTGATGACCCCCAGGGTGGCCACGATGCCGCCGATGGTGCCTTTCCGTTTGACCCCGATAAAGGTGGCCGTGTTGACGGCAATCACTCCGGGGGTACACTGTCCGATGGCGAAGTAGTCGGCCAGTTCGGCTTCTTCCGCCCAGTGATATTTTTCCACAACTTCGGCCTGCAAGATGGGCAGCATGGCATAGCCGCCGCCGAAGGTCACTGCGCCGATGCGGGCGAATACAGTAAACAATTTGATGAGTTCATCCAATGGGAACACCTCCGATTCTTTTAAGTGTAACATGGTGGCAACAAGGTGTAAACGGGGAAAAACAGGGGATACACCTTTTGACTGCTCAATTTCTTACAAAATCGACCACTTTATAAATTGTAGATTTTATAAAACTGTACTATAATAAATCTGTATGGGCAAAAGATGAAAGAACCAATATAGAGAATCAAAACAGGGAAGGGAAGCTTCCCTTTCCTGGGCGGGACACCGCAGAAAGGCTTGTTTTGTGAAAACGTACTTACTGGCATTGAGTATATCGCTGGTCATCAGCTGGATACTGACCCCCTTCGTCAAGAAACTGGCGTTCAAGATCGGTGCTGTGGACCGACCCAACGCCCGGAAAGTCCATCATCGGATCATGCCCCGGATGGGCGGGCTGGCCATTTACATCGGGTTCATGGCGGCAGCCGTGACCTGCATGGAACTGACCCGTGACGTGGTGGGGATCCTGCTGGGCGGCACCGTCATTGCCATCGTGGGAATCCTGGACGATATGTTCCAGCTGGCAGCCAGGGTAAAACTGGTGGGGCAGATCATTGCTGCGCTGGTGCCGGTGTGCTTCGGGGTCCGGATCGAATGGCTGAACAATCCCTGGGGAGGCTACTTCTATTTGAATTACCTTTCCATTCCTTTTACGGTATTCTGGATCGTCAGTTTCACCAACGTGGTGAACCTGATCGACGGGCTGGACGGACTGGCCGCTGGGGTATCCGCCATCGCCTCGGTGACGGTGATCATGGTGGCCCTGCAGCAGGGTCTGTATCCGGTGGCGGTGATCACCGCGGCACTGGCCGGCGGCATCATCGGATTCATCCGGTACAACTTCAATCCGGCCACCATCTTCATGGGGGATACGGGCAGCCTGTTCCTGGGCTATATGCTGGCTGCCATTTCCATTTTCGGGGCTGTGAAGAGCGCGGCCACCATTGCCCTGCTGGTTCCGGCCATTGCCCTGGGCCTTCCCATCATGGACACGGCCTTTGCCATCGTCCGCCGGTATAAGAACGGCCGGCCCATTTTCAGCCCGGACAAGGGACATATCCATCATCGCCTGCTGGCCATGGGCTTCAGCCAGCGGCAGGCTGTGATTTTCATGTATTTGATCAGTGCAGGGCTCTGCCTGACGGCAGTCCTGCTTACAGAAATGGAGGGGATCTATGCCATTGCGCTGCTGGTATTCCTGCTGGCGGTGATTTTCATTGGTGCACGGAAAATCGGGATTTTACAGGACAGATCATGAAATAGGGGCGAAGAACAATGGAAAAATTAAAAGTCATGACGATTTTCGGTACCCGTCCGGAGGCCATCAAGATGTGCCCCCTGGTACTGGAAATGAAGAAATATCCGGATATGCTGGAACCCATCGTGGCAGTGACGGCCCAGCACCGGGAAATGCTGGACCAGGTCCTGGATCTGTTCCAGATCAGGCCGGACTATGATTTGAACATCATGACCGCCGGCCAGACACTGTATGATGTGACCAGCCGGGCCCTCATGGGGCTGAAAGATGTGCTGGAGGAAGCGAAACCGGACCTGGTACTGGTCCATGGGGACACCACCACCACCTTCGTGGGGGCTCTTGCTGCCTTCTATAAGCAGATCCCGGTGGGCCACGTGGAAGCCGGGCTGCGGACCGGAAACAAATACTCTCCCTTTCCGGAAGAGATGAACCGGAAACTGACCGCGGACATCACGGATTTCCATTTTGCACCCACCAGCAACGCCAGGGCCAACCTGCTGAAGGAAAACATCAAGGAAGATGATATTTACGTCACCGGCAATACGGTGATCGATGCCCTGCAGGCTACGGTGAAGAAGGAATTTGATTTCCACAATCCCAAACTGGAAGAGGCCATCCGCAGCGACCACAAGCTGATCCTCATGACCACCCACCGGCGGGAGAACCTGGGGGCACCCATGCGCCATGTATACCAGGCCCTGAAGGAAGTCCTGAAGGACAATCCCAATGCGGAAGCCATCTTCCCCATGCATAAGAATCCCAAAGTGCGGGAAGTGGCGGAAGCCGTCCTGGGCAGGATGGATCGTGTCCATCTGCTGGAACCCATGGAATATGAACCTTTCGCCAATCTGATGGCCCGGGTGGACATCGTCCTCACCGATTCCGGCGGAATCCAGGAGGAAGCGCCGGCCCTGGGCAAACCGGTCCTGGTGCTGCGTAACACCACGGAACGGCCGGAGGCTGTTACCGCCGGGACGGTCAAACTGATCGGCACCGGCAAGGAAGACGTGTACGCCGCCACCAGCCGGCTGCTGAATGATGAAAAGTATTATCGGTCCATGGCTGAGGCCGTCAACCCTTACGGGGATGGCCGGGCTGCCCAACGGATTGTGACCTATCTGCTCCATACCCATGGGTATCCTGTTGAAGTGATGCCGGAATTCCATGGGGGAGAGCAACGGTAAGCCACCATGGATGCCCTGCAGAAAGAGCTCCCGGGTACTCCGGAGGCTCCTTCCGGTATGAAGAAACAGGCGACGCGGATTGTTCTGGGACAACTGGTGCTGCTGGGTCTTCTGGCCCTGGTGGCCCTGGGCGCCGGAGCCGTTCCTCTGGGAGTGTTCCTGGGGGTGCTGGCCGGTCTGGGGGATACCCTGCTGGTCCTCTGGGGCATCCTCAGCGGAATGGGCAAACCGCCCCGGCAGGCGGCCCTTTCCATGCATCGTCTGATGTTCCTGCGCATCGGAGTGCTGTTACTGTGGACCGTGGCTGCTCTGAAACTGAAGTGCCAGCCGGTGCTGGTGCTGCTTGGCTTTGTCTGTTTGAATGTTGGTTTGGTGATGCAGATGGTCCGCTGCCATCTTGGAGATAAAAAGCAGCAGCCCTAGGGCGCTGTCTCCTTATACATCAGAAATCTTTGAAAAGGAAGTGATACGGATATGGGAATTGCAGAAGCTGCAAGCTCGGAAGTCATCCATTACGGGACTACGGAAGTCCTTCCCGGAGTCGCCTTGAATATGCAGACCATCTATATGTCCTGGCTGACCATGATCATTGTGGCTGTACTGGTTTTTGCCGCCACCCGGCAGGTGCATGAAATTCCCCATGGAATCCAGAACCTGGTGGAAATGATCGTCGAATGGCTGGAAAAACTGATGGACGCCAACATGGGCGTGGAAGGCAGAAGGGTGACGATTCCCTTCGTCCTGACCCTGTTTCTGTACATCTTTGTGGGGAACGAACTGGGCCTGATGCCGTCCCTGGGCGTGCATCTCTCTTCTCCCACCAATGACATCAACGTGGCCCTGGGCCTTTCCATTACGGTGGCCATAGCCACGTACATCATTGGGGTCATCCAGCAGGGGCCCTCGTATTTTAAACATCTGGTGACTCCTTTTGCCCTGATGCTTCCGCTGAACATCATCGAAGAACTGGCCAAACCTCTGACCATGGCTCTGCGTCTGTTCGGGAACATCCTGGCAGGGGAAATCCTGCTGGCGGTGCTGTACATGCTGGTCCCCTGGGTGGTTCCCAACCTGTGGATCGGCTTCAGCCTGATCATCGGCTTTCTCCAGGCTTTCATCTTCACCATGCTGACGGTGATTGCGCTGGCACCTATCTTTAAACAGATCCATTCCAGCAAATGAGCTGGAGAACAGAAAGGATGTAAAAAATGATCGACAACAATACTTTGATTATCGTCGCTTCCGTCCTGGCCGCTGCCATCATCGGCGTAGGAGCCTCCATTGCGGCTACCCGGGGCGATTCCACGGTGGCTTCCAAAGCTCTGGAATGTATGGCCCGCCAGCCGGAACAGGCCGGGAGCTTCCAGGTGAACATGCTGATCGGTATCGGTCTGGTTGAATCCATCCCCATCATTGCTTCCGTCATTGCCATTGTGCTGGTATTCGCCAATCCCTTCGTGAAATAACCGGACGGATGACCCCTCGGGGAGAAAGGAAGCGATAGGGAATGGTAAGTATCAACTATACGTTGATTGCACAGATCGTCAACTTCATCATTCTGCTGTGGGTATTGGCAAAATTTGCCTACAAGCCCCTGTTGAAGGCCATGGATGATCGCCGGGCTAAAATCGTAAAAGATATGGACCAGGCTGACCATGCACGGAAAGATGCAGAAGCGTTGAAGGAACAATATGCGGAACAACTGCAAAGTGCCAGGAAAGAGGCCAATGATATTGTCTCCAGAGCCAATACCATGGCCCAGCAGCTCCATGATGAAGCCCTGGCCAATGCCCAGAAGGAACGGGCTGAACTGCTGGCCAGCGGACGCCAGACCGTGGAAATGGAAAAACGGAAAGCCCTGCTGGAAGTACGGGAGCAGATCATTGCGTTAAGTACGGAAATCGCCGGCCGGGTACTGCAGACCAAACTGGATTCTGCCGAAGACCAGGCACTGGTGGCCAAAATCACCGATGCCACCCTGGCAGAACAGCAGCAGAAAAAATGATTGGAAAGATCCCGGTAAGCGGGATCGTGGAGGCAGGATCAACCGATGAATAGTAAAAACAAGGAAGCTCTGTGGAAACAGATCCTGGATCGTGTGACCCTTACAGAGGATGACCAGGCCCTGTTCGCCGGACAGGAGCTTTTGCCTGTCACGGTGACGACGGCCCGGCCTCTGGACGCGGAGGAAGCCACCCTGCTGGAAAAACTGCTGATGGAGAAATTCCGGAAGCCGGTGCAGATCCAGCAGCAGAAAGTGGATCCCAAAGTGGTGGGTGGCGTGCTGGTCCAGTACGGAGACCATGTGTTCGATGCCACCATGCAGCGGCAGCTGGAGAAAATGGATGCCCTGATGAAGGCAATCCATCTCCAGGATCAGGACCTGGAAAAACCGGGCAATATGACGGAAGCCCTGAGCCAGGGCGTGAAAAACTTCCAGAACCAGGTGGATCTGGAAGAAATCGGCGTGGTAGAAAAAGTCGGCGATGGGATCTGTACCGCCAGCGGGCTGGGCGGAGCCATGAGCGGTGAGCTGGTGGCCCTGCACGACGGCGTCTACGGCATGGTGCAGAACCTGCGGGAAAATGAAGTGGGGATCGTTCTGCTGGGCGGCGCCACAGAAATAAAAGAAGGGGATATGGTCCGCCGTACCGGCGAAATCATGGAAATCCCTGTTGGGGAAGAAATGCTGGGTCGGATCGTCAACCCGCTGGGGCAGCCTCTGGACGGGAAGGGCGCCATCAAGACCCAGGCCAAATATCCCATCGAGCACCAGGCCCCGGGGATTGCTGCCCGTCAGCCGGTGGATGTGCCCCTGCAGACCGGGCTGAAGGCTGTGGATGCCCTGGTACCCATCGGCCGGGGTCAGAGAGAACTGATCATCGGTGACCGTGGAACCGGCAAGACAGCCATCGCCGTCGACACCATCCTGAATCAGAAGGGGAAAGGTGTGATCTGCATTTATGTAGCCATCGGGCAGAAAGCTTCTTCCGTGGCCCGCCTGGCTCATACCTTTGAAGAGTACGGCGCAGCGGATTACACCATGATCGTAGCCGCCACCGCTGCGGATACGGCACCTCTGCAGTATCTGGCACCCTATGCCGGTGCGGCTGTGGGTGAATACTTCATGGACCAGGGAAAGGATGTGCTGATCGTCTACGATGATCTGAGCAAGCACGCCGTGGCATACCGTGCCATGAGTCTGCTGCTCCGTCGTCCGCCCGGACGGGAAGCCTACCCTGGGGATGTATTCTATCTGCATTCCCGTCTGCTGGAACGGGCCTGCCGGCGGAATGCCAGACACGGCGGCGGCTCCATGACGGCCCTGCCCATCATCGAGACCCAGGCCGGAGACGTGAGCGGGTATATTCCCACCAACGTGATCTCCATTACCGATGGGCAGATTTACCTGGAAACCGACCTGTTCAACTCCGGTGTGCGGCCGGCCCTGAACTCCGGGCTGTCCGTCTCCCGTGTAGGGGGCGCTGCCCAGACCAAGGCCATGAAGAGCGTGGCCGGTACCCTGCGTCTGGCCCTGGCCCAGTATCGGGAACTGGCGGCTTTCGCCCAGTTCGGTTCCGATCTGGACAAAGAGACCAGGGCCCAGCTGGACCGTGGTGCCCGGGTGACGGAAATGCTGAAACAGGGGCAGTACCAGCCTCTATCCATGGCCCAGGAAGTGATTTCCCTGTATGCGGTGAACAATGGCTTCCTGGATGATGTACCTGTGTCCGATGTGACCAGGTACGCCCATGAGATGCTGACGTACCTGGACAACCACTGCTCCATCATCCTCACGTCTCTGGAGAAAGAACAGAAATTGACGGATGACATCAGGCAACAGCTGGACGATGCACTGGATGATTTTGGCAAGCTGTTTGCGCCCGGCGGCGCGCAGGCGTAAAGGCGGGTGAGCGAAGATGGCCAATACCAGCGGGATCCGTGCCCACATGAAAACCGTGGGCAGCATCAGCAAAATTACCGGGGCCATGCAGATGGTGGCCTCGGCCCGGATGCATCAGGCCCAGCAAAGGGCCGAATCCAGCCTGCCCTATGCCGACAAACTGCGGGAAATCCTGCAGGAAGCCGTCAGCGATCCTTCCGTCATGGCCCATCTGGACCTGAAGAAGAATCCGCTGCTGGAAAAGCGTCCCGTGTACAAGACGGCTTATATTGTCATGGGCTCCGACAAGGGACTGGCCGGACCCTACAACAACAACGTGGTGAAATACACCAGCGTGGAACTGCGGGGGAAGGAAGATTCTCCCCTGCTGGCCGTCGGCAGGCAGATCCGGATCGGCCTGAACCACTGGGGCTACCACATCGATAAGAGCTGGACGGGATTTTCCGAAAAGCCCACCTTCGAAGCGGCGGAGGAAATCGCCGATTATGTGGAATCCATGTTCATCCATGGAGAAGTGGACGAGGTGGATATCATCTACACCTACTTCAAATCCGCCATGGTGCAGATTCCCAGGACTGTGCCCATCCTTCCGGTGCAGCCCAAGGCCAAAGATTCCCTGGAGGTACAGGGGGAGGAAGTCTGGGATGCAGATGATCCTACGGATTATTCCACCCTGATCTTCGAACCGGAACCGGCGGAGATGCTGTCCTATCTGGCCCGGTATTACCTGCGCAGCCAGATCTTTACAGCACTCATCCAGAGCTCGGCCTGTGAGCTGGCTTCCCGGATGACGGCCATGAGCACGGCCACGGACAATGCCCAGAACCTGCTGGGCAAGCTGCAGGTGTATTACCAGAAAGTGAGACAGGCCAGCATCACTACGGAAATCAACGAAATCGTCAGCGGTGCTGAAGCTTTGAAATAAGGGGGCACAATCGTGTCGCAAGAAGAAAAGAAACAAATGGACCGGGCCGTGGCCCAGGTCTCTGCCAAGGCCAGAGGCCATATCGGCCGTGTGGTCCAGGTCATGGGGCCGGTCATCGATATCCGGTTTCCGGATAAAGAACTGCCGGCCATCTATAACGCCATCCGCATCGACGCCCAGGCTGCCAGGAACATCCATGTGCATCTGACAGCGGAAGTGGTGCAGCACATTGGCAACGATGTGGTACGGGCCGTAGCCATGAGCTCCACCGACGGTCTGACCCGGAATATGGAAGCTGTGGATACGGGCAGCCCCATCACCGTACCGGTGGGCAAAGGGTGCCTGGGACGGGTGTTCAATGTGCTGGGCGAAACGGTGGACGACGATCCGGCACCGGTGCAGGCCTCTGATTACTGGCCCATCCACCGTCCGGCTCCGGCCCTGGAAGACCAGTCCACGGAAACCAAGATCATGGAAACAGGCATCAAGGTCGTGGATCTGATCGCACCCTATTCCCTGGGCGGCAAGATCGGGCTGTTCGGCGGTGCCGGTGTGGGCAAGACCGTGTTGATTATGGAACTGATCCACAACATCGCCACCAACCACGGGGGCTATTCCGTATTCTCCGGGGTGGGAGAACGGACCCGTGAGGGGAATGATCTGTGGGGCGAAATGAAGGAATCCGGGGTCATCGACAAGACGGCCCTGGTGTACGGACAGATGAACGAACCCCCTGGAGCCCGTATGCGGGTGGGCCTCACCGGGCTGACCATGGCAGAATACTTCCGGGATGTGGCCGGGCAGGATGTACTGCTGTTCATCGATAACATCTTCCGGTTCATCCAGGCCGGATCTGAAGTGTCCGCTCTGCTGGGGCGCATGCCTTCGGCCGTAGGGTACCAGCCCACCCTGGCCAATGAAATGGGTGCCCTGGAAGAACGGATCACTTCTACCCGCAGCGGATCCATCACTTCCGTCCAGGCAGTCTATGTACCCGCCGATGACCTGACTGACCCGGCGCCGGCGGCCACCTTCGCCCATCTGGACGCAACGACGGTCCTGTCCCGTGAAATCGTGGAACTGGGCATTTACCCGGCTGTGGATCCCCTGGCCTCCACCAGCCGGATCCTGGATCCGCTGGTAATCGGGAGAGAACACTATGAGGTGGCACGGGGGGTGCAGAAGATCCTGCAACGCTATAAGGAACTGCAGGACATCATCGCCATCCTGGGCATGGAAGAATTGAACGAAGAGGATAAGCTTACCGTATCCCGGGCACGGAAAGTACAACGGTTCCTGAGCCAGCCTTTCTTCGTGGCCCAGCAGTTCACCGGCCAGGAAGGGAGATACGTCCCCCTGTCCGATACCATCCGGGGTTTCAAGGAAATCCTGGAAGGCAAGCACGATGATCTGCCGGAAAATGCCTTCTATATGGTGGGCAGCATCGATGAAGCGGTGGCCAAGGGCAGGAAACTGAAGGGCGAATGAGATCATGGCCAATGTAATGAGTCTGGAAGTCCTGACACCGGAAAAACTTCTGGTAAAAAGGAAGGATATTTCCTATGTCTTGTTGAATACAGTAAATGGGGGTGTCGGCATCCTGGCCAACCATGGACCCTTGATCGCTGTTTTGGGGGAGGGCCCCCTGAAATTGCAGGATAAGGACAACCATGTGATCCTGGTCTACGTGGAGGGCGGCTTTGCTGAAGTCAAGGACAACAAGGTCATCATCCTGACCCCCCGGGCGGAACGGGCAGAAAAAATCGACGTGGCCCGGTACGAAAAGGTCCGGGCAGAAGCCCAGGCCCGGCTGGACCACCCTGACAATCTGACCGATATCGAACATACAGAAAAAATCCTGCGTCGTGCCGAAGCTCGTCTGAAGACAGCTTCCCTGGTGGGGAAAGCAGCACCGTTTACCCTGGGGTCCTGAGAAAATCCCGGGCAGAGGGCGCAAGTTCGTTACAGCAGGTAGAGAGGGGGACCGCTGTGGACTTTATCAGCAAGATGGCAGCCAGCAAGATGGGGCAGCTGCGCCTGGAGCTGGTCGAACTGGAAGAACTTCTGGAAGAGGCAAAAACGGAAGAACAGATCCGCAAGCTGAAAAAAACCATTCAGGAAAAACAGGTCTATTACAACATCCTGGCGGACCGGCTGCGGACCCATACAAGACATTTTTAAAAAAGAGTGTCGCGCTTGCGGCACTCTTTTTCTTTGCCCGCTGGGCGACCTGGGTTCGGACGTCCCTTATGGGCCGTCCCTACACATCCATCGGCGAAATCTCCTGCCTTTCGTAGGGGCTACCCATAAGGGGAGCCCGTTCCCAGGTATGGTGGTTTGGTTCCATTCCTATTTCCCTATGGCAATCAGGACGAGATATGGTATAATAGTTTAGTTATCAAAATTGGCATTGGATTGGAAGTCCCGAAGACATAGAGGGGGTGCCGTACGGATTGTCCAACATGGTGTTTTTGGTGGTATGCTGCCTGGTGACCTGGGTCATTTTTCTGGACAGCCACAGCATCGGGATGCGTCATAAAAACGTATGGATCATCGGGACATTTTTGCTGATGCCCCTGGTGGTCCCTCTCTATTTGATACGGCGGGCCCAGTTCCTGAATGCACACAATCTGACGCCCCGGCAGAAACTGGAGGCCAGGGCCCGGGAAGAATCCCGGAAACGACGTCAGAAGGCGGAAAAAGCCAAACTGGAGTGGGAAATCGCCCAGCGCAGAAAGACAAAGAATGATCCGGCCGGAACCGCTGCTGTCCGGGCAGAAAAGTACCGGGAACAGCACGAAATGCGGCAGGCCCTGGATCAGGAACTCAGTGAACAGCAAAAACGACACAAAGAACGATGGGGTATTCATTCGAAATCGTAATGAGCGAGGGGGAAGCATCGCTTCTCTTCTGGAAAAGAAAGGTGTGGAATCAGGCGTGGAGAAACTGGTAGTAAAGGGTGGTCACCGGCTGCAGGGGACTGTTCGGGTCAGCGGGGCCAAGAATGCAGTATTGCCCATTATTGCAGCTTCTGTATTGGGAACGGAAGGAAGTACCATTCTGGAAGTGCCGGAATTGGAGGATGTGAGCACCATCTGCAAGGTGCTGGAATGTCTGGGGCTGAAAGTGGATCATTCCCAGCCCCATGCGTTGAAAATAGACAGTCGGGAAGTGACCGGCTGGGAAGCACCCTATGATCTGGTGAGTACCATGCGGGCTTCGTTCCTGGTCATGGGGTCCTTGCTGGCGCGGATCGGCCGGGCCAAGATTTCCCTGCCCGGGGGCTGTGCCATCGGCACCCGTCCCATCGATATCCACTTGAAGGGCTTCGAGGCCCTGGGTGCCACCATCGAACAGGGACACGGCTATATCGAAGCCTTTGCCCCTCACGGTCTGACCGGGACCACCATCTATCTGGATTTCCCCAGCGTGGGTGCCACAGAAAACCTGATGATGGCTGCCTCCATGGCCAAAGGGACTACCATCATTGAAAATGCGGCCGAGGAACCGGAAATCGTGGATCTGGCCAACTACATCAACGTCATGGGCGGCAAGGTCCGGGGTGCCGGCACCACCACCATCCGCATCGATGGGGTGGAAAGCATGAAGGGCGGAGAACATACGGTGATCCCCGACCGGATCGAAGCCGGAACCTTTATGGTGGCCGGTGCCATGACCCATGGGGATATCGTGGTGGAAAATGTACTGTGCGAACATATGAAACCCCTGATCGCCAAACTGCGGGAAGCCGGTGCCATTGTGGAGGAAGCCATCAATTCCGTCCATGTGGTGGGACCGGAACAGCTGAAGGCCATTACCATCAAGACGTTGCCCTATCCCGGTTTTCCCACGGATATGCAGGCCCAGGTCATGGCTATGATGTGCATTTCCAAGGGCCAGAGCTCCGTTCTGGAAACGGTGTTCGAGAACCGGTTCATGCATGTGGATGAACTGCTGCGCATGGGCGCCAATATCCATACCAGCGGCGGCCGGGCGGCCATCGTGGAAGGGGTCCCCAAGCTGTATGGCTGCCAGGTACGGGCGACGGACCTGCGGGCCGGTGCAGCCATGGTACTGGCAGGCCTGGTGGCGGACGGCACCACGGAAATCACCGACATCTACCATATCGACCGGGGCTATGAAAACCTGGTGGCCAAACTGACCGGCCTGGGAGCCGACATCCAGCGGATCGGCTGAGACCATGAAACGGACGGAGAAGAGAAGCCTGTTTTCCCGGCTGTTCAATCCGGTGGATGTGGGCATCGATATGGGGACCACCACCACCCGGGTTTTTATGAAGAACCGGGGCATCGTGCTCCAGGAACCTTCGGTGGTGGCTGTGGAACCCAGTATCGGCAAGGTGGGAGCCATCGGTTCCAAGGCCCGGGAAATGACCGGAAAGGGCCAGTGGGAAGTGGTCTGGCCTCTGGAAAATGGGGTCATCGCTGACTTTGACGGGGCTGTGGGGCTTCTGGAAACCATCCTGGACCGGGTGGTGGGCAGGAATCTGTTTTTCAAGCCCCGGGTCATGCTCTGTGTCCCCACCGGAGTGACCGGTGTGGAACGCCGGGCGGTGACAGAAGCGGCCCTTCTGGCCGGGGCGGCGAAAACCTATCTGATCGAGGAACCGGTGGCAGCGGCGCTGGGAGCCGGACTGCCCATCCAGGAACCCAAAGGGCATCTGGTGATGAACATCGGCAGCGGGACCACCAGCGTGGCCCTGCTGAGCATGGGACGGATCATCCATTCTGCATCCCTCCGGATGGGGGGAGAGGCATTCAACGGGGCAGTGGACCGATATTTGAAAGATCATCTGCATCTGCAGGTGGAAAGCAGCCAGATTGAAGAAATCAAACTGGACATCGGAACGGTGAGCACCAATGGTCGTCGGGGCAACCGGATCATCCGGGGCCGGGATACCATTACGGGCCTGCCTACCACCGTCCGGCTGGGAGCCCAGGAACTGCGGCGGGGTCTGGAGGAACCGGTGGTTTCTCTGCTGACCTGTCTGCACAGCGTGCTGGAAAAGACACCCCCGGAACTGGCGGCGGACCTGCTGGATACGGGAATTGTCCTGACCGGTGGCGGAAGCCTGCTGGAAGGGCTGGATGAATGCATCCAGGCCGGGACCCATGTGCGGACCCGGGTGGCCCCCAATCCCCAGGAATGTGTGGCCAGGGGCGCCGGGATGGCGCTGGATGACCCGGCGTTGCTGGAATTGATGGAAAGAAAATAAAACAAAAGGGGTGTGAAACCGTTCACACTCCTTTTTCATTGCAAAGGAGATCATATGGTGTTGCAACAATCCTATCGCAAATGGATTTCTCGTTTCCTGCTGGCCGGAATGCTGGTTACCGCCGGACTGCCTGTGGCCCAGGCGGCCCGGGTCAGCCAGCTGCGGGGAGGAGTGAATCCAAATCGGGCCCGGGTGGTCATGAACCTGGATGAGCCGGTGGGGTATACCAGCCGGGTGGTGGGCAATCAGCTGATCATTACCCTGAAAGGCAAAACCGACCGGACCCAGATGGTGCGGCTGCGGGACCCGAGGATCCAGAAAGCCACACTGGAGCCCTCTGGCAGCGGCAGCCGGCTGGTGGTGGTGTTCCGCAGGACTGTGCCCGCCTACAAGGTTTTCCTGCTGAAGAATCCCCAGCGTCTGGTGGTGGATTTTCCCCGTTCCGGCAGTGGGAAAAACACCGTGGAGAAACCTTCCGGTTCCAGCCAGTGGCTGGGGAAGGGCCTTACCTATAAAGCGGCCCGGGTGGACTACGGCGCTGGCCAGGTGAAGACCTATACCCTGACCCTGGCACCTTCCAGCGAATTCAGGCTGGACTTCATCCCCGGCTATGGCAGGACCATCCAGAAGGGGACCCTGACCATGATCCAGAAACGGTCCGGTGCCGTGGCCCTGGTGAATGCCTCTTACTTTGACAGTGATATCTGGGTGGTGGGAAACCTGAAGATCCAGGGCAAGTGGCTGGGCATGGAAACGACGCCCCGTACAGGCCTGGTCATTCCGAAAGCAGGTGCGCCCTCCATCCAGCCCGGGCTTTCCTACAGCGGTACGGTGACCCGTCCTGACGGGAAAAGCTTTGCCATTACCGGCGTGGACCGGATGCGGCTGGAGAACGAGCTGATCCTGTTCAACGACGGTTATGACGATACCACCGATACCAACAGGTATGGAACGGAAGTGAAACTGGTGAACGGAGTGGTCAGCGACATCAGCAGGGCGGGCAGTATGCCGCTCACTGCCGGCAGCACCGTTCTGTCGGGCAATGGTACAGCGGCTGCCTTCCTGAACGGGCTGCGCCGGGGCGACCGGGTGACCCTCCGCCAGACACTGGGCAATCCGGTGGCTGACAGTGCGGCGTCCGTTGGATCGGCCGGCCCCCAGCTGGTGCGGGATGGGCAGGTGGCTGTCACCAGCGGGGAGGAGGAAATCGCTCCGGATATTGCTGATGGACGGGCGCCCCGGACCGGTGTGGGCATCAAAAAGAACGGTACTGTGCTCATTGTGGTGGCCGACGGCCGCAGCGATGACAGCGCCGGATTCACCCTGGACGAGTTCGCCCGGTATTTCGTCAGCCTGGGGGCTGATCGGGCCATGAATTTCGATGGCGGCGGATCCAGCGAGATGGTGGTGAACGGCAGGATCATGAACGATCCCAGCGACGGCAGCGAACGACCGGTCCGCGTGGCACTGGGCGTCTTCAGGAAATAAGCACCCCCTTGCATCCCTCCTCGACTTCGGTATATAATAAACAAACGATGGAAAAGAGGTGCTGATCATGTTACACAAAATCCTGAAAAACAGAAAAATATGGGCAGCAGCCTTGCTGATGGTGTTACTGGCCCTGGGTGTAGCCCAGGCGGCCGGGTTGAAACCGCAGAAGAGCAGTCTTTCCGGTACAGTGGTCTCCACGGTTTCCGTGGGCAGCCAGGTTTCGGAAGGCGCTGTGCTGGTGACGGTGAAGACCCTGGCGGGGACAGCACCGGCTGCCCGCGCAAACTGCAACGGCAAAGTGGTGTCGGTGGAAGTTTCTCCGGGCAGCACGATCGCAGCGGATCAGGTTGTTGCTCAGATCGAACCGTAAACAAAGAAGCAAAAGGGCTGTCACGTCAGGCGACAGCCCTCTTTTATAGGAGGAAATATGCGCTGTTTCAAGTGGAAACGCATCCTGGTACTGGCCCTGGGCTGCGTTCTGGCAATGGCTTCCCTGGCCCTGGCGGCCATCCCCACCATTGCAGTGGAAGAACTGAAACCGGGGATGAAGGGCTATGGCAAGACGGTGATCCGGGGGGCTGACATCCAGACCTTCGATGTGGAGATCCTGGGGGTGACCGGTACGGAAACCGGCGGCTACAACATCTTGATCAAGGTCTCCGGCCCGCTGCTGAAGGAAAGCGGCGGTATCGCCCAGGGCATGAGTGGCAGCCCGGTGTACATCGACGGAAGGCTGGCCGGTGCGGTGGCCTATGGACAGGCTTTTTCCGACCCCAACTACTGCTTTTTGACGCCCATCAACGAAATGCTGCGGCTGTTCGATGAGACGGATCCCCGGCCTTCCGTGTTCCTGCCCATGAGCACACCCCTTATGGTCAGCGGGTTTACTTCCGACGGGGTGGCCCACCTGAATGAAGGTCTGAAGCCTTTCGGCCTTACCTCCTATGCAGTCCCTGGAGGGGATTCGGAGCTGGATGACGTGAAGCTGGAACCGGGCAGTTCTGTGGGCGTGGCCCTGGTACGGGGTGATATGGTGATCGGAGCCATCGGGACCGTCACCTGGACCGATGACCAGGGACGGGTGTTGGCCTTCGGCCATCCCTTCCTGCAGCACGGGGATTCCAACTATTTCATGACCAATGCCTGGATCTATGCCTCCGTGCCCAACATCCAGAGTGCTTTCAAAGTGGGTTCCCTGGGCAGGACACTGGGCCGCATCAGCCAGGACCGGCTCAGCGGCATTGCCGGGAAACAGGGCGAGAACGCGCCCATCATTCCCATGTATGTTTCCGTGACGGACAAGGATCGGGGCATCCACAAAAGCAGCAATGTGCAGCTGATCACCGATGAGGATCTGGTGCCCACCCTGGTGGATGGGGTCACCTATAATACGGTGAGCATGGCCAAGGACCGGAAAGGGGCCGGGTCCAGCCGGATCCGGTTCACCATTACGGCCAACGGGGAAAAGGAAGGCCCCATCCGGCTGCGCCGGGAAAATATGTTCTACAGCGCCAGCGACCTGGGAAAGATCACGGATTCGGAACTGAACGTGGCTACGGACATGCTTATGAACAACCGGTTCGATAAGGTGACCATCCAGGACATCAACGTGGATGTGGAGACCACTTCCAACTGTGAAGTGGCGGAAATGGAAGGGGCCAGCGCTCCTTCCACCGCCACCCGGGGCGGGGTGCTGCCCATCACGCTGACCTTCAAACCCTACCGGTCCGAGGAGATCACCCGCACCATCAACTTCAAGGTGCCGGACAAGATGCCCACCGGTCCCGTGAACCTGATTGTCCGCAGCGGCAATGCCACCACCTGGATCAATAAGGCCCTGTCCAAACGCAGCGGCGGCAAGAATGCCCCCAATACCACCGAGGGAGACGGGACGGACGGCAGCGAGGAGGAGGCCTCCATGATGCAGTCCAGCCAGCGCCAGTTCAAGGATTTCCTCACAGAATTCAATGACATGGACGCCAACAACGAAGTGGTGGTGGACCTGATGCCCGGATACGGTGGCGCTTCCAGCCGCAGCAGCTACCCGCGCAGCAGCGCTGCCGGCATGAGCAACGCCATCACCGGTCTGCTCAAGGGCAGCAAATACAAACAGAAATTCCCCATGGATTTCATCATTACCGGGGAGACGAATATCACTGTCAATGTGAAGGAGCGGTAAATCACCGCCCCCTGTCAGGACGGGGTGTGAAAAATGCTTTTTCACACCCCGTCACTAGTCACTA
>OLFW01000429.1_pt1 | contig 37041 bp, 40 predicted proteins | sample 1605351 | NCBI WGS metagenome assembly OLFW01 (sample SAMEA3888918, study PRJEB22519) | human gut metagenome | biome: human gut; feature: human-associated habitat; material: faeces | place: Denmark | collected 2010 | reverse complement strand
TCACGTTGTAGCAAGTGTATTTTATAATACCTGATTCTATATATCCCCAATAAGGAAATATCTCTCCTTCTTTAGAGATATATTCCCCTTTTTTATAGGTATATGCGCTTCCATATTTTAGGCATAAGCTTTTAAAAAAGTCAGTGGGTATGTTGGACATATATGTGTTAAATGCATCCATTTTCATATAATAGTCATTTTAGGTAGTTGTTTTCTATCAAGTTTATGGGAATCATTAATTCTGTCATTTTGACACTCAATCATTCGCCCCTAAATTATTTATTTCTTTTTTGAAGGCCAAATGTTTTTCATCCATCTTGCAAGTATTGTTTTTTGTACACAGGCTTTTGTTCACGAGTCCTTGTTGGGTTCCTTTCGGTTACTAAAAGGTTTCTATTCATGGTACGGATAAGCTGGAAACGCCTTGAAGGAGTGAGGAATTCTTCAAGGTGTTTTCTATGTTTTTCACAAGGAAAACGTATGTTTCCCTGCCGTAAAACGTACGTTTCTGCCTCGGGAAACATACGTTTCCGGGAAGGGAGATGTACACATCAGAAGGATGTTTCCGGGAAAACGAAGAGGCGTTTGGCCAATTCTTTCCACAGCTTTGAAAAACCGTTTCTTTTTCGTATCTTTCAGGACAAGATTTTCCTTATAGTCAGATGCGTATGAAAAAGATGGTGCTGTGTATCCTGCTGTGGCTCGCCGTGCTGCCGCTTAAGGCCACAGGGCAATCGGGCGATGTGATTCGCCTGGAAGGAGAAGAATGGGTCTTGATGGCAAAGCCCATAGACTACGATTCCCTGCTGTGCAGGCGGATGGGAGATTTGCTTCCGGAAAATGTCAGTCGGTCCACGGGCAATTATAGCGGATATACCGCTTTCTGGGAGGTGCGTGACGGGTATCTTTGCCTGCAACGGGTAGAGGCGGATGTCTACGATGAGGTCAGCAAAAAGGAATCTATACGGGTGTATGAGGTGAAGGACTTGCAGCCGATTTTTGCGGCCTATTGTCGGGTGGGGACGATTCAAGCCCGCTGGTTCAGTGGGGAACTTCGGGCCGGAAAAGGTGATTTGGTGAGATACGTGCATGACGGTTTCGACCGTAACATGGAAACGGAACAAGTGCTGACCGTCCGGAACGGTAAAGTGATGGAAACGCAGACTTATCATAATTACCGGAGAGACGGACTGAATCTGACAAAGGCATATGGGGAGATTGTGCGTCGGTTTCCTTGGGAGCGGTTTCCTGAATACCGTGGAGAACGGTTCCTTTTTTCGCTAAGTGATTTTCAGACGACGGAGGACGGTCACTTCGTAGACTGTGACGTACGTTTCATTTTTCTGCGTACTTCGCGGAAAATGATAAACGACGGGAATCACCCGCTGGCTCTTGCCCTCAAAGAAACGCTGAAATCCATTTATCCGTGGGAGGTGCTTTTTATCAATGGGAAGTACACGAGTGAATATCGGAATTTTACTATGACTTTGCAGGAGAAGACGAGATCTGATGAAGGTGATTCTGCAAGAGATGTCGGGAAAGAATCGTTGAACTGAAAAATTATCATGTTATGAGAGCAAAATTATGGCTAGGGGTATTGGCTTTGTTTGCAGCGTGTACGTTGCAAGCCCAGAAAGTGAATGACCGTTATATCGAGGTGACGGGTACCTCCGAAATAGAGATTGTGCCGGACAAGATTCATTATCTCATTGAAATCCGGGAGTATTTTGAAGAAGAGTTCGACGGTAAGTCCAAGCCGGAGGAATATCGCACAAAGGTGCCATTGGAACAGATAGAGCGGCAGTTGTGGAAGGTACTGGCCGATGTGGACATTCCGAAAGAAGCGGTCCGCACACAAGAGGTGGGGGACTATTGGCGCAGACAGGGACAGGATTTTTTGGTTTCCAAGAAATACGATATCACACTGACCGATTTCAAACAGATAGATGAAATCGTGAAGCGTATCGATACCAAGGGAGTGAATACCATGCGCATCGGAGAGTTGGAAAACAAGGATATGTTGCTTTATCATCAGAAGGGTAAAATAGAAGCATTGAAAGCCGCACAACGGAAGGCCGCTTATCTGGTGGAGGCGCTGGGAAAGAAACTGGGGGACGTGGTTCGTATTGTAGAGGATGGCAATGCAGGAATGTCCTCGCTTTTCAGTGCGCAGAGTAATGTCCGTGCGTCTGATGCCGCTTCGTTCGATGGCTTCCGCACGATAAAAAAGCATTACTCCATGCAAGTGCGGTTTGAAATCACAGATTGATGGAAACCGGGCAGACAGAGCGGAAAGCCGGAGAAGGTGAGGTATGCCTTCCCGATTACTTTCGAGCGTGCCGCCAAGGTTCCCTGATCCTATCGGAGTGATTCAGGAAAATAAGTTCATCAAAATAATTATTTCCCTTTCACAAAGTTGTTGCTTAAGCGATTTTTTGTATCTTTATGGTTGTAATCAAAATAAATGCCTATGAAAATGAAACCGTTATTGTGGAGTCTGGTGGTCACTGCCGTGGTGTGCAGCCTCAGTCTGTTCGTTACACAATGGATGGGTCTTGCCGATAATTGGCGCATCTTTGTGAGCGTTTTTTTGGGGGTACTGTTGGGAAACGGTTGTAACCGGTGGTTACAGCGTGCAGCTCATTGAAAAATTCTCAGGCAAGCGGAATACTTACCTGAGAATTTTCTTTTTTCATCGGATAATCCCCGTATCCTTGTCTTTGAGCTGGATGGAACGGTCGACGTCGCGGAACTTGCGTCCTTTGCTCAGGCGCCACGTCACGGTCAGGTTGACGAGGTTGCAGGCATCGCCGCTGTAGAGGGCGGTGTGCTTCTGGAGGTTCCGGTTCAGAATTTCCGATTCAAACAGCTTGTATTTGTGCTGGAAGGGCTGTTGCCAGATCAGGGCGAACTGCCAGTCCTTGTAGCTGTAGGCGGCCTTCAGGGTGATGTCGCCCCCGCTGTATCCCTTGGTTTCCCCTTCCAGGAACCGGGAACCGTTGTCGGCGTAGGCATGGAGGGAGAGGTTGCCCAGGTAGGCGTTGACGGCCCCTGTGAAGAAGTAGGACGTGTAGCAGTGCGTGTAGTCCTGACCGAAGTTGAAGCAGCGGAACAGTCCCCCGTAGGCCGTGACGGAGAGCTTTTCCGGCATCAGCCAGTAGCTTGCGTAGGCCATGGCGTTCAGTGCGTCAATCTCCTTCTGGTTGCGCTGGGTGTAGATGAACCGGTCGTCGGCCGTGCGTTCATACACCGCCATGTTGGGACGAAGACATTGCTTGTAGAAACCTTCCAGACTGGCTTGCAGACGGTTGTTGGTGTACGTCAGCCGCAGGAGGTGATACATCTCCCGGTTGGGCTTGAGGTCGGGACTCCCCACGGTCCACTCCATGCGGTTGTTGCGGATGGAGGCATCGCTGATTATGGCCACTCGTGAGGTGCGTTCGTTCATTTGGAAATTGTAGCTCAGTTGCAGGGCGTGGGTGAAGTTGTAGCTCAGGGCCGCTTTGGGGCAGAAACTCCAGTAGTCGTACGAATGGGCCTGCTGGCGGTAGTGCAGGTAGCTGCCCCCGATGCCTGCCGAATAGCGGAGGTTGCCCCACAGTCCCTTGATTTCGGAGAACAGGTACACGCGGTTGTGGTGGATAGGGGTGGCAGCCGAGACGTCGCCCGTATATTCATTGTTCGTGTATTTCTGGCTGTAGTTGAGGCCGGCAGACAGGGTGAAGGGCTTCAACTGGTTTTCGTAGATGGCTTCGCTCAGGAGAGAGTAGGTGCGTCCGTCCACGTCGTAACTGTAGGGCGAACCCTCGTCGTAGCTGTCTGAGGAACGGGTGCCGATGTATGTACCCACGGCGTTGAGGGTGAGCGACTGCCGGGGCGTGAACTGCTGGAAGTAGTAGAGGTCGAGTACCGGACTCCCGCTCCGGCTTTGCTGCTGTTCGAGGGCCGTGTAGGTCTGTTCTCCGTCCACAATCTGCTTCTGATTGAAATTGTTGGGTACGTGACTGAAGTCGCCGCTCAGCGAAGCCTGGAACACATAGCGGGTGGAGTCGGCCAGGTTGTAGGTCAGTTTCAGCTGGTTGTTCAGGCTCTGGTTACGCGAGGCGAGGTCGTTGCGCTGAATGGTGTAGACCGACCCGTCGTTCAGGTGGTAGTGGGCCGTTTCTTCCGTCCGCAGGTCGCTGTAGTTCTGGTAACCGATGCTGTAGTTCAACGACAGCTCACTCTTTCCCGTGTTCCATTTGCCATACACCGTGTAGTCGCCCTGGCGGGTCGTCAGCGCCTGGGTGAACGAGGTGCCCAGCGTGTATCCGTTGTCCGCCCGTCGGGTGGTGATTTCGATGACGTAGGCAATGCCGTCGCCGTAGCGCACGCCGGGGTTGTCGATGAAATGAATGCTACGGATGTTCTTCGGGTCGAGCGAAAGCATCTCCGCCTTGTCCACGATGATGCCGTTGATGCGGATTTGCACGCTTCCCCGCTGGTCGATGGCCGAGATGGTGTGTCCCACCTCGTCCACTCGGATATTCGGGAGGGTGAGTTGCTGGAGCAGGCTGTAGCCCGAGCGGGAAGAAGTCTTCTGCTGTTCGGAGGGATAGAGCAGCATTCCGTCGGTCTTCTTGATAATCCGGTCGGCCTTGACCTCCACCTCGCCCAGTTCCACGGTGGGTTCCACCTCTTGCGCGAGGGAGGGGAGGGTCAGCAGCAGAAGGAAGAGGATGGCCCTGAATCGGGAGACGGTGGACCGGAAACTCCCGGTCGGCCGGGACTGTTTATGGGTGGTCCCGCATGTTGTTTGAGACTCTGTGGGGAGCATTGAAGCCCGGCATGAGGACTTATGGCCCGACTCATGCAGTGTGCGATGAGTAAGGAAGGTTCCCTCCTTTTTCAAGCCGAGGGTGTGCGTCAGCGGAAGCCGGCTTCCGGCTCCCTGCTGGAAAAGTAATCTGAGTGTTTGCATTTGTTCCTGTGTGTAAAATTCAGGAACAAAAGTAGGGGGCTGTCACGAAGGCGTCAAAAACCGACGCTGACATTTGCCTGACAATTCGCTGTCAGTCTTTCATCTCGTTGATTTCCAGTGAATAGTTCCGCCCTCTGTCGGCCACTATTTTCAGTCGCGTATGCTCCTCCACGATGGGTTTCAGGCGGCGGATAAGGGTGTAGAGCGTGTCGTTGGCATCGTCTTTCTTGGGCCAGAGCACGGCACAGATTTCTTCTTTCGTGAGCGAGTGGGAGGGAGCCTGCCAGAAGAGCCGCATCAGTTGTTGCTGCATGGGCGTGAAGCGGATGGGCGTATGGTCGGCTGCGTAGAAACGGTCGTCCGCGTCCGAGTAAGTCAGTCCCCCGAAGTCCTGGGCAGATTGTGTGCCCCCTTCAGCCGATAGTACGCTTCCTTCGGCAGGTTGCAGCATCGGGTTCTCCTTTTCCCGCTTCCGCAAGTACAGCATCGAGCCGATGGCCCAGAGTAAAGCCGCCGCCATCAGTCCGCCGGGCAAGCGCTGGTCGGACATGCCGAATACGGCCGCTGCCGACAGCCGGGTGTAACCTTTCAGGGCCAGCGTTTCGCCCGCCCGTCCGTTGCGGACCACCAGCGTGTCACTGCAGATGGCCTGTCCGTCCATCGAGCTGCCCCGGTAGTCGCCGTCCATCACGTCGAAGGTGAGGAAAGCCGCCTCTTTCAGTCGCGGGTTCTTCAGGTGGCGGCAGAAACGTTCGTCGGACACGGCGATGAGCACCTGTCCGCCCGACGTCTGCCGGAGCTGTTTGTACGCCCGTATCGTATCCTGTGTCACAATCGGGTCTTTCTTTTCCAGTAAGGTCTGGGCCAGCGCCTGGTTCAGGTCGGCGGTTATCTCGTCTCTTGTCACGCGGTAGTTGTGGCGCCCGGCCAGCAGGGAAGTCAGCATCAGCGTCAGAAACACCGTGACGGGTAGTAGTCTGCGGTTCATAGAGCAATCGGGTTTGGTTTCTGCAAATGTAGTGAATTCTGTGGTTCTTCTTTGTGTCGGATTAAAATATTTATTATTTGTAATCCGTCTTGCTCCGGTATTCATTCGGAGTCATTCCGGTGGCCTTCTTGAACACACGGGTGAAATGCTGCGGGTACTGGAAGCCCAGCTGATAGGCAATCTGGCTGATGGATTCAGAGGGAAGAAGCAGCTGTTCTTTGGCGATGCCGATGATTTTGTCTTGTATGTACTCCAAGGCGGTCTTGCCCGTTTCCTTCTTGATGAGGTCGCCGAAATAATTGGGCGACAGGCAGAGTTCGGCGGCACAGTATTTCACGCTGGGCAATCCTTTCAGTGCGGCATTTTCGCCCGTGAAATACCGGTCCAGGAAGGTCTCGAAACGGGTCAGGATGTCGCGATGAGCATCCTGCCGGGTGATGAACTGCCGTTCGTAGAAGCGCAGGCAATAGTTAAGCAACAGTTCGATGTGGTTGGTGATGAGCCGTTTGCTCATCCGGTCGATTGCACGATACAGTTCCTCTTGGATGTTCAGCAGGCAGTCGATGAAGGTGTGGCGCTCCTGTTCCGAGAGATGCAAGGCTTCGTTCACCTCGTACGAGAAGAAGGTGTATTCCTTGATGGTACGTCCAAGGTGGGTACCGCGAATCAGGTCGGGATGGAAGCACAGCGCATAGCCTTTCGGCTGGAACGTTTCGCCCGTATCTTCTATGCCGATGACCTGTCCCGGTGCAAGGCAGACCACCGACCCTTTCTGGTAATCGTATCGCTGGCGGCCGTAAATCAGGTCGCAGTTCTTTTCGTCTTTCAGAAAAATCACGTAAAAGCTGAACGTGTGGCGTAGGTGATGCATCGGTCTGGCCTTCGAAAGGTCGATCACGCTGACCAGCGGATGCAGAGTTTCTACGCCGAGCATGTCGTCGTACTCTGTAACGGTTTCGATGTTTAATAAGGATGTTTTCATCGTTTTTAATGTTTCTGACGACAAAATTACGAAAGGATTCCGGTTTCTGGTTTTCGTTGCTCTTGAAATCTGTGTTTTCATGCAGGGATTCTGTGTTTTGTATAACAACGGATAAAATGGTACGGACTACTTTGGCCATAACATTAACAGATAAATATTATAGAACTATGACACAGGAAATGGAGAACCGTATGGCTTTGAAAGATTTAGTGGACCGTTATGCGACGGAATCGGATAAAAACAATCAGGATTACTATCGTAACCTGTTTCGTCCTGATGTGAAGTTGAAAGTGTATATGGGAGACAAACAGATTATGGATATGGCTTGATGTGTGAGCGGACTTCTGTGAATATTAAAAAAGTGAGTGAGATGAAAAAAGAGGTAATGTTGCTTATAGGTGCCGGACAAATCGGTATGGCGATAGCCCGGCGGATGGGATATGGAATGAAGATTGTGGTCGGCGACAAGCGGATGGAAAATGCGCAGGCCGTGGCCGATACGATGAACCGTGCCGGATTCGATGTGTCTCCGGTGGAGATGGACTTGTCGTCGCGCGACTCAATCCTCGGATTGATTGAGACGGCACAGCAATATGGAGAGATAGCCATGCTGGTCAATGCGGCAGGGGTGTCCTCTTCGCAAGCTTCGATAGAGACCATCCTGAAAGTCGACTTATATGGTACGGCGGTATTGCTGGAAGAAGTGGGAAAGGTTATCCGGCCGGGAGGGGCAGGTGTGACGGTATCCAGTCAGTCCGGACACCGCTTGCCGGCCCTTGGTGCCGAGATAGACGCGCAGCTGGCTTGCACACCGACGGAAGAATTGCTGAGTCTGGAGGTGCTGCAACCGTCGCACATCCGCGATACGCTCCATGCCTACCAGCTGGCCAAGCGTTGCAACGTGAAGCGCGTCATGGCGGAGGCAGTGAGATGGGAAGAGCGGGGCGCCCGTCTGAATTCCATTTCTCCGGGAATTATTGTCACCCCACTGGCACTTGACGAGTTCAACGGGGTGCGTGGGGAGTTCTATAAAAAGATGTTTGCTCAGTGTCCGGCGCATCGTCCCGGCACGGCCGACGAGGTGGCGAATGTGGCCGAACTGTTGATGAGCAACCGGGGGGCCTTTATCACCGGCTCTGATTTTCTGGTGGATGGAGGTGCTACGGCGGCTTATTTTTATGGCTCGAATCTGGAAAAGAGATAACACATAATCAATGCGTAGCCAGATACCACGAAGTCTGCGAGTAAGAACTTGCCAAACTGTTTGTGCTGGGTGTGGAGGTGGTGATGCCGGAATATCGTTCTATGGGGAGCGGACGGATAAGTTTCATGAAGGCGATGTGTAATTGTTTTAAGCAAGTATTTTTAGTTTTTCAGTGATAAGCGTTTTATATGTCTCTTTCATTTCATCCGATAAAAAAGAAAGGTCAATGAATTCCATCCATTTGCTTTGGACTTTAAGAAACTTGCGAAATAAATTTTCTATAATTTTATCTTCCAGTCCCGAAGCCTGCATGGATACGATAAAATCGGTTTTCTTGATTTTACGTTTTTTCCCGTTAAGTGTCAATGCCAGTTCTTCTGTATCTTCCGGCATGACCAATGCGGTTGATAGTAAATCATAGGCTGGGGTGAGGGTGTAAACTCCTTGCTGTGTGCTATACAGTGAGAAGTTTTTTAAGTGCATGTCGGCATTGCCTGTAATCCAGGAAAATACTACTTCCTCCCAGTAATTGACCAAGTCAAGTTTGGGTACGGAGGAATATTTTTGTATGGTTTTGGCAATTTGCTCGTAAGATCCTTTATACTTATATTCTGTCAGCCGCTCGGTTAGTTGGCACATGTCCTCCATGGCTAGTTTCTCTCCTTTTTCCGTACGGTCAATGCGACGGGTGATATAACAAAGCTCTCCATCCGCGAAACGGATAAGGCCGTGAGGTACCACTTTTATCCTGGCAAGTTCTGCCAGATGCATGGTTAAGTCTTCTATTTCAGGCAATTGCTCAAAACGCTCCGTTTGTGGTTTCAGAATGTATCTTCCCCATAACCCTACAATGGTAAAACGTTCTGCTTCATGAGGGCTCTTCTTGTGGATGTCCAGTGACAGTTTGGCCTGAACACCAGTCAATGTGGTCTGGCTACGTATTACTTGCCGGGCAAGTTCATTCAGATTTTGACGAGTATAGGGGAGTTCCGGGACTATAGGAGTGCCGAACAATTTTCTAGAACAAGTTTTGTGAAAGTCATGTTCACCTTCCGTCAACTCTTTGTAGCAATATAGACATTTGGACATAATTATTCCTCTTCTTTAAATAAAGGTTCTACGCCTACGGCTCCAATGCAGTCCTTGCAACAGGCTAATAGCAGGGACATCCGGTCCCGACCGTCGATTTTCCAGTTCTTTTCAGCGATATTAAGCAGCCAGCCTTCAGGTATCAGACCGTCAAAGAAAGGAAACAGCACTTTGTTCTGATATGGCTGTTCGGTGAGGGGAAGGGTCAGACTGATGGCTTCTGCTTTGTCTGAGGCCAGAAATTCCGGAGTATACTGAAAAGTATATCCATTTTCATCTTCTGTGAGAATACCGGCTTTTATGCCACGCAAATATACAATCGCCTGTTTCATGGTTCATCTTCTTTTGAAATGGGGACTGCACCGACTTCGCTCCCGAAAAGATTTAGTATCTGATTTACTTTATCCAGCCGGAGAGTTTGTTTGCCTTGTTCCAGTTCACGGACAAAACGTAAGCCTACTCCTGATTTTTCAGATAGTTCCACCTGCGTTAGATTGTATTGCTTACGCATGTCTTTTACATACTTAGAGAGTGTAGTTTGTTCCATGATTATACCCTTTTGGGTGTAAATATAATGAATTTTTCTTTCATTATACCCTTTAAGGTATAAAATTAATCTATCTGCCTAATGCTATACCCGAAAGGGTGTATTTATAACTTGTGATTTATTTGTGGGTAAATAACCTGGCAGACGGATTAGTTTCATGAAACTTACACTATTTTTTTATAGGTTACTTTGAAAGGCAGCACCTGGAACACTTCGCAGTCGGGCGTAATCAGTTCCAGCTTGTAGGTGAGAGAAGCCCCGTCTGTACCTTCCGTCAGCTGGTCGAGGACCTCTTGCGGAAGAAGATTCTTGAAACTGATTTTGCCACTGTTCATGCGCAGATAACGTGCCTGTCCGTTTTCGTCCACCGCAAGCAGGGCTACGGGAGCATACTGGCTCAGGATGCTTCCGGTGTATTCCTTGCGCGGGGTGACTTCCATGCTGCCGTAGTCGTAGGGGATTTCGTGACCGTCAGGGGTAAAGAGCTGCTTTTCTTGGTTGACGGTGATTTCTGTGTACGTGAAATCGTAGATATCTGTTCCTTTCGGTTCCAGTTCCTCATCGGTAGAGAAGATGACCACTTGACAGTGCCGTAAGCGGTCGTATCCCGTGAGGCATACCCCGTTGCTCAACAGTTTGACCTTGACATGGTTTCCTTGTGAGGTGATTTCGCAACTGCCTTTTCTGGCTGGTTTGAAAATGAAAGGACCGTTGCTGCTCAGTACGTCGAATTCCGTTTCCTTTCCGGAGATGATGAGCGGATTTTCCTGTACCGAAACGGTCAGTTCGCGGACGTCCGACAAATCTGTGTGATATGTTTTCTGCACTTCTTCCAGTTCCTGTGCCGTCATCCGCTGATAGATGGAATAACCGTAGATATCGGTTCCTCCTGCCCGCACTCCCAGGTGGACGAGGAGCTCCATCGTGTCGCCGTTGACGGAGAGTAGCTGGAACACCGTGCGCTGGCCGTCGAGCAGACGGTTCTCGTCCGAGTAAGTATAGGTGTAAGTCCGGAATCCCCATGCAGGATAGGCGTCAATGTACATGTATTCCTTCAGGGAAGAGTTGCTTTCCACGTAATATTGGGTAGGGCCTGCACCTATCAAGTCTTCGTAATAATCCTGCGTCTGGCAAGTGCCATCGGGATTGATTTCGTAGGTGTGGACGTGCTTCCAGCCGTATCCCACTACGGTCTCCTCGAAGCGGGCGGAAGAAATGGGGGTGAGAGACGCTGGCTCACATTCTCCGTTTTCATTGAATGTGAAGGTGGGAAAGTCTACGTCGTCGTGATTGCAACTGATAAGACAGAAGATGCTCAGGAATACCAGTAGAATGTCGGTGAGTCGTTTTGTGTACATGATAAACAAAGTGTCAGCTGTTTTCTTTTTTCCAGAAGAAATTCCTGAGCAGCCGTTGCACGAGAACCAGCAGTGCCAGCACACAAATGGTGTATTGCAGAAACGCTCCCTGACTTTCGAGGGCATAAAAGAGCCCGATAATGAGGCATAACTGGAAGAGGTAGCCTAAGATTTTAAGTAACATAGTTTCTCGATATGAAGGTTCTGTTTACAAAGATAGCGTAAAAAATGAAGAAACGAACATCCAGACCTGAAAAATTCCCTGCCAGGCGCATTTTTGGGCTTCGCTTCGGCAGGGGAAAGAAGTGGACTGTAACTGCGATGGAAATGCTTGTCCGGGGGGCGTTGCAGCCGAGGTGTTACACCAGCGAGATGACGTAGCTTTCCATGCTTTTCAGGTCGATGTGCCAGAGCCGGCCGCTCAGTGCGTGCGGACTGCCCAGGATGACCTTCATCGTTTCGTTGGCTTCCACGCAGCCCACTACGCCCGGTGTGACACCCAGCACGGCTTTCGACGGATGGGGCATGGCCAGCATGCCTTCCTCGTCGGGGAAGAGGGTGCGGTAGTCGGGACCGCCCTGGTAGTTGAACACGGAGACCTGTCCGTCGAACTCACGGATAGCCCCGTACACGTACACCTTGTCCAGCCGCACACAGGTGTCGTTGATGAGGTAGCGCGTGCGGAAATTGTCGCATCCGTCCACCACGATGTCGTAGTTGGCGATGAGGCATTCGGCGTTCTGCGGGGTGAGCCGTTCGTTCCAGGCTTCCACACGGATGTCGGAGTTGAGGGCTTGCAGGCGCAGCTTGGCCTGTTCCGCCTTGGAGAGCCCGATTTCAGGCTCGCTGTAGAGCACCTGCCGCTGGAGGTTGGTCTCGCTCACGGTGTCGTCGTCAATCAGTCCGATGGTGCCCACTCCGGCACCGGCCAGGTAGAGGGCCACGGGCGAACCCAGTCCGCCCACTCCCACGATGAGTACGCGGGCCTGCTTCAGAAGGAGTTGTCCTGCCTCGCCGATTTCGTCGAGCAGAATCTGTCGGTTGTAGCGTGCAGCTTCTTTTTCGGTCAGTTTCATAAGGTGAAAAGGGGATAAAGGGTGAGTAAAATGACAGAAGGCACCCGGAAGTCGGGAAAATGGCCTCCGGATGCCTTCTGAAGGGGGTTCTGCGTATGCTCGGAAAACGCCCTTACGTTTTAGAAAAACGTCTTGGCGTTTTAATCCAAACGCTTCGGCGTTTCAACTGAAACGTCCTTGCGTTTTAGGGAAAACGTTTCGGCGTTTTTGTTCAAATGCTTCGGCGTTTCAAGTAAAACGTAAAGGCGTTTTTCAAAGGGTGTTCCGGAGGGCTTTTCAGCGGACCGGAGCCGCCTGGGCAAAGGTCTGTGCCATGTGGTCGAACGAAGCATCCCAGTCTTTCCATACCGGTTCGCGTCCCACGGCCTTCAGGGCTTTCTCCACTTCCACGGCGGTACGTTCGTCGCTCACGTGGAACTGCTCCAGGGCCTGCGGATAGGTGTAGTAACCACCCGGTTCCGTCTTGCTCTCGGCACTCATGGTAGTGACACCCAGCGTAGCCATGTGGTCGCGGATGTTTGCCGGTTCACGCGTAGAGTAGGAGATGTCCACGTCGTGGTCGAAGATACGCATGGCGAAAGTCACCTGTGCCAGTTCCTTGTCGCTCATGATGACGTTGGGCTGGAAACCCTCGTTCTCGGCCGGACGCATGCGCGGGAAGTTCACGCTGTATTTCGTCTTCCAGTAATGTTTCTGCAAGTAGCGCAGGTGGTAAGCCATCATGGTCACGTCTGTACGCCAGTCCTCCAGTCCGATGAGCACACCCATGCCGATGGAGTGTACGCCGGCCTGTCCCATGCGGTCGAATCCGTTGACACGCCATTCGAACTTCGATTTCATGCCGCGCGGATGGTACACGTTGTAGCGGGCCTTGTTGTACGTTTCCTGGAAACAGATGACGCCGTTCAGTCCGTGGTGTACCAGTTCGGCATACTCTTCCGTCTTGAGCGGCATCACCTCAATCTTCAGGTTGGAGAAATACGGTTTGGCCAGGTCGAGTGCTTTGGCCAGGTAAGGCACACCCGCCTTGGCCGGGTTTTCGCCCGTCACAATCAGCAGGTTCTCAAACGGAGCCAGCTTCTTGATGGCCTTGTACTCGTTTTCGATTTCCTCCGGCGTGAGGATGGTGCGGGCCATCGGGTTGCTGATGTGGAAGCCGCAGTACACGCACGAGTTGGTACACGAGTTGGTGATATAGAGCGGAATAAACATGGAGATGGTACGTCCGAACCGTTCTTCGGTATATTTCTTGCTGAGGCGTGCCATGGGTTCAAGAAACTTTTCGGCAGCCGGCGAGATGAGTGCCATGAAGTCGTCTACGTCGCACCGTGATTTTCCGAGTGCCCGTATCACGTCGGCCTCGGTTTTGGAGTAGATGGCCTTGGTCGTCTCCTCCCAGCTTATTTTTTCTAATTCGTCACTAAACATTTCAGTAATTAATAATTAAAAATTAATAATTAAAAACGGTGGCCTGATGCATTTATGAATTGGACTTGGCGGTTTTGATGATACTGACCAGCAGTTTGATGAGTTCGGTACAGTCTGACTGGATGGAATCGTACGCCGTTTTCTCGATGTAGTTGGATTCCGACAACAGCAGGAGCCAGTAGTCGGTCTCGTTGGCTTCTTTCAGCGCGATGTGCAGTTTGTGGGCGAAATCATTCTTGCTTTCGGCAAACTCGGCTTCCCGTATCAGCGCTCCTATGGCCGTGCCGCTGCGCAGCAGTTGTTTGGACATGACATACTCGTTCTTCTCGGTAGTGAGAAACTGGTATGCCTTGATGATGCGCAAGGCAAACTCCGTCGCTTTCCGGTTGATGACGCTGTCGTTCTTCATCTTGCCAAATCCACGGATGGATGCCTCCCTGGAAAAGGAAGTCATCCACTCGTTTTTCATTTTTCATTATTCATTATTAATTGTTTTCAGGTCGCGGCTGAGTTTCATCGCACAGAAGTTCGGACCACACATGGTGCAGTACTCGCCGTCGGTGTGACGTCCCTCGTTGAAGTATTCCAGCGCACGGTCGGGGTCGAGGCTCAGGTGGAACTGGTCGCGCCAGCGGAACTCGTAGCGGGCCTTGCTCAGGGCATTGTCGCGGATTTGTGCGCCCGGATGACCTTTGGCCAGGTCGGCCGCATGGGCGGCAATCTTGTAGGTGATGACACCCGTACGCACGTCTTCACGGTTGGGCAGACCCAGGTGTTCCTTCGGGGTGACGTAGCACAGCATGGCCGTACCCAGCCAGCCGATTTGTGCGGCACCGATGGCCGAGGTGATGTGGTCGTATCCCGGGGCGATGTCGGTCACCAGCGGGCCGAGGGTGTAGAACGGCGCGTTGTGGCAGTGGCTGATCTGACGCTCCATGTTTTCGCGGATCTTGTGCAAGGGCACGTGTCCCGGACCTTCGATGAAGGCCTGTACGTTCTTCGCCCACGCACGGGTCACCAGCTCGCCCATCGTGTCGAGTTCGGCAAACTGTGCCTCGTCGTTGGCGTCGGCGATACAGCCCGGACGCAACCCGTCGCCCAATGACACGGCCACGTCATACTGTGCCAGGATGTCGCAGATGTCGTCGAAGTGCTCGTAGAGGAACGATTCCTGGTCGTGGATGAGGCACCACTTGCTCATGATGCTTCCGCCGCGGCTCACGATGCCGCACAGACGCTTGTCGGCCAGGTGCACGTTGTGACGGCGGATACCGGCATGGATGGTGAAGTAGTCCACTCCCTGCTCGCACTGCTCGATGAGGGTGTCGCGGTAGATTTCCCATGTCAGGTCTTCTACCTTGCCGTTCACCTTCTCCAGTGCTTGGTAGATGGGCACGGTGCCCACCGGTACCGGACAGTTGCGCACAATCCATTCGCGTGTCTCGTGGATGTTGGCACCCGTCGACAGGTCCATCAGCGTGTCGCCGCCCCATTTGCAGCTCCACACGGCCTTGTCCACTTCCTCGTCGATGCTCGATGTGGTGGCTGAGTTACCGATGTTGGTATTGATTTTCACCAGGAAGTTGCGACCGATGATCATCGGTTCCGATTCCGGGTGGTTGATGTTGGCAGGCAGCACGGCCCGTCCGGCGGCAATCTCGTCGCGCACGAACTCCGGCGTGATGTAGGTGTCGATGCCCAGCTCCTTGCAGTTCATGTTCTCACGGATGGCCACGTATTCCATTTCCGGAGTGATGATGCCCTGTTTGGCGTAGTACATCTGCGTGCAGCTGTGGCCTTCCTTGGCGCGGTAGGGCAGGGCGATGTGCTCAAAGCGCAGGTGGTCGAGCGAGTGGTCGTCGCGGCGCATCTTGCCGTATTCCGAAGTGATGGACGGCAGCTGTTCCACGTCGCCGCGGGAAGTAATCCAGCTCTCACGCATGCGCGGCAGTCCTTTCTTCAGGTCAATCTGGATGTTCGGGTCGCTGAACGGGCCGCTGGTGTCGTACACGTACACCGGGTCGTTGGGGGTCATTACCTTCTTTCCGTCGACTACGGTCACTGTGGGGGTGAGGTTCACTTTCTGCATGCCTACCTTGATGAAGGGGAATAAAGTGCCCTGCATGTAGGCTTTCTCGGCATGGGCGTATGCTTTTTGGTCTTTTTCTTTTTCCATATATCAATTAAACTTACTCATTCAAGAAAGAAGTGAGGGGAGAGGAAGCGGAAGCTACTAGGTTGTCGGCCTGCACGCCCAGTCCGGCTTCGTAGGCACGGCGTCCGGCGATGACAGCTTCCTTGAAGGCGATGGCCATTTCCACCGGGTTTCCGGCAACGGCGATGGCGGTGTTCACCAGACAGGCGTCGGCACCCATCTCCATGGCTTCAGCGGCATGGCTCGGAGCTCCGATACCAGCATCCACTACCACCGGCACGTTGCTCTGCTCGATGATGATGCGCAGGAAGTCGCGGGTCTGCAATCCCTTGTTCGTACCGATGGGGGCAGCCAGCGGCATCACCGTAGCGGCTCCGGCTTCTTCCAGACGCTTGCAGAGGGTCGGGTCGGCCTGGCAGTAGGGCAATACCACGAAACCGAGTTTCACGAGCTCTTCCGTAGCCTTCAGGGTTTCGGTAGAGTCGGGCAACAGGTAGCGCGGGTCGGGATGGATTTCCAATTTCAGCCAGTTGGTGCCGAAGGCTTCGCGGGCCATCTGTGCGGCGAACACGGCTTCTTCTGCGGTGCGCACGCCGGAGGTGTTCGGAAGGAGTTGGATATGCGGGTGGACAATGTGTTTCAGCATGTCGTCTTCCTTGTTCTCAAGTTCGATGCGTTTCATGGCGACGGTCACCATCTGGGTGCCGGAAGCGAGAATGGCTTCTTCCATGACTTGGTTGGAGTTGAATTTTCCTGTTCCCAGGAACAAGCGGGAGTCGAATTCTTTTCCCGCAATCATTAGTTTCTTCATTGTTCTATATATGTTTTTGGTTTGTTTTCTTTTGGCTTGCTTTTACTTTTTCTTTTTGGCGGCAAAAAGAAAAAGGTAACAAAAAGAAAAACCGCCGTCTGCAGCTTCAAGGCGGCTGCGAGGCTTCACCCGGCGGAAGCGCAGGAACTCGCTTCGCTCAAACAGCCTGCGCTTCTTTTCGCCGTGCTCCGCTTCTCCGCTTTTCGCCTTGAAACTGAGGACGGGATTTTTTCGCTGGCTTGCTCTTCGCTCTTCGCCCTTTGGGCGAAATCGCTGTGTGGGGAGGTGGGGCTTTTGCTTGTGCTTTTTTGCTTTCTTGCTTCGCTTTTTGCTTTGGCCTTCCTTTGGGCGAAATCGCTGTGTGGGGAGGTGGGGCTTTTGCCTGTGCTTTTTGTTTTCTTGCTTCGCTTTTTGCTTTATCCTCCCTTTGGGCGAAATCGCTGGAAGAGGGGCGTGGAGTTTTAGTTTGCGTTTCTTTGCGCTTTGCGCTCGTCTTTTTTCAGCATATTTCTTTTGGGTGAAATTGCTGGCAGAAGCTTGGGCTTTTTCCTTTCGTTGCGTGAAGAATATTCGTTCTGCGCTCTACGTTGAGATAAAACCGGTTGGTCGCAGTGCTTTATGCTCCGTAGGGAGGGGGAATGAGCTTGTGGCTTGCGTTCCTTGGCGAGAATGAAAGGTTTTTCCGTCTTTCCGTTCTCAGGGATGAATCCAATGCGCTATGCGGTCCATCGGAATCAAAAAATAAAAGTCAGTCGTTTTTAACTTTTAACTCTACCACCGTTCGTCCTCCGTTTTTCATTATTCATTATTCATTTTTAATTGACTCACGATTCTCCTCGTTTCTTCCACTGGATTCCCTGCCCGCAGGATGGTGCCGCTCAAGGCGATGCCTGTCACACCGGTCTGTAGGATGGCGGGGATGTCGTCCAGGGTGATACCCCCGATGGCGACGATGGGCAGGTGGATGCCTTCCGCCTTCATCTGCTGTACGATGGAACGGTAGCCTTCGAGGCCGAGGATGGGGCTGAGCTTCTCTTTGGTGGTGGTGAAGCGGAAGGGACCGCAACCGATGTAGTCGGCACCGGCTTCATAGTGGGCCCGTACGTCGTCGAACGTGTTGGCGGTGCCCCCGATGAGGAAGTCCTTGCCCAGGATTTTCCGCGCTTCGGCTATCGGCATGTCGTTCTTGCCCAGGTGCACCCCGTCGGCCTTTAGCTTGCGCACCAGTTCCACCCGGTCGTCGATGAGGAAGGTGGCCCCATACGTGCGGCACAGTTTCTGTACCTCCACGGCCACGGCTTCCGTCTCTTCGTCGGAGGCATGCTTCATGCGCAGCTGTACCCAGCGGCAGCCCCCTTCGAGGGCCATGCGGGCCGAGTCAAGATACGAATACGTGTCGGTGAAATGCGTGATGAACTGCAGTTTGAAATGATTCATGTCCATGGCCTCATCCTCCACAAGCGGCTTTGATGATGACCAGACTGTCGCCCTCCTTCAGGACGGTGTGTTCCCATTCCGCACGCGGAATCATGCGGTTATGCAGCGCGATGGCCACTCCCTGTGCCGGAAGCTCCAGTTGCTGTGCCAGTGCGGCAATGTGCTGACCTTGTGTAAGTTCAGTCTCTTTGTTGTTTACCAGTACTTTCATAATCGTTCAGTGTTAGCGTAAACCAAAGAGGCGGGTCCCGAATGGGAAAAGAAAAATGGAGGCCGGAATCAACAATCCCTTCGTCGGTATTAACCGCATCAGGTTCGTAGGGTATAATCTCAGCCCGGACGCATCCTTGGGGCACCCCTTTGTTTACTTTCTGGCAAAGGTAACGAAAACTTTGAAATGGCGGACAGCTGCCGTGCCTTTTTTACCTTTTTTTGCAGGCAATCAACGGTGCTCCCTGAACAGCTGCACCTTCACGCCGAACGAGAGGCGGAGAATGTCGCGCATCGAGAGACTCTTGTTGGTCACCTTGCTGATGAGGTACAGCTCGCAGGTGCTCAGCTCGTAGAAGAGGGAGACATGGCGCACCAGTTCGTGGCGGGGACTGAATCCGAACCGTTGCCCCACGAAGAGGTAGGGCCGCACCTTGGTGCTGAAGTTGTAGTATTTGTTGGGATAGCGTCCCGGCTCCTTCTTCCAGAACTCCTCGCCCGCAATGGTTGTGAAGTAGAGTCCGCAGTAGAAGGGTTCCGCCATCCAGTGCTCCTTGAAGCAGATGCTCCAGGGAATGTAGTTCTGCTTTACGGTGAAGGTGAGCCGGAACTTCTCGGCATATTTCGACGGGAGAAAACCCACGAGAAAGTCCGTTTCCCACTGGCAGCGGCGTCCGTAGTCCCAGCCTATACCCACCGAGTTGAGTCCCATCCCTCCGGCGTACTGCCATTTCAGGTGAGTGGGTTTCAGGCGTTCCCATCCTTCATAGTGCAGGTGCGTGCGCTGATCCCACCGCCGTTCCCTGACGGTCGGGGCGACAGAGTCATTCTGTGCCTGCAAGGGCAGGAGCGTTATCGCGGCCAGTCCTCCCACCAGTATCCCTTTAAAAATTGACCACTTCATACGCATAGCCGTCGGCATTAAGGGTGAATAACAGGTAAGCACGCTTCTTGGCACAGGTACACTCGTAGTACAGGATGCCATCGTTGAAAAAATCATCGACACTGATGTTGTGTCCGTGGCCGTAGACACAGAACTGCAGGTCGGGCATCTGCCGCAGGTAATACTCGAAATATTCCGCCAGGTTGTTGTTGAACTGCTCGGAGAAGGGGCCCGCATGCATGGCCACCACGGTCTTTTCCACCCCCTCGGGCACATTGTCGATTTCATCGCGGATATACTGGATGTTGGGCACAGCCGACGAGTTGTCGAACTCCAGGGCGTTGGTGTTCAGGCAGAGAAACCTTACGTTGCCGGCGGTGAAGGCAAAATCCTCCGTGCCGAATATTTTGCGGTACACGTCGAGTCCCGTAGCCAGACAGTCGTGGTTGCCCAGCAGACAGACGTAAGGCACGTTCAGTCCGTTGAGAATGTCGCGCTGCTTCTCGAACTCCAGCTTCAGGCCGAAGTCGGACAAGTCGCCCGTGTGGACCACGAAGTCCAGGTCGCCCCTCCGGTTCAGTGCCTCCACGGCATCCTCCGTTTCGTCGTACCAGCGTTGTGTGTCGCTGATTACGGCAAACCGTATCTCGTCTTTTCCCCGGGTAGCCTCCTCGATTTGTTCGATGTGGCGGCGGTTCACGTCCGTCTCCCCGTCGATGTCCAGGTCGTACGGATGATATTCAATCATGTCGCATCCTCCCAGCAGCAAAGCCCACAGGCAGCCGTATATCAGCCGGAAGTGCAGGTGGAAGCAATGAGGGAGTGTCGGATAAGTACGCATAAGCAATTCATTTTGTGCATGCAAAGGTAAGTCACAAATGCGGTTCGTCCGTTTTTCAGAAAGTCGGATTTTCTGTCCTGAAAGTCGGTATTTTCTTTGCAAAGAACATTTTGCACACTTATCCGGCAGTCAGGGGGAGGCCTTTCAGCCCCTTCCTGTGAGGTCTGGCGGGAGCCGCTCCGGTTACCACTTCACCGGCTCCTGCAGAATCTGTCCGTCGGTGGCATCCTGCGCCGTGAACGCGTTCGCCTTGTACTGCACGCAAATCATCACCAGCGGTTCCGTGCCGTGGTTGCGCACCGAGCGCTTGCCTTCTGGAGCCACGCGTACCACGCTTCCTTCCGCCACGGGGAATACCTTCCCGTCTACCTGAAATTCTCCCTTTCCGCTCACGAAGATATACAGTTCCTCGTGCGTCTGGTGCGTGTGAAGGAAGCCGGTCTCCTTTCCCGGGGCGAACGACTGGAACGAGATTTCCGCGCCCGTGGCCTGCAACGCCTGTCCCATGAACACCTTTCCCTGGATTTCCATTCCCGGAGCTACCGGCAATACATACTCGTTCAATTCGCTGAATGAACCTGTGGATACGGCGGAAAAATGTGCGCCTGTTGCAATTTGCTGAATCTGTTTCATAGTGTAACTGTTTTAATGATTTCACCAGCAAAGTTGCCACCTTCTTTCCGCTTCTGCAAGAAGGCACCTCCCCGTAAGTAGGTTACCGCGAGGTTACCAATGTTCACTACGAGCCGGTTACGTCCGGCAGATTTAGACTTTTTTTGCAGAGGATATTTTCCGGATTGCAGACAAAAAAATTTTTCTTTCCACAACCGGCTGACATCCAGTAAAAGTGAGAAAAAGGTTACTATGCGGAAGAAATGTAACCTCTTGTCTGTCAGGAAAGAAAACGCTAAGTTTGCACCGTAAACGTTGCGGAAGGCCGCATCCCGCAGGCATTTCCTGCACCGGAAACTTCCGCGGCCCGACCCTTTAAAGAAACAAGTAAGATGATGAAAAATGAAGTAACTCCCGAACAGGCATCCGTCCTGGAAAAAAACAAACAAGTCATGCAACAGTTTATCCGCTTCATCAACACGGGCGACCGCTCGGTAGGTGAAGCCATTATTGCCCCCGAAGTGATTTTCTATGCCCCCACATCGCCGGAGCCGTTGCACGGTTTTGAAGGTTATATGGACGTGCTCCGCATGATGCGCGGCGCCATGCCCGATGTACAGTGGAAAGCCGAAGAAGTCATTGCAGAAGGCGACAAAGTGATGATTCGTTTCACGATGAGCGGCACCCAGACCCAGCCTTTCATGGGCATGCCCGCCACCGGCAAACCCGTTCGTGTGACGGCCATGAACATCTACGAGCTGAAAGACGGCAAGATTGTCCGCGAACATGGTGTGCCCGACCTCTTCAGCATGCTGATGCAGCTCGGCATGCTGCCTGCACCGGGAAGCAAGTGATTCTTCCTCGAGGAAAGAAGCTGCTATTCTTTTTCGGCAGCTTCAAACTCCTCCCGGTGTTTCACGATGGATTTGAGATGCTTCTGTGCCCATTCGGTCAGCTGGACGATGAAAGGCACCAGCGAGTGTCCCGTCTCCGTCAGGCTGTACTCCACCTTGGGAGGCACCTCGGGATACACCTTCCGGTTCACCAGTCCGTCGGCCTCCAGCGTACGGAGCGTACCCGACAGTACCCGTGCCGACACATCTGGAATCAGTTTTCCCAGCTCGCTGAAACGCAGCACCTCGTGCTCACTCAAAATCAGAATGACCAGCAAGGCCCATTTGTTGCCGAAGCGGGCAATCACGTTCCGCACCGGGCAGATTTCGATAATTGTATTCTTTTCTTCCTTCTTTCTCATGGTTTATTCCTTTTGCCGGAGTGTCGGCCTTTTCGTTTTTCTGCCCAAAGTTAGCAAATAACCCGCAGATACCGCCCCGCAAAAATCCCAATTTTTAGGTATTTCAAATCCGCGCCGGAAGCCGTTACTTTGCTGTGTCAAATCAAACATGTAGCATAATGAAGAAAACAGGTATTTTTTATGGCTCCACCACCGGCACCACTGAGTCGGTGGCCCGCCTGATAGCAGACAAGCTGGGCATTGCCCCGGCAGACGTACACGAAGTGACCAAGCTCGATACGGCCCTGGCCGAAAGTTACGAGGCCCTGATTCTGGGCACCTCCACCTGGGGCGACGGCGAATTGCAGGACGACTGGTACGACGGACTCAAGGTGCTGCAAGGCGCCAATCTCTCCGGCAAGATAGTGGCCCTTTTCGGCTGCGGCGATTCCGAGTCTTATTCCGACACCTTCTGCGACGCCATGGGCCTCCTCTATGAAGGCCTGAAAGACAGCGGCTGCACCTTCGTGGGCGCCGTGGACGACAGCGGTTACACCTATTCCGCCTCCGTGGCCGCAGCCGACGGAAAGTTCGTGGGGCTGGCCCTCGACGACGTGAACGAAAGCGACCGGACCGACGACCGTGTGAGCGCATGGGCCGCACAGCTCCAAGCCGAACTGGCCTGATCATATCTCTCTCTATCTTTCTTCTAAATCCGTAACCTATGATGACCCCTGATATTCATCCCGTGGAACTGAAAGTCTTTCTCAACCACATCTATGAGCTGAAGAAAGGCGTGCGACAGATGGTGCTGTACACCACGAATAAACGCTACGAAGATTTTGCCGTGAAACGCCTGCGAAGCCAGCGCATCCAGTTTGTGATTCAGCCGGTGGACGACGAGCGCATCAATCTCTTTTTCGGCAAGGCAGAGTGCATCGACGCCATCCGCCTGATGGTGACGCGCCCCCTGAATCGCCTCACACCCGAAGAGGATTTCATCTTGGGGGCCATGCTGGGTTATGACATTTGTGCCCAGTGCAAGCGCTATTGCACCCGCAAGACACGGAAAATGGGAGCCTGACCGGGCTCCCATTCTTTCTTAATTCCCTCTGTACGTAGAATATCCGTAAGGCGAAAGCGTGATGGGCACGTGGTAGTGCTTGCCGTCCTTGATTTCGAACACCACCTCGATGAAGGGGTAGAACGACGGCTGCTGCAACCGCTCGAAGTAGGGCGCCACGTGATACGTCAGGCGGTAGATACCCTTGTGGGCCTCCGTTCCCTCCAGAAAATCCTTCACCCGTCCGTTCTCGTCCGTCAGTTTCTCTTCCAGCAGTGCCCAGGTTTTGCCGTCGGGCTGAAGTTGTGAGAGACTGATTTTCACACCCGCCGCAGGCTGTCCCTGCTGGATGTCCAGAATGTGGCTCGAAAGTTGGTACGTCTTTTCCTGTGCGAAGCCCACCAGGCTCCACACCAGCAGACAGAAAGTCCAGAATAGTTTCTTCATGATTTTTTTCAGTTAAGGGGTTAAACAAGATTCAAACAAGATTGTAACGTTTACAAATATGGCGATTTTCCTCCTTCCCGCCAAGTTTCCCCTTCCGATGCCCCGCCGATTTTGAGGTTATTAACTAAACTCCTGCCGTGCGTGTGCCGTTTCGCTTGTATTTTTGCATCATGAAATACATCTACCTGCCCCTCGGATTCCTGTCGCTGGCCCTGGGCCTTGCCGGCATCTTTCTGCCCGTGCTGCCCACCACACCCTTTCTGCTGCTGTCGGCCGCCCTCTTTTTCCGCAGCTCGCCGAGAGCCTACCAGTGGCTGATGAATCACCGTCTGCTGGGCCCCTACATCCGCGATTTCCGGGAGTCGCGTGCCATTCCCCTGCGTGCCAAAATTATCGCACTGAGCCTGCTGTGGCTCACCTCCCTGCACTGCATCTTCCTGGTGTTCGATGCCCTCTGGCTCAAGGCGATGATGCTCGCCGTGGCCGTGGGAGTGACTCTTTATCTCTGTTCCTTCAAAACCAGACGAAATGACTGATACCCTCTCTTTCTGCGGACGCGAGGAAGCCGCCGCCCGCATGAACCGCTTCGGAGGCGAAGGCCGTCCGTTCTTTTTCCTGATAGACTACGCCGGCGAGCAATGCCTGGTGGAAGAACCCCACCGCCTGCCGCCCTCGGAACTGCTGTTTGCCTTTCCGGGCGCCACGAACGTGCCGGAGGAGGACCGCCGCACCCCGTATCCCGCCACCTTCCGCTGGGAGTCCCGCCCGATGCCGTTTGCGACCTACCGCCGCGGGTTCGACCTCGTACACCGTCACCTGCACGGCGGCAACTCCTTTCTGGTGAACTACACCTGCGCCACCCCCGTTGACACCGACCTCACCCTGCGGCAGGTGTTCGACCACGCCCGTGCCCCCTACAAGCTCTGGCTGCACCGCCGCTTCGTGGTCTTCTCGCCCGAAACCTTCGTGCGGATAGCCGATGGCTTCATCTATTCCCATCCCATGAAAGGCACGATGGATGCCACGCTGCCTGCCGCCCGCGAACGCCTGCTGGCCGACCCGAAGGAAGCCGCCGAGCACGCCACCATCACCGACCTTATCCGCAACGACCTGAGCCGCTTCGCCACTGAAGTGACCGTGACCCGCTACCGCTACCTCGACGAGCTGCACACCCATCGCGGACCCCTGCTCCAGATGAGCTCCGAAATCCGCGGCCGCCTGCCCGAAGACTATCCCTCACGGCTGGGCGACCTCTTCTTCAGCCTCCTGCCCGCAGGGTCCATCACCGGCGCCCCGAAGCCCCGCACCGTGCAGATTATCCGCGAAGCCGAGACCCACGACCGCGGTTTCTACACCGGTGTGACCGGCTACTTCGACGGACGCCACCTGGACAGCGCCGTGCTCATCCGCTTCCTGGAACAGCAGACGGACGGCACGAAGCAGTTCAAGAGCGGGGGAGGCATCACCTTCCGCAGCGAAGCCCGAAACGAATACGAAGAAATGAAACAGAAAGTCTATGTGCCTCTTTATTGAAACCCTCCGCATTGAAGACGGCAAGGTGTGGCATGCCCCGCTGCACGACCGCCGCCTGAACGACACCCGTCGCGCCTTCTTCGGCCCCGTGCCCGACCTCCACGTGACGGATTACCTCCGTCCGGAAGCCTACACGGAACGCACCCGCTGCCGCCTGACCTACGCCCGCGACATGGTCCGCGTGGAATACTTTCCCTACCGCGTCCGCCCCGTACACCGTCTGCAACTCGTGGTGCGCGACAATCTCGACTACCGCTACAAACGGGCCGACCGCCGCGTGCTCGACGAAGCCTTCGCTCTCCGCGGCCAGGCCGACGACGTGCTCATCGTCCGCCACGGACTCCTTACTGACACCTCCATCGCCAACATTGCCCTTTGGGACGGATGCGAGTGGCATACCCCCGCACGTCCCCTGCTGGAAGGTACCCAGCGCCGCCACCTCCTCGACACCGGACAGATAAAAGAAACGGACATCCCGGCCGCCTCCCTCGGAAGCTACCGGCACATCCGTCTGTTCAACGCCCTGATTCCCTTCGGCGAGGTGGAACTCCCCGTGAGCCAGGTGCTATATTAATTTCTTTCGCGTCACTCCACCAGCTCGTAGCTGCTGATTTGAATCGGCATGTCGAGGTTGTGGAGCACCTTCTCCAGCATAATCCCCTCCAGGTTGTCGTACTCATAGCCGAACGTAGCCCGGATGCCCTGCAAGATGAACTGCGTGGCCCGGTCGAGCGCAATCGGCAGACTGTCGCCCTGCATCAGCGAGCCCGTGATGACACTCGTGAACGTGTCGCCCGTGCCCGGATAGTGCGCCGGCAGATACGGGCAAGTCACCTTCCAGTAACGGTCGCCGAAGCGGTTGTACGCATAGACCGACGTCGAGCGCGGGTCGCCGCTCACCGGCACGCTCGTGGCAATCACGATGGCCGGTCCCTGGTCCGACAGCGTCTTCAGCGCCTGCTTCAGTTCCGCATCCGTCAGCTCCTCCCGGAACGGCATGTCCAGCAAGTAGTACAGCTCCGTCAGGTTCGGCGTGATGACATCCGCCAGCCGGATCAGCTTCCGCATCTCCGTCACCATCTCCTCGGTGATGCCCTTGTAGAGATGCCCGTTGTCGCCCAGTACCGGGTCGACCACCACCATGTCGTTCTCGCCGCGGAACTTTTGGATGAACTCCTCCACAATCTGCGCCTGCTGCGGCGAGCCCAGGTAGCCCGTGTAGAACGTGTCGAAGTGTACGTTCATCTTCTCCCAGTGCGCGATGATGTGCTTCATCTCCTCCGTCAGGTCGAGGAAGGAGTAGGAAGGGTACTGCGTGTGCGTGGACAGCACCGCCGTGGGCAGCGGACACACCTGGAATCCCATGGACGAGAGCACCGGGATGACCGCCATCAGCGATACGTGGCCCACCCCCGACAGGTCGTGTACGGCGGCCACCTTCTTCACCTGATTTTTCAGGAAACCTCCCGTCCGTTGAGGCGTTTCCATCGGTGCCGTCGGTTTTTTCTTCTTGTACTTCCGTTCCTTTTCCCAGGCCGCTTTCCGTGCCTGATATGCTTCATATTGTCGTTCAATGTAATTGTCTGCCATAGTTTTGTGAATTTACAATTACAAAGGACGCTACTTTTTATGGAACGAGCAAACTTTTTCGTGCATTTTGTAGGATGGGGAGGGGAAAAAACAGGGGCTTACTCCGGGGGAATCCGGGGCCTTGTAGCGGATTTCTGGGTTGATTCTGATTTGTGCAGTTTGGTTTCTTTTTGCTGCTTTTGTCGGAACTTGGGTGTCTTTCTGATTCTGCTTTTGTGGGGATTTTCTAGGCAATTTGGAGAGGAAACCCCTTTCAGAAGGCCTCTGGAGGGGGTGGCTGGGGTGCGAAATGGAGAGGTTTGGGGGAATCTGGAGGCAGGGGCTTCTCGTTCTTAGGGATTTTGGGGCGTTTTTGGAGGTAGGATGGGGAATTATCGGGAGATTTTGGGGCGGAAAACGGGCTTGCGTTTGTGGTCAAACGTCCTTGTGTTTTAGATGAAACGCCGAAGCGTTTGGGAGCGAACTCTTCGGCGTTTGGGGTGAAATGCACTTGCGTTTGAGGGGGAACGTCCTTGCGTTTTGGGGTGTATGGGTTTTGAGAGGGATTAGGGAGGTTGTTTGTTGGATTTGGATGGCTGTTTGGGTGGGTGTATTTTCTAGTTGGTGGAGTTTGATGGATTGTTTTGGATTGCCTTTTTGAGGGGGTTGCTTTGTACTTTTGTGAGCGGTGGTGTTGGAATTGCTTTTTTGCTTGCTTTTAGTGTGGGTGTTTGTGTGATTGTGTTTCTTTTTGGTATTTGATAAGCGGTTCTGCTTGTGGATTTTGAGTGGATGGGCGGCGGGGCGAGAAAAGAAAGTGGTTTGGGAGAGGGAGTGGGGGAGGTGACATTTTGGTAGGAGTGGCATCTTGGTGGATGGGGAAAGATATGACGAAGATTTTCTATGGAAATATTGCTGGGTACATAAAAAATCCTCATCGGCATGCTTTCTGATATGCAGATGAGGATTGAATTTTTTGTTTGAATCAGTTGTCCTTGTCGATAATCCGGCCAAGGAATGTATCCGTATATGTGTGATTAATGTTTAGGCGAATAGGATGATAGTCGGGTAGACTTTCTAAAAATTCCAGTTCGAAGACTAGTCTTGGATCTTTGTCGTTGCTTTCAGGGTGGATCTCTGCTTTGGTCCCAATTCTTGCAATGCGAATCAGATACAAGTCTTTCACCCCTTTCCCTTTTATGTAAGGCATGAAATAGTACAACTTGTTCAATGCAATGGTAGAAGGGAATGATTTCGTCTTGCCGGTATAATATATTTTAGTCGGTTCTTCATTCAAGAAATAATCTTGATTATCTTCCTTGACAAATCCTATCAACAAGCGTTTGTTTTTGTCGAGTACATAATTCTTCTTGGGTTTGTTGAATATCAATTGTTCTTTCTCAGAAGCAAACAGGTCTAAATCCAATGTCGGGCGTGATTCGCGTAAAGTATGTATCGGTCGTGAGGATACAGGTGCTTCATCATACATGAAACGGTATAAACTCTTCCCAATCAGTTCGACGATTCCGCAAACCAATGCATTTCCCATGAGGAAGGCCCTGCGTCCGTCTGATACTTCCGGATGATAAGTGTGATTGTCCGGAAACATGTTGAGCCGTTCTAATTCTATGGGAATCAGTCGGCGGTATCTTCCGGAGGGGGTCAGCACCACATGCTTGAAACGTGAAGGAGCGTTTCCGCCCTCTCCTGTTATCATGGTTCTTGAAGGTTTGTCAAGTGGGTCAGGAAAAGCCATTCCACCCTCTGAGAAAGTATATTTAAATCCTTCTTTAGAAACACGGTCTATTTTTTTTGCTCCTTTCTCATAAATCCATCTGGGCAAATCTTTTTCAGAAATGAAGAAATCCTCTGGAATAAAGCTTTCGTTCACAAGAATATCACCTAGGGTTTGGTTCGTTCCTGTATAAACAGGTGAGGCATCCACAGAAAAAACCTGACGATGCGCCATCATGCCTGCGTTTCCAAACGGGCTTGCCTTTCCTTCTTTGTTGAAGTTATCTGAAACTTCTTTTATGGAACCTTCTATTTCAAAATCCGAGATTCCCGACTTTTGTTCAAATGGGAAAGCCTGTGCCATTACTCCGTCGTACAGAACCCAGTCTTTCATTTTTTGGATGCGGTTGGCTATTGGAGAATTCTCAAGATAGCCTACAATGTAGGTTCTTCTTCTTCTTTGTGGCATCCCGTAGTCGGCGGCATTTATGACTCGCCATTCTACAATATAGCCTAAGTCGGCTAATGAGGCTAGAATAATGGCAAAGTCGCGTCCACGCTGGGAGGCTGGAGAGTTCAATAGGCGGTCAACGTTCTCAAAAAATATATAATTGGGTTTTGCATCGCCCTTTTCTTGCAAGATGCGGTAGATTTGCCACCATAGCACTCCCTTTTTACCTTCAATACCTCCCGAGCGGCTGAGTGAAGCGGCCACAGAGTAGTCTTGACAAGGAAATCCACCGACCAGCAGGTCATGGTCTGGAATTTCAGCTGTTTTTACAAGATTAATGTCCTGGTTTGAATGTCCTTTCTTCCCAAACCGGGCCTGATATACTAAAGAGGCATCTTGATGTTTGGTAGAAGGTTCCCATTGGTTGTTCCAGATTGTTTCGTAAGCGTCGGACGCTCCTTCCAGGCCGATACGGAATCCACCTACACCAGCGAATAGTTCTACTACACGAATTATATGATTATTTTGAGCCATTGTTGTTTACTATTTGTTTTACGTAATCATTATTAAACCAGTAACAGAACTTTTTAGCCCACTTTCCGCTGGGAGTTGGAGCTAAATCTGTTGATCTTTGAGCTTTTGGACGTACATGGAATTTTTTCTTGTCCTGTCCTTTCCACCAATATTCCTCAGAAATATGGTCTTCCAATATGTTCTTTTTTATGTGCATCCAATATGTCTCTGCCCATTCCAGGTCCTCTGGAGGCATTGTCCAGAAGAATACATTGTCTAGTATATAATCTCCTTTATTAGCTGTCTGTTCTTTAAATATTACAAACATGAAACGGCTTGAAAACAATTCATACAGCCGGGATTCATACCAGTTGTCACATTCCGCGACTTCTATGTAGTCAATGTTTTCAAAAGACATCGCTTCTTTTATATTTCCGTTATGTTGGACACGTATTGTCTTCATTGTTAATCCGGCCTTCATGAACTCTTCGGAACGGTTGACATTGGCACATTTCCCGGTTGCGGCGATAGCATTGGCTATTATCGCAAATTTGTTTTTGGGATTATTGGAAATGTCTATCTTCTTTCCTTTGGCGATTACCTGGTAGTTTTTGCCAAGGTAAGGTTTGAACCGGTTTAATATGATTTCTTCAAAATTATGTTTGTCAAGTTCCCTTTCTGAAACAATTTGTCCGGCAGGAAACTTGAAATTGGAAACCGCCTTTTTACCACTATCCGTTACATATTGCAGGATAGTCCGCATATAAGACATCTTCAAGCTGAAAGCCCTGCGGGGTGCTCCTTCTTCTGAAAAAGGCTGTTTCATCAGGCTGTCGCCTTTTTGGCCTTTCCGGCATGCACCGAGGTACATAGTGTCTCCTTCTGACAGTAAATGGGCTTTGCCACATTTGATTTTTTCCAGTATGGTCTCGTAGTCATGCTTGATGATAAGCAAGTCTTTCTCAGGAAGCTTCCAAAGAACGGAGAAAATAAATTTCAGATCGAGGTTGTCACAATTTTTCTTGTATAAATAAAAGAGCAGCAACATCAACTGACACTTCAGATAAAAGTGTGATTGTTCAAAATCTTCCTTAACGACCTCGCAGTAATTTATCATATTACACACCAAGCGTTCCTTGATGAGGTAAGTGTCGTTTTTACCCAATTTGAGGGGAGTACATTTTAATTCCATACCGGCAGACGAGAAATCTGCTTCCGGATTATTGTTGGTTTCCAGAAGAAAATAAAGGTTCTCCACCATCTGGCCGATGCTGCCTTTTCCTTTCTTTGGTGAATAGTTCTCTTTGATGAATTCGCGCAAACTTCTGCCTAGCAATCCTTTGCTGTATTCAAATATACTGATGGCGGAAGTCTTGTCGTATGATAAGTTATTTATAGGGTTTGCTATTTTGTTTGTTTGGTCCATTTTGGGTCTTTTATTTGATATATTTCTCCGAATACTTTCATGTATGGAGAATATTATTTTAATTGTTTTTTGCTTCAGCCTCTTTATCAACTGTTTAAGGCTCTGATTCGTTCTTAATTAAAATTCAATTAATATCTTCCGTCTTCATATTGGTGTGCAAAATAAATAAAATGGGGGCAAATAAAAGAGGAATTTCTTAAGTTTGTTTCTGAAGAATTCTGAATTTGATCAGACGGTTTTGTCTGGTAATGTTAGATAAATATAGCATTGTTTATACGCTAGAACCTGTGGCAGATTAGTTTAGGAGTATAAATTTTTAAGAAATCGATTCTTTGTATGCTAAATCTCTGTATCTTTATCCTGAATTTAGATAGTATGGCTACGACGTTTTAATTTGAAGACAAGATTGGCGTATGGACAAACTGACGAAGGAACAACGGCACCGTTGCATGTCGGCGATACGTGGCAAGAACACGAAACCTGAGATAGTGGTGCGTAAGTTCTTGTTTGGACGGGGTTTCCGTTACCGGCTGAACCATCCGCGTCTGCCTGGACATCCGGATATTGTGCTTCGTAAGTATCGTACGGTCATTTTTGTCAACGGCTGCTTCTGGCATGGACATGATAATTGCAAATATTATCGCCTACCTAAAACGAATGTGGATTTCTGGCGGAAGAAAGTGGAACGGAACAAGAAACGTGATGTGGAGGAACAGCGTCAACTTGCTGCAATGGGATGGCATTGCATAACCATATGGGAGTGTCAATTAAAACCGAAGGTTTGTGCGCAGACACTTGAATCATTGGCTTTTACATTAAATCATATTTTTCTGGAAGACCGCAAAATCAAAACTTATAACACATCGGAAGATGAGGATACGCTGATGGCTGCTGAACCTGAGATGGAATATACGAATGGTTGAGATTGTCTTTCAAGAATAAGAGTTCTGTTTATCAGTTTGAAAGAGATAATAGGTTTCGATGTAGAATCTTGTATGAAGGAACATCCAGAATCGGTTGCAATTAATAAGATAAGCTGTTGATTTACATAAAGAACGAACTATTCGAATTTCTCGAATAGTTTAAAATCAGAACAAGAGCAGAGCGGAAACTCATCGTCAAGAAGTGAAAGAAAAGGGGCATTCGAAAGCAATCTTTTATGATTTGTATGTGAGGAAAAAAGTGGGGCTATGTTTGAACATTTTCCTGTAGAGAACATGGCCTATGTCAGGCTTATTATGATGTTATTATTGAAAGTTCAGGAATTGCTGATAGTGGCCATTTTATCGACTTTATGCTGGATGAGATTTTGAGTGCATTGAAGGCTCATCAGGCTGAGGAGACAGAGAATGGCGGTTTAAATGTCGGTATAAACGAACGAAATATATTGACTCTTATCGCTAATTCACCTACGGTAACTGTACGTGAGATGGCGGATATGTTGGGCTTTTCATTAAGGCAATGTGAGCGCCTGATAGCAGAAATGAAGCGTAAGAACCTGATAAAGAGAACAGGCTCAAAGAAATCTGGTATATGGCAGGTGGTATATAATCAGACAAAGGAAGTTTAGCTTTAAAATAAGATATGAATATTTTAAATATTTGCGGAGGTATCCATGATTTTTGTTGTATTTTTGCAAGTATAGATTAGTGTGAGCTAAATAATAGATAATAGAATTATCATGAAACTGGAATATACTCTCCCGATATTCAATCCTAATGATGTAGATATCAGATTGCAATATATATCCATCGGACAACTCGAAAAGATGATCGAGATGGGTAAACTACGCATACCTGAAGAGGAAGAACTGCGAAGAATGTCGAATACTTGGAGTGATAAAGAAAGAAGTTCGTTTATAGAATCTATTATGGCTAATCTGCCTGTACAGTTAATCTATTTGGATGGAAGTAAAACTCCATGGACCATTATAGATGGCTTGCAGCGTATTATATCGCTCCATAAATTTTTCCAAGATGAATTTACATTGAAAGGGTTGGAATATTTTCATGGAGAATGTGAGGGATTGTCTTTTTCTTCTATTCCTTTCTATTTGAAAAGCAGGATTGAGTCGACGAATATAGTAGCTTATGTAGTAAACCCTGGTACACCGGATACCGTGAAGTTTAATATTTTCAAAAGGATTAATAAGATAGGAAAACAGCGTAACAGGGAAGAACTGAGAGATGCTTTTTATCAGGATTCTCTATCGGGGTATATCAAAGAACTGGCTGAATCTGCGGAATTTTTACAGGCCACTCATAAACTGGTGAGAAAAAAAGGACTGGCAGACAGGGAATTGGTCTGTAGGTATTTTGCCTTCAATCTCCTTTATCCTTTTTTCGAGACCACAGAGAGTCTGGACGATTTCCTTGATAAAGGGATGGATGCGCTGTTGACTTTGTTTGAAGGAGATTTTGAGAAGAAAATTGTTCACTTCAAGACGACGATGCAACGTTGCTATTCGTTACTGAAGGATATTACTTTCATAAATATAAACTCATCCCGCAAACGTATAAATAAAAATTTGTTTGATGCGTTTTCTTATGCGATAGCTCGGTTGAGTGAGGATGGATACCAACGTTTACTTGGGCAGGTGGAACTGTTTAACGAGAAATATAGGAAGCTTTTCGAGGAGGATGGTTTTTTAAGTGAAACAAAATTGAAACAGAATTCAAAAAGAGCAGTTATTGACCGATTCCAAAAAATGGAAAAGTTTATTAAGCAATTCATTTAATGTATTATGATAAAGGAAATAAGACTCAAGAACTTTAAAGTTTTTGAAGATGAATCTTTCAATATAAAACCTTTGACCTTGATCACGGGTGTAAACGGTATGGGAAAATCTACTCTCATACAGTCGTTGTTGTTTCTGAAACAAAATCATGAATTGGGCTATTTGTTTAATCCAAAAAAGAAATTGCGTCTGAAACATGATTTCGTGAATTTGGAATCTGCGGGAGATATTTGCTATACGTTTGCAAAGGAAAAAAATATTGGCATATTTATTAAGGATATTCACGAGAATGAATATCAATGGACGTTGGATGCCAGTGATGCCGGCAGTGAGGAGATAGGTTATACTTATACGGGAAATGATATCAATGAACTGTCTTTGTTTGACGATAGATTTATCTTTCTGGAAGCGGAGAGATGGGGGCCGAGGGCAGTGTATAACAGGTTTGAATCCAGGGCATATAATACCTCACTAGGAATCCAGGGTGAGCTTACTCCTGCTTATCTGAATAACGCTTTAGCGACCAATGAAGAAATAGGGATGAAGGAGATGAAACATCCTGATTTGAAAGAAGGTCAGATACAACTGACAGAAAACGTAAATGCATGGATGGCGCAAATTATGCAGATACCTACATTGAAAGCCAGTACAACCGATATAGATAAGGATAAAATAAAACTGGAATATGGAATGTCGGGAACTAAGGGTAAAAAATATTCTGCTTTGCAAGTGGGATTTGGTTTTACTTATTGCTTGCCTATTATTGTGGCTTTACTTAGGGCTAAAGCGGATGATTTGCTTATTTTTGAGAATCCGGAAGCGCATCTGCACCCTTCGGCACAAGTGGAATTGGGAAAACTGATGGCTTTGGCGGCTAGTAATGGAGTGCAGATCATTATTGAATCACACAGTGATCATATATTGAATAGTTTACGACTGGCCAGGAAAGAAAATAAAATATCAAGGGATGACCTTAATGTCATTTTTGTGCAGAGATATTTTGGGGCAGACGATGGCATGGATGTGACTTATACGGACGAGATTCAGATCACGGATGAAGGGAAACTGACTGATCGTCCCAAGAATTTCTTTGACAGCTGGGATGATGTGCTGACCCGATTAATTGATTGAAAGTATGGAAGCTTATCTTAATGAATTAAGCGTACAATCTTTTCCAAATAATGAGACAGCCAAAAGTGCGTTTCAGCTGTTGGGGAATTGTTTGAAGAAATTGTCGGAGATGGGGGTGTCGAATATCCGCCTGACTAATGAAGCAATGAGAAAGGGGATACTCACAGGGCAGACCTTGAATAGAATCTTGAACAATAAGGCTGTGATTGACGGAGATTTGAAGTCTGTACTGATGGCCAAGTTATGTACTTTAGAGCCTGTCGATGAACTTGAAAGCAAGTATAACGTACTTGGATTTTCTTATAATGGAATGCCGTGTAAAGGATTAGGATGGGCCTCTGAAGAAATTGAAGACTCTGTTGCTTTGGGCTTTGAATTGAAGGGGGAATGGGAAGATAACAATTACAATGTAGACATCAGTTCGCTGGATGAGGAAGGAGAAGAGGTTACTTCTACTTCTACATGTAAACATGTCGTCACTCCAGAAGGGATAGAAGACTTAAGGGATTTCTTTAAAATAAAAATCAATGTACCTACCAATGGAAAGATTCTAGAAAAACTTCCTACTCATTTTTTCCCTCATTTGATTTTTGCAGAACAGGCATTGTATCAGCTTGATAAAATTAAAGATTCATCGGCTGTAGAACAGATTTATTTTAGGCTTATGGATTTGGAGAGGGTGGCTGCTAATTCACTTGTTCCTATCTCTCCAGCTATTTTCAGATATAAAACAACACCGGAGTCTGAAACCAGGAGCAGATTGCCGCAAATGAATGTTTTATTTAAAGACGGACAGGTAAGAAATTGCTCTTGGCATTCACGTTTTACACCGGGTGCCGGACGAATACATTTTTACTATGACGAAAGTAAAAAGATTTTTTATGTAGGGTATATTGGGGAGAAGATTGCTGGTTGAGTTGGTAAGGGAGTTTGATTGACGGTTTGAATATAAGGTAGATGCTTATGAATAATCTAAAGTTGGAATTGATCATATCTATTATAGATAAATACATTGAATCTGAGCATAAAGATGTGCTAACTGCTGTTGAAGCAGGTGAATTGTTAGATAAAGCTGGGGTTCTTAAAGATTCATTGAGCAGACCTGGAAAACCTTTACGAGATATTCTAAGGGCTGGATATATTGCACATGCTTATCAACTTAGTAATGGAAGATGGTTTATACCACATTCTGGTAGGAAGTATGAGAAAAACGTTTCTATACAAAAGCCTGTTCAAGCTCCTATATCTCAAATATCAGAAGAACAGTTAATGAGTTCGTCCAATTTCCGTAGTGTAAAACAATTGAATGATTCAGATGTACCTGATTCTTCTGGTGTATATGTTATCAAGATAAAGAATATTGATAAACTTCCGCCTACATTCAGTAAGGTATTGAAAGAGAGGAAACATAAGATTTTATATATTGGGATTTCCACGAACTCGTTAAGGAGAAGGCTGTGGGGAAATGAGTTGCATGCAAAGGGGCATGGCACTTTTTTCCGTTCATTAGGTGCTGTATTGGGTTATTTGCCGGAAACAGGTTCTTTATCGGGGTATAGGAGTAAAAGAAATTATAAGTTTTCTGCACAGGACTGTGCTGAAATAATTCGTTGGATAGGAGATAATCTGGAAATAAACTTTATTGCTCATTCTGAGAATCTAGAGGTAATTGAGAAATCTCTGATTGTCAAATATGTGCCTTTGCTGAATTTGGATAAGAATCCAGTAAAATTGTCTGAATTGGTCGAGTTGCGCAGAAAATGCAAAGCTGTAGCCAATGGTTATTGATAGAGTTTTCGTGTTTATATTGGTCGTTTATGGAATATCTACTACTCTCCCTACTCATAGTCATTGTCATCGTTTCCTATCTCAATCACCGAAGAGACAGGAAGCTGCTTTGTTCTGTTTCTTCTCCCACAAGAGGGACAAGAGCAGAGCGGAAACTCAGCATCAAGATGTGAAGAAGGGGTACATCCGAAAGCCATCTTTCATGACTTGTATGTGAAGAAAAAGAATGGGGTGCGCAACGGGGAGAATCCGGTCGTTGTGGCGAGTCATGTGAAAAACGTACAAAACCGGAACTGAGATTGTCCGCGACCGGTTGAATGCCCTATCACAAAAGGGCGATTCATAAGGAACTGCTGAATCTTCTTCCGCACAAATGGAAACTGCAACATCCAGAAAGAGCATTGACAAAACAAGAAGAGAAATCTAGTAGCCAATGCTGGCTGCAACATATAGGTTCAACAAAACAATAGCGACTGTAACTATCAGGTTTATAGTGACAGAAGCTTACTCGTTTTTTTTATTTTTATCTTTATCTTTAAATATGGTCCTTATTAGATTAAAAATAGCCATAGTAAAAGCATAAAACAAACAAGGTTTGATGATACTTTTCGTTGAAGTTTCTGTGAACATATAGTACATTGACATCATGCCGAATAATAGGAAAAAGTCCTTAAAAAAAAGTGATGTATATTTATATATTTTTTTAATCATACTAATTGATAAATATGAGAATTACAATATGAATTTACTTGCAGAATTATACAAATCTATGATATTTATTCATTAGTGTCCCGTTAAAATGGGACGAGTTAAACAATTAATCAAATAGCCCGG